>Ga0081455_10007275_pt1 | contig 11682 bp, 8 predicted proteins | sample TabmetS3T2R1_FD_70207 | JGI IMG/M metagenome (GOLD analysis project Ga0081455, IMG submission 70207) | Tabebuia heterophylla rhizosphere microbial communities from the University of Puerto Rico - S3T2R1 | ecosystem: Host-associated > Plants > Roots > Rhizosphere ...
TCGTCCGGGCTGGTCGGCGACACCCCCGACCCGAACGCCGGCGCACCGTCGCACGCCGGCGTGATGACCCGCGGCATCCTCAACCGCGACGAGTACTACTACCGGCGGTTGTTCACCGACGCCGCCCGCGCGATCGACGCCGTCCGCTCGCTGCCCATGGTCGACGCCGACCGGGTGGCCGTGACCGGGGCCAGCCAGGGCGGCGGCATCTCGATCGCGGCCACGGCGCTCGTCCCGGACCTGGCCGGCGCCGTCATCGACGTGCCGTTCCTGTGCGACATCCGGCGGGCCACCGAGATCAGCGACCGCGACCCGTACGGCGAGATCGTCCGCTACCTCAAGGCCCACCGCGATCACACCGACGGGGTGTTCGACACGCTGCGTTACTTCGACGGCGCCGTGCTCGCCGGGCTCGGCAACTCCCCGGCGCTGTTCTCGGTGGCCCTCATGGACGAGGTGTGCCCACCGTCGACCGTGTACGCCGCCTACAACGCGTACGCCGGGCCGAAGGAGATCCGCGAGTACCCGTACAACCAGCACGAGGGCGGCCAGGCGTTCCACGAGCTGGTGGCCATGTCGTGGATGGCCGAGCGGTTCAGCTGAGGCTGTGCGCGTCCAGCCAGCCGACGATGTCGTCGAGGACAGCGGCCTTGTTCGGCTCGTTGTGCGACTCGTGGTACCCGCCCTCGTAGCGCTTGACGGTCAGGTCCGTCGAGCCGACGTGCTGTTCGAGGAAGTCCGAGGCGGCCAGCGGCACGAGCTTGTCGGCCGCGCCGTGCAGCACGAGCAGCGGCAGCTTCAGCGACTCGAGCCGGGGCTGCATGCGCTGGACGGTACGCAGGATCTCGGCGCCGGTGCGGGCCCGCATCTTGCCGAGGTGGTTCAGCGGATCGGTCTGGTAGTCGCGCACCACGTCCAGGTCGCGGCTGATCGTGCCGGGGTCGAGCTTGAGCACGCCGAGGTTCGGGGCGAGCCGCGACAGCAGCCCCGAGGCCGCGCGCCGGACCGGGTCGGCCGCGCTGACGTCCAGCGCCGGCGCCGAGACGACGGCTCCGCGAAGCTCGATCGGCGTCCCGGTGACGTACTGCAGGGTGATCAACCCGCCCAGGCTGTGCCCGTAGACGAACGCCGGGACGGCCGGGTGGCGCTCCACCGCCAGCCGGGCCACCGCGTCGACGCCGGCCACCGTCGTGGCCATCGAGTCGATGTTGCCGCGCGGACCGTCGGAGCGACCGTGCCCGGGATGGTCGACCGCGTAGACGGGGTAGCCCGCTGCCACCAGCCGCTCGGCGACGTGGGCGTACCGGCCACTGTGCTCGTGCACGCCGTGCACCAGCACGACGACACCCTTCACCGGGGTGCCGCCGGTCCAGCCCTGCCGGGTCGAGGGGTTGGCGGTCCCGGCGACGAAGGCGTGCGCGTTGACCGTGGCCGCTTCGAACCCGACGCCGAGCAGTCCGCGGATCACCGATGCGGCGTGGTAGAGCTGAGTGGCAGACAACTGCGCCGAGCTGGGTTCGCCGATGACGCCTTCGCGGACGATGCTCTGCGCCGCCGCGTAGCTCGGGTTGAGCAGGTATTGCTCGGCCACCTGCACCAGGCCGCTCCGTCCCACGTCACTCCACAATGCACGGAGTCCGTCCACATCGGACGCTGGCGGCGTCTCGGCGAGGACCGGCAGGCCGCGCGCCACGCACGCCCGGATCGCGTCGGGAGTCACCGACCACGGCACCGACGTGATGACGAATTCGGGGCGTTCGGCGGCGGCCAGGTCGGCGAGGGTACGGAAGGTGGGCACGCCCCATTCGGCGCTGACCTCGGCGCCGCGCTCGGCGGTCCGGGTCACCACACCCGTCACCCGGAACCGGTCCGGCATCGCCCGCGCGAGCCGTAGGAAATAGCCGGACCGGTAGCCGCTGCCGATCAACCCGTACGTGGTCAGACTCACCGATGCCCCTCCGAAGATGCCGATCCTGCGCATATCGCGCAGCCGCTGTCCATCATTGCGCACAATGCGCGCCGTCGATAGGGTTTCATCGTCGTCGTACGAAGGGTCAGCCATGCCGCGGTCGCGCCTGCTGATAATCGCCGACGACCTCACCGGATCCGCCGACTCCGGCGTGTTCTTCGCCCGACGCGGGCTGCGTACCACCATCGCGCTCGATGGTTCCGGCCCCGATCCGGACGACCCGGTGCTGATTGTGGACACCGACAGCCGCGAAGCGGATGCGCGGACCGCGCAGGCCCTGACCGCCGCCGCGATCCGCGAGCACGCCACCCCGGACCGGTTGCTGTTCATCAAGATCGACTCCACGCTGCGCGGCCCGGTCGGCGCTGTGGTTGGCGCGATCGGAGCGCCGATCCTTTGCGCACCAGCGTTTCCGGCCGCCGGACGGACCACCGTCGCCGGTCGGCAACTCGACGCCGGCCGACCGCTCCGCGAGAGCCCGGCCTGGCATGGTCATCCCGGCCCCACCCCCGCCGACATCGCCGCCGCGCTGGCGCCGGTCCGGGCCACCACCGTCGACCTGGTGGATATCGCCGACCCGGTGTCCTGGCTCGCCGGGCAGTTCGCCGCGGGCTGGGCAGTGATCTGCGACGCGGCAACCGACGCCGACCTGACCCGGATCGCCCGCGCGGGCCTCGCCGTGACGCCGACCCCGGTCTTCGTCGGCACCGGCGGGTTGGCGGCGGCGCTGGCCCGCGAGTTGCCGGCCGGCGCCGGGGTTGCGTCAGTGTGTCGATCCGGACCGGCGCTCGTCGTGGTGGGCAGCGCTTCGGGCACTGCCCGGGAGCAGGCACAATCCCTTGCCGCAGAGGGATTTACGTCGGTTGTGCTGCCAGCCCTCGATCTCGCCGCCGGACGCAGCCGCGTCGCCGCGGTGGCGGCCGACACCGTGGTCTCCGTCGGCGGCCCGGTCCAGCCGGCAGACCGGGCCCGTGTGGTGGCCGGCCTCGCCGCTGCCGTCGCGCCGGCTGCCCGGCGGGCTGCGCTGCTCGGGTTGACCGGCGGTCAGACCGCGCGGGCCGTACTCTCCCGCGCCGGCGCCCGGGCGCTGCGACTGCAGGACGAAGTGGATCCCGGCGTCGTACTGTCCCAAGTGGACTGGGGCGGCGGCGCGGAGACGACACTCATCACCAAGGCCGGCGGATTCGGCGACGCCACAACATTGGTACGGGCCCTCCGCCGGGTCCGAACGAAAGGATGACGCAGGTGAGGACTCCGCTGATCGCGGTCACGATGGGCGACGGTGCCGGTGTCGGCCCGGAAATCATCGTCAAGGCGCTGCACGATCCGGCCGTACACACCATGTGCCGGCCGATCGTCATCGGCGACGCGGTGCGATTGCGGCAGGCCGCCGAGATCTGCGATGTCGGAGTGACCATCCGGACAGTGGCCGACCCGGAGCACGCCTCCTTCGGTTCGGGGACCATCGAGGTCATCGATCTCGGCGGTATTCCGGTCGATCTGCCGTTCGGCGAACTGTCCCCTGTGGCCGGTGAGGCCGCGTACCAATACATCAAGGCCGCCGCGGAATTGGCGGTCGAGCGCCGGGTGGGGGCGATCTGCACCGCACCGCTGAACAAGGAGGCGCTGCATGCCGCCGGCCGGAAATACCCCGGCCACACCGAAATGCTCGCCGAACTGACCGGTGTCGACGAGGTGTCGATGATGCTCTCGACCGGGAAGGTCCGGGTCATCCACGTCACCACCCACATTGGACTGATCGACGCGGTGGAACGGATCGAGCCGGGGCTGGTTTTCCGGACGATCGAGCGCGGCCACCGAACGCTACTCGACGCCGGCATCGCCAACCCGGTGATCGCGGTGTGTGGCATCAATCCGCACGCCGGCGAGAACGGGCTCTTCGGTCGGGGTGAGGAGGAGTCGAAGGTGGCGCCGGGCATCGAACAGGCGCGGGCCGCCGGGATCGACGCCCGCGGGCCCTTGCCCGCTGACACCGTGTTTTTCCGCGCCGGCCGCGGCGATTTCGACCTCGTGGTGGCGATGTACCACGACCAGGGGCACGGGCCGGTGAAAATCCTCGGTCTCGAGGCCGGGGTGAATATCACGGTCGGGCTGCCGGTGGTGCGGACCTCGGTAGATCACGGGACGGCCTTCGACATCGCCGGCACCGGGGCCGCCGATGAGCGCAGTCTCATCGAAGCCCTCCGCCAGGCCACCGCCCTCGCCCACCGCTGACCGCCGCTTTGACCGCCGTTTTTCCGAGTTGATCATGCACTTATGTACGCGACACGCCGACGACACGCCGAGAATTCCGTCAACAAGTGCATGATCAACAACTCGAGAAGGGCGGGCGACCAGGGCTGACAACCGCCGTGGCACGGCGGATCCCGCCCCGGCCGTTGACCTACGGTCTAGAGCCCCATCAAGCTCGGCCGAGTTCGCGGATCGTCTTGCCGGCGGAGGCGAGATTGTCCAGCTGCATCTCGGAGTATTTCCGGGACAGGATCACGCCGTCGGCGCCGCCCTCGAACGCCCCGATGATGCCGTTGCGCACATCCTCCGGAGTCGTCTTCTTCTCGTCGGACGCGGTCGGAATGTCGACGTCGATGCCGGGATAGATTGCCGCCTTTCCGTCGGCCGCCGCCACCACCCGCGCGGTCTCCCGGCGTACGTAGTCCCCGGAGAGCCCGGCGGTCGATATCTCCTCCACCGAATGCGGCTCGTCATAACCCAACGCCGCCTGGTAGAAATCGAATAGCGTCTTCTCGCTGACGCCGCGGAACACCGTGTCCTGCATTTGCGTCAGGTGCCGGTGCAGCCGGGGGCCCGCGCAGTTGTGATAGAGCACCGGCTTGATGAAGTCCGAATAGCACGCCATGTCCGCGAAATCGACCTCGGCGCGATTCAGCATCGAGAATGAATTCTGGTGCCAGACATGCCAGCCGACCGGCTTCTCCGGAGCGAGGGTCTTCGCCACCCCGTAGATCTGCCGCTGCAGCCCGGTGAATCCGTCATGCCACAACTGCTCCCACGCCAGAATCTCCGGGTATTTCAGCAGGGAACGCAGAAATTGCACCAGCGCGCGCTCACCGTCCGGAGTGGACGACGACTGCTGCCAGGAATACAGCTCGGTCCACCCGATCATCGCCCGGTCCACGTCGATGCCGCGGATCTCTGCCGCCGCGACGCAATGTGCGCAGAAACAGTGCGGCACGGTGGAGACGCTCGGCATGCCGCCCCTGAGCAGGTTACCCAACGGCCCTATCCGCTCCGAGCCGTACTGGATCCCGTCGAAGTCGTAGCTCTTGAGCTGATCCTCGACGATGCCCAACCACCAGTTCACGTAGTCGGGATTGCGGAAGCACGGCAACCGGTGCCGCCGGCCGAAAACGTCCACCTGCAACACCCGCGACCAGTTCGGCACATGCGCTGCGATCGGTGAGTACGGATTCTCATAGATCCAGGAATAGACCTTGACGCCGCGATCGTGCGCCTCTGGCAGTACCCGCTCCAGGACGTCGACACCGACGAATTCCGGATCCTTGGTGCGGTACGCCGGCAGCACGGTCCCCGCGTAATACTGCGAATGGGGTGTGGCGTAGGAGCCGCCGACCGGACGATTGACCTCCTGCGCGCCGTGCCCCGACCACGGCAGGTCGGTCGGCGTCCGTCGCTGTTGGACAGTGCCGAACGACTGTGTCGGGATCACCAACGTATTGATGGCGCCCTGCTCGACGAACCGGTCGATCAGTGCACCGAATCCTTCATCCAGGAAGGAGATCCCGGCGACCTGCACCCCGACGAACGCCTGTGTCATCGCGGTCACCGCCCCACCGTCAGAGCCGACTCGGGCACCAGCCCGGCCGACAGCGCGTCATCGACGGCCCGGCCGACCGCCTCCAGGTTTTCCATCCGCATCTCGTCGTACTCCCGCGACACCAGGAGACCGGCCGCACCGGCCTCAAACGACCGGTAGACCGAGCCGTAGACATTCTCCGGTTTGCTGCGCATCGGATTTCCGTCGGTGGGTACGTCGAAACCGACACCCGCGTAGACCGGGATCTTCCCCTCCACCGCCACCACGCAGCGCCGGACCTGGCGCCACACGTACTCCGGTGACATGCCCACCGTCGGCATGTCGTCCAATGCCGCCTCCGCAGCGGGGTCATACCCCAGCACCTCGAAGAGAAAGGTACGCAGCGCCGCCGGCGTCATGTCACCGAATATCGACTGCGTCAGCGGGGTGATGTAGCGGTTACGAATGCGGACGCCGGCGATGTCGTGGTAGACCACCGGCTTGAGCCAGTCCGAATAGGACACCATGTCCGCGTAGTCCATTTCGGCCTGATAGAACGGATCCCATGTGACGGCGTGGTAGACATGCCACCCGACCTGGATCTCCGGATTGACGGTCTTCACCGTGCCGTAGATGTCCCGGGCGACGTCCTCTTTGGACCGGTGCCACTCGTACTCCCACCGCAGAATCTCCGGATAACGCAGCAGGATGCGCAGGAACGCCACCAGGTAACCGTCCAGCGGCCGCCTCCCCGCCGCCGCGTCGGTCACCAACTCCTCCAGCTTGGTGAACCCGGTGATTGCCCGCCCCACATCGATGCCGCGCCGGTGTCCCACCGCCTGGCAATACGTGCAGAAGCACCCCGGCGACAGACCGCGGGTCAACAGGTTGGGCAGCGGACCGCTGCGCTCCGAGCCGTACATGTAGCCGGTGATGTTGTGGTGGCTGACCACATCCTCCACTGTGGACACCAGCCAGCCGCGGTAGTCCGGGTTGTTCCAGCACGGCAGTGGCGCCCGCCGCCCGTGCACGTCGACGGTGAGGATCTTGGGCCAGTTGCTGACGTAATTGGCGATCCACCCCTCGTGTCCCTCGAGCATCCGGGCATAGACCTGCATGCCCCGCTCCGCCGCCGGTCCGGCCACTTCGTCCAGCACGTCCACGTCGGCGCCGTTCGCGTGCCGGAGAAACGTGCCGGTGTAGTGCTCGTTGTGTGGGGTCACCCAGGCGTGGCCTACGGCGAGTTGGCTACCGGAGCGCACCCCGCGGCCGTGATCGGCCAGCCCTTCGGCGGGGCGGTTCTGCGCGAAACGCTGATAGGCGTGGCTGTAGAGCAGGAGCGTATTGACCCGCGCTTTCTCGCTGAGCACATCCAGCACGTGGTCGACGCCTTCATCAAAGACGCTGTGCGAACCGAGTTGGACACCGATGAACGGTGATGCCATGAATCCCCCAGACGAGTCTATTTGAGCCCGCTCATGCTGATGCCACGGATGAAATAGCGTTGCGCCGCGATGAAGAGGATCAGCGTCGGAACCACAGAGAGAAGCGTGCCCGCCATGAGCTGCGTGTACTGCGTCGCGTTCTCACCCTGGAAGAAGGCCAGTCCCGCCGGCAGCGTGAACTTGTTGACGTCGGTGAGATAGATGAGCGGGTTGAAGAAGTCGTTCCAGCTGTTCATGAAGGTGAAGCCCGCCAGTGTCGCCAGCGCCGGTTTGGACAGCGGCAACATGATGGTGAGGAATATCCGCAGGTGCGAGGCGCCGTCGAGCAGGGCCGCCTCCTCGAACTCCTTGGGAATCCCCATGAAGAACTGTCGCATCAGGAACGTGCCGAACGTATTGGCGACGATCGGCGGCACGATCAGCGGAAAATGCGTGTTGATCAGGTGCAGCTTGGTGTAGACGGAGAAGAGTGGGATGACGGTGAGCATGTCCGGGATCATCAGCGACGCCAGCAGCATGACGAACGCCGCGTTCTTGCCCGGAAAATCGAGCCGGGCGAAACCGTAGGCCCCCAGTGAGCAGACGAACAGCCGGCCGATGACCACCAACACCGCGATATAGGCGCTGTTGATGAAGAACCTCCCGAACGGGAGGATGTCGTTGTTGAACAGATAGGAGTAGTTCTCCGTCACGAACGGCTTGGGAATCCACTGGGGTGGGAACGTCACCGCCTCGGAGGGCAGCTTGAACGACGTGGAGAGCATCCATATGAACGGGCCGACCGTCGTGCAGGCGATGACGATGCAGGCCAGATAGACCAGCACCCTGACCCAGATCCGCTCCCGGTTGGCCCGTGCGGGCGTGCGCCGGGCGCTGACGGAACCCTCGGAATCTACCGCTGTCGCTGTATCGATCATTGGTAGAACACCCATCGCTTGGAGAGTCGCCATTGGACCCAGGTGATGGCGGCCAGCACGACGAACAGCAGGACCGCCATCGCCGAGCCGAAGCCCATCTTCCGCAACTGGAATGTCTGATACCACAGCTCGTAGATGTAGACGTACGTGCTGTCGCCCGGTCCGCCGCTGGTCATCACGAAAATGAGCGCGAAGACCTGGAACGAACCGATGGTCGAGATGATGAGGAGGAAGAACAGCGACGGCGTGAGCACCGGCAGCATGACGTGCCGGAATCGCGACCATGCCCCGGCACCGTCCACCTTGGACGAGTCAATAAGCTCGGCCGGTACGTTCTGCAGGCCGGCGAGCAGGATCACCATGTTGTAGCCCATGATCGCCCAGATGCCGGTGATCAGCACCGCCACCATGGCCGATACGGATCCGCCGAGCCAGTGCGGCCCGTTGATCCCGACCAGACCCAACAGCCAGTTGAGCACGCCGTACTGCGAATCGAAGATCCAGCGCCACACCATGCCGATGGCGACCAGTGACGTGACGACCGGAATGAAGAACAGCGCCCGGAAAATGCTCATGCCGCGTGCCTGTCGGTTGACCAACAGGGCGAGGACGAGGCCCACGGCGATGCCGATGGGTACGTAGGCGACGGTATAGATGATGGTGTTGATCAGGCTGCGCATGAATTCCGGGTCGCCACCACTGAAGATCTGGTCGTAGTTGCCGAACCCGATCCACTGTGGAGAGCTGATCCCGTCCCAGTTGGTCAACGAGGTGTAGAAGGTGGGAATCATCGGCAGCACGTTGAACAGCAGCGTGCCGATGACTACCGGACCGATGAACAGCCACCCCCGTACGGCCGGCCACGCCCCGCGCTTGCGGTTGCGCGACCGGCCGACCCGGGTGGTGGCGTGCTGGGCGGCAGCCATGGCCTAGGAGACGACCTTGGCGCTGTCATCCGCCAACGCCCCGCTGGCCTGCAGCTTCTTCAGCCCTTCCTTCGAGTTCCATTTCTCCTTGGCTATCTCCGCGTTCACGAGTTTGCGGCCGCGCTTGATGTAATCCGCGGTCTTCATCTTGCCGCTCATCAGGCCGTTGGCGAGAGTCCCCTCGACGAAGGTCGATGCCCAGACCAGGCCGATAGGCCCTCTCGGCATGCGGATCATCACCGGGTGCTCACCACCGATGCTCAGCGTCTCCGACCACACCTTCTTGGTCGCCGGCGCCGGGTGGTCGGTGAAGGCCGGTCCCTCGGCCGCCGTCCTGAAGTTGGGCACCGCCCATTGGTGTTTGGCGATGACGTCCGACGCTGCCTTGCCGCACAGCGCCTTCAGCGCGAGGTAGGCTGCCTTCGGCTCCTTGGCAGTCTTGGGGATGACGAATGCCCGGGCGTAATTCTTTGTGCAGGCATAGAGCGGTGACTTCGGCCAGGGCATGATGTCCCACTTGATGTTCTTGCTAATCTCCTGGACGGAGAGGCCCCAGGCCATCGCCAATTTTCCGGAGTTGAACAGCGGCAGCTGCTCGATGTCAATCGTCGGTATGTTGCCGTTCCTGACCAGCTCGGCCATGGCGTCGATCGACTCTGCCGCGGCAGGTGTGGCGAGGCCGCACTCGGTCTGGTCGGCATTGAGCGCGGTATCCCCCGCGCCATAGATCATCGGCTCGACGATATTGACCGGTACGCCGACGCCATAGACGCTCGTCTTGCCACCGGACTTCTTCGTCAGCTTCTTGACGTTGGTGACGAAGTCGTCCCAGCCCCAGGCCTCGGTCCAGCTGGTCGGCGCGGTAATCCCCGCCTTTTCGAACAGGTCCTTGTTGTAATACAGCACGTTGGCGCCCATCGCCGGCTCCATACAGAACTGGTAACCCTCGACCGTATTGTCGGTCCAGAACGTGTCGTAGTAGTCGTCCTTGTTCATCCCGTCTTTCTTGTCGAGAATCCAAGGATCGAGCTGCCAGATCTTCTTGTCCAGGGCGAGGCTGTAGACCCGGTCGTCATCCATACGGGTGATGTCCGCGGCGGTGCCGGAGGCGAAGAGCGCCGTGGTCCGCTCCCAGTCGTCACCAGGCGCCGGCCTCCACTGGATCTTGATCTGCTGCTTGTCCAGGCTCTCCTTCTGGGCGGCGGCGATCATCTCCTTGAACATCGCTTGATCCTGCGCGTCGCCGATCGACATGAAGCTGACGCTGGTCCAGCCCTTGGGCGTCGACCCGCTGGAACTTCCGCCGCAGGCCGCCAGCCCTGCACTTCCGGCCAGCGCGACCCCGCCCCCCAGGAAGCGGCGGCGCGTCGTGGTGGCATTCGCGCTCATGGTTGTCTCCCCTAATGTCGGCTGGTTCAGCCAGCAGCTGGTGGTATTGCGATGGTGAAAGCGCTGTCAGCACGCGTTTGGTCGAGCGCCTCCTTGGACCTGGCGCGCATTCAGAAAACGGAAACCCAGGAGCGAGCTACGAGACACCATCCGCGTCTTATCCGCGATGCGGAATAGTGATTCTGATATTAGAGGCAGGGTAGGCCGATCAAGGTTCGGGGTCAAGACCTCAAGTCCAGTCGAATCGCAATTCGATGATTCGACAATCATTCGACAATCAGCGGTGACTGTGCGCGCTCGTGCGCGAGCCAGGCTTCGGTGACCGGCCATCGTGTTACGACTACGGTCGGAGCTATGCAGCTGCGCCACGGCGCCATTCGAGAGAGGCTAAAAGAACCATGCGCATTGTCGACATCCGCGACATCACAGTTCCGATACAAACCGACATGCGCAACGCGTTCATCAACTTCGCCTCGATGAACGTGAGCGTGTTGGCACTCATTACCGACCAACGCCGCGATGGCCGCACGGTCGTTGGATACGGCTTCAACTCCAATGGCCGGTACGCACAGAGCGGCTTGTTGCGCGACCGGCTGATCCCGCGGCTGCGCGAGGTGGAGCCTGATGCGTTGCTCGATCCGGCGTCCGGCCACGTCGATCCTGGCCGGATCTGGACTGCCGCGATGCGAGATGAGAAGCCCGGCGGCCACGGTGACCGGGCCGTCGCGATGGGAATTCTGGACATGGCGGCCTGGGACTTGGCGGCAAAACTGGCTGATTTACCGCTTTACCGATTCCTCGCCGTACGCCGGCAGATGGCACCGGTCGAAAGGGTCTGGGTCTATGCCGCCGGAGGCTATTACTATCCCGGCCGCGGTATCGACGCGCTGCAGGAAGAGATGCGGCGCTACCTCGATCTGGGATACCGCACTGTGAAACTCAAGATCGGCGGCGCGCCGCTGGCCGACGATCTGCGCCGGATCGAATCCGTATTGGCGATTTTGCCGGCCGGCTGTCGGCTGGCGGTGGATGCCAACGGCCGGTTCGATCTCGTCGAGGCGCTCGAATACGCCGACGCGCTGGCCGGTTACGACCTGCAGTGGTACGAGGAGCCGGTCGACCCGCTGGACTTCGAGGCGCTCGCCGAGGTGGCGGCACACTACCCCGGCACGTTGGCCACCGGCGAGAATCTGCTGGCCTGGCAGGAAGCCCGGAATCTGATCCGCTACGGCGGACTGCG
>Ga0081455_10007276_pt1 | contig 11682 bp, 6 predicted proteins | sample TabmetS3T2R1_FD_70207 | JGI IMG/M metagenome (GOLD analysis project Ga0081455, IMG submission 70207) | Tabebuia heterophylla rhizosphere microbial communities from the University of Puerto Rico - S3T2R1 | ecosystem: Host-associated > Plants > Roots > Rhizosphere ...
CGTTTTCGGGTGGGATGTTCCATTCGACTCCAGCAAACACGATCATGTTTGGACGTTTGGCCCTCGCCCGCTCAATCGTGTCGAAATACTCGCGCGTCGCGGCCTGGAGATTGAGATCCGTGTGGTCGGTGATGGCGACCGCGTCACAGCCGTAAACGGAGGCTCGGTTGAGAACTTCGTCGACGGTTCGAGCGCCGTCGGAGAATTTCGTGTGCGTGTGCGTGTCGACCTTCAGCCAGACGCCGGCGCCGGACCACGGCACCTCTCTGACGAACCGCGCATCGCTCGTCTGACTCCGCGCCACGCCTGCCAACGTGACGGCAAGGCCGAAGGTCGCGAGGGCGCCGGCAACACGACGCAGGTGGGGCATGGGATTTCTCACCGCGGCACGACGATTTTTCGCGCGTAAAACGCTTCGGCGTACCCGGTGCGCGACCGGCACTCGACGCCGCGAATCCGCATCAGCGCATTGAAGGTGTCGGCAGTGAACCAGCTCTTCGAGCTCTGGCTCGCGAACCGGCGCAGAATCTTGTCCACTTTGAACGTTCGCTGCTCGTCTCCGACCGGCACGAACCAGTTCGGCTGACCGAGGTCGCCATCGAATTTGGGGACTTCGTATTCGAGCACCAGGTGATCGCGGAACGTATTCCACGTTAACTCGGCGATCTGGCGATGGTCCTGATGGGCATCCTTTTTGTTATGGGTAAGAATCACATCCGGTGACATTCTCTTTAGTTCATCTTCAAATACCGCCTTAATGTTTTTGCCATCGAAAGGAAAGAAACCGTCGCGAAAATCCTTAATCATTACCTCTTTTTTCTTCGCCTGTTTCAGAAACAATTCCGCGCTTGCCTGGGCTTCTTTCTCCCGTTCGCGGTCGCCGGAACTGAAAACCACCCAAACAATTTCCAGATTTTTATGAGAAGAAAGCCACTGCAAAATTGTCCCCCCACAGCCAATCTCGATGTCGTCCGAATGGCACCCAAGACAAAGGACCTTGAACGGAGACGTTCCGTTCTGCGGCAAGTTTAGAGTTAGCATAAATATCCGTTAGGTCGTAACGCTGCCGTTGTTTTTCCACACTTCCCACGGGGCGAGGCCGCTGCTGGCCAGGCTTTCAAGATGCTGACGGTCTTTAAACGTATCCATACTTTCCCAAAACCCGTCGTAGGTGTAGCCGATTAGTTGCTTCTCCTTCAACAATCGATGGAACGGTTCAATAACGAGTTCCTCGCTTTCACGCATGTAATCGAAGATCTGCTTTTTGAAGATAAAAAACCCGCCATTGATGCGCAGGTCACCGTTGTTAAGAGGATGAATGTCGCGCACCAAGCTGCCATTCCCGTTAGCAATGGATACCGTGTGATAACTCAGGTTAGGACGGACGCACAAGAAGCTGGCAATCTTGTTCTGCTGATGAAAGTGGTCGATCTGCTGGTCAAGCCGCAGATCGCTAAGGCCGTCGCTATAGTTTGCGAGAAATTCTTCTTCGCCTTGAAGGTACTTTTGCACGGCCTTCAGCCTCATGCCGATATTGGAGCCGATTCCAGTATCGGCAAAGGTAATTCGCCAATCATCAATGTCGCTATTGATGAGCTCTAGATTCTTGCCGCCGCGCGATAAGACGAAATCATTTGAAGTGCATTCGTTGTAATTCAGGAAATAATTCTTAATTGATTCCGCTTTGTAACCTAGGCATAAAACAAAGTCCTTATGGCCGTAATGAGCGTAGTATTTCATCACGTGCCAAAGGATTGGCCGCTGGCCGATATGCACCATTGGCTTCGGAACCTCTTCCGAATCGCGGATTCGCATCCCCAAGCCACCGCAAAATAGAACCACTTTCATAATCTATCCTCTCGGATCATGTTTCTGTTCTTACTTCTCGCTGCGATTAATACGACTTCACGCAAGGCCGCATACTGACTTCCGTAACTTCGGCAGTTCGAGGGAGTGTCAGAGCGTTAACAACAACTGCTGCTACATCTTCCGGCTGCATCAGTAATTCCGGATTATATTTCTTATGCTCCGCTTCGTGGACGCCGGCCTGCATTGGAGTGGCGGTCCGCCCCAAGAATAGGCTCAATACGCGAACGCCGCTCACATTTACTTCTTCGCGCAAGCTATCCGCTACCGCCTTTAAGGCATGTTTGGTCAACGCATATTGACTGGCGTTCGCCCCGGCGCGAAGACCGCAGGTTGAGTTGACGAACACGATTTGACCTTGTCGCGCTTTGATCATCGGCAACAAACCCTGAGTTAGAAGATAGGGCGCCCGCACGTTCACTCTATAATGCCAATCCAGTTGCTCCGGACTGGCGCATTCGAAGGGCGACAACCGAATCACTCCGGCGCTATGAATCAAGATGTCGATGCCCGTGACGTTCTGTTTGAGGTTCGCGATCAACGCTGAGATGTCAGAATCGAGCCCCAGATCCGTCTCATAGCACATGGAACCATTCGAGAGTTGCTCGGCTACCAAGTGCAAGGCTCCCTTTCGTCGGCCAACAAGACAAACTGTAACACCCTGCGCCGCTAATGCGAAAGCGATTGCCTTGCCGATTCCGCTATTTGCGCCGGTAACCACGGCCACTTGATGGGGGAGACGCGTCATACGTCCGAGATCACTGTGGTACTGAGACTTCTTTCAACAACCCATGGCGCAGCAGAAGACCAGCAGCTTCATGAACTGTTTCGAAAGCTAAACCAGACCGTTCAGCAATATCCAGCAGGCTATGCTCACCATCCGACTGGTTTAACACCCACAGCATTGCGGTTTCTTGGACCTTTTCATCGCGATTTCCGCCCATTGCCCGGTATAGCCCTCGGCGGCCTAATTGCGGTTCGCATCTGGGGTTCTGATTGCAGTACGAACGATTGTTTTCCAAAACGTAAAAAACGGACAAACACGTTATCAGCGAATGCGCAAGGCTGGCCGGATCCATTAACTCCAGATTGTCGGCAGAGCTGTGATATTCCGGAAATTTTCCGTGCGGTGTGCGCATAAGACATCCAACAGGCAAGTTAAATCCTGGCGAGCAATACTGACGCTCGTCATAACCATATGGAGAGAAATGTTCAATATCGTACGTGCGACCTGTATGTTTGAGTACGTGCGTCACAGCGCGGTCGATCGCTGCATCTCCTCTGCGACTCTTCTTATAAGTAATGTGTCCGCTGTCTCCGACGCACGTCAGGACCAGGCCATGTTGGATCGCATCTACATGGTGCTCATTCTGGCTCAACCATGTAATCGCCCCAATCGTTCCCGGAATGAATAGAAAACGGTAGGAGTATCGCAGACGGGCTTCGCCCAAATACTTCGCGAGAAAGGTGGCGACTGCAATACCCGATAGGTTGTCATTGCAGAGCGAAGGATGGCAGGCATGGCACGAGACCAAAACCTCTGCCCGGTTTTCGCCCGGAAGATAGCATTCCCCAAAGGTTAAAGATCCATTTTCAAGTGAAGAATCGATAAATACTTCGTACTCATCCTCGCGCATGGTGAGCAACTGCGCATGAGATAGGCAGAATCCCCAGTTTTCTTTGTAGTATGAAGTCCGGTAAGGGATCCATTCCGGCTGGTCAGCCAATGTATGAAGATGCGGACGCAACTCCGCGAGTGACATTTTGCGGTGCACCGGAACGCTGTAGTTAACCACATGCAGGTTGTGTCTTCTGAAGTCGATGACCCGTTCTCCATGAGTGTTCTTCACGTAGGCGTCGCGGATGTTCCACTCCTTTGGCACCGTCCAATCAAATACCCGGGTCCCGCTAGGAATTTCATGCATCTCCAAAGGGATTTCTTTTCGTATGCGGCCAAGCGTCTGGCGGAATCCTTCACCCGTAATACTGCGACAGATCGGATAAAGCTCACGGATTAGTGAGTAGATTCTGTCGCCGAGTGAAGAGCTCCCAAGCACCGAGCGAAGGCTGGCGAGATCGTTGGTTCGAGCGGACATTGCTACTATCTGAAGTCCTCGTAGCTGCGGTCACGGTCGGAAATCACCGTCGCATCAATTGGCCAATTGATTCCAAACGCAGGGTCGTTATAGCGCAAGCCACGCTGATGCTCAGGCGAATAGAACTCCGACATTTGATAAAACACTTCGCTATTGTCCTCGAGTGTCTGAAAACCATGCGCAAATCCTTCGGGAATGAACAAGGCCTCGTAATTCTTACTGCTCAACACTTCCGAGACATGCTGCTTGTAGGTTGCCGATTCACGACGCAGGTCGATGATCACATCGTAGATCGCCCCTCGGGTACAGCGCACCAGTTTTGCTTCAGCGCACGGAGTAACTTGATAATGCATGCCGCGAAGCGTGCCCTTTGCCTTATTGAACGATATGTTGCACTGCACCATTCGCGGATTCAAACCGTGAGCCTCGAACTCCTTCTCACACCAAGACCGTGCAAAGAAACCCCGCTCGTCTTCGTGCTTTTGCAACTCGATGACGAAAGCTCCCGGCAACTTTGTTTCTCGAAAAACCACTAATAGATCTCCACCTCCGGAATCGGCACCACCAGCTTACCGCCCCACTCGCGCACATAGGACAACTGCTCGGTGATTTCCTTTTTCAAATTCCAAGGCAGGATCAGGACATAATCGGGTTTGGTTTCCGGAATCTTGCTGGTATCGAATACCGGAATGTGCGTTCCGGCCAGGAATTTTCCGTGTTTGTACGGGTTTCGGTCGACTGTGTAATCGATAAAGTCACTGCGAATACCGCAGTAATTGAGGAGTGTATTGCCTTTGCCGGGCGCACCATAACCGGCGACGGATTTCCCTTCCCGCTTCACCCGAATCAGAAAATCCAAAATCTTACGCTTGGTTTCCTTAACCTTTTCGGCAAACGAAAAGTACGTTTCCAGCCGCGTAAAGCCTGCTTTATCTTCGCGTTCGGTCAGCTCCTGGGCGCGCGCGGTCACCGGACGAGAATTGTCCTGGTCATGGCGCGCATAAATTCGCAAGGAGCCGCCATGCGCCGGCAATTCTTCAACGTCGAAGACAGTCAAGCCAAATTCGGCAAGAACTTTCTTCACAGTTAGGAAGGAAAAATATGAGAAGTGTTCGTGGTAAATAGTGTCGAACTGATTCTCGTCGATAAGCCGCATCAGGTGAGGAAACTCCAACGTGATTACTCCCTGCGGCTTCAACAGGGTCTTCATGCCTTTTACGAAACTGAGAAGATTAGGTACTTGAGCGAGCACATTGTTGCCGACCAAGAGATCAGCTTGTGTGCCGTCGCGCACCAGTTCCTCAGCCAGTTCAGCACCAAAAAATTTCACTAGCGTGGGAACGCCTTTGTCAGTTGCAACCTTGGCAACGTTCGTTGCTGGCTCAATGCCTAGGACTGGAATGCCAGCTTCTACGAAATACTGAAGCAGATACCCGTCATTACTGGCCAGTTCCACGATTTGGCTTTGAGAGTTTAGCTTAAATCGCTCAATCATCAGCTTCGTGTACGCCTCTGCGTGCGCCAACCAGCTGTCCGAGTAGGAAGAAAAGTAGGCGTACTCGGTGAATATATCTTCGGGAGCAACGTATTCCTGTAGCTGCACCAAGAAACACTGTTCACAGACAAATACGTGCAGCGGATAAAAGGCTTCCATCTGATTCAGTTGTGCGCGCTCGAGAATGGCCTCGCAAGGTGGAGACATGCCGAGGTCCACAAACGTGTGCCGCAAGCCGGTGCCGCAGAACCGGCAGGTGGCAAGGCCGGCCGAACCGTTTGGTTGCGCGTTGACCTGCTGAGCCATTTTTGTCACAGTGTACAGTGTCGTAACTTCGTCCGCCGGGTTGGCTTCCAGTTGGTTACTCCGTTCGGTACCCTGACGTACGAGGGTCGATCGTTGGTGAAGCTGTTGTCACGCTCGTTACCCCCGAATACTCCTTGAGGCTCCCCTTGGCATCCCTCACCAGGACCCGATAACTGTAGCTGCTCCCTGCTGCCAATCCCGAATCCGTGTAGTTCATTTCTGTTGTCGTCGCGACGTGCACAAAACTCATGCTCCCGGGGTCCTGCCGCTCCACTTCATACTTAGTCACCCCTACGTTGTCCGTTGACGCTGTCCAACTCAGGTTAACCTGGCTCACGCCTTGTGCCGTCGCCACGAGATTCCCCCGCACACTTGGCGCCTGCGTCCCTGGCACCAACATCCCCAGAATCCCCATCAGCCCAAGATTTCCACCCTCCCAGTTGTCAATCGCAAGATGGTCGCCGGACGGCGAATAGATCCCTATCCCCGGACTGCCCCCGACTAGGTTCTCTGTCGCGTCCGTGTAACTCAAAACCGGATTCCCATTCCGCAGCAACCTTAATTGCACCGGGTTCAAGCCCGACGCCTCGAGCCGGATGATGTCACCTGGGAGCCACGTCTCCGTATTTCCGGTGCTCAGGGAATAATAAAGCCCATCCTTTCGCAAATAGAGGCGGTAGTCGTTGGCGCCAAATACAAAGGCCATATAGAATCGGTCAATGGCGGATTGCGACCGGACAATGACGCCGTCCCACGGCCCTTCATTGCTAATCTGCACCTGGGAATATTGGTCTTGGCTAAACGTGTTCCCGATCCAATATCCGTAACAATGCGCGTTCTCAATGTCGGGGGTCACCTGGTTGTTCACAATCACCAGGGTCTGTTCCGATGCCGGCACCGGCTTGGCCCAGTTCACACCGAGTCCCCCGTCGGCGCGATTGAAATTATCGCTGGCCGCAGCACCCGTCTGCGTCGTCGCGCTCGCCACTCCTGAATAGTCGCTCAGGTTCTGTGCCCCATCCGTTGCGCGGACCCGATAGCTGTAGCTGCTCCCCGCGGTCAATCCAGTGTCGTTGTAGCTTGGCCCGGTGCTCGTCCCCACTTGCACAAAACTCCCGCTTCCGGGATCCTGGCGCTCCACCAGGTAGCCAGTCACCCCGACGTTGTCCGTTGACGCCGTCCAACTCAGGTGGACCTCGCTCACACCTATTGCAGTCGCCACGACATTCGCCGGCACACCAGGCGGTTGCGTGTCCGGCGTCGCTGGACCGAGTGCGCTATTCATGTCGCTCTGGATCTCAACGACGCTCAACGCTCGGTTGTAAATCCTGACCTCATCAATGCGCCCCGCAAAATACTGGCCGTAAAGGCTATCCCCACCTATTTGCAAAGGATTGGTCGACGTGGCGATGGCGCCGGTCTGCGCCCGGCTTGCCGCTTGCACCCCGTTCACATACAACCGCACCGTCGCTCCGTCATACGTCTCTGCCAGATGCGCCCACGTGTTCGCTGTGAGCGCATTAGGGCCAATAGCTTCTGCGTAAACGCCTCCAAGAAGCGCGCCTGCCACCGGGTGAGCTGAATTACTCGAGGTCCCTTCCAGATAGTAGTTGTCGTTGCCCTTGTAGATTACGTCGCGCCACGCGCTGCTCACCGTAGTCGGATACACCCACGCTTCCAATGTCATCGCGCTGGTCAATTGCAGCGATGTCGCATTGTTAACGGTCACCAAGGCATTGGTGCCGTTGAACGTTAAGGCATTGCCATACTTGCCGGAGGTCGTCCACGTCGCTCCACTGATCGTTCCGTTGTTTCCGTTGCCCGACAGATCGCTCAACAACGTCCCAACCCCTTCATTGAATCCATACGCCGCAACCAAACCAGGCACAGGAGTCGGAGTTGGCGTCGCGGTTGGCGTAGGAGTTGCAGTAGGAGTAGCCGTGGCAGTAGCGGTCGCTGTAGCAGTTGCAGTCGGGGTCGCTGTGGGAGTAAACGTTGCTGTAGCGCTAGGAGTCGGCGTAAATGTAGCTGTGGCGCTCGGAGTCGGAGTAGGCGTTGGTGTCAGGGTTGGTGTGGCGGTCGCAGTAGCTATAGGTGTTGCGGTAGGCGTTGCCGTGGCCGTGGCAGTTGCAGTCGCGGTCGGTGTAGGAGTAAACGTTGCTGTCGCGCTAGGAGTCGGCGTAAAAGTAGCCGTGGCGCTCGGAGTCGGGGTAGGCGTTGGAGGTGGGCTTCCAACTGGCGTATTCATATCCGCTTGAATTTCCGCCTGGCTCAACGCCCGGTTGTAGATGCGCACATCGTCAATGATACCGTTAAAATAAAACCCGCCGCTTCGTCGTCCAATATTCACATTAGCGTTCGGGATTACCTGTCTCGTCGGAATCGTCCCACCTAATGTGCCATTGTTGAGGATACCGTTAACATAGATATCCAGTGTCCGATTGGCAGCATTGTACACTCCGGCAACGTGATACCACACATTCAATGACCGCACTGTGGTGCTGTAACGTTGGGCAAAAGCATTGTTAGCTCTGGCCACAGCCACACCAAAAGTCTGCGGCCCAGTGTCATGACTTGTCTTTAACTGCCACCCGGAAGTATTATTCGCCTTGGCTATGATTTGTCCGTCGCCGCCTGGGTCCGCTGCAGCCTTCGCCCACGCACTCCAGGTCATACTTCCCGTAATTTGCAACGGCGTTGGGTTACCCAAATCAACGTAACTGCTCGAACCGTTGAAGCTTAGCGCGTTGCCATTTTTGCCGCCGGTGGTCCATGTAGTTCCGTGAACCGTCCCAGTTATGCTGTTGCCAGAAACATCGTGTACAGTTGTCCCGCTCCCTTCGTTGAAGTTGTAAGCTGCTACCAAACCGACGGGCGGCGTTGGAGTGGGTGTTGGTGTCACTGTGGCCGTTGGGGTCGCTGTAGGTGTTGCGGTAGGGGGGAGTGTTGGTGTCGGTGTTGCCGTTGAGGTCGCTGTGGGTGTTGAGGTAGGGGTAGCCGTGGCCGTGGCGGTAGCAGTCGCGGTCGGCGTGGGAGTAAACGCTGGTGTAGCCGTTGGAGTCGGCGTAAATGTAGCCGTGGCGCTCGGCGTCGCGGTAGGCGTTGGAGTCGGACTCGGAGTGGCTGCTACAGGAGTATTCATGTCGCTCTGGATCTCAGCGACGCTCAACGCTCGGTTGTAAATCCTGACCTCATCAATGCGCCCGGCAAAATACTGGCTGTAAAGGCTGTCACCACCTATTTGCAAAGGATTGGTGGAGGTCGCGATGGCGCCGGTCTGCGCCCGGCTGGCCACCTGCACCCCATTCACATACAACCGCATCGTTGCCCCGTCATAGGTGGCCGCCAAGTGCGCCCAGGTATTGGCTGTCAGCGCACTCGTCCCGTAAAGATCGGCGCCGAACGTGCCCCCCGTCGCTGGGCGACTTGCATTGCTCGAGGTCCCTTCCAGATAGTAGTTGTCGTTGCCCTTGTAGATTACGTCCCGCCACGTGCTGTTCACGGTAGTCGGATAAACCCATGCCTCCAGGGTTATGGCGCTCGTCAACTGCAACGAAGCCGCATTGTTAATGGTCACCAAGGCATTCGTGCCGTTGAAGCTCAAGGCATTGCCATACTTCCCCGAGGTCGTCCATGTGGCCCCGCTGATGCTTCCGTTGTTCCCGTAACCCGATACATCGTTTACCACTGTCCCGCTCCCCTCATTGAATCCATAGGCCGCCACCAGGCTAGGCGGCGCTGGATTCACAGTGACCACGAAATTCGTGCTCGTATTGTTTGGCCCATCATTCACCGTCACCGTAATGGTTGCACTCCCCGTTTGTCCGGACGCCGGTGTCACGGTCACGGTGCGATTGGCGCCGCTGCCTCCAAACACAATATTCCCGATAGGTAGCAGCCCCGGATTGGATGAGCCCGCGCTCAATTGCAGGTTGGCTGCTGCCACGTTGTCATCGCCCACGGTGAACGGAATCGGACCGGTGGAACCATTTTGAAAAATGGTTTGGTCCGGGATGTTCGAAATTGTGGGTGGGGCGTTTGGCCCACAATCGGGATAGAGCCGCACCTCACGCGTCGTCGCCAGCCCCTGCGGGTCCGTCACCGTCAGAATAATCCGATAATAGTAGATGTTGATCCCATCGCATCCGGTCGGCTCGAGCACCGCCGTGGTCGCATGATGGGTATCGACCGGACTACCATGGTCATGATCGTTGTGATGCAGGAGCACCTGCCATTGATAAAGCAGTTGGGCATCGCTCGACTCTGCGTCGGTGACCGTTGCCGTTAGGTTAACTGTTGTTTGGTCGAACGGCGAATAGAGGGTATGATCTACCGGGCTGGTGATCGTCACGTTCGGCGGCGTGTTGTTTACTGACATGATCAACGTCGTTTGCGCTGATAAATTACCGCTGTCGGTAACCGTCAGCGTCACAACGTACTCCGTCGGCACGCCGGCTTGGGCCGTGAAGGTGTGTGCGGGATTGGCCTGCGTGTTCAACGGCGAACCGTCGCCAAAGTTCCACGAGTAGGTGATCGGGTTCCCGTCCGGATCGTATGAACCATTGCTGCTAAACTGCACCGCGAGCGGGGTGGGGCCATAATATCTGTCAGCGGAAGCAACAGCGACCGGCGTCCGATTCCCTGTATAAGTTAGTTGATCGATCTCCGCTCCGCTAAACTCATAAGTGATGTAGTAAAGGCTGCCGTCGATAGGATGTTGCACGATATTCACAATGGCGCCCGCATTGCTCGCAAAATCACCCAACGCGACCGGCTTGTCGTTGGCGTCAAAGGTGAGGGTCTTGATAAACCCCTGAGCCCAGTCGGCGAAATAATATCGGTTTTGATAGGCCGCCGGAAAGTTCGTGCCCGTGTACCAGGTACCGCCGATACCACAGTTTCCCTGGAACGGCGTTCCGGACACTGGCGAGCCAGGAGCTCCCACATTGGCTGTCTGCGCGTTACCCGAGGGGCCATAGATTGGCGTCCGTGTGATTGGGCTGGCGTGATTCCAATCCAGCACTGCCCGGTTGTGGAGAAACTGCGGGATGGAGCTTGGGATCGTCTGCGAAGCATTGCAGGGATTGGCGAACGGCGGCTGCCCTGCCGGATCCAGCGTGTCTTCATGAAGCAACTGTCTGAAAGAAAAATACTGGCTGCATCCCGCGCCGGGATACAACGGGTTTGGAGCATCCTGATTAGCAACATTCCCATCGTAACCATCACCACCCAGCACATCTAATCCCTCAAACAACGGCCAGCCAAAATTCTGCCTGGGTCCCGTTATCACATCCACCGATTCCCAAGTGTTCCAACCAAGATCACCAATGTAAAGAACCCCGGGGTTGCCGTCGGGTGGGAAATGACTGCCCGTATTGGGCCGCAGGCTCATGCGATATGGATTGCGTAAGCCCAATGCCCACACACGTGAGCGTGCCGACCTCGGATTGACTGCATCATAGTAGGGGTTGCTCGGCAGGGCATCACCCGTCGCTGGATCAATTCGCAACATTTTCCCATTCAGGGAATCCAATAATTGCGAACGCAAAGCTCCGATATTCTCCTTGGCGCGGATGATGCCATCGGTCAACGCTTGAGGGGCATAGCTGCCGCTGACATTGCCGCCTTGATCAACCGTATCGGCCGTAGCTCCGTCGCCACACGAAACCAGCAGGGTCCCATCCTGACCGAAAACCAAGCTGCCAACTCCATGCGTGTAGGAGCAGATTGGGAACCCGGTCTGCTTCGTTTCGCCGATCAAGATTTTTCGACTGGCGGGATCCACGGACCGAAAGCCATCCGATGACCTGCAGGTGTAGCGCGTCAACCGCCCGATTGTAGCGTTATTGTATTCATTCGCAGTGGGGTCGTAATCGGGGTCGCCGAAATGGAAAAGATAGTAGCGATCCACGACGTACA
>Ga0081455_10007277_pt1 | contig 11681 bp, 11 predicted proteins | sample TabmetS3T2R1_FD_70207 | JGI IMG/M metagenome (GOLD analysis project Ga0081455, IMG submission 70207) | Tabebuia heterophylla rhizosphere microbial communities from the University of Puerto Rico - S3T2R1 | ecosystem: Host-associated > Plants > Roots > Rhizosphere ...
CTGTTCAGCCTCGCGATGCTGGTGATCTGGGAGCTGTGGATCAGGATCTTCGACGTTCCGAAGTATCTGCTCGCCTCGCCGACGGGCATCGTCGTCGCCTTCCGGGAAGATTGGTCGCAGTACCTGTTGCCGAACCTGTGGCCTACGCTCAGCGAGGTGCTGATCGGGTTCGCGATCTCCGTCGTGGCCGGCGTCGGGCTCGCGGTCGTGCTCCACCTGTTCACGCCGCTGCGTCGGGCGGTGTATCCGATCCTGATCGGCTCCCAGACGATCCCGATCGTCGTGCTGGCTCCCGTCCTCGTGATCCTGCTCGGCTACGGTCTGCTGCCCAAGGTCGTGATCGTCGCGCTGATCTGCTTCTTCCCCATCGTCGTGAACGGCCTCGACGGGCTGCGACTCGTCGACGATGACTTCATCCGGATGATGCGCACCTTGGATGCGACCCGGTGGGCGATCTTCCGCAAGGTCGAGTTCCCAGGTGCGCTGCCCTCGATCTTCTCGGGGATGCGCGTCGCCGCGACGTTCGCGGCGATCGGGGCGGTGTTCGGCGAGTGGGCGGGCGCGAGCGTAGGGCTCGGGTACCTGATCCAAGCGTCCACGCCGAACCTGCAGACCGCGCGCATCTTCGCCGCGATCCTGCTGCTCACGCTGATCGCGATGGGCCTGTTCGGGCTGGTATCGCTCCTGGAGCGGATCTTCTGCCCGTGGGTGTCGAGAGGGGGTGCGTTGTAAGAGGTCCGGTACGACCAGGGGGGCGGTCGCTGGAAGGACCGGCGAGCCGTGGGAGGAAAGGACGGTTGCAGATGATCCGGAACCGCAGGAAGGCCCCGATCGTGGTTGCGATGCTGTCCGGCATCGCGCTCGTCGCAGCGGCTTGTAGCAGCAACGATTCGAGCTCGGGCTCGAGCGCGTCGGCGTCGGGCTCGGCAGCCGCGGCACCCGCGACGCTGAACGTCGAGCTCGACTGGGTGCCGAACCCGGACCACGTCGGTCTGTACTACGCCCAGGAGAAGGGCTACTACACCGACGCGAACCTGACGATCAACTTCCGGCAGCCATCGAACGCCGCCGATCCGATCAAGCTCGTCGCGCTCGGGAAGGTCGATCTCGCGATCACGTACGAGCCCGAGATGTTCTACGGGCAGCAGAACGACCTCCCGGCGATGGCGGTGGCGACAGTCGTCCCGGTGCCGCTGAACTCACTGATCGTCAACCCCGACCAACCCATCACCGACCTGTCTCAGATGGACGGGAAGTCAGTCGGAGTCACGGGGATCCCGAGCGACGACGCGTTCTACACCACGATGCTGAAGACCGCGAGCCTGTCGGAGAGCCAGGTGCCGAAGGTGAACGTCGGTTTCAACCTCGTGCCGTCGATCCTGTCGAACAAGGTCGACGGGATCATCGGCGGGTACCAGAACGTCGAGGCGATCCAGATCGAGCAGGAGTCCGGGAAGAAGCCCTCGGTGTTCCCGGCCGACCAGCTCGGCGTGCCCTCCTACGCGGAGCTGGTGATCGCTGCCAACGCCGATCGCTTGTCGTCCGACGCCGCCTACGCGGACGCGGTCCGGCGATTCGTGGCCGCGGTGATCGAGGGCACCGATGGGGCGATCGCCAACCCGGACGAGGCGACCTCGATCATGAAGCAGGACACCGACTACAAGCCGTCGTTCCTCGACGAGAGCGTTCCCTACACGCTCGAGCTGTTGACACCCGCTGCGGGAACGAAGACCGGTTGTATCGACGTGGCGAACTGGCAGAGCTACGGCGAGTGGATGGCGTCCAGCCAACTGATCACCGGCACCCCGGACGCGAGTTCGATCGCGACGACGGAGTACATGCCCTACAGCTGCACATGAGCGGGGACGGACGGAACGAGGAGCGAGGAGACGACGTGGAGGGAGGGATCGGGCGGATGGCCGCATCGAGTGTGCTGAACGCGCTCGATCTCGACCGTGCGGTCGAACTGGTCCGCGAGGTGTGTCGGATCCCGAGCGTGCTCGGCGAGGAAGGGCCCCTCGCCGAGTTCCTCGTCGACACTATGACGGCGTCCGGATTCGAGGACGTCGAGCTCCAGCCGGTGCTCGAGGACCGGCCCAACGCCGTTGGTCACGTCTCCTTCGGCGGAGACGGTCCAACGGTGGTCCTCACCGGGCATATGGACACGAAACCCGTATCGCACGGTTGGTCGGTGACGGAGCCCTTCTCGGGCGACCTGATCGACGGAGCCGTCTACGGCCATGGCGTGATGGACATGAAGGCGGCACTCGCATGCCAGATCGTCGCGATGGAGGCGGTGCGGGCGAGCGGGGTGCCACTCACAGGCCGCCTGTCGATGGCGGCGGTCGCCGATCACATGGGTGACCAGCTCGGGTCGATCGCGTTCTTCGATGCCTTCCCCGCGGACATGGCGGTGCTCGGCGAGCTGACCGACAACCAGGTCTGCCTGGGGCATCGGGGGCGGTACTACTTCGACATCACCGCGATCGGGCGCTCAGCGCACACCTGTCACAAGCCGCAGGCGATCAACGCGAACGTCCTCGCGGCGCGGATGGTGCTGGAGCTGGACGCCTCTCGGTTCGAGCCTCAGCTGGAGCCGTGGATCGTCGACCTCTTCGGAGCCGAGACCTACATCGTGCCGGGCCGGATCTACGGAGGGCTGCCGCCAGGCGGGCCGTCGATGATCCCGGACGAGTGCGTGATCCGCGTGGACTCCCGTCCGCAACCCGGTGTGACGATCGAACAGGTGCGAGCTGAGATCGACCGGTGCCTCGCACGGGCGTCGGAGGCCGAGCCCCGCCTGCGGTTCGAGGTCGCACTCGCCGACGTGAAGGACGGCTACCTTGCGGCGCCCGAGGATCCGGTCATCGCGATGATGCGCGCGGCCGTCCGTGATGTGCGCGGCGAGGAGCCACCACTGGTCGTGGAGAACTGGCTCGGTGACACGGCGAGCTTCGGCGAGAAGGTGCCGACGGTGATCTTCGGGCCGGGCGGTCCACCCGTGTACTGCCCCGACGAGCACCTGACCGTCGAGGACATCCATGAGGCGACCAAGGTCTACGCGTTGTTCGCCGCCGGAGCCCTGTCCGCGGAAGGAGCCTGAGCGCACGGTGGAGACGCCCGCCGGCTTCGCGAACGTGCTGGACCGGTGTCTCGACCTGCGACCGGGCGAACAGGTCCTGCTGCTGACGGACGCGGGCACCGACCCGGAGGTCGTGGCCGTGTTCGAAGCGGCCGTCGGGCATCGCGGCGGGGTTCCCGTCGTCTCGCGGATGCCGGTGCCGGACCTGCCCGGGCAGGAGCCGCCGGGGACGATCGCCGCAGCGATGCGCTCGGCCGGCGCCGTGATCGAGCTCACGAGCTTGTTCATCGGGTCGAGCGCGGCGCGCCGGGAGGCGACGGCGGCCGGCGTTCGGTACCTCGCGATGCCCGGGGTGCGCATGGAGACGTTCCGCGATGGCGGCCCGCTCGCCGTCGATTTCGACCGGATCCGCCTGGACGCCGAGCGGGTGGGCGGAGCCTGGGCGGGCGCCGATGCGTACCGGCTGACCACCCCGGCGGGTACCGACCTCCGCGGCTCGGTGGCCGGCCGGCCCGGTCGTGTGCTGCACGGACTGGCGCGCGAGCCCGGCGACTACATGGCGCCGCCCGATATCGAGGCCGGCACGGCTCCGGTCGAAGGCTCGAGCACGGGCGTGGTGGTCGTGGACGCCGATCTTCTCTTCATGGGGGAGGGTCCGCTGCCCTCGCCCGTGGCGCTCCACATCCGCGAGGGCGAGCTCGTCGGCCTCGAGGGCGATGAGGCCGGCCGGCTCCAAGAGATGCTCGACCGCTGTGCGGATCCGCGGATGGCCAACCTCGCCGAAGCGTCGGTCGCGTTCAACCCGAACGGGCGCGTGTGCGGCGTCGCGATGGAGACGGAGTCCTCACGCGGCACCGCGCACGTGGCTCTCGGGAACTCGATCGCGTATGGGGGAACGGTCGACGCTGTCGCCCATCTGGATTGCGTGATGCGGGACGCGATGCTCGAGCTCGACGGCGAGCCGGTGATCGTGGCGGGGGTACTCGCGTGAGCCCGACACGTGTTCTGCTCGCGAAGCCCGGTCTCGACGGGCACGACCGCGGCATCAAGGTGGTGGCGATGGCGCTCCGCGACGCGGGTGCCGAGGTCATCTACCTGGGGCTCCGCCGCACGCCCGAGGAGATCTGGCACACGGCGATCGAGGAGGATGCTGACGTCGTCGGCGTCTCGGTGCTGTCCGGCGCCCACCTCTCGCTCGCCGAGGTGCTGCTCGCCGAGCGGGCACGGGTCGGTGTCGACACCCCCCTCGTCGTCGGTGGGACGGTCCCCGCCGAGGACGTCGATGCGCTCCGCGCGATGGGGATCGGAGCGGTGTACCCGGTCGGTGCCAGCCTGCCGCACGTGGTGGAGAGCGTGCTCGCTCTGGGCGCGAGGGAGCGGACGGCGTGACGACGACCGAGACCACCGACGCCGGGATCCCGGTCGCCACCTTCTACGCAGAGACGGACGTCGCGCCGGGCCTCGCCGGCCGGCTCGGCGCGCCGGGCGCGCCGCCGTTCACACGTGGTCCGTATCCGACGATGTATCGGGGCCGACTGTGGACGATGCGCCAGTTCGCGGGGTTCGGGTCACCAGAGGACGCGAACGCGCGGTTCCATTTCCTGCTCGAGCACGGGCAGTCAGCCTTGTCGGTGGCGTTCGATCTGCCGACGCAGCTCGGCTACGACTCCGCGCACCCGTCAGCGCGCGCCGACGTCGGCCGCGTCGGGGTCGCCATCGATACGGCCGACGACATGGTCGACCTCTTCGAGGGGATCCCGCTCGACGAGATCTCGATCAATTTCACGATCAACGCGACCGCACCGATCATCCTCGCGATGTACCTCGTCGCGGCCGAGCGTCAGGGGGCTGCGACCGCCGACCTCGCCGGGACGCTCCAGAACGACATCTTGAAGGAGTTCCTCGCGCGCAAGACCTTCATCTATCCGCCGGCGCCGTCGCTCCGCCTCGGTTGCGACGTGATCGAGTACGCGGCGGGCGCGCTGCCGCGCTTCAATCCGATCTCGATCACCGGCTACCACGCTCGCGAAGCGGGCTGCGACGCGGTCCAAGAAGTTGCGCTCACGATGGCCTCGGCGATCGCCTACAGCGAAGCCCTCGTCGCGCGAGGGTTGGCGTTCGACTCGTTCGCGCCGCGGCTGTCGTTCCACTTCGCCACCACGATGGATCTGTTCGAGGAGGTGGCGAAGCTCCGTGCCGCACGTCGCCTCTGGTACCAGATCGCGACCGAACGGTTCGGGGCGACCGAGCCCGCGTCGGGCCGGCTCCGGTTCTTCTCGGGGAACTCCGGGACGACCCTCACGGCGCAGCAGCCATTGAACAACGTTGTGCGCTCGACGATCCAGTGCCTCGGCGCCGTGCTCGGCGGCGCGCAGTCGATCCACGTCATGGGCTACGACGAGGCCTACGAGATCCCGTCGGAAGAGGCCGTCACCCTGTCGCTGCGCACGCAGCAGATCATCGCGCTGGAGTCCGGGGTCGCGCGCACCGCGGACCCGCTCGCCGGGTCGTACTTCGTCGAGTCGCTGACGGACGAGATCGAGGCGCGCGCACGCGCGTTGCTCGCCGAGCTCGATGCAGCGGGCGGCGCCGCCGCGGCGATCGAGGCAGGGATCCCGCAGCGATGGATCGCCGAGTCCGCATACCGTTTGGAGCGGGAGGTGTCGAGCGGGGAGCGCCCGCGGGTCGGCGTGAACGTTTACGCCACGGAGGGCGACGAGACCCACTTCGGCGGTGCGTTCGCGGCCGATCCGGGCGTGGCAGAGCGCCATGCGGCCCGCACCACCGAACGGGTCGCCGCGCGGGATGCGGACACCTGCCAAGCGGCCACCAGCGCCGTGACGGTCGTCGCGCGCGAGGGCGGCAACCTCATGCCGCCGCTCATCGACGCCGTTCGGGCCGGCGCCACGCTGGGCGAGCTCGCCGACGTGTTCCGGTCGGTGTTCGGCGAGTTCCGGGAGCCGCGGCCGTGGTGAGTGGGCCGCTCGAGGGGCTCCGGGTGCTCGACCTCACCCGGTTCGTGGCGGGGTGCTACACCACGGCGCTCCTCGCCTCCTTCGGCGCCGACGTGATCAAGCTCGAGGTGCCGCCCGACGGCGATCCCTACCGCGCTCAGGGCACCGCGAAGGTCGGCGACGAGTCCGTCCTGTTCCTCTCGCTCAACAGCGGCAAGCGCAGCGTGGCGCTCGACTTCCGCTCGGCCGAGGCCGCGAGCGCACGGGAGGCGCTGCTCGCCTCGTCGGACTTCGTGGTCGAGAACAGCCGCCCGGGGAGCTTGGCCGCGCACGAGCTCGACTGGGAGGGCGTGCACACGCGGCACCCGGCGATCGTCTACGGATCGATCTCCGGGTACGGCGAAGTCGGTCCCGATGCAGCACGCGGCGGGTTCGACTTGATCCTGCAGGCGGAGAGCGGCGTGATGAGCGTTACAGGCAGCGAGCACAGCGGCCCCGTGAAGGTCGGCGCGCCGTTGCTCGACGTCGGCGCGGGCCTCTCGTGCGCGGTCGGGCTGCTCGCCGCACACGCTGAGCGCGTGCGCACCGGGCTCGGTGCGCACGTGTCGTCCTCCTTGCTGGAGTTCGCGTTGTCGGGGCTCGGCACGCTCGCCACCGCGATGTTCGTCTCCGGGTCCGTACCGGGGCTGCTCGGCACCCATTCGCCGACCTTCGCGCCCTACGGGGGGTTCCGCACGCAGGACGGGTGGATCGTGCTTGCGGGCGCGGGCTCCGAGGATATGTGGCGCCGGTGCTGCGCGGTGCTCGGCGACGACGACCTCGCATCCGATACGCGCTTCGCGGACAACGCCTCGAGGGTGAAGCACCGCAACGAGCTGACCGTGGCGCTCGAGGCGACGCTGCGCACCCGATCGACGGCCGAGTGGCTGGCGCGGCTCGGGGAGGCCGGTGTGCCCGCGGCAGAGGTCCGCGATCTCGCGCAAGTCTTCGACAGCGATCAGGTGCGCGCGCTCGGCGCGGTGCAGGAACTCCAGCATCCTGCGGCCGGTCCGTATCTCGCGGTCGACCCGCCGGTGCGCACCGACGGTGCGATCGCCTCATTCCCACGCCCGGCGCCGATCCTCGGTGCGGATACCCGAGACGTGCTCGTGGAAGCGGGGCTCACGACGGCGGACGTCGATGCGCTCGTGGCGAAGGGGGTGGCGGTGGCCGCATGAGCACGGGCAGCGCGACCCTCGTGGAGCACATCGTCGATCGCACGATCACGCTCGCATCGGTGCCGGCGCCGACCGGCGAGGAGGGTGCGCGGGCCGAACTGGTGGCTTCGTGGTGGCACGCTGACGGGTTCGACGACGTGCACGCCGACGCGACGGGCAACGTCTGGGCGCGCACGCGCTCGGGTGTCGGCCCGGCTGTCATGCTCGCGGCCCACTTGGACACGGTCTTCGGGCGGAACGTTGCCCTCGAGATCGTGCGCGACGGGGAGACGCTTCGCGGTCCCGGCGTCGGGGACGATGCCGTCGGGGTCGCCGGCATCGGCGCCGCCGCCGCCGGCATCGGCGCGAACGGCCCGCCGGTCTGGCTGTGTGCGACGGTTGGGGAGGAGGGGCTCGGCAACCTCGCCGGCGTCACCGCCGCGCTGGACGCGCCGCCGAGCGAGGTCGGCGCCCTGCTCGCCGTGGAAGGCAACTACCTCGGCCGCGTCTCGACGATCGGGGTGGGCTCCGCCCGACGCCGGGTCCGGATCACCGGGCCGGGTGGACACGCGTGGGAGGCCGCGGATGCGCCGAGCGCCCTGCACCACGCTGCCGAGCTGGTCACCGCGCTCGTCGGATCGCCCAAGCCGAAGGGCACCGCGGTGAACGTCGGCCGGATCGGAGGCGGCGAGGGGATCAACATCCGCGCGCGCGAGGCGTGGTTCGAGGTCGACCTGCGCGCCGACCACCCGTCGGCGCTCGCGGAGCTGGTGCGCACCCTCGAGGCGATCGTCGCGGAGCCGCGGAGGCCGCTGCGTGCCGAGCTCGAGCGGCTCGGCGACCGGCCCGCCGGCCGTGTCGACCCCGGCGCCCCCTTGGTGCGCGCGGCCGAGACGGCCCTGATGGCCGAGGGCGTCACGGTGACGAACCCGGCCACCAGCACGGACGCGAACGCGGCGCATGCGCGCGGCGTCCCGGCCGTTGCGGTGGGGATCACCACCGGATCGGGCGAGCACACGAACGAGGAGTGGATCGACATCGCGCCGATCGCCACCGGCGTCCGTGTGCTCGCAGCGACCGTCGATCGCTACGGGGATGGACTCCGATGACGCCTCCTCGTGCCGGGGTCGTGCTGCAGGGCGCATATCCGCCGGCCGAGTTCGCCTCGATGGTGGAGCGGATCGAGCGGCTCGGCTACGACAACCTGTGGCTCACGGATTCGTCGCTGCACGCCCGGAACGCCTACGCCTATCTCACGTTGGCCGCCACTCGATCCTCGGCTCTGCAGCTCGGGACCGCCGTCACGAATCCCCGGACGCGGCACCCGGCGATCACGGCGGTTGCCGCGGCGACCGTCGACGAGATCTCCGAGGGTCGCATGGTGCTCGGGATTGGGCCGGGGGACCGGCCGCTGCTCGCCCTCGGGTTCCGCCCGGCGAAGCTCGCGTCGGTGCGCAGCTCGATCGCAGCGATCCGCGCGCTCTGGGCCGGCGAAACCGTCACGGTCGAGGACCAGGCGTTCACGTTGCACGAAGCGCAGATGCGCGTCGGCGTTCGCCCGGACATCCCGATCTACGTCTCCGCGAGCGGACCCAAGATGCTCGAGCTTTCCGGGGAGATCGCCGACGGGGTCATCGTCCTGGTCGGCCTGTTCGCCGACGGCCTCTCCTGGGCGATCGAGCACATCGAGCGTGGCGCGACGGCCGCCGGTCGGGCCCGCCCGCACATCGCCGTGTTCGCGTACGGGGCGATCGATGAGGACGAGGACGCGGCCCTCGAGGCGGCGCGGACGATCGCGGCTTGGTTCCCACAGACCGCGCCGGTGGTGTGCGAGCTGTGGGGCCTCGAGCCGGCGTTGGTGGAGGCCGTCCGTCGCGCGTACCGAGGTGGCGAGTTCCAGGAGGCAGCCGCGGCGGCCTCGCTCCTGCCCGACGACTTCGTCCGCGAGGTCGCGCTCGCAGGCGGTCGCGATCACGCGCGCGGTCGGATCGACGCTGCGCTGGCGGCGGGGGCGGACTCTGTGCACGTCTTCCCGCTCGGGCAACGTCGGATGGAGACGATCGAGGCGTTCGCGAAGTGCTTCCGTGACGTCGTGGGGGTGCGCGCATGACCGGCTGGCGGGTGATCGGACTGCACCACGTCGCGGTCGCGGGCGACCCGGATGGCACCGGGGAGGCGTTGTTCGCATCGCTGCTCGGCGTGCCCGTCCACGCCGAGGAGGGCGACGGTTTCACCGAGCGGATGTACGACGCGGGCGGGCCGTTCCTGCAGACGCTGGAGGTGACCGGCGACGGCGTCGTGCAACGGTTCCTGGACAAGCGCGGTCCCGGGCTGCATCACATCGCGCTCGCGGTCGACCGGCTCGACGAGGCGCTGTTCGACCTCGAGGGTCGCGGCGTCGCGCTGATCGATCGCCAGCCTCGACCCGGCGGGATGGGCACCCACATCGCCTTCCTGCATCCATCGGCGGCCGGTGGCGTCCTCATCGAGCTCGTGGAGGACCCGGGAGGAGGTGCGGATCGTGGGTGAGTCCACACCCGACACCGCCCAGCCCGAGGGCGCCGTCTTCCAGCCGCGTCCCGACCGGCAGCTCGTGACCGACTGGGTTTACGAGGAGATCCGTGGCGCGATCGTCGACCTCCGCCTGCAGCCAGGCGCTCCCTTGCGCGAGGCGGCGATCGCGACGCAGCTCGGGGTGAGCAAGACGCCGGTGCGCGAAGCGCTCGGACGCCTGGAGCAGGAGGGGCTCGTCGAGGCCACGTCGTTCAAGGGTGCGGTCGTGAGCAACTATTCCGAACGAGACCTCGAGGAGATCTACGAGCTCCGCGAGCTGCTCGAGGGTGCTGCCGTGCGCGCGGCGGCGACCGACGCGAACGACGAGGCGCTCGCGGCGCTGCGTGTCGTGGTCGAGCGCAGCCGGGCCACACGCGACGCCGGCGACCTCGCAGGGCTCGCCGAGCTCCTCGGGCGTTTCGACCAGATCGTCTTCGAACAGGTCGCGAACGTCCGGATCCGCGGTCTGATCGAGACGCTGCGCGCGCACCTCACGCGGATCGGCAAGCTCACGGAGGACATCCCCGGCCGTGTGGCGGCCTCGGTCGACGAGCACGCCGCGATCGTCGAGGCGATCACACGGGGCGATCCCGACGAGGCCGAGCGCGCCATGAGGGTGCACATCGCCAGCGTTCGGGACGACCAGCTCGCCCGCATGCGCTCGCACGAGGTCGAGGGTCGATGAGCGAGCAGCGCGTCTCCGCGATGTTGCACGACGCCGGCGCCGACACGTGGGCGGCCGCGGTGGCGCATCCGATGGTCCGGGAGATCGCCGCGGGCACGTTGCCGCACGAGACCTTCCGCGGGTACTTCCGGCAGAACGTGCTGTACCTGGAGGCGTATGCGCGCGCGATCGGGCTCCTGATCGCGGGCGCCCCCGACCGCTCGGCCCTCGACGTGCTCACCCGGTTCGAGGTGCAGATCGTGGACAACGAGATCCCGGCGAACCTCGGATTCCTCGAGCGGCTCGGGGGAGACGAGGACATCGTGGCTGGGGCCGGGAAGATGCACCCGACGACGTACGGGTACACGCGACACCTGCTCGCGGTGTGCGCGATGGAGGATTGCGCGGCCGGGCTCGCGGCGGTGCTTCCCTGTCAGTGGAGCTACGGTGAGCTCGCCCGGCCGTTGATGGCCTCGCGGCCCGTCGACCCGATCTACGCGGACTGGATCGGCCTGTTCGGCGGCGAAGGCTACGACGCGCTCATCGGCGAGACGACGTCGCTGCTCGACCGGCTCGCCGATCGCGACGACGCGCCGCGGCTCGCGGTGCTCGGGCAGATCTTCGAGCGCTCGACCTCGTACGAGCGAGCCTTCTGGGACATGGCCTACGGGAGCGGCGAGGGCGGCTCCCCCGACGAACGAGGAGGACGACCTTGATGCGTGCTGCCCGGATCCACGAGGACCTGATCCTTCGCGTCGAGGAGGTCGCGGAACCGGCGCCCGGGCGGGGCGAGGTGCTCGTCCGCGTCCACGCGGCGGGTGTGTGCGGCACCGACCTGCACATCCTCGACGGCATGATCAAGCCGGATCCGTACCCGATGACGCTGGGGCACGAGGCCGCAGGGGTCGTCGAGGCGGTGGGTGAGGGCGTGCGCACACCGGTCGGCGCCCGGGTCGCGATCTACAACAAGATCTTCTGCGGACGCTGTGAGCAATGTCTGCGGGGACGGACGAACATCTGCGACAACGAGCCCGACCAGCTCGGATTCAACCGCGACGGCGGCGACGCTGAGTACGCCGTCGTCCCCGAGCAGAACGCCGTACCGGTGCCCGACGGCGTGGACCTCGCGACGGCGTCGGTCCTCACGTGTGCGGGGATGACCGCGATGCACGCCACGAAGCTCTCGGGGCTGCGCTTGGGTGACACCGCGGTCGTCAACGGGATCGGCGGGG
>Ga0081455_10007278_pt1 | contig 11680 bp, 5 predicted proteins | sample TabmetS3T2R1_FD_70207 | JGI IMG/M metagenome (GOLD analysis project Ga0081455, IMG submission 70207) | Tabebuia heterophylla rhizosphere microbial communities from the University of Puerto Rico - S3T2R1 | ecosystem: Host-associated > Plants > Roots > Rhizosphere ...
GGATGGCGCAGTGAAGCAGAGCGGCTGCGTGGCGATTGGTGGCGATCACATTACCAATGACATCTCCATGGGGTTGCGCATCCCGATGGCGCGTTCGGAGAAACTCAAAATCGAGGAGGGCAGTTGTGTGCTGGGCAATTGTTTCCCGGGCGAAATGATCTTGCTAAAAGACGATTCAGGTTTCGCAGGCAAGGAGATTGAACGTGAAACGCTGAACACCATTATTCATTTGCGCCTCCGCGAAACTCTGGAGTTGCTCAAACGCAGGCTGGATGAAGAACCGTTCATCAACTATCTCGGCGCCGGAATTTTCATCACGGGGGGATGCAGTCTTCTCAATGGCATCGACAACCTTGCAGAAGAAATTTTCGAAATGCCCGCGCACGTTGCGCATGCTCAGACAACATCCGGCGTCACGTCTGCAGTAGAGAACCCGCAATTTTCGACTGCAATCGGGCTGATCAAATATGCCCAAGCGGTCCAAACAGATCGGCCGGTGAGAGGAATCGGACGGATTCTGGGAAGGATTTTTAGCGGAAGACGGTGAAAAAATTGAAAGATCAATATGATTCAACTTAGCAAAAACTACAGCCTCCCTGAGCGGGCAGAGGAATTTATCCCAATCAAAATTGTCAGTGTCGGCGGCGCCGGTCTGAATGCACTCGACCGGATCGTGCTCGACGGTTTGGAGGGAGCGGAGGTCCTCGCAGTCAACACCGACGTCCAATCGCTGGCGAGCTCCGTTGCTGCACACAAAGTGCAGCTCGGCCGCACGGTCACCCGTGGCTTGGGTGCAGGTGGCGACCCCGAAGTTGGCTATCAGGCCGCTTTCGAATCTACGGACGAAATCCGCGAGGCGTTGACTGGCGGCAGAATGATTTTCATCTGCACAGGGCTAGGTGGCGGCACGGGCTCTGGCGCAGCGCCGTATGTCGCGCACCTGGCTCGCGAGGCGGGCGCGTTGGTGCTGGCGTTCGCCACGCTGCCGTTCGCCTTCGAAGGCAGACGCCGTAACGCTCAGGCGCGCGAAGCCTTGGGCCGGCTCAATGAGATTGCCAACGCGGTGGTTTGCTTTGAAAACGACCAGATGGGCGACATGGTTGCGCCGCACGCAGGCATTCACCAGGCATTTTCGAAGGCAGACACAACCATCAGTCAGAGCATTCGTTCGATTGTGAATCTGATCCAACGACCAGGGCTCATTCGTATTGGCTTTGACGATTTGGTTGCAGCTTTGCGCAGCCGCAACGGTCGCTGCCTGTTTGGCTTTGGAGAATCCGATTCGGAAAACCGCGCGCATGATGCACTCGCCCAGGCTCTCAAAAGTCCATTGATGGATCGGGGCCGTATCCTTGCAGAGGCTGCCCGGGTTCTGGTTCAGGTCGCGGGCGGCCCGGGTATGACTTTGTCGGAAGTCGAAATCGTCATGAAGGAACTTGATCGACACGTTAGTGACGACACGCAGATTCTTTTCGGCACTGCGGTGGACGGACGATTGGGCGATCGTTTAAGCGTTACCATCATCAGTTCCTTCGCCGCCAATGACACTGTGGTACCGCAACAAACGCAGACGCCGCCACTGAGCGCTGCCACGCCAACGCCACCCGCGTGGGAACAACCTCACGAGAGCCCGCCGAAGATAGAGGTCGAGCCCGAACCTGCACCGGTCGAGGATTTTCAGGCGGCGGAGCCGACTCCCATTGAGGAGCCTGAGCCGCCTGTGCCCATCGAGTTCGAAAACGTAACGGCACCGTCTGTCGAGTCAATCACGAGCGCATTCGATGTTGTCGACACGCCAGAGCCGCCGGTGAATACACCGCGAAGAAAGCCAGCGCCGGCAAAAGAAGAAAAAGCACATCCTGAAAAATCAACGCAGGCTAAACAGGAAGTTTTGCAGTTCGAGCCCGTGAACCGTGGTCGATTTGAAAAAAGTGAGCCAACGATCGTTGAAGGCGAAGATCTCGACGTGCCGACTTATTTGCGGAAAAAAATCAAGATGAAGTAACGTTTCGCGCGTTAAATCGTAATATGTTGAATTGTTGCATCGTGATTCGGCCGAATCACGGATTTCGAATTACGAATCCCGGATAACGATTCACTCAGGCTTGGCCCTACTTTTTCATCAATTCAAGCACCGCTCCCGTCATTCCGATGATCCCGACGCGGATCGCTGGTTCGGGAACCGGGGCGAACTTGCTTGAATGCAGGGTCGGCAATTCTTTTCCCGCCTGTTTGTACTCCTCCATCTTCGCCGGATCGACTGCGCCGAAGTGAAAATCAACCGCCGGAATGGAGTGGTCCGGCAGGCTGTATTCGGAAAAATCTTCGCCACCCATCGTAGGGTCCACAATCTTGACGTTTTCGTCGCCTAACGACTTTTTCCAGACAGCCACAAGCCTCTTAGTGAGTTCGGGATTGTTGTAAGTCGCAGGACAAAATAAGTCCTTGGATACGCTGACAATCGGGGCGCGATCGGGCGGGACTCCGCCCGCGGCAGCGATCCCCTTGGCTATTCTCTCAATCGCTGCCAACACACGCTGCCGCGTTTCAGGTTTGTAAGTGCGAACGGTCAACTGCATTTTTACTTCGTCCGGAATGATGTTGTGTTTAGTCCCTCCATGGATGGAACCCACGGTAACAACAATTGGATCGAGCGGATTATTTTCCCGGCTCGCGATGGTTTGCCAGTCATTGATCATTTCCGCTGCGAGAACAATTGGGTCCTTGGTCTTGTACGGATACGCCCCGTGTCCGCCAACGCCTCGGACGGTGACATCGACTGAATCGACGTTGGCGTAGGTATAACCTTCCGTCACGCCAATGCGGCCGGTTTCCAGATCAGCTTTGTCATGGAATCCCAACGCGAAATTCGGTTTGCCAAACTTTTCGTAAAGACCGTCTTTGAGCAGCGCGCGCGCGCCATTGCCCAATTCCTCTGCTGGTTGCGCCACGAACAAGATCGTCCCGCGCCATTGATCTTTTAACTTTGCCAAAGCCCGCGCGGTGCCGATGAACGCCGCAATGTGCGTGTCATGCCCGCAGGCGTGCATCACGTGGACATCCTTGCCTTCATCGTTCTTGGCGACGGCCTTGCTGGCGTACGGCAAACCCGTTTCTTCTTTTACGGGCAACGCATCCATGTCTGTGCGCACAAGCACGATCGGCCCGTCTCCATTCTTCATCACGCCTACGACGCCGTAACCTTTAAGTTGGGAGTTTTCATATTTGCCGAGATGCTCGGTGACCTGGCAACCCGCCGCGCGCAACTCCTTTGCGACGAGAGATGCCGTGCGCTCCTCATGTCCGGATAATTCGGGGTGCGTATGAATGTCTTTGTAAATCGCCAGCAATGAGGGGAGTTGCGCGTCAGTGAGTGATTGTGGCGTTTGCTGAGCGACCCCAAGCCCTGGCAGTAAAATGGAAATCAAAAGGATCGAAAACGAAACAGCCTTCATTTTGTCATGGTAAGCGAAGGCCGAAGCATCTCCGAATTCTCATTCCGCGCAATCACAGTTCGCGCCATCTCATAAATCTTGTAGCCGCCTCGTCCGCTTAAGGCGGATCGAGGCGCTCCGGCGTCGCTCTCGTGAACCACGGCGACACAGCGCCGCCGCTACAACGAGGCATGTGATTCCAAAGGATCTAAGAGTTTTCTCGACTTCGCAGAAAGTTAGATGGTTGAACCCTCACCTGGCGTTGCGCGTCCGCCTCCCTCGGGATCGCGACCGGGCGGAGCGTTGAGAGGATTGAGGTGAGGGTCAGTTCCCTTTCGAATCTGCGGAATCCGCGTAATCTGCGGTTACAAGCATGGAATTCGAGAAGAACACGCTGCTCTTCGGCGCGGATCCAACACCTCGCATTGTGGCCATTGAACTCGGCGAGACTGGCACTGTTAAGGTTTATCGTCGCGAACCGGACGGTTCAACGGTTGCGGACGTTGAGCCTTTCCGTCCGTTTGTCTGGTGCGACTCCGATGTTGTCGATCTTGGCATCGAATCCGAAAAACTTCAGAGCAACCTCAAGTACGGCTGGATGGTGACGGTCGATAGCTGGAAAGAACTCATCGCTTTGCGCAACGGACTCAAAAACGCCGGACGTGATTTCTTTGCTTTCACAGATCCTGTGCAGCATTACCTCACCGCAACCGGGCGAACGCTATTTAAAGATCTGCAATTCGAAGAACTGAAACGAATGCAGATCGAAGTTCTTTCGTCGCAAGATCCTGTAGCCACGCTCCTGCGGAGCGTCCCCGACGACGGCCCACAGGGCCGTGGCTACGGGGATCACATCATGAGCATTGCGGTCTCAGATAGCACCGGTTGGGAAGAATTACTGATCGTCGATCCACAAAATATCGAAGAATCGGAGCACGCGGCGTTGAAGCGTCTGACCGCAATTATTAAGGAAAAAGATCCGGACGTGATCGAAGGCCACAACCTGTTTCGTTTCGATCTGCCGTATCTGGTAACGCGGGCGAAGAAGGTAAAAACGAAACTCGATTGGGGACGCGGCGATGGGTTTCTACGCTCGCGACCGTCACGGCTCCAAATCGCCGAGAAAACAATCGATTATCCCAAGTTCACCGTCGGTGGTCGCCACTTCGTCGATACTTTTTTGCTCGCACAATTTTACGACGTAGGCATGCGCTCACTTGCCGGTTTCGAGCGGACCGATGTCGCCAGGCATTTTGATCTTTGCGACAACGCGGAAGTTTCCGCGCTTACTGGCAAGGAATTGCAGAGAGCATATCTGGACAATTCGGAAGATTTTCGACGACGCATCCTGTGCGGCGTCAGGGAGACGCGGGCACTTTCTGAACTCTTAAGCGCCAGTTACTTCATCCAGGCGCAAATTTTTCCGTACAACTATCAGGAAGTGATCGTCCGCGGCAATGCGACCAGAATCAACGCGCTGTTTCTCCGCGAATATTTCCGGCAGCGCCATTCCATTCCCGAGTTGCCGATGGTGCGCTCATTCGAGGGCGGTTACACGGACATTTTCTTCACGGGAGTTGCGCACAACGTCTGGCATTGCGATGTGGCTTCGCTTTATCCGTCGATCATGTTGAAATTCGATTGTTTTCCGGTGACCGATCAGTTGCAAATCTTCCGGCATTTGCTGACCGATCTGCGCACATTTCGGTTGGAAGCAAAAGCAGAAATGCGGGCGGAGAAGGACCCTGCGAAGCAGCATCACCTCCAGGCGCTGCAAAACACGTTCAAAATTCTGCTGAATAGCTTTTACGGATATCTTGGGTTCGCCCAGGGGCATTTCGCCGATTTCGACGCCGCAGCGCGTGTAACACAGATCGGACGCGATTTGCTCAAGAAAATGATCGACTGGTTAGGCGCGCAAGGAGCCAAAGTTATCGAAGTGGACACTGATGGAATCTATTTCGTTCCGCCAGGGTCTGTAGAGGCAAATGCCAGTCCGGCTTGGACCGTGTCGCCTGCGAAAAAGCGAAAAGCAGCCGGCACGGCTGCCTCTACAGAAGACGAAATCGAGAAACTCCAACGCGGTTTGGCGAAGGAATTGCCCGAGGGAATTGAAATCGATTTCGACGAGCAATTCGACGCCATGTTCAGCTACAAGGCAAAGAATTACGCGCTTCTCACTAAAGACGGCGAGGTGGTCATTAAAGGCGGCGCCCTCAAATCGCGTGGACTGGAAAAATTTCAGCGAGTGTTCCTCGAAGAGATGATCAAGCTGATCATGGAAGGAAAACCAGAAGCGATCACCGATTTGCGAAATGAATTTGAGAAAAAAATCCGGGATCGCGAATGGAAGATCGATATGCTGATGAAGACCGACACGCTTCAGGATTCGCTCGACAAATATCGCACCAAAATCGCCGGCTCCGCGCGTAATCGCGGCGCGGCGTACGAGCTCGCTCTGGCCAGCGGCCGGGATTATAAGCCGGGCAATCAGATTAGTTATTATATCAAGGCGACGCCTAAAAAGGTTGCCGCCTACGAAGCCGCAAAACTTGCTTCCGATTTCGATCCCGAAAACCGCGACGAAAACATCGATTACTACGTCGCGAAGCTCGATGAACTGGTGAAAAAGTTCCGCGGCATCAAAGAGGCGGCTTCAACACCGAAGCAGGAGAGCTTGGCGCTTTAGTCCTTATTGCAGACTCACGCGCGTTGCATGCGCAGACCCGCGTCAGTTTAGTTCGAGAAAGTAACAGATTCCGAACCTTTCTGCAGTTGCCGATGTTGTGCTGGCCGATTCAATCTCGATCAGGATGTTTGAAAAAAAGACTTGTTCAATATTGACCGCGGCTTTGCTGCTGATCTCGTTTACTCCAATATTTGCGAGTAGCGGGCCACAAAGCCCTATCCCCACCTCCACGTCGGCTGTACCGCCAGCCCCAGTTCTAGTGGCTCCTGCGAACGGCGCATCTCTGGTTCAACCAATCACGCTGGATTGGAATCCGGTATCCGCGCCCGGAGGACCGATTGGCAGTTACACCTGGCAGGTCGGAACAACCAACACCTTTGCGACGGTGATCGCCTCCGGTTTTACCAACATGGATTCCGATCCATCAATTCCGACGCGCACTGCCGACAGGGTCAGCGGTCTGCCCAATGGAACTTATTTCTGGCGAGTGAAATGTACGCAGCTTGGCCCGAACGGCGGAATCGATTCGCCCTGGTCAACAGTGCGATCGTTCACTGTCACCGGCCTTGGGCCGGCGCCGGCCACGCCGACGTTCATGACGCCGGCGAACAACGCACAGTTTCACGTGAATGAGAGCTTCAATATCCAGTGGTCGTCGGTGAATGCTCAGTCTTATATTCTCGAAGCAGATGACGAACCGACGTTTTCCTATCCACTCACGCTCACGCTGGCGCCGATAAACTTCGGCACACAATCCGGCGCGATTTGGGGAAATGCGCTCACCATCTATTATAGAGTCCGCGCCGTCTCCGTCGACGGCGTGCGCAGTCTTCCATCCGCGACACGTACAGTCCGTATCACCAATGGCGCCCCGATTCCGGCAGGTGTTTCACCCGTCGCGCCGGCTAATGCCGCGACTGTGCGGCTGCCGTTCTTTGTGGACTGGACGGATACTCCGAACCCGCAGATACCGGGCTACGATCTCGAATTCAACACAAGTCCCAATTTCGCGCTCGGCACCCAGGCTCTTTTGTTGAGCCCAAGCCGGTCCGATTACATGATCACGCGGGATCTACTCGCGCCTGGAAATTATTTTTGGCGTGTGCGGGCTCTGCACGGCGACGTCGCCGGCCTCTGGTCGGCTGGCCGCTCGATTACGGTAACAGCTCCCATCGCTCCGCCGAATGTAAATTTGTTCGCGCTTCTAGCCGAACCGGTCAACGCCTATGGTGGAAACAGTGCGCACGCGCGGGTGATGTTGGATAATCCGGCACCGGCCGGCGGCGCAGTTGTGTCGATCTCGACCGACATTCCACAGGTAAACATGCCGTCGACCACGATCACCGTTCCGGCGGGAAAAACCGATGCAACAATTTCGAATATCGCCACTGGACCAGTGCCGAACAATGGCGGCGGCTCGGTTGGAATCATTGGAGATTTATTTGCCGGATTCGCCAATGGTCGCGGACAGAATTCGTTCGGCATTCTTCCGATTCTCTACGGCATGAGTTTGAGTAACGAGAGCGTGGTCGGCGGAATGTCCGTCAGCGCCACGGTAACCTTGCTAAGCGCCGCGCCTCCTGGCGGCACCACGGTTCGACTGGTCAGCAGTGATCCCAACATCGTTAGGCCACCGGCTACCGTATTTATTCCCGCAGGTGCAACCGATATCGATTTTACAATTCCGACGAGTGCAGTTTCAGTTGCCACCCGCGTTATTATCGAAACCGGCACCGACATTGATGGCCATCGCGCCCCGCAAAACTGGTTGACAGTAACTCCCGCTGGAAGCCCTCAGCCTCCGCCGAGTCTTTCTTCGCTAACGCTCAGCAGTTCTACGGTTCAATCTGGCAGCAGGGTAACCGGAACACTTCGGCTCACTTCGCCGGCTCCCGCTGGCGGCGCAGTCGTCAGATTGCAAGGGAGCATGGAAGGTGAGGTGATCGTTCCTCAAAGTGTCACGATTCCCGCCGGGAGCATCAGTGCCACTTTTACTACCACGCCCGCGCCGGAGACTCCGTTCCCGCGCTGGGTATTCATTCAAGGTAGTTACGGAACATCCGGCGGCTTGCAGGCTCGAATTCTCGAGATCGATCCCGCTCCCGGCCCCGCTACGCTGCTCGCGATCGGTCCTGCCAGCCAGGATCTAATCGGCGGCAATTCCGGTCGAGCGAGCGTTGCGTTGGTCATTCCAGCTCCCGCAGGTGGTGGAACCGTGAGTCTAACCACTGATAATCCTTCGATCATTCACGTGCCGGCGACTGTGACAATTCCGGAAGGAAATAGCGCAACCAGTTTCACCGTTGGAACCAGCCGCGTAACCGGACTGCCTACAGGAGGGAATGTCTTCGCGACCGCGGGCGACGTGACAAAATCGATTTTCGTTAACGTCAGTCCCGATCCGAACGCGCCGCCTTTGCTGCAATCGATGACGATTACTCCAACGAGCGTCAGAGGTGGAACAAATGCTACCGGCACAGTGTTTCTCAGTTCGCCCGCGCCTGCCGGCGGAATTTCCGTCACTCTCTCCACAAGCAATCGCGCCGTGGCCACCGTGCCTGGCATCGTCAGTGTGCCCGGCGGACAAGCGTCCGCCAATTTCACAGTAACGACGTTCGCCGTCGCCAACAACACGGCCGTCACGATCACGGCGTTTTACGACACGACAACATCGGCCAACCTGACGGTTACAGCCGGCGCCCCCCCGTCGCCGACACCTCCAGCTTCCCCGACACCTCCAGCTTCCCCGACACCTCCGGCCTCCCCCACACCTCCTCAAACCCTGCCTCCGCCTTCTCTGATTAGTCCGGCCGCGGATGCGCGTTTTGCACCTGGAACAAACATTACATTCGATTGGAGCAATGTTGCCGGAGCGACCAATTATACCATCCAGATTGACGATCAAGACACGTTTTCATCACCACTGATCGTGAATCAAACCGTAGCCGCATCTCAATTCAGCACCAACGCCCTGCCAACGATCAGGATGTGGTGGCGCGCGCGAGCCAACAGCGGTGGCACCCCAGGCAACTGGTCTGCCGCCCGCAGGTTTGAAGTGAGAAACTAGCTAATGAAGGGAGCAACAATGAGACACTCTAAAGGTGGGCAACCAGTGATTGCTTTCTTCGTTTTTGCCGTCGCCTGCGCAATGACGCTTAGCGAAGTTTCAGCGCAGGTCGCGACGTTCACGACCCAGCGATACCCATTGCTCGGCAATACCCACATCGCCGCTGATCTCAACGGAGACGGCAAACCCGACCTCGCCGGTGCCGGCACGAATAGCGTGTCAGTAATGTTAGGGAATGGCGATGGAACGTTCCGGCCAAAAACTGATTTTCCGATTGGAATCCAGACGCAAGCGGTGGCCGCAGACGATTTCAATGCCGACGGTAAAGTCGATTTAATGGTTACGCTGAACAGTCCTCAATTCAGCCTCGCACTGCTTAATGGGAGCGGTACCGGCACTTTCAACGCACCAATCTTTCTCCCAAACACTTCCGGTTTCGATTCGCCCGCCATCGTGGCGACGGATCTCAATGGCGATGGAAAGCTCGATCTGATTGTGATGCATACTATTGCTTGTTTCACTGCGCCCTGCCGTTCCGCGCGTAGCATCACAGTTCTGCTCGGCAACGGGAACGGCACATTCCAGACGCCACGCGAGATTGATGTCGGGACGGGCCCCATGGCCATGGCAGTACTGGATCTGAATCGTGATGGAATCAAGGATGTGGCGATCGGCGGCGGGAACACGGAGCTTTCAATTTTGCTTGGTGTGGGCAATGGCACGTTTACGCGCCAACCGGTTGTCACTTTGGTATCAGGCGGAGACCTTTTTTCTGCCTGCAATGATATCGGTGTCGGCGACCTGAATCGCGACGGCATCCAGGATTTGGTCGTGCCTCTTGGTAACGGCAACGGGAACGCCATCCTTATTGGCAATGGGAACGGCACATTTCAGATCAGATCGCGCATTCAGATCGACGAGGCTTTTGCCCCGCTGCACGTAGCAGTGGCCGATTACAACCGGGACGGCTTCCTGGACATTGCTCGAACGCTGGGCGATGGCACCAATGGTTTGATGCAGATCCTGAGGGGCAATGGCGACGGCAGTTTTCAGACACCAAATCGTTACCTGGTACCGCCACCCAGCAGGGGCGGCATCATGATTCTGGCTGGCGATTGGAACGGTGATGCTAAACCAGACGTCGCTTTCGTGGAGGGTGGCGCTGGTGCGCCGACGATTGACGTCTTGACCAACACAACGGGCGGCGTCCCGCCGTCTCTCGGTGTTGGAAGCATGTCGTTGAATCCAGCGACGGTGACGGGAGGTAATTCCTCAACCGGAACGGTGACGCTAACTGCGGTCGCTCCGGCAGCTACAACGGTTTCACTCACCAGCAACAATGCCGCCGCCACCGTTCCGAGCAGCATCGTTGTTCCTGCTGGCTCGAGTTCGCGAACTTTCAGCGTGACCACTACTCAAGTGCAGGCAACGACAAGCGTCGTAATCACGGCTTCGCTCAATGGTACTTCGCGGTCGACTACTTTGACGATTAATTCCGGAGCGCCAATCACTGATACGGTTTCAATCACGCGAGCCGAATATTCAACGGGTAACCGCAGACTTCGCGTTGAGGCCACGAGCACGCGCTCAAACGCGACATTGCAGACGTTTGTCACTTCCGACAATCAATTGATCGGTACGCTTTCGAACCAGGGCGGCGGAAGGTTCCGCGGTGAGTTTGCCTGGACTGTCAATCCGCAAAACATCACGGTGCGTAGCAATTTCGGAGGTCAAGCGACGCGCACCGTGACTTTGAGGTGATTGTAGCGGCGTTAGCCGCCGCGACATGTGGCCGCGCGATTCTGAGATGTTGATGTATGTCGCACGGTTGTGATCCAATCCCGGTCATTGGTTCCCCGCGATAGTAAGATTGTCCGAAATGCCGAACGTGGCAGCGCAAACACCATAAATCCATGCAAATTCTAGTTGTCGAAGACGAGGTTGGTCTTTCGCACCATATCTCTCGCGCTCTCACTTTAGCCAGCCACGAGCTTACTATCGTTCACGACGGCGAAACGGCCTTGGGTGAGGCGGAGGCAAAGCAGTACGATCTAATTGTACTCGATGTGATGTTGCCAGGAATGGATGGTTTCGAAGTGCTGCGACGTTTGCGCAAGAAAAAAATGGGCACTCGTGTCCTTATCCTGACCGCTAGGGGCGAGCTGAGCGATCGAGTGACTGGCCTCGGGTTGGGCGCGGACGATTACCTTGCGAAACCGTTCGCCATGCAGGAACTGGTGGCGCGCGTAACGGCCCTCGGACGGCGTTTTCCCGAGAAAGCCCCAATCAAACTCGAAGTGGGCGATTTGGTTTTGAACCTGGCGGACAGAACGCTGTACCGGGGTGACCGACGAATAGATCTCTCGTCGAGAGAACTTACCTTGTTGCGTGTGCTGATGCGCGATCCTGGCCGGATCTTTAGCCGCACCGAGTTGTGCGAGCGCGTCTGGGGCCGGGAACATGAGTACGGGGTGAAACTGGTTGAGGCTT
>Ga0081455_10007279_pt1 | contig 11680 bp, 5 predicted proteins | sample TabmetS3T2R1_FD_70207 | JGI IMG/M metagenome (GOLD analysis project Ga0081455, IMG submission 70207) | Tabebuia heterophylla rhizosphere microbial communities from the University of Puerto Rico - S3T2R1 | ecosystem: Host-associated > Plants > Roots > Rhizosphere ...
GGCGACGACGAGCCCGTCGGCAAGCCGCAGGATCCTCGACGCACGCTCGGCCACCTCGCTCGAGTGCGTGACGATCACCATCGTCGCCCCGCCGCTATGCACTCGCTCGAGGATCGCGAGCACCTGTTTCGCGCTCCCAGAATCGAGGTTTCCAGTCGGCTCGTCGAGGAGGACGACGCTCGGGCGGATGACGAGCGCTCGCGCGATCGCGACGCGCTGCTGCTCGCCGCCGGAGAGCCGGTTGGGGCGGTGGTGGGCTCTGTCGGAGAGGCCGACCTCCGCCAATGCTTCGAGCGAGCGGGTCGCGCGTTCCTTCCGCGCAACCCCCGCATAGATAAGCGGCAGCTCGATGTTTTCGAGCGCTGTCGAACGCGGCAGCAGGTTGTACGCCTGGAAGACGAAGCCGATCCGCTCCCCCCGGACATGGGCGCGCCGGGACTCGTTCAGCGAGGCCATTTCCTCGCCCACGAGCCGATACGAGCCGGCCGTCGGCCGGTCGAGCAGGCCGAGGATGCCGAGGAGCGTCGTCTTCCCAGAGCCGGACGGCCCCATGATGGCCAGGAACTCACCTTCGCGAACAACGGCGCTGACGCCCCGGAGTGCCTCGACCGAAACGTCTCCGTCCCGGTAGACCTTCGTGACGCTGGCGAGCTCGAGGATGCTCGCCGCGCCGTCGCCGCTCACTATTCCTCTCCTGCCGGGGCCTGAGCCTCAGGGAGAACGACTCGCTCGCCGGCGCGCAGCCCCTTGAGGATCTGCACTGACTTGTTGTTTGAGAGCCCGAGCTTGACCGTACGAGCGGCCTCGCCGCCCGAGTCGTCGATCACCGTCACCGTCGACTCGCCTCCCTCTTGCGTCACTGCCTCGAGCGGCACCTGAAGGACGTTGTGGCGTCGCGCGACCGTGATGCGCACGCTGACGTTCATGCCGGGCCGAAGCCCTTCGGCGTGCGAGAGCCCGACGCGGACCGGAAACGTGACGACGCCGCCGTTGTCGTTTCCCGTCGGCGCGGCGAAGAGCACGATGCCCGGGAAGGACCTGCCGCCCAGCGCATCGACGCTGACCGCGGCCTTGAGCCCTGGGCGCACTTTTGCCACATCGAACTCGCTGAGGTCGACGCTGACGGCGAGGCGGTGGAGATCCGCGACGGTCACGATGGGCGTAGATGTGTCGACCGGCGCTCCCCTCGTGGTCAGCAGGGCGGTAACGGTTCCCGCCGACGGGGCGCGAACCGTCAGCAGTCGCCGGTTCACCCGCGCCACAGCGAGGCGAATCCTGGCGGCGTCGACCTTGAGCTGAGCAAGCGAGATGTCGCCGGCGGCGGCCGGTCCGCCGCGGATCCTGAGCACCGACAACTCGGCCTGAGCCTTGCGAACGTCGAGTCGGGAAGCCGCAATGTCGGCCGTGAGCGGTCCGGCGAGCAGCTGCTGCAGCTTTGCGCGGGCGGCGTTGACGGCCTGGCGGGCGGCGGCGAGAGCGGCGCGACTCGGACCGGTCACGAGCTTTCGCAGCTCGGCCTTCGCGCGCTCGAGCTCGAGGCGCGCAGCGCGGACTTCGGCCGGATTCGGCGGCGCCAGGAGCTTGTTCAGCTTCGCTCGTGCCGCCTCCACCGCCTGCCGGGCAGACGCGATCTCCTCGGGCAGCGGGCCCTTCGGAGGCCGAAGCAGTACGGCGAGGTCGGCCTGCGCCTTGTCGAGGGCGAGCTGGGCATCTCTGATCACGACCGGATCCGGAGGGACGGCGGACCTCGCCTCCTCGAGGTTCTCCCGTGCCACGGTGACCGCGCGCTGGGCGGCGGCGACCTCTTCTGGGAGCGGCCCGTCAGGCGGTCGAAGGAGCAGTGCGAGGTCGGCTTCGGCCTTCTTCACCTCGGCGCTCGCCGCGCCGACATCGGCCGCGTCGGCGGGCGCGAGCGTTCGGTTCAGGTTGTCCTGGGCAACCTGAGCCGCTTGCCGCGCGATGCGGATCGCCTCGGAGCGCTCGGCCGGCGTGCCGCCGAGCAGCGTTTCGAGATCAGCTTCGGCGCGTCTGACCTCGAGCCACGCCGCGCTCACGTCCGCCGCCAGCGGGGGACTGAGCAACCGCGCCAGCCCTTCGACGGCCGAGGTCACGGCGTACCGGCCGGCTGCGCGCTCGGCCGGCGTGGCAGGAACACCTGTCAGCGGATCGCTCGTTTGCTTCTGGCGCAGCTCGACCTGCGCCGTTGCGAGGTCGTTCCGCGCCTGCTCGACACCGGCCGCCGCCACGCCGCCGTCGTCCAGCAGCGCGAGGGGCGCACCGGCGACGACGAGATTCCCCGGCGCGACGAGGAATCTCGAGACGCGTCCGCCGGTCCGAGGAAAGACGGCGTCGGGAGGAGCTTCGGCCGGCGTCGCCGGAGCCGAAGCCGCCGTACTGGCGCCTGTCGGGGCGGGAGTGGCGATCGGGCGGGACGCTTTCGCCTGGACGATCCGTCCGACTCCGCCCACAGAGACCACGAGATCGCTACGGCTCGCGGTGGCGGCTGGCGCGTCGTTAGCGGCGGCTGATCCGCCGCGGAGAACACCCCAGACTCCCAGAGCCAGCGCGAGGACTGCAAGCCCGAGCGGGGCAAACGCCCGTTGGGCCGGCACGCTTCTCGGGCTGATCACCGGACTCCTCCTTTCACCTCCGCACCTGAATCCTGGAGAGCGGAGATGAGAAGAAGATGAGTCGGCGGCTCACGGGGCGCCTCATGACGGTCTCGTCGCCGGCCGCCCGAAGTGCAGGTAGAGCGCCGGCACGACGAAGAGGTTGAGCAGCGTCGAGGTGAAGAGCCCGCCGAGGATGACCACTGCCAGCGGGTGCTCGATCTCGTGGCCGGGAATGTTTCCGGCGACGACGAGCGGCACGATCGCGAGACCGGTGGCGAGCGTGGTCATCAGGATCGGCGAGAGCCGCTCGCGGGCGCCGCGGAGGACGAGCTGCGGGCCGAACGTCTCGCCCTCGAAGCGCTCGAGGTGCTGGAAGTGGTTGATCATCAGGATCCCGTTGCGTGCCGCGATGCCGAAGACAGTGAAGAAGCCGACCAGCGAGCCCAACGAGAGAACGCCCCCGCCGATGAAGGCGGCGAGCGCTCCGCCGACAAGCGCAATCGGAAGCGTGAAAAACGACAGCGTGGCGAGCCTGAAGCTCCGGAACGAGGCCTGGAGCAGAAGGAAGATCGCGAGCGCCGCTCCGAGCCCGTAGATCAGCAAGCGTTGCTGAGCGGCCTGCCGCTCCTTGTACTCGCCGAGCAGCTCGGTGCGGTACCCGAGCGGGAGGGCGATGTCCTCGAGGCCGTCCTCGAGGTCACGGGCGACCGAGCCGAGGTCGCGCCCACTCACATTGGCGCTGATCTCGAGGCGGCGCGAGAGGTTTTCGCGCTCGATGGTGTTCGGGGTGGGTGCGATTCGCACGTCGGCTACGTCGGAGAGCAGGATGGGTCTGCCGCTCGGCGTGTCGATCGGCAGCCGCTCGATGCTCGTGACGCTCGACCGCGTCTCGGGTGTGCTCCAGACGTGGACGTCGTACGCCCGGCCGCCGCGGAAGATGTCGCCGACCTCCTCGCTAGCGATCCAGGTACCCGAGGCACGACGCACGTCGCCCGGCTTGACGCCGTAGCGCTGGGCCTTATCGAGGTCGACCTCGACTTCCACCTGGGGGATGTCTGCGTGGAGCTCGACCTTCGCTTCGACCAGGCCGTCGATCCCTTCCATGAGCTCTTGTATCTCGTTCGCCTTGTCGGCCAGGACCTGGAGGTCGTCGCCGGACACACGCACGACGACGGCGTCGCTCGAGCCCGTCAGCACCTCCCTGATCCGCTCCTTCAGATAGGTCTGGACGTCGCGCTGGATCCCCGGATAACTGTCGACGACGTTCTGGATCTCCGCAAGCGTCTCGTCGTAGTCGACCGCGGGGTCGACGCTGATCCAGTTTTCGCCGAAGTAGATGCCGTACGGCTCGTCCGAGAGGAACGCCTGGCCGATGTGCGAGCCGCAATTGCGGACGCCGGGAATGCTCCGGAGCTCGCGACAGGCCCGGACCGACACCCGGGCCTCTTCGGGCCCCGACGTGTCGGGCGAAGTCACCCAGTGCATGAGGAAGTCGCGCTCCTTGAAGTTGGGTAGGAGCGACTGTCCGAGGAACGGCGTTACCGCGATCCCCGCGGCGACGGTGAGGGCGGCAGCCGCGTACGCCATGCGCGGCCTGGTGACGATCCGGGAGAGGACGCGCTCGTAGCCTCCCTGGAGCCAGCCGACGAGCGGCGACCCGCGGCGCTCGAGCGGGGCCCTCGAGAGGAGGATGAGGCAGAGCGCCGGCGTGACGGTGAGCGCGACCAGGAGCGAGACCCCGACCGCCAGGACGTACGTGGCCGCGAGCGGCTTGAAGAACGCACCGGTCAATCCGGTTAGGAAGAAGACCGGCGCCATCGCGGCGACGATGATCAGCGTGGCGTAGACGATCGCGCTCCGCACCTCGAGCGATGCGTCGAGCACCACCTTGGCCGGCGGCCTCGGGCTTCCCTCGAGGCGATTCTGGCGCAGGCGCCGCACGATGTTCTCGACGTCGATGATTGCGTCGTCGACGACGACTCCTAAGGCGATCACGAGGCCGGCGAGCACCATGACGTTGATCGTGGTCCCCCGTGCGTAGAGCACGAGGCCGGCCGCGACGAGCGACATGGGGATCGAGATGACGCTGATCACCGCGGCGCGCCACTCGAAGAGGAAGAGCGCAAGCACGATGACGACGAGCAGCGCGCCGAGCAGCAGCGCCTCGGTGAGGTTGTCGATCGAGGCCTCGATGAAGGTCGCAGGCCGGAAGATGGTCGGGTCGATCTCCATGCCGGGAAGGCCCGGCTCGAGATCCCCGAGCGCCTCTTCCACGCCGCGTGTCACCTCGAGCGTGTTCGCCCACGGAAGCTTCTCGACGATGAGCATGAGGCCGGGGCCGTCGTTGACGACGGCATCGCCGCTCAACGGCTGGTGATCCTCGACCAGCGTTGCCACATCGGACAAGAGCAGTCGCCGGCCGTCCTGCTTCTCGATCGTCACGTTGGCGAGGTCGTCGGGCGTCACGATCGGCAGGACGTGTCTGATGTGGAGCCGCTGGTTGGGCGTGTCGACGAAGCCGCCCGTTCCGATCACTGAGCCCTCCGAGAACTGCAGCAGCCCTGCATCGAGCGCGTTCGCGGTGTCGTCCATCACCCGCAGCAGCGAGACGCCGTGCTCCTGCAGCTTCTTCGGGTCGACCTGGACGTGCATCTGCTGAAGCCGCTCGCCCCAGATCGGCACGTTTGCGACCCCGGGGACCCGCAGCAGCCGGGCTCTGATCTTCCAGTAGGCGATCGTCGACATCTCGATCAGCGACAGGCGATCGGACGTCAACCCGATCTTCATCACCCGGCTTGTCGACGAGAGCGGCTGGATCATCACCGGCGGGCTCGACCACGTCGGCAGGTTGGGCGTTGCTGACTCGACGCGCTCCTGGACGAGCTGTCGCGCGCGAAGCAGATCCGTGCCGCGGTCGAAGAGCAGCACGATCGACGAAAGCGCGGGAACCGACTTCGAGCGAACGGTGTCGACCTGGGGCAGCCCCTGAAGCGACTGCTCGAGCGGGACGGTGACGAGGGACTCCACCTCCTCCGCCGACAGTCCGAGGCTGTAGGTCTGGACCTCGACCTTGGGCTGCGCGAACTCGGGGAAGACGTCCACGGGCGAATCGCGCAGCAGCGCGCCGCCGAAGACCATCATCGCCACGCCGAGGGCGACGACGATGTACCGGAACCTCAGGCTCGTCGCGACGATCCAGCGCATGTCAGTGGCCGCTGTCCGCGCCGATTCCCGACTCGGCGCCGTAGAGCTCGGCAACGCCTACGGTTGCGACCTTCGTCCCGGGCTGTGGGCCCTTCTCCAGCAGGACTCGGGCGCCGTCGATGCTGTCGACGACGATGGCCTGCCGGACGAAGGTCAGCCCCTGGGGGTTCGTGTACGTCCAGGCCTCGCCGGTCGGCGAGTAGAAGATCGCCGAGTACGGGATGACCGTCGCGCCGCCGTTTTCCTTGATTGCGGCGGTCTTGATGTCGAGCCGCCTGGCCGCTTCGGGAGTGAGCGTGACGCGGCTGACGTCGGTTCCGTCCACCTCCTCGACGACCGCAGGCTGATGCGCGGCGGTGTCCGAGGATCCTCCGCAGCCGGCCAGGAAGGCGAGCGGAAGCAGGAGGCCGACGATCCAGCGGCTCATGCGGCTCGTCGCTTCCCGAAGTGGAGGTAGAGCGGAGGGAGTACGAACAGGTTCAGCAGGGTCGAGGTGACCAGGCCACCGACGACGACGATCGCCAGCGGGTGCTCGATCTCGTGACCCGGGACGTTTCCGGCGATGACGAGCGGGACGAGCGCAAGTCCGGTCGCCAGCGTCGTCATCAGGATCGGCGAGAGGCGCTCCTGTGCGCCGCGGAGGACGAGGTTGCGGCCGAACGTCTCGCCCTCGTACTCCTCGAGATGCTGGAAGTGGTTGATCATCAGGATCCCGTTCCGCGCGGCGATCCCGAACACGGTGTAGAAGCCGACCAGCGAGCCCAGCGAGAGCACACCTCCGCTCAACCACGCGGCCAACGCGCCGCCGACGAGGGCCATCGGCAAGGTCAGGAACGAGAGGGTCGCAAGCCGCCAGCTGCGCAGCGACACCTGCAGCAGCAGGAGGATGCCGATGGCGGCCGCGATGCCGAACAGCAACAGCCGCTTCTGGGCCGCCTGGCGCTCGGCGAACTCACCGAGGAGCTCCGCGTGGTACTCCCGCGGGAACGTGATGCTCTGAAGCCGCCGTTCGACGTTGCCGGCGACGGAGCCGAGGTCGCGATCCTCGACACCTGCGACGACGTCGATGCTCCGGGACGTCCCTTCGTGGTGGACGACGTTCGGCGTAGGCGTCACGCGCAGGTGGGCGACGTCGCCGAGGAGCACGTGTCCGCCGTCGGGAGTGTCGAGCGGGAGCTCGCGCAGGCTCGTCAGACTGTTCCGCGTCCGCGGCGTGCTCCAGACGTGGACGTCGTAGGCCCGGCCGCCGCGGAAGATGTCGCCGACTTCCTCGCTTTCGATCATCGTCGCGGTCGCTCGGCGGACGTCTCCCGGCTTGAGGCCGTAGCGCTGGGCCTTGGCGAGATCGACCTCCACCTCGACGTGCGAGACGCCCTCCTGGAACTCCACCGAGGCATCGGTGACCCCGTCGATCGCGGCAATCGCGTCCCTGATCTCGTCCGCCTTGCGGTGCAGGACGTCGAGATCCGTGCCGAAGACCCGGACGACGATCGGCTCGCTCGCCCCGGCCAGAACCTCGTCGATTCGCTCGTTCAGGTAGGTCTGGACGTCGTGGAACATCCCGGGATAGCCCTCGACGACGTTCTCGATCGAGGCCACCGTCTCGTCGTAGTCGGCGTTCGGATCGACCGCGATCCAGTTCTCTCCGAAGTTGACGCCCGCCACCTCGTCGGCCAGGAACGCCTGCCCGATGTGGGAGCCGAAGTGATTGACGCCCGGGATGGAGCGAAGCTCGTGGCTGGCCCTGGCGACGACGCGGGTCTCCTCCGGCAGGCTGCTCCCCGGCTTCGTGATCCAGTGGCCGAGGAAGTCCCGCTCCTTGAACGTCGGGATCAGCGACTCGCCGAGAAACGGCACGACGGCGATTCCGGCGACGACGGTGACCGCGGCCGCGAGGTAGGCCCACCGCGGCCTGGTGAGCACCGGCGTCAACACGGCTCTGTAAGCACGCCCGAGCCAGCGCTCGAGCGGTGAGGTGCGACGCTCGAGCGATGTCCTGGACAGGAGGATCAGGCTCATCGCCGGGGTGACGGTCAGCGCGACGAGCAGCGATACCAGCACCGCGAGCACGTACGCGAGCACGAGCGGCCGGAAGAACGCGCCCGTCAGCCCTTGCAGGAAGAAGATCGGCGCCATCGCGATCAGGATGATCAGCGTCGCGTAGACGATCGGCCCGCGGACTTCGAGCGAGGCCTCGAGCGTGATCTCCGCCGTCGATTTGGGGCTGCCCTGGCGGTGGTTCTCCCGCAGTCGGCGCAGGATGTTCTGCACGCCGATGATCGCGTCGTCGACCACCACTCCGAGCGCGATTACCAGTCCGGCGAGGACCATGACGTTGACGGTCGTCCCCCGCCAGTAGAGGACAAGGCCTGCGGCAATAAGGGACAGCGGGATTGCGACGACGCTGATCAGCGCGGCGCGCCAGTCGAAGAGAAAGGCGCCGAGCACGAGGATGACGAGCAGCGCGCCGATCAGCAGGGCATGCGCGAGGTTGTCTATCGCGGTCTCGATGAAGTTCGAGGCCCGGAAGATGTGCGTGTCGATCTGGACGCCCGGGAGCCCCGGTTGCAGCTCGTCGATCGCGGTCTCGACCCCATGCGTCACGTCCAGCGTGTTGCCCCACGGGAACTTCTCGACGACGAGCAGGAGCCCCGGCCCGTCGTTGATCACCGCGTCGCCGGCGAGCGGCTGCGTGCCGGTGACCACCTGGGCGACGTCACCGAGACGGACTGTTCGGCTCCCGCGCGCCGCGATCGGGATCGTGGCGAGATCGCCCGGCTTCACGATCGGCAGGACGTGTTGGAGCGTCAGCCGCTGGTTGGGCGTGTCGATGAAGCCGCCCGTCCCGATCACGGCGCCGTCGGAGAAGCGCAGCAGCCCCGCGTCGAGCGCGTCCGAGGTGCTCTCCATCACCTGCTCCAGGCCAACGTGCCGCTCCCGCATCCGCGCCGGGTCGACCTCCACCTGGAACTGCTCGAGGTGCTCGCCCCAGATCGCGACGTTGGCGACGCCGGGGACGCGCAGAAGCCGCGCCCGGATCTTCCAGTACGCGATCGTCGAGAGCGGGACGACCCCGACCGTCTTCGACGACACGCCGATCTTCATGACGCGGCTGGTGGTCGAGGTCGGCGGCATCATGAACGGCGGCGCCGCCCAGGTCGGGAGTGACGGCGTCACCGCTTCGACCCGCTCCTGCACGAGCTGCCGCGCATGGAGCACGTCCGTGTCCTCCTTGAAGAGCAGCTCGACAGACGAGAGCTGCGGAACCGACTTCGAGCGGATGACGTCGAGCCCGTCGACGCCGTTCAGCGACTGCTCGAGCGGGATGCTGACCAGCTGCTCCACTTCGGCGGCGGACAGTCCGAGGCAGATCGTCTGGATCTCCACCCGCGGCGGCGCGAACTCGGGGAAGGCGTCCACAGGCATGTCGCGCAGCTGCTGCGTCCCGAAAACCATGAGCGCCGCGGCCAGCGCGACGACGAGGTAGCGGAACTTGAGGCTTGATCCGACGATCCAGCGCATCAGCCCGCGGCGCTCAGTCTTCCTCGATGCCGCCGTACTCGACGCCCCACAGCTCGTCGGCGCCGACGGTTACGACTTTCGTGCCGGCCGAGGGTCCCGCAGTGAGAATCGCCGAGTCGCCGTCGATCCGGTCGACGCTGATGTCCTTCCGGACGAAGACGAGCTGCTTCGGGCTCGTGTAGGTCCACGTTCTGCCGTCCGGGTCGTAGAGCACGGCCGCGTAGGGGATCACCGTCCGCTTGCCTTCGCTGCGAGCTGCGGCGGTCTGGACGTCGAGGCGCTGGGCCGCCTCTGCGGTCAGGGTGATGCGGTTGAGCTCGGTGCCACTGATCTGCTCGACAGCGGCGGGCGAGTCCGGCGTCCCTTCGTCGCCGCTCCCGCCACACGCGGTCGGCGACAGTGCCACCAGCAGCGTTATGACGATGAGCGACCGTCTCACTTGCCCATCACCGCCCCTCCGATTCCTTCCGGAGCAGGTTCCGGCTCCGCCACCCCTTCGGCCGCGGCGCTCGGTGCGAACCGCAGGTAGAGGATCGGAAGCACGACCAGCGTGAGGACGAGCGACGTGACGAGTCCGCCGACGAGCACCGCCGCAGCCGGCCGCAGCAGCTCGTATCCCTGCCGGCCGCCGATGATCAGGACCGCCGCGAAGATCAGTCCCGTGGCGAGCGCCGTCATGACGATCGGGACGAAGCGTTCGCGCGCGGCCTGCACGATCAGGTCGGCATCGAGCTGCCGACCCCCGCGTTCGAGCTGACGGAAGCGATCGAAGAGCAGAACGCTGCTGCGCGCCGCGAAGCCGAAGACGGCGAACAGTGCGATGTACGAGCCGAACGAGAGTTTGCCGCCGCCCGGGAGGGTCGCCAGCACTCCGCCCGCCAGGGCAAGCGGCAGGGTTAGGAACGCCAGGGCGGCGAGCCGCCAGCTCCCGAGAAATGCCTGGAGCAGCAGGAAGATCCCGATCGCGACCGCGATGGCGATCGCCAGCAGGCGCGCCGTCGGTTGCCGGTCCGCGGACAGGACCTCGGCGTGATACTCGATTGGGAACGACATCCCCTCGAGCCGGCTTTGCACGTCCTTCACGACCGAATCGCGGTCACGGCCGCCTATGGCGGCTGCGACGTCCACGTACCGCGAGACGTTCTGGCGGTTGATCACACCCGGGTTGGGCGCGATTCGCACGTCCGCGACGTCCTCGAGCCGCACGTGGCCGCCCGTCGGCGTGTCGATCAACAGCCGCCGGACACCCGTCAGGCTGTTGCGGATGTCGGGCGTCCCCCAGACGACGACGTCGAAGACCTTCTGCTGCTCGAACAGGCTGCCGACCTGGATCCCCGAGAGAAGAGTCGTCGCGGCCCGGCGGACGTCTCCCGGCTTGATCCCTTGCTGCTGGGCCCGGCCGAGGTCGACCTGGACCTCGACGGTGGGCTCCGCCGCCGGAAGCACGGCGTGGGCGCCGGCCATCCCGTCGATATTCGAAACGGCCCGCCGGACACGTTCTGCCTGCGCGCTGAGAACGCCGAGGTCCTCGCCGTAGAGGCGCACGACGACGTCGTCGCCCCTACCTGTGAGGACCTCCCGGACGCGCTCGCCGGAGTACGTTTGGACATCCCGTGAGAGACCGGGATAGCCGCCCACGACGCGTTTGACGGAAGCCACCGTCGCGTCGTAATCGGCATCGGGGTCGATGCTCACCCAGAGCTCTGCGGCGTTCGCGCCGACGACCTGGTCGCCGGTGATCGCCCGGCCGAGGTGGGCGCCCACTTCGCGTACGCCCGAGACGGAGCGCAGCTCGCTCGCGGCTCGGGCAGTGATCCGGTTCATCTCGGGAAGCGACGCACCGGGCGGCCCGTTCCAGCGAACGAGGAGCGCATTCTCCTTGAACGTCGGCAGTAGCGACTGGCTGAGGAAGGGGACGGCGAGGAGCGTCGCAACGATCAGAGCGCCGGCGGCGATGTACCCAACAGGCGCTCTGTTCACGATCCGTGAGAGGCCGGACTCGTAGGTCTTCTGGAGCCGGCGAGCGAGCGCGGACTCGGCCTTGTCGGGCCCCCAGCGCGAGTAGAGCAGGGCGGCGAGCGCCGGCGTGGCGACGAGCGCGACGACCATCGACGCGACCAGCGCGACGAGGAAGGCGGTGCCGAGGTCGGGGAAGAACGCTCCGGCGGTGCGCTCGAGCGCGAAGACCGGAACCACGGCGAGGGCGATCATCAACGTCGCGTAGAGCGCGGCCCGCCGGACCTCGAGCGATGCAGCCAGGATCGTCTTGGTGGTCGGTTCGCCCGGTTGCTCGCGCAGGCGGCGCGCGAGGTTCTCCGGGTCCACGACGGCGTCGTCGATCA
>Ga0081455_10007280_pt1 | contig 11678 bp, 9 predicted proteins | sample TabmetS3T2R1_FD_70207 | JGI IMG/M metagenome (GOLD analysis project Ga0081455, IMG submission 70207) | Tabebuia heterophylla rhizosphere microbial communities from the University of Puerto Rico - S3T2R1 | ecosystem: Host-associated > Plants > Roots > Rhizosphere ...
CTGTGGGGCAGCGTTCCGCCCGTTTCCTGCCCCCGAAGCATCCACCATCATTGCAGTCCAGGTCCAGGCGCATGTGCGTCGTATCCAACGGCAGCGTTACTACAAGGGGTGTCGCTGTCCGCAGAGCCCGGGTAGCATGACGGCCCCACCGGCCCCGCGCCTCATTCCCAAAAGCCCGACGCTCAATTTATCACATTTTGTAGCTCGTAAATACTGGTCGAGAAAGCTGAGCATCTCCTCTCCATTGCACCGCCAATCGCGCGCAAAGAGGCGCGCATCTTCGATGCCTGCTCGTACCCATGTCCATCAACTTTGACCTTCTACAAACTGCTATAAATTGAGCGATTGCCTTTACAGGGTGACGTTTGCGCTACTGCTCTTCTGGTATATCTGGACCCGATGGCGGTTGGCCTCCGTGACGTAGAGCCGTCCCTCCCTATCCAGTTTTACCGACACTGGTCCCCAGAAATAGGGCTCGGTCTGGGAGGAGATGTGGTAGGGAGTGTTGATGTGAGGTGGCAGTTCAGGGATCAGGTTGGACATCTCCCGCGTGCGTTTCTCGTCGGGGTTGACGTTGAGGAAGTCCGCAGCCCACTTGGACAGCGTAGCCTGGCCCCGGAGCTTGAACTGGAAGCTGCCGTCGGGACCCAGCACCTGCACCCGCTCGTTGCCCCAGTCGGCGATGTACATGTAACCCTCCGGGTCCACTGCCACGCTGGATGGCCGATGCAATTGGCCGTCGCCCTCCCCGGACTGGCCAAAGCTCGCCAGGAACTGGCCGTCGGAGGTGAACTTCTGGATGCGGTCGTTGCGCCAATCGGCCACGTAAACGTTGCCTGGCGTGTCTAGCGCCACCCCCCAGGGGAGGTTGAATTGACCAGGGCCACTGCCCGCCTCGCCCCATTGCATGATGTACTCCCCATCGGCGGTGAACTTCTGCACCCGGTTGTTATGCTGGTCGACGACATAGAGATGGTCGGCGGCGTCTATGGCGATTCCAGCAGGGCCGTTCAGCTCGCCATCGACGCTGCCGAGGACACCCCACTTGCTCAGGAACTTTCCCGCTACGTCAAAGACAGTGATGCGGTGATTCTGCTCATCCGTTATGTATAGTCGTTCCTGGCTATCAAAGGCCATAGCCACGGGCAATATGAACTGCCCATCCCCGGAGCCAGCGCCGTTGCCAAACTCTCCCAGGTAGTCCTCATCCCAGTTCATGATGCCCACCCGGATGAGGTCCCGGCGCGCCGAGTCGCAATGGTTGAGCACGAAGATGCGCCCGTCCTTGCTAAAAGCCACATCGTAGGGATTGATAAAGCCCCGGCCCATATTATTGGTGGTTACGCCAATAGTCTTGACGTAGTCCAAAGCAAGAGTTGCGGTTTGTGTACTCACCATACACCTCCCGATGGAGTCAGAGTCCTCCAGTAAAAGTGGTGGGTAGATCAGTGCGCCTGAGTCGCACGCCCTAGCACGTCGGTCACATGCGCAGGTTCAGTGGGTATGAACCTCTGCGCCAAGAGCCGGTCAAACACCTCTTGCAGTGGCTGTTGAAATTCCCCAATCCTCCGGGCGCTCCAGGATACGCCGCACAAAAAAATCATGGGGATAGCGGTTGGCGTCATGCTTCATCAAGGCCATCAAGCAACTCAGTACCCGGTGTTGTCGTGCATTCATACAACGCAACTGCGACGGATCAGTCAGACCCTCTCTCCCTCCCTCATACGTATCACGCGCCAGCACGGTCAAAGCGTGGGCAAAGTGGAAGCGGATTCGGCGCACGCGGCCGTCTTCGCAGCCAGGAGAGGAAGGGACGTATTGCTCTCCCTCAGGCCAACTGGAATTCTCGGGTAGCGGTCACCAGTCCCAGTAGATGGCCAACGCGCTGTTCAGCCTCATCGCCTGGCTGGTGTCCCTCAAGGGACACCTCCCCCTGCCTTGACGCAAACTCAACCAGGGCGGCGCGGGTTTCTGCGGAGACGGCGACTGGCCCGAGCAAGTCCAGGCACCGGTCCACCAGTTCTTCCGCCGAGAAAGCGCCACGCTTTGCGGCAGCCAGCCGGTCGATGATCCGCCGCACCCCTGCGTGCTGCACATTGCGCAGTTGGTTGGCAACGAAGTTCACCCGCTCCACCAATGAGCCGCTGTCAATCCACTCCATACCCTCGTGCCAGCCCTCAACGGAGGGGGGCTGGAAAATCCCCTGCCCCATGTACAGGGCTTGTCGGGCCACCTGCTCTATCCCCTGGGTGGGGGTGCGGTAGGTTCCGGCCAGCCGTACGACGCCGACCACCAGCTCGACAGGTCCCTTTACTCTGGCATAGCGGGCCTTCGCGGACTTGAAGTAATCAGAGTGGAGCAGGGTGCGCAGAACCGACCGGATCTCATAGCCGGATGCGAAATAGGTCCGCCGCATCGCCTCGATGACCTGCTGCCCCTCCTCGTCCACCTGGTCGGCAGCGAAGAACTGGAACAGGCGGGTGCAGATGAAGCGGGCCGTAGGCTCCTGGCGAGCAATAATAGCGATGATGTCCTCACCGTTGAACCGGCCGGTCTCGCCCAGGAAGGTTTTTACCCCGTCGTCGTGGTCGTAGTCCCGGTACTGGAAATGCCAGTTGATGCGACTGTAGGGCCAGATGGAGTCCCGGCTCGCCCGCATCGCCATATACTCGGCGTTCCCCAGGGTCCATCCGGTGAAGGCCCGGGCGCACTCCTTAATGTCCTGCTCGGTGTAATGGCCAATACCCATCGAGAACAGCTCAAGCAGCTCCCGGCCATAGTTCTCGTTGATCGCGTCCTTGTGGTTGTCGTTGTTGTCCAGCCAGATAATCATGGCCGGGTCTTTGGACAGTTCGACCAGCAAGGTCGTGAAGCTGCCCAGGCCGTGCCGCCGGAACATCGCTATCTGGTTAAGCAAAGCGTTGGCCTGATTGAGCTTGACATAGCCAGTGGCGAAGAGACCGTGCCAGAAGAGGGCCAGCTTCTCCTCCAGGGGACACCTGGTAGTAATCATCCGGTACAACCAGTTGGCCCCCGCACCATCCAGCAGGCGCATCTCGGCTTGCTCCGTGTGGGAGCGCCGGATGATGTCATCGGGCATGTGCTGCGGGTCGGTGGGGTGAAGCAGCTCCTCGACCACCGTTTCATAGCCCTTGGCGACGTATTCCTCAAGCTCATCCCTGGTCGCGCCAAATCCCGCTCGGCGCATGAGATGCGCCATCAGCTCCAGCTCCTGGTTACTCATGTCCGCCTCCTTTGGACTCCCTCGTTTCTTGCTCTCCCGCTTGTCCCGACTCTGGCGAGGACGCTCGATGAAGTCGGCGAGGGGGAGAGTGAGAATGGGGGGTGAAATGCTGCATCGACTTCAACTGGACTCAGCACCAGTGAAGCTGCCTGGATTACTTTGCGACAAAGTCGAACTGCTCGAACTGGCCATTGACGATGGGTGCAGCGTCCAGACCCAGCCAGCGGTCCAGGATGGTAGTATAGGTGCAGCGAAAGTCATTATTGGCCCGGAGGTCGCCATCCAGCTGGTCTTCTGCCTTCAAAGAGGGATACTCGGCGTACATGCCACCGTGCACCGATCCGCCGATGACGAAAGCCACACTGCCAGCGCCGTGGTCGGTGCCGGAGCCGTTGTCCCGGATGCGGCGGCCAAACTCGGAGAACACGAAGATCATGGCGTCGTCCTCCCGGCCGTGCTCCTTGAGGTCAGCGTAGAAGTCACCCACTGCTCCACCCACCTCCTGCCACAGCTTGGCATGGGTCGGTAGCTCACCGCCATGGGTATCGAAGCTGCCGTGCTGGGTGTAGTAAATCCGGGTGCCTAGGTCGGCGAACATCACCTGGGCCACGTTCTTCAGGCTCTGGGCAATCCCGTTCTGGGCGTAGCCTATAGTGGAGGAATACTTGGCCAGAGCGGTCCGGAGGATGTCCGCACCCTTGAGGGCATCCCTGCCGTTCTGTCCCAGGAAGTCTATCACGGCATCCCGGCCCTCCGCCCCACCATACATCTTGGCGAAGGCCTCCAGGGCGTACTGCCGTAGCCACTCGTCCTTGACGTCAGAGAAGAGGCCGTAAGTCTCCAGGTTGCCCACCGATGCCACTGGCACACCCTTACAGGCCAGGGCCCTGGGTAGCCCGCGCCCGAAGTTAACACCAGTGAGCACGTTTTCTGCCTTTGGGTCCAGGTCTCTGATAGTGCGTCCAAGCCACCCTTCGGTGGCGATTGCGTCCGGCTCAGCCGTATGCCAGATGTCCATCGACCGGAAGTGAGAGCGATTGGGGTTGGCGTAGCCGATGCCATTGATGATGGCTACTTTGCCCTGGTCCCACAGCGTTTTGATCGACCCCATGTTGGGGTTGAAACCAAAATGATCGTCGATGGGGAGCACTTCCTCTGCCTCGAGGTGGACATTGGGTCGGAAATCGTAGTAGAGGCCGTTGCTATAGGGGACAACTGTGTTGAGACAGTCGTTTGCTCCGGAAAGCTGAATCACCACGAGGGACCGCTTTTTGGGGTCGGAAGTCATGGAGTACCTCCTCGCACATTGTCATTCCCAACTTTTACGGTAATGGCACCTTGGGTTTCGCACTGCACTCACCTCATAACGGCTCGCCTGGGTTGAAGCTACTGTATTCTCGTACAGACTGCCTGTCAAGGCAGTGTGAGGAGATCGGGCTACCCACGAGCATGGTCGTGTACCCCCAGGGTGATCGCATCATCCTAACGAGACTACCATTCCTGTAGCACGGCCTATGCTATGCTGCTCCCACGAGGAAACCTCTGGAGAGGAGCATGTCACATGGCTGATCCTGTCAACGCATCGATCATCGACCATTTTCAGACCTTAGAGGACCCACGCATTGAGCGGACGAAGAAGCATACCTTGCTCGATATCCTGGTCATTGCCTTATGCACCCTCTTGACTGGTGGGGAAGGGTTTCAGGATATGGAACTCTTTGGCAAGAGCAAGCAGGCCTGGCTCCAAACGTTCCTTGCCTTGCCACACGGGATTCCCTCGCACGATACCTTCGGCCGGGTGTTTGCTCGGCTCAATCCCCAGCGTTTTCAGGAGTGCTTTCTGTCGTGGACCCGGGCGGTGGCACAGCTCACGCAAGGCGCGCTCATCTCGCTGGATGGCAAGACGGTGAAGGCATCCTTTGATCGGGCGACTGCAGCATCCCCCTTACACATGCTCTCGGCCTGGTGTTCAGAGCATGGGGGACTCGTCATAGGCCAAATCAAAACCGACACCAAATCGAATGAGATTACGGCCATTCCGGAACTGCTCCAATTGCTCGCCATTAAAGGCTGTATTGTGACCATTGATGCGATGGGATGTCAGACGGCCATTGCGAGCCAGATCCAAGCGCAAGGAGGCGACTACCTGCTGGCATTGAAATGTAATCACAAAAAGGCCTATAAGGCCGTCAAACGACACTTTCATGCGCACATCGAACACCAGCTGGCCTGGCGCACCGCTGAGAATTTCTTTGACGCCTTCGATGACTCGCATGGCCGCACAGTACGGCGCAGAGTCTGGACGATCACAGAGCTGCTTCCCCTGCCTGAGCTGGCGAAATGGCCTGGGCTAAAATCCGTGATTGTCGTCGAAACGATTCGGATGGCGCATCCGCAGGCGCCGGTCACGAGTGACTACCGCGTTTATATTTCCAGTCTGGTGCGGTCTGCCACCGCCTTTGTCACCATGATTCGTCAGCATTGGGACATTGAGAACAAGCTACATTGGTCCTTGGACGTGACATTCAATGAAGATCGTTCCCGCATCCGGAAGGAGCATGCCGCCGAAAATATGGCTGCTGTGCGGCATGTGGCCCTCAATCTGCTGCGCCAAGAACACTCACATCAAATAAGCCTGCGACAGAAACGACTCTTATGTGGTCTCGACGATCACTACCTGCTAAGGGTGCTCTCCAGAGCAACTTAAGATGCGATCACCCTGCGTGTACCCCGATCTAACGGATAACGCTCTTATTGGATTCCGGGGTCTTATGCTCCCGTGTTGTCCGAGAAACGTAACTTATTTTCAGGGCTATTGAAAAATAAGGGCCTCTAAGGAGGAGAAAAAGACAAAAGTCGGGTTGGACGCCATCGACAAATCCACGACCCTGGAATCCAACAAGAGCCTCTTGAGAAAGCCGGTCTCGTCGATGACCAACACCCCGTCGGCCTCGCCCAGATGCGCAACGACGTAAGCCCGCAGGGCGTCGCGCACCTCATCGGCGCTCCACACCGCCCGCCCCAGCAGGTGCTGCGTCGCGTAGGATGTCTCTTGGCCCGCTTGTGCCGCCAACTGCCAGCCGTGCTTACGCTCGACCGGGTTCAGCAACCCGCGCACGTACATCAGTGCATGCTGGCGTGGCTCAGACCGCGGGAATCGACGCCCAATCAAGGTCGCACGTCGTCGAGCCCGTCCGCCTACTGCTGGGCTTGGGTAATAGTAGCCTCTCTCTCCATACTAGCCTTTGCTATCACGATCTCCCTTTCGAGTTCATCGTGACATTATGCCATTGGTCCATCTACAACTGTAGTACTAGACACCGGGCCTCGCGGTACAAGCACTGCTCTACCTCGCAGCTAACCTCTGGGCGCATGCTTGCCCACCTCCGTTTGTCTATGCTCCTACCGCCTCGACGTCCGCCCAGGTCTTGGCCGCCATGAGTTGGGCCCAGCGCTGGTAGAAGTGCCGATGGTTGCTCTCGCTGATGCGAAAATCACTGGCCCAGGCCCTGAAATCCTCGTTGAAGCTTTCGTGTCCCTGCCCCATCGCATAATGTAAGGGGTAGCGCCGAGACACCACGCCGCGGCAGGTCTGGGTGCACGCTTGCCAGTTGTCCATGTCGTCCTGCTCGAAGGTGCCGGCCGGGCTGAAACTCCGCAGACTGGCGAGGCGGAAGGCTTCCTTGATCGCTGGGGAGGCGGCCTTGTCGACATAGCTCCAGGAGCAGATTTCGACCTTGTCCGGGCCCCGTGGATGCCAGACGCGGAAGGTCTGGGCCGCAGCGCGAAGGAGGGAGAAATTCGGGAATACCGTCCCGACAATGGGGTTGATCAGGCCGCTACGCGGGCCGAGACGCCGCATGACTTCTGGACGGATCTCGGCCTCGTAGGCCAGGATAGCAGGCTCGGGGGCCGCAGCCGTGTCTTCAGGACCGAGGGCAATAATACCGTGGCCATGCCCCGGAGAGAGGAGACTGCCCTTCCACGCTTTCCGAGCCGTTACCGGGGGGCTAAAGCCGGTGCTAATGGCGGAGAGGTGACTCCACGTCACATGGTAGGCGTCGCCGGCAAAATTTTCCGCCGGGAATTTCCAGTTACACGGGACGATCCACTTATGCACCCCACCAATGACCTCAATGCCGCCCTCACGACGGTCGAAGAACGCGTCCAGGTACCACGTCATCTCCCCGAGATAGTCCAACAGCGGGGGCGCCATCGGGTCAAAGGTCGCAAAGAGCAGGTCCTTGTAACTGTCGAGTTGGGCGACCGGGATGAGGCCCCACTGCGCCCGGTCCAGCTCCGCATAATAGGCCTCCTGGAAATACGGCACACTCTCGAGGCGTCCATCGTTGCTATAGGTCCAGCCATGATACGCGCAGGTGAAGCAGGCCGCATTGCCGCTATCGGCCCGGCACAGCCGATTGCCCCGATGCCGGCAGACGTTGAGAAAGGCGTTGACTTTGCCCTGGCTGTCCCGCACCACCAGGACCGGGTCCTCGCCCATATAGGTACTGAAGAAGTCCCCCGGCTGGGGGATCTGGCTTGCATGACACAGAAACAGCCAGCAGCGCCCAAAGATCTGCTCCAACTCCTGCTCGTAGACCGCCGGCTCGATGAAGATCCGCCGGCTGATCAGGCCGTGCTCAGCGTCTACCAGCCCTGTCACGTGCGTGCCCATGCTCCCTCTCCTTCTGCCTGTGTCGGTGTGCCTGGGCTCAACTCCGCCGTGCCCAGCGTAGGCTGCTGCCCGCATCGACGGTGATGATCTGCCCCGTCATGCCCCGTGCGTTCGCCCTGGAGGCCAGCAGCAGATAGGCGCTCGCGAGATCGCTCGGCTGGAGGGCGTGCTGCAGGGGATTGGTGGTACGCATCCGTTCTTCCATGCCAGGGTCAGCAAAATGGGACTGTTCGCCCTGGTCGAGGGCGACAAGCCCGCGCAGGTCGGTACGGACCCCACCGGGCGCCACGCCGTTCACCCGCACCGTGGGGGCGAGTTCCGCCGCCAATTGCCGAATCATCCCTACCACCGCATGCTTCGAGGCGGTATAGAGCACGCCACCCCCACCGGAGTTGAAGCCGGCGACGGAGGCCGTAAAGACCATACAGCCCTGGGTCTTGATGAGCGCAGGCAAGACCGCTTTGGCACCCAACAGACAGCCCTTGATATTGACGCCGAATTGCTCATCAAAGGCCGCACTGAGCTTGCCCTCCGGGATCTCGTCGAAGCGCAGGAAGCGGTCAAACACCCCGGCGTTTCCCACAAAGATGTCCAGGTGGCCGAACGTCCGCACCGTGTCGGCGACGGCCCGATGATTGTCCGCCAGCGATGTCACGTCCCCCTGCACGGCGCACACGGCCGTGCCAAAGTCCACCCGGAGCTGCTGGACGCGGTCAGCCAAGCGCTCCAACACGCCGACCCGGGCCCCTTCCTCCAGAAAGCGCGCCACGATGCCGCGGCCGATCCCTGATGCCCCACCCGTCACTAATGCCACTTGGTCATCAAGCCATCCCATTGCTGTGCCCTCACACCTGTGCTTGCCGGACTCCACGGAGCCCGAGGACTATGGATGCGTGTTGTGCCGGGTGCACTGGTCTCGTGTGGCGCATTATAGATCTTTTCTCGCTCTCGGTCATCACGAGCCATGGGAAGCGAAGGACAGCGCCGTGCTGCCTTGGGGTAGTGTTCTAAAAGTGGAGATGACCGCGTAGAGCATGTCAGCGCTGGTAGAAAACTTGCTCTATCATATAAGCGATACGAGTCTATCAGCAAAGCGAGGACAGACTGGTAGGGAGCGGGCATGATATCAGGTGAGCCTGGGGCTCGCATCCTCTCGAACTGCATCATCGGAGATCGACGAGCGACCGACGCTCGCGGTCCTCCAGGAGGTTCGCATGGCAGAGACTGAGAAAGAGGCTTATCTGGCATTGATCGCTGAACGCGATCCCGAGATCCGCACACTGCTGGACCAAGGCTTTGAATTCGTGACGAGTGCTTTCAAGGTGGGCGCTGCGCCGGCAGGCTTGAAGGCCAGGGCGGACCGGGATCACGTGCGAAGACTGCAACAGGAAGGGTATCAGGTCGAAGTCAGCACCGCATATGACGATCAGGGCAATCCCCGTCCAACCCTGAGCGCCATTTGGCGGAAGAAGCCATAAGAAACGTCGGTAGTGACTCAGGAGCTGACTGACACGTTTTTGGCCGGTTCTGCTCCCATAGCATACCCTTGTCGTAAATCTCCTGACGATCCTCTAGGCTAATTTTATCTCCTGACATCTTCTTCTCCTGAATAGGCATAAACCGTCTATCCAAGAGACATGTGAGGACACAGTGTACCTTCTTCTCGCTCAAGGCAGCTCTTTATACGTCATCTTTCTGTGCGTTCTACCGATTTGAAGCTCATATGATGTTGACATATTTTCGGTTGACACGTGAGGCTCTGAAGTATAGGATACCGCCCGCTCATGCGTCCTGCGCGAGACACCGGTACCTCCCGAGCCGGACCTGAGTGCCCTGGCGAGCCCCCCGTGTCATCGTCAGCTCTGGCACGAGGGACCGCAGGACTCCTAGCTGCCCCAGGAGGTGTTGTATGCCCATGTACATGCGATGCGTGTTGGCCTGCATGATCGCGCTCAGTGTCAGTCTGCCGGCTGTGGCGCCGGCGCAGCAGCCCCCACCTTTGCCGCCAGAATGCCAGACAGATGCGTTGAGCACCAACGACCAGCAATATCCGGTGCAGTTGATTCTCATCTGTCTGCCTGACCCTTGGAATGGCCAGTTAGTGGTGTACGCGCATGGCTATGTGGCCCCGCAGGAGCCACTCGCCCTGCCGCTCGTCGAACTGACTCAACTCGCTTCCCACGGACAGCCTATATTTACGCCGCTTCTGTCACAAGGGTTCGCCTTCGCTACCACCAGTTATCGCAAGAATGGCTATGCAATCGAACAGGGTGGCAGTGATCTGAATGCTCTAGTCGAGCATTTCAATACCAAGGTGGCGCCACACCTGGCCACGCAGGTCTTCGTCGCCGGTGGCTCGGAGGGGGGCCTGATCACGACGATGCTGGTCGAGCGGTACCCGGACACGTATAGCGGCGGGCTGGCCTTGTGTGGACCGGTCGGCGGAGCACCCTACCAGATTCAGTACCTGGGGGACTTTCGCGTGGTGTTCGACTATTTCTTCCCCGAGGTGTTTCTCTTCGGCGCTGCCGACGTGCCGTCAGAGGCTTTTGAGGACTGGGAAAGCACCTATGTCCCGGCGATCACGCAAGCGCTCCAGAGTTATCCCTCGGCGACCGACCAGCTCTTCGGCGTCACGCATGCGGCACGCGACCCAGGCGACCCCACTGGATCGGCGCTCACCACCGCCCTCGACGTCCTGTTCTACAGCATCTTCGGGACCAATGATCTGCGCGCCACGGCGGGTGGTAGGCCGTACGACAACCGCTTCAGGCTGTACCTTGGCTCACATGACGATATTGCCTTAAACCTTGGCGTCGAGCGGGTGAAGGCGGACCGGGTCGCGCAGCGCTATGTACGCCGCTTCTACCAGCCAACCGGCTACCTGCATCGGCCTCTCGTCACGCTCCACACCCTGCGCGACCCCGCTGTGCCCTTCATACACGAGTTGCTCTACTTCGGCCTGGTGACCCTGTCGGGCCATGGCGCGAACTTAACCGTCCTGCCGGTCGATCGCTACGGTCACTGCACCTTCACAGCCGAAGAAGTGCTCGGGGCCTTCACGCTCCTGCTGTTGCGCTCAGGCGAGCCCGTGGGTGCGCCCCTGGCACACGCTCAGCCATCGCTGCAGCCGACAGGCCAGAAAGACGAGTGACGCACCATAGCGCGCGGATTAGGAAGTTTAAAGCACTTTTTGCGCCGCCCTCTTATACCTACTGTATCTCTCGACGTCATTTCCTTGGTGGCAAGCAGTTGTGGGTATTATAGAGGTCAAATCGAGCAACCCGCTGCGCAGTCATTCGCGGTGCACGTGGCGACCCAGCGAGGGTTCGCGCAATGTCTACAACACCGCCATCCGCCGTGCGCTCAGCCCCTTGTGCCTATGCGGGAGCGTCACTGCAGACGTCCACGGCTGACCCCCGAGGCGTGGCACCGCTCCGGCCCCCTAGCGCGATCAGGGACCACCCGGTGGCCACCCGGGAGGAGCAACGACCCCATCGCCTCACCATGCCACGGGATACGAGGCCCGACTGTCTCTCCTCTTTTCCCCTCCTGGCAAGGGCGTCCCCACACGGGATGCTCGTTGGAAGCTCTTGCTATGACAGTACACGAGCGGAATCATGAGAGGAGACAGTAGGTGTAGTGAGGCAGGACGAAAGACAGAGGATACGTCGGTCATCGGTCCTGCGGCCTGCGTCGGCACGAGGGGCAGGCCACTGGGTGGTATGGCGTGCCAAAGACACTCAGCATGCCTGC
>Ga0081455_10007281_pt1 | contig 11675 bp, 11 predicted proteins | sample TabmetS3T2R1_FD_70207 | JGI IMG/M metagenome (GOLD analysis project Ga0081455, IMG submission 70207) | Tabebuia heterophylla rhizosphere microbial communities from the University of Puerto Rico - S3T2R1 | ecosystem: Host-associated > Plants > Roots > Rhizosphere ...
CCAGTTCGCGACGACGGCGAAGAGATCGGTCTCCTCCGCGCCGAGACGGAAGGGCTCCGGGAAGCGGAGGTCGTAGCAGACGAACGGCGTGACTCGGACGCCCTCGACCGGAACGGTCACGACACCTTCGCCGCCGGTGTAGACCTTGTGCTCGCCGCCGAACGTGAAGGGGTGGATCTTGGCGTAGCGCGTGAGCGAGCCGTCCGGCCCCGCGAGCAGGGCCATGTTCCGCGGCCGCGGCTCCCCCGCCTCGGGAACGGAAGCGAGGACCCAGAGCCCGAGGTCGCGCGCCGCCTCCCTCAGGAACATCTCGGACGGACCGCCGCGGGGCTGCGCGATCCGATCGGACTCCATCGAGAAACCCGTGTTGAACATCTCGGGCAAAAGCGCTAGGCGCGCTCCGCCGTCCCGGGCGCGCTCGAGGTGGCGTCGCGCGCGCCGGTGGTTCTCGGCGACGTCCTCCCAGGCGAGCTCCATCTGGACGAGGGCTAGTCGCACAGTTTCTCCAGCCGGGCGAGTCTTTCCACCGCCGCCTCGAGCGTCTCCCGCTTCTTGCAGAACGCGAAGCGGACGTAGCGCCGGCCTTCCTCGGGATGATCGTAGAAGACGCTCGGCGGGATCGCCGCCACGCCGGCCTTCTCGATCATGTGGCGGACGAACGCGCGGTCGTCGTCGAAACCGAAGCGCCGGAAGTCGGCGCAAATGAAGTAGGTGCCCTGCGGCGGCCGGAGCGCGAAACCCAGCCGCGCCAGCTCGCTCGCGAGGTAGTCGCGCCGCGCCGTGTAGTCCGCGAGGAGCTCGGCGTAGTACTCCGGACCCGCGGCGAGCGCCGTGGCCGCGCCGTGCTGGAGCGGCGTCGCCGTCGCGAACGTCACGAACTGGTGCGCCGACCGGACCGCGGCCGTCAGCTCGGGAGGCGCCGCCGCCCAGCCGATCTTCCAGCCTGTCAGGGAGAACGTCTTGCCGAAGGAGGAGATCGTGATCGTGCGCTCGCGCATGCCCGGGAGGGTCGCCATGGGCACGTGGCGACCTTCGTAGACGAGGTGCTCGTAGACCTCGTCGGTGATGCACAGCGCGTCCCGGCGGCGGCAGAGCGCGGCCAGAATCTCGAGCTCGTCGCGGGAGAAGACCTTCCCGGTCGGGTTGTGCGGCGTATTCAGGAGGAGCGCGCGCGTGCGGTCCGTGAACGCGGCTTCGAGCTCGCGCGGATCGAACGTCCAGTCCGGCGCATGCAGCGTGACGACCCGGGGCACGGCGCCTGCCATCGCCACGCTCGCCTTGTAGGAGTCGTAGTACGGCTCGAAGAGGACGACCTCGTCGCCCGGGTCGCAGATCCCCTGGATCGCCGAGAAGATGGCTTCGGTCGCGCCCGAGGTCACGCACAGCTCGGTGTCCGGCGCGTAGTCCAGCCCCCAGTCGCGCCGGTACTTCGCGGACAGCGCGCGGTGGATCTCGGGAATGCCGTTCATGCGCGCGTACTGGCCGTGGCCCGCGCGGATTGCGGCGACGGCGGCCTCGCGCGCGAACTCCGGGCCGTCGAAATCCGGAAACCCCTGCGAGAGGTTGATCGCCCCGTGCTCGTTGGCGAGGCGCGTCATCTCCGTGAAGATCGTGGTGCCGAAGCCGTCGAGCTTGCGGGAGAGCGCGGGCCGCGTCGGCATGCGGGGATGATACCGGGCCTTCCGCCGGCGTGAGAGCCGGCGTGACGGCGCCGCTGATATCCTCCCGGCGCCATGGCACCGCAGAAATCGCACTACCGCATCGCGATCATCGGCTCCGGCCCGGCGGGCTGGACCGCCGCGCTCTACGCTTCCCGGGCCGAGCTCTTCCCGGTCGTCTTCGAGGGCCCGCAGCCCGGAGGCCAGCTCACGATCACGACCGAGGTCGAGAACTATCCCGGCTTCAAGGACGGCATCCAGGGCCCCGAGCTCATGGAGATCTTCCGCGAGCAGGCCAAACGGTTCGGAACCGAGGTCGTGCTCGACACGATCACGGAGGTCGAGTTCGGCCAGCGTCCGTTCCGCATGAAGCTCGACGCCGGCGGAGAGATCACGGCCGACGCGGTCATCGTCTCCTCGGGCGCCTCGGCGAAGCTCCTCGGCCTGCCGTCCGAAACCCGCCTCATGGGCAAGGGCGTCTCGGCCTGCGCCACCTGCGATGGCTTCTTCTTCAAGGGGAAGGAGGTCGTCGTCGTGGGCGGCGGCGACACGGCGATGGAAGAGGCGACGTTTCTCACCAAGTTCGCGACGAAGGTGACCGTCGTGCATCGCCGGGAGGAGTTCCGGGCGTCGCGCATCATGTTGGACAGGGCGCGGCTGAACCCCAAGATCGCCTGGAAGCTGAACGCCACGATCTCGGACATCCAGGGCGACGATCGGGGCGTGACCGGCGTGACGCTCCTCGACACGCAGACCGGCGCGACCGAGCCCTTCGCGACGCAGGGCGTCTTCGTGGCGATCGGCCACTCTCCGAACACGGGGATCTTCCAGGGCAAGCTCGACATGAACGAGGTCGGCTACTTGAAAGTCCGGCATCCGTCCACGGCCACGTCGGTCGAGGGCGTGTTCGCGGCAGGCGACGTCGCCGACCCGACCTACCGGCAGGCCGTGTCGGCCGCGGGCGAAGGATGCAAGGCCGCGATCGACGCGGAGCGCTGGCTCGCCGCCCAGGGAATTCATGGATGAAGATCGGAAGAAGCCCGGCGGCCCCGACGAGGAGAGCCCGCCGCGCTTCCTGCCGATTCTTCTCTACGTTCTCGGCTTCATGCTGGCCCTGGCCCTGCTCGCGGCGGCGGCGGCCTGGCTCCTGAGGCGGCTCGGATAACTCGCGTCGCGCCCGGCCGTACTAGTTCCTGACCCGTGCTGAAATATTGGAAGGACTTGAGGTTTCTGCCGCGGCCCGTGTGGCTCGTCGCGGCGTCGCAGCTCGTCAACCGCGCGGGCTCGATGGTCCTCTCGTTCCTCGTCCTCTATCTCACGCGCGACCGGGGCTTCTCGGCCGAGCAGGCCGGCTTCATCATCCTTCTCTACGGCGCCGGCGCGATCGTCTGCGCTCCCCTGGCCGGACGGCTCGCCGACAAGCTGGGATCCGTTCCGTTGATGCGCGCCTCGCTGTTTCTCTCCGGCGCGACGCTCCTCGTCTACCCGTTCGCGAAGAAGCCCATCGCGATCGCCGCCATGACCATTCTTCTCGCCGTGCTCACGGAGGGCTTTCGTCCGGCGGCCATGTCGTTCTTCGCCGAGACGGTCGAGGCCCCGCGCCGCAAGTCCGCCTTCGCCGTATACCGCCTCGCGATCAACCTCGGCATGGCCATCGGGCCGGCCGTCGGCGGCATCCTCGCGACGATCGCCTTCCGCTACCTCTTCTTCGTCGACGGCGCGACGTCCATCGCCGCAGGTCTCGTGCTCGCCGGCGCGACACTCCCGAACTCGAGGAAAATGCCGCGCAAGGCCGGCTCGCCCTCGACGACGACCCGCCTGCGCCTTTCGACCGCCGCGCACGCGGATCCGCGCTTCCTGTTCTTTCTCCTCGGCGTCCTGCCGGTCTGCGTCATCTTCTTCCAGCACATCTCCTCGATGCCCCTCTACATCGTGGACGATCTCGGCTTCACGCCGCGCACGTTCGGCCTGCTCTTCTCGCTGAACTGTCTTCTGATCGTGGTGCTCGAGATCCCGCTGAACGCCGCGACCGCGCACTGGTCTCATCGCCGGACGCTCGCTCTGGGCGCGATCCTGTCGGGAGCGGGCTACGGGGCCATGGCCTTCGCGACCAACGTCTGGACGCTGGCCGTGACCGTCGTCATCTGGACCTTCGGCGAGATGCTGTTCTTTCCGGCCTCGGCGGCCTACGCCACCGACGTCGCGCCCGAGGCGCGGCGGGGCGAGTACAGCGGCCTCTACACGATGGTTTTCTCGATCGCGTTCGGCGTCGGGCCGTGGGCCGGGACCGTCGTCCTCGAGCGCGCCGGCGCGCGCGTCCTCTGGGGCCTGACGTTCATCCTCGGGCTGATCGCGGCCGCGATCTTCGTCCGCCTGCCCGAGCCGTCGCGCCACGCCGAGCCGCCGGAGCAGACCATGCCCGACGCCGCGGGGCCGGCCGAGATCTAGACCGTCGCCTCAGACATGGCCGTCCAGACGGGCCGTGCCGCAGTGCCAGCACGCGTCGAACTGCGGCTCGTTCTCTTCACCGCAGGAACGGCATTTCCAGGGAGCGCTGGGTCGTTCGGTCGACTCGCGCATGCCGCGAATCAATCCCAACGCCCGGTCCGCGTCGGCATCGTCGATCACCCACAGCTCCGACCAACACTCGGTCGCGGGGATATCCCCCCGCGCGGCGCCGAGGAACGGAGTCCTCACCTCGCTCGGGATGCCTTCCACCTCCAGAACGTTCCGGAGGTTCTCGAGCTCGAACGGGTGCGGAGCGGAGTGGACTTTCTTCACGAAAAGCGAAGCGGAAATTCCGGGATGCGCGCGGCGGGCCGGCGGATTTCTGCGCTCAGACCGGCCGCGGGCCCGGGGGATGGGTCCGCATGTGGATCTCAGTGCCGCCCTTCTCGTAACGGACCTCGTCCATGAGCTGGTTGATGAGGTAGATCCCGCGGCCGCCGGTCGAGAAGAGGTTCTGTCCGAGCACCGGACTCGGGATCGACGCCGGGTCGAAGCCGGGCCCCGGGTCGCGCACCACGATGAGCATGCCGCGCTCGTGGTCGCAAGCGACGCAGCACTCCACCTGCTTGGACGGATCGTTGCCGCTGCCGTGCTCGATGGCGTTCGCGAGCGCCTCGCGCAGAGCGAGCTCGATCTCGAACTCGCGGCCGATCGCGCAGCCCATCTGCGTGACGATGTTCATGACCTGGCCGACGACCGGCGAGATCGCATTCACGTCCGCGGGCAGCGTCATGTCGACCTTGACGAGGAGATCTTTCGCTTCGAACTCGCAGCGAGTCAGCGGTTGGGACGACATGCGCGTCTCCTTTCCCGGAGCTTTGTGCGGATTCTATCCTCCCGTGAGATCACGGGAAGGGGCCGTTCGCGCGAGCCTCCGGGCGAGCGCCTGCCACCGGGGATGCGGGCGAAGGTTGTCGAACACCGCGAGCCGGATCCGGAACCACAGCAGGGCGTTGCGCTCCTCGTACGCCTGCTCGAGCGCCGTCAGCGCCTCGTCGATCCGGCCGAGCGGGGCGAGCACCAGGGCCTTGTCGTGGGGCGGAACGTACTCCCGGGTCGAACGGTCCTCGAGGTCGGCCAGGATGCGCTCCGCGTCCTTCGTCCGCCCGGCCTGGGCCAGGGCGCTTCCCAGCAGGCCGATGTAGAAGCTGTGGTTGCCCTGCGTCAGCTCGACGCCGTGCTCGAACGCGCGGATGGCCTCCTCGTGGGCGCCCGTCGACTGGAGAGCCATGCCCAGCGACCAGCTCGGGAACCCCGCGCTCGGGTCGAGGGATGTCGCCTTCTTCATCTCCGGGACGGCCTCGGCGAACCGGCGCTGGTACATGAAGCACCATCCCAGCTGGCACTGAAGGTTCGCGTTGTGCGGCTCGAGGGCGATCCCGCGGCGGGCGGCCTCGAACGCCTCGTCGACCCGATCCGTCATGCCCAGGCAGAGGCCGAGCCAGAAATGCCCTTCGGCCGACTTCGGATTCTTCTCGAGGACTTCCCGGATCTCGCGCTCCTCGCGCGCGGTGTCCCAGCCGAAGTAGTGCTCGATGAGAGCGAACGAGAGGTGGACCTCCGGAGCGCCCGGGGTGATCCCCTGCGCCTTCTCGGCCGCCCAGCGCGCGCGCCCATAGGCCTCCCAGGTGGAGATGCCGCCGTAGAAGGCCCAGAAGCAGTACGCGTCGGCGAGCCCTTCGTACGCGTCGGCGTACTGGTAGTCCATCTCGATGGCGGCGTGGAACTCCTCGATCGCCGGGCGGGGGCGCCGAAGGTTCAGGAAGTAGCGGCCCTTGAGGTAGCGGTTGTACGCCTCGACGTCGTGGGTCGGCGGTACGACCACGGGGGCGTCGCCGGAACCGACCAGGCGGAGGTGCATGGTCTTCGCGATCGCCCGCGCGATCTCGTCCTGCACGGCGAAGACGTCCTCCATCTCGCGGTCGAACCTCTCGGACCAGAGCTGGTAGCCGCTCGCGACGTCGATGAGCTGCGCCGTGATTCGCAGGCGCCGCCCGGATTGCCGGACGCTGCCTTCGAGGACGGTGCGTACGCCGAGCTCGTGCCCGATCTGCCGGATGTCGGTGTCCTTGCCCTTGAACGCGAAGGAGGAGGTGCGGGCCGCGACGCGCATCTGCGCAATGCCGGTCAGCGTGCTGATGATCTCTTCGGTGATGCCGTCGCTGAAGTACTCCGCTTCTTTGTCGGCGCTCATGTTGCGGAACGGAAGCACGGCGATCGAGGCCTCGGCCGGGGCAGCCCCGGACGTCGCCCCGGAGGGGAACATGGTGGAGGGCTCGCTCTGCCAGGCCTCGAGGGCGAACGCCAGGTCCCGCGCGTTCTGGAACCTCTCGCCGGCTTCCTTCTCGAGACAGTGCGAGACGATCCGGGAGAGCTCCGGTGCGATCTGCGTCCCGGTGTTCCGGGTGACGGGATCCTCCTGGAGGACCGCGATCATGGCTTCCGCGGGGCTCTCGCCGTGAAACGCCCGCCGGCCGGTCAGCATCTCGAAGAGGATGGCGCCCAGAGCGAAGAGATCGGTCCGGTGGTCGACTGGCCGCCCGCGGACCTGCTCCGGCGACATGTAGCCCGGCGTGCCCAGGACGATGCCCGGCTGCGTTCCCATCGTCGGGGACTGCGACACGTCCACGTCCTGCGACGGCCGCGCCGTGAGCATGGCGAGACCGAAGTCGAGGATCTTGATGATGCCCTCGCGGGTCAGGAAGATGTTCTCGGGCTTCAGGTCCCGGTGCACGATGCCGCGTTCGTGCGCCGCCGCGAGCCCGCGGGCGATCTGGAGCGCGTACTCGACCGCCTTGCGGGGTGGCAGCGCCGACGCGGAGAGACGGGCGCGCAGCGTCTCCCCGTCGAGCAGCTCCATGACGGCGAAGACCGTGCCGTTGGACTCGCCGATGTCGTGAATGCCCAGGATGTGCGAATGGGACAGCGCGGCCACCGCCTGCGCTTCCCGGTTGAAGCGCCGCAGCGCGTCCGGGCTATGGCCGAGCGACTCGGGCAGGACCTTGACCGCGACTTCCCGGCCCAGGCGCGTGTCCTTCGCCCGGTACACCTCTCCCATGCCCCCCGCGCCCAGGGGGCCCAGGATCTCGTACGGCCCGAGTCGGGCTCCGTTTGCGATTGCCATACTTGCCGTCTCAGGGAGAGGGTCCGATCGAGACTTTCCCTCTCTCGTCGGTCGGCCCGCGCAAGCGGGCCGCTTAGAATCCTAGTCGAGGAAACTCACGCGGCCGGTCGAGATGTCGTAGATCGCGCCCGCGATCCCGACCTTCTGCGAATCGATGAGCCCCCGAAGGATCGAGCTGCGCTCGCGGATCTCGTGGATCGAGTCGCGGACGTTCTGCTCCGCGACCTTCCTCACATACACCTTGTCCTTCGGGCTGCCGGGCCCGGAATGACGGACGGCCAACTGGATTTTCGCGAGCAGCGAGGTGAGATTTCCGAGTTTCACGCCTTCGATCGCGCCCGTGACGGCTCCGCAATCGGTGTGCCCCAGCACCAGGATGAACTTCGCACCCACGACGTTGGTCGCGAACTCGAGACCGCCGAGGACGTCGGTGTCGATGACGTTTCCGGCGGAGCGGAGAACCAGGATGTCGCCGATGCCCTGGTCCAGGATGATCTCGGCGGGCGCCCGGGAGTCGATGCATCCCACCACGGCCGCGAAGGGGTACTGGCCGGTCGACGTGGCGATGACCTTGGCCGACCAGTCTCGCGGCTTGGCTTTTCCCGACGCGAACCGCTCGTTCCCCTCCTTCAGCCTCTCCAGGGCGTTCGACGGCATCAGTCCGCCAGGAACGTGATCTTGCCGGTGGCCACGTCGTACATCCCGCCCACGATGCCGACCTGGCCGGAGGCGCTGAGCTCCCGGAGAATCGAGCTGCGGGCCTTGATCTCGTCGATGGAATCCCGGACGTTCTTCTCGGTGACCTTCGTGACGTACGCCGGATCCTTCGAGCTGCCGGGCCCGGAGTCCCGCACGGCCGACTGGATCTTGGCGAGGAGCGCCGTGAGGTTGCCCATCTTCACGCCATCGATCGCGCCCTTCACCGCGCCGCACTCCGTGTGCCCGAGCACCACGACGAGCTTGGCGCCCGCGACCTTCGTCGCGAACTCGAGGCCGCCGAAGATGTCGGTGTCGACGACGTTGCCGGCCGAACGGAGGGAGAACATGTCGCCGATCCCCTGGTCCATGACGATTTCGCCCGGGGCGCGCGAATCGATGCACGAAACGACGGCGGCGTAGGGGTACTGCCCCGTGGCCGTCGCGATGACTTTGGCGTTCCAGTCGCGAGCCTTCGGCTGCCCGGCGACGAACCGGGCGTTGCCATCCTTGAGCCGCTGCAGAGCCTGGGCCGGAGTCATCGCGGCCTGCGATTCCTTGGTCGATACCTGCGCCAGAACGAGGGCCGCAGCCGCCGTCATCACTGCCGCGAGAACAGGGAGATACGCCGTCCGTCTCATTCAACCTCCTTGTATGAGCTGTGTGAGCGCCGGAACCCGGCCCAGCAGCCGCGCGTACAGCGCAAGCTGGCCGCGATGATACTCCTCGTGGGCGATGCCGTGGTTCATCCACGCGAGGCGCGTCCCCCACTTTCCGTCGAACCGCCGGATCGGACCCAGGATGTGCAGCTCTCCGCGCCGGCGGAGGGCCTGCTCGCCATCTTTCCGGGTCCGGGCCAGCGCGGCGAGAAGCGCTTTGCGCGTCCGCAGGCGCGCCATTCCCGGCCCGTGCTCCCGCAGGAGCGCCTCGTAGCTCTTGCGGCGGAAGTCCCCGTCCGGGCGCGAGAGCTCGCCGGACATCAGAAGGCCGGACTGGACGATGTGCTGCGCGAGCTCCGCGACGCTGCGGCTCTCCGGGCGCGGCCGGAAGTTGACCTGCTTTTCGGGAATGTTGCGCAGCTCGTCGATGACTCCCTCGCGGACGTACGTCCAGGCCTCGAGGGCCTCCTCGAGGAGGGTCGTGTAATCGTTCATGCAGCTCCTTCGGGTATGCCCACGCGCCGGGCGAGGGCGATGAAGCGCGGCTCCTTCGCGAGGTTGCCGAGCCGCGGATCCGCCTTCATCTCCACCATGGACGGCATCCGCTCCTCGGCACCCTTTTCGAGCCAGTCGAGGGCTTCGCCGCGATCGTCGAGTCCCGCGCAGACGATCGCCCTGTCGTACGGCGAAATGAACTGAAACGTCTCCCGCTCGCGCATGGATTCGAGGATGCGGCGGGCTTCGTCGGGCCGCCCGGCGGCCGCGTACGCGTGGCCCAGGCTGCCCGCCGACTCGGAGCTCTGGGAGGAAATCTCGCCCGCTCTCGTGAACTCGGCGATCGCTTCGTCGAACCTCCCGAGTTGCTCGAGGGCCATGCCGAGATGGATCCTCGCGGCGAAGAAGTGGGGATCCATTTCGAGGGCCGCCCGGCTGTAGGAAAGCGACTCTTCGAAACGACCGCAGAAAACTTCGTGCCATCCGACGTGGGCCACCATGGAGCCCGAGAGCGGATCCAGATCCAGGGCCCGCCGGCTGGCCTTGAAGGACTCGTCGAGCCGGCCCGAGGGGACCAGGAAATGCGAGTAGCCGTGGTACGTCTCCGGATAGGTCGGGTTCAGATCGATGGCGCGTCGAAACTCCCGCTCGGCTCCATCCCAGTCCCAGTCGTAGTAGAAGAGCGCCCGCGCAAGCGCCGCATGTCCTTCGGCCAGCCGATCGTCCAGCTCGACGGCCCGCATCGCGGCGTTCTTGGCGCGCGCCATCTCGCCCGTGGCGCGGCCGAGGCACGAATCCGAAAGCCCGGCATAGGCCAGCGCGTAACCCGGATCTCGCGCGATGGCCTGCTCGAAGTAGCCGATCGCCTTCCGGGACGATTCCAGCGTCCGGCGGTTCCAGAAGTATCGGCCCTTCAGATACAGGTTGTAGGCTTCGGGATCCGCCGTGCCTCGCTTGAGGAGAATCTCCAGTCGATCGAGCGAAGCCGCCAGCCGGTGCACGGGCTCCGAAGGCGCCTGTCCGGACACGGCGGCCCTCTCCCCGGTCGTGAGACCGAGGTCGGACCGGAGACGGCCGGCGATCGATCGGGCGATCTCCTCCTGAACCGAGAGGACATCCACGGCGTTCCGATCGTAGTTCTCCGACCACACGTGGTAACCGTCCGTCGCATCGACGAGCTGGACGCTGACGCGGAGCCGGTCGCCCGCGCGCCGCACGCTTCCTTCCAGGACGGAACGGACGCCGAGACGCTCGCCGATCGCGCGGACATCTTCCTGCTTCTCCTTGAACGCGAAGGAGGACGTGCGGGCCGCGACGCGAAGGCCGGGCACCTGGGCGAGCGTGTTGATCAGCTCCTCGGTCATGCCGTCGCTGAAGTACTCGTTGTCACGGTCCGGCGAGAGGTTGCGGAACGGCAGGACGGCGACGGAAACGGCTCCTGCCGCAGCCGGACCCGCGGCCGTGCCGCGATCCGCCGAGCGGCCGACGGCCGAAAGGGCGAACGCGAGATCGCTCGCGGACTGGAAGCGGCGCTCCCGCGATTTCTCCAGGCAGCGGTGGATGACGTCCCACAGCTCGGGCGGGTACACCGTTCTCAAACCCTCGGGCGGAGCCGGATCGTCGCGCAGGATCGCGACCAATGTCTCGGATGGCGTCGGCGCCTCGAACGCGCGGCGTCCCGTCAGCAACTCGTAGAGCACCGACCCGAACGTGAAAACGTCGGAACGGCCGTCGACCGGCTCTCCCCTCGCCTGCTCGGGCGACAGGTACGACAAGGTCCCCATGACGATTCCCGGCTGCGTCGCCCCCATCGTCGCGGCGGACGTGTCGGCCGACGGCTCCAGGATCAGCCGGCGCGCGATGCCGAAGTCCAGGATCTTGGGGCGCCCGTCGGAGGTCAGGAAGACGTTTTCCGGCTTGAGGTCGCGATGCACGATGCCCCGAGCGTGCGCGGCCGCGAGCGCCTCGGCCACCGGCACCGCGATATCGAGCGCCGACCGCCAGGGAATCGGGCCCCGGAGAAGCCGCTCGCGGAGCGTCTCGCCTTCGAGAAGCTCGAGAACGGCATAGCCCAGGTTGCCCTCGTGCCCGATGTCGTGAATCGCCACGATGTTGGGATGCGGCAGCGCGGCGACGGCGCGCGCCTCGCGCTCGAAGCGGGCGCGGCTCTCGGGATCGTCGACGGCGGACGCCGGCAGGACTTTGACGGCGACGTCGCGGTCGAGATGCGCGTCGCGGGCCCGGTAGACCTCCCCCATGCCTCCGGCGCCGAGCGGCGCCAGGATCTCGTATCGGCCGAGCCGAAAGCCCGTCGCCAGCGCCATAAAGGCCGATGATTCTATGAGAGGTGAGACTACCGCGGCGTCGCCGGCTGCCAGTTCAGCAGGACGCGGAAGTTGTCCGTCTCATACTCGCGCGTGGGGACGATCATCAGAAAACGCTGGCCGTCGGCGGAGACCGCGTACTGGGACGCGAGCGGGTTCAGCCGCATCGACGCACGGAAGAGCGGCTGGGGCGGGCCCGCGGAGAAGGCCG
>Ga0081455_10007282_pt1 | contig 11675 bp, 7 predicted proteins | sample TabmetS3T2R1_FD_70207 | JGI IMG/M metagenome (GOLD analysis project Ga0081455, IMG submission 70207) | Tabebuia heterophylla rhizosphere microbial communities from the University of Puerto Rico - S3T2R1 | ecosystem: Host-associated > Plants > Roots > Rhizosphere ...
CGCCGCGGGGGCAGACCACCACCGCGTCCACCTTGATCCCCGGGATCAGGGTCCGGTTGGGGTCGGCCCGCACCACCTCCTCGGCCACCAGCTCCTCGACGACCACGATGACCCGGTCGGCCGCGAACGCCGCCTCCTTCTGGCAGCCGGTCAGCCCCCAGATCTGGGTGTTCCCGGCGGCGTCGGCCCGCTGGGCGTGGACGACGGCCACGTCGGGGCGCAGCGGCGGCACCGCGAACACCGGCTCCCCCCCGAACGGCGAGGTGACCGGCCGGATGTTGGGGTTCACCCGTGGCAGGTCGGTCTCGAAGTAGGACCGCAGCGGCCAGAACGGCAGGTTGGCGGCCCCGGCGGCATACCGCCCGACCATCCCGAAGTGGCTGTACTCCTCCAGCTCCAGCGGCTCCGGGTCGTGGTGCTCGACCCGCCGCCGGATGGCGTGCAGCGACCCCACCCCCGGGTTGCCCATCCAGGAGAACACCAGCCTGCGCGCGACCCCGGCCCCGATCATCTGGTCGTAGACCACGTCGGGGGTGAGCCGGCACAGCGTCAGGTCGCGGCGCCGCTGCCGGATCACCTCGTGCCCGGCCGCGAACGAGATCAGGTGGGTGAACCCCTCGATGGCCAGGGTGTCGCCGTCCCGGACCAGCTCGGCGACGGCGTCGCGCATGGTCGCGACCTTGTTCTCAGCCACCGACCACCTCGGCGTCCGGGCCGGCCGCGTCGAAGTCCGGGAGGGAGCCGGCGACCTCCTCCACGGCCTCGGTGAACAGGCGCAGGGCGACATGGCACTGGTCGGCGGTGACGACCAGCGGCGGGGAGAGGCGCACGGCGCTCTCGCCGGCCTCGAGGACCAGCAGGCCCCGGCGGAAGCAGGCCGCCTGGACCTCCCCGGCCAGCGCCCCGGTGGGGAACTCGACCCCGAGCATCAGGCCGACGCCGCGGACGTCCTCGACCAGCCAGCCGAAGCGGGCGCGGAGGCGCTCCAGGCCGTCCCGCAGGAGCTCGCCCTGGGCGGTGGCGTTGTCCAGCAGCTTCTCCTCGCGCAGCACCTCAAGGGTGGCCAGCCCGGCCGCGCAGGGCACGGGGCTGCCGCCGTAGGTGGAGCCGTGGGCGCCCTTGGGCCAGCGCCACAGCTCGTCGCGGGCCATGAAGGCGCCCAGGGGGAGGCCGGAGGCGATCCCCTTGGCCGCGATCAGCACGTCCGGCTCGACCCCGGTGTGCTCGATGGCCCACATGCGCCCGGTGCGGCCCATGCCCGACTGGACCTCGTCGGCCACGAGCAGGATGCCGTGGCGCCGGCAGAGGTCCTTGAGCTTGGCCAGCCAGCCGGGCGGCGGGGTGATGTAGCCGCCCTCGCCCTGGATGGGCTCGACGAACACGGCCGCGACCTCGCCCGGGTCGACCTCGTAGCGGAACAGGGTCTGCTCCAGCCAGTCGACGGTGGCGTGGCCGCAGTCGGGGAAGGTGAGGTTGAGGGGGCAGCGGTGGCAGTAGCCGTAGGGGGCGTGCAGCACCCCACCCAGCAGCGGCCCGAACCCGGCGTGGTACTTGGCCTTGGAGGCCGTGAGGCTGACCGAGCCGTAGCTGCGGCCGTGGAAGGCGCCGTAGAAGCTGACCACGTACTGGCGGCCGGTGGCCGCCCGGGCCAGCTTGAGCGCCCCCTCCACGGCCTCGGTGCCCGAGTTGGTCAGGAAGGCCCGCACCGGCCCGGTCATGGGCGCGGTGGCCGCCAGGGCCTCGGCGTACTCGGAGTAGATGGGCAGGTAGAAGTCGCTGGCCGAGTAGTGCAGCAGGTCGGCGGCCTGGCGGGCGACGGCCTCGACGACCCGCGGGTGGGCGTGGCCGGTCGAGCAGACGGCGATGCCGGCGTTGAAGTCGAGGAACAGGTTGCCGTCGACGTCCTCGATCAGGGCGCCGCTCCCCCGCCGGGGCACCATCGGGTACGCCCGGGGCAGCGACGGGCTGGTCACGGCCGCGTCCCTGGCCAGCACCCTGCGGCCCTCCGGCCCCGGCACCTCGGTCCTGAGGTCCGGCACCGGCCGCGCCGGGTCCAGCCAGGCCACCGCGGTCAACTGACCACCGTCTGGGACTGCTCGCGCATGAACTGCTGGACGTAGTAGAGGCCGCCGCCGGCCTTGCCGGAGCTGCCCGACCCCTTCCAGCCGCCGAACGGCTGCACCCCCGGCCAGGCGCCGGTGGTGGCGCCGGCCTTGCGGTTGACGTAGACGACCCCGGCCTCGATCCGGTCCAGGAACCGGTCGACCTCGGCCGGGTCGGCCGAGTAGAAGCCGGCCGTGAGGCCGTACTCGGTGTCGTTGGCCAGCTCCAGGGCCTCGTCCAGGTTCTCGACCGGGGCCACGGCCACGAACGGCACGAACAGCTCGTCCTTGAACAGCCGGTGGTCGGCGGGCAGGTCGGCGACCACGGTCGGGGCGACGTAGTTGCCCCTGGGCAGGTCGTCGGTGAGGACCTCGCCGCCGGCCAGCACCCTGCCCTCCTTGCGGGCCTCGGAGACCGCCTCCTTGAACCGCTCCACGGCCTCGTCGTCGATCACCGGGCCCATGTAGACGTCGCGGTCCAGGGGGTCGCCGACCCGCAGCTGGGCGGCCCGGTCGGCCAGCTTGCCGGTGAACTCGCCGGCCACCGACCGGTCGACGTACACCCGCGAGCAGGCCGAGCACTTCTGCCCCGAGAAGCCGAAGGCGGAGCGGAGCACGCCCTCGGCGGCCAGGTCGAGGTCGGCCTTGGCCGACACGATGGCCGGGTTCTTGCCGCCCATCTCGCACACCGCCGGCCGGGGCACGCCCTTGGAGAACTCCTTGTAGATCTTCATGCCGACCGCGTAGCTGCCGGTGAAGGTGATGCCGTCGACGCCCTTGTGGTCCACGACCAGCTTGCCGACCTCGTCGCCGCCGGGCAGGAAGTGGAACGCCCCGGCCGGCACGCCGGCGTCGCGCAGGCACTCGTACAGCTTGTAGCCGGTGAACGACCCCTGCGGGGACGGCTTGAGGACCACGGTGTTGCCGGCGACCAGGGCCCCCCCGGCCGGGCCGGCGGCCAGGGCCATGGGGAAGTTGAACGGGCTGATGACCGCCCACACCCCGTACGGCTTGAGCACCGAGCGGGTGTGCTCGTCGGCCGACAGCTGGCCCATCTTGTGGGCGAAGCCCTCGTTGTCCTCCATCTGCTGGCAGTAGTAGCGGATCAGGTCGGCCGACTCCTCGACGTCGCCGAGGGCCTCCAGCCGGTTCTTGCCGACCTCCATGGTCATGAGGGCGGCCAGCTCGTTGGAGCGCTCGCTGATCAGGTCGGCGGCCCGGCGGAGCAGGGCCACCCGCTCCGCCCAGGGGGTGTCCGCCCAGGCCGGGAAGGCCGCCTGGGCGGCGTGGACGGCGTCGTCGACGTCGCGCTCGGTGGCCGAGTGGACCGTGGCCAGCTCCAGCTTGTCGTCGTTGGGGCTGGCGAGGCGGAAGGTCTCGCCGTCGGTGCGGGGCCGGCCGTCGACCACCACCGGGATGGTCTGGCCGACCCAGGACTGGGCCGTCCGCACGCCCTCCTCGTAGGCGGCGTGCAGCTCCTCGTTGTCGGCCGACAGGGTCGCGTAGGTGACACGGAACGCAGGCATGGAGGGCTCCCTTCGGTGGAAGACGTCAGGCCGTGCAGCGGTGCTGGGACGAGTCTACCTGGGGTTTCAGGTCCAGCCGCCGAAGCTCCGGGCGGCGGGGACGGCCAGCTCGTCGGGGCCGTGGGCGAGGCGGCCGGCGACCATGGTGAAGATCGCCTCGCCGCCCTCCAGGTCGGCCGGGTCGGCGGCGAGCACGTCGCCGGCGAAGGCGGTCAGGTCGGCCCGCTGGCCGGGCTCGATGGTGCCGCTGATCCGCTCCTGGCGGGCCAGGATCCGGCCCCCGAGGGTGAACACCTCCAGGGCCACCGGGAGGCCGAGGCGCTGGCTGGGCCGGTGGTGGTGGACGGCGGCGGCCACCCCGTGCCAGGGGTCGAGGGGGGTGACGTGGGAGTCGGAGGAGCCGCCGGTGGGCACGCCCCGGCGCCACAGGTCGGCGAAGGGGTTCATGCTCTTGGCCCGCCGGGGGCCGAGGCGGCGGGCGTACATGCCGTCGGGGCCGCCCCAGGCGGCGTCGAAGGCCGGCTGCACGCTGGCCGCCAGGCCCAGCTCGGCCATGCGGTCGGCGCCGTCGGCGCCGAGCAGCTCGACGTGCTCGACCCGGTGCCGGCAGCCCCGGAAGGCGGTCGGCCCCACCGCCCGCATGGCCCGGCGGGCGCAGCGCAGCGCCTGGCCGATGGCCACGTCGCCGATGGCGTGCACCCCCACCTGGATGCCGGCCTGGCTGGCCCGCGCGTACAGCTCGGTCAGCTCGTCGTCGCCGTGGTACAGGACCCCGCAGGTGTCGGGCCGGTCGGCATAGGGGGTGGACAGCGCCGCCGTGTGGGAGCCCAGCGACCCGTCCAGGAACAGGTCGCCGCCCACCTGGGCCAGCTTGCGGTCGGCCACGTACTCGAGGTCCAGGTCGCCCCAGTAGCCGACGACCTCGATGGGCAGGGCCTCGACCCGGTCCAGCAGCAGCTCGAAGTCGCGGCGGCCGGCGATGTCGGGCCCGCCCATCTCGTGCACGCAGGCCACCCCGCGGCGGGCGGCCTGGCAGAGGGCGGCGTCCTGGGCGGCCAGCAGGGTGGCCGCGGGCAGGCTGGCCAGGGCGAAGCGCCTGGCCAGGTGGTTGGCGTCGCCGCGGGTGACCCCGGTGGGGGCGCCGGTCGGGTCGCGGTCGCAGCCGCCGGCCTCCAGCGCGCCCGAGTCGCCGAGCACGTCCAGGGTGGCCAGGCCCTGGTGGCCGTCGACCCGGGACAGGTACACCGGACGCCCGCCGGCGGCCTCGGCCAGCTCGGCCGGGGTCGGCAGCTCGGGGAGGTCGAAGCGGGTCTCGTCGTAGCCGTCGCCCCACAGCAGGCCGTCGGCGGCCCGGGCCGCGGCCGCCCGCACCCGGTCCAGCAGCTCGGCCACCGAGCGGGCCTGGCGCAGGTCGGCGCCGTGGTCGACCAGGCCGGTGGCGGAAAGGTGCACGTGGGCGTCGACGAACCCGGGCATCAGGGTGACGTCGCCCAGGTCGACCACCCGATCGGCCCCCAGGGTGGCCACCTCGGCGGCCGGGACGACCGCGGTGATGCGCCCGCTCTCGACGGCCACGGCCAGGTCGTGGCGGCGGCCGAGGGCGTCGCCGAGGCGACTATGTGGATCGTGAAAGCTGGACCCGGCGGCCCCCCAGACGGTGTGCGCGATGACCGCGAGGCCGGGCACGAGCTGGAGAACCTCCTTGGGTGGTCAGGCGAGCAGTCTAGGCGTTGTTCCCGACGCCCGGCCAGAGGGTACCCCCCGGTATAGCGGTATCAGGGACCGCCGGTCATACTCGTAGGCAGGTGTTGAGCAGGCCGGTCGGCGTCAACAGCAGCAGGAAGGCGGGGTCCGTGAGTCATCAACTCCGATACACGATCCGGAAGACCCTGCGGTTGCTGCTGATCCTCGGGATCCTGTGCGCCCTGCTGTTCCCGATCCTGTACATGATGTACCGGTCCAACCGCGGCCTGGACTGGTGGAACGTCCTCGGCGGCGACCCCAGGGTGGCCCCCGAGTACCGGGGCTACCTGATCCGCACCGACCACCCCCTGGCCCCCGAGTTCAACTACTGGAAGGCGCTCTTCGCCCTGCCCTTCGCCATCATGGGCATGGCCCTGTACCTGGTCTTCATCATGTCGGCGATGGTCCTGCAGTTCGTGGCCATCTTCTGGTTCCTGGCCCGCGGCCAGACCTACGTGATCTACCCGCGCGAGTACGACGTCACCTTCGACGACGTCCGCGGCCAGCCCGAGATCGTCGAGTCGACCAAGGAAGCGCTCACCCTGTTCCAGGGGTTCAAGAAGTTCCGCGACGCCGGCGGCTACCCACCCCACGGGATCCTGTTCGAGGGGCCGCCGGGCACGGGCAAGACCCTGCTCGGCAAGGCCATCGCCGGGTCGGCCAAGGTGCCGTTCGTGTACGCCTCGGGCACCAGCTTCAACAACATGTTCATGGGCATCGGCAACCTGCGCATCATGCGGCTGTTCAAGAAGGCCCGGAAGCTGTCGCGCAAGTACGGCGGGGCCGTGATCTTCCTGGACGAGCTGGACGCGGTCGGGGGCAGCCGGGGTGGGGTGTCCACGGCCAGCTCCCCCGCCCCCGCCGACACGGGCCGCCACTGGGCCAAGGGGCCGCTGCGGATCATCATGGCCCCCGGGATGGGCGGCATGGGCGGCATGTACGTCAACGAGCTGCTGATCCAGATGGACGGCATGATCATGCCCCGGGGGCTGTGGCGCCACATCAAGCGTTGGCTGCACCTCGGCAAGCCCAAGGTCCCCCAGTACAACGTGATGGTGATCGGGGCCACCAACCAGGCCTCGACCCTGGACCCGGCCCTGCTGCGGCCCGGCCGCTTCGACCGCAAGCTCCACGTCGGCCTGCCCACCGGCCCGGGGCGCGAGGACATCCTCCAGTACTACCTGGACAAGGTGCCCCACGAGCCGGTCGACACCGCCCGGCTGTCCCGGGCCACCTACGGGTTCAGCCCGGCCCAGATCAAGAACCTGGTCAACGAGGCGCTGATCTTCGCCCTGGTCGACGGGCGCGACAAGCTCAACTTCGACGACCTGTGGACGGCCAAGGTGACCGAGGAGATCGGCCTCAAGGAGCCGACCAAGACCTCGGCCCGCGACCGCCAGATGACCGCCTTCCACGAGGCCGGCCACGCCGTGCTCGCCTACATCCTGGAGCTGGACGACCAGATCCAGGTGGCCTCGATCATCAAGCGGCGCGACACCCTCGGGGTGGTCTACCGGACGCCGCTGGAGGAGCGCCACACCGAGCTGCGCGAGGACATGCGCCGCGACATCGTGGTCGCCCTGGGCGGGCTGGCCGCCGAGGAGATCTGGTTCGGGGAGACCACCACCGGGCCCAGCTCCGACCTGCGCCACGCCACCTACCAGGCGGCGGTCATGCTGGGGCTGCTCGGCATGGGCGACAACCTCATCTCCTACGGGGTCCTGACCGAGAACGCCATGGGCAGCGGACCGCTCAACGCCATCATCGGCAACCCCGACCACCGCAAGGCCATCGGCGAGCTGCTGGCCCAGGCCAAGCAGCAGGCGGTGGAGCTGCTGCGGGCCAACGAGCCGGCCGTGCGGGCCCTGTCCGAGCGGCTGCTGGAGAAGGACGAGGTCGCCGGCGAGGAGCTCGAGGAGCTGATGGCCTCCAAGGCCGTGGCCCGGGCCACCCCGGCCTGGCGGCCGGTGCTGGAGCTGGTCGGCGACAGCTGGCACACCCCGGCCCTGCTGGAGGCCTCGCCCCGCGACAGCGGCGCCTCGGGCCAGCCGATCTCGCCGCCGCGGGAGCCCCGCCCCGGGGCCCAGCCGGGCACCGGCCTGGGCAACCCCAGGGCCGACGCCTCGGCGGGCGAGTTCGAGTGGTGAGCTAGCTAGGTCGCGGTCACCAGCCCGGCCGCGGCCAGCCCGGCCCACACCAGCTCCGGGTGGAAGATGTCGGAGTGGGCGCCGGCCGGCGGGCCGCCGCGGTTGACGATGGCGTTGCCGTCGAGGTTGACGAAGCGGCTCCGGGAGAACGGGTAACCGGTGCCGACCGGGCCGAGGGTGGTCACGGTGGCGTCGACCGCCTGGGCGCCGTCGTGGCCGATCCCGCCCCAGCGGAACAGCCGGTCCTCCAGGCCGGCCGAGTCGTCCCGGGCGCTGAGCGAGGCCAGCGGATAGAGCTTGCCCACGGCCGTGTCGTGGACCGAGAAGGAGGCGACCAGGGGGCCGTCGACCCGGGCGGCCATGCCCTTGAGGGCGCCGCCCCGGGAGCGGTCCATGGGCAGGGCGTCGGCGAAGGCGAAGTGCGAGAACGCCCCCTGGAGCAGGTACAGCGACTTGACCGGGGAGCGGGCCGGGTCGGGCAGGCCGGCCAGGGCGAAGGAGACCAGCCGGGCCCCGAAGCTGTGCCCCAGCAGGTGGATGCGGACCTCCGGGTCGGCCTGGGCGATGCGGCCCAGCAGCGGGCCCAGGCCCTGCTTGCCGACCACCCCGGCCCGCTTCTTCATCTCGAAGTAGGTGAGCTGGCGCAGCGCCTCCTTGGCGCCGTTCCACAGCCGCGGGAAGGGGTTGCCGATCCCGGCCGCGCCGCCCTCGCCGGTCTGGGGGACGGCGTCGGCGAAGCGGCCGAACACCTCCTCGGGGTCGTCCTCGAGCAGGGCCACCTCGCCCTGGTCCTCGCCGGCCGGCTCGGCGTCCCGCTCGCCGGCCAGCTCCCCCATCAGGGTCTGGAACCGGGCCAGGGCGGCCGGGTCGTCGGGCCGCTCCTCCAGCAGCCGGGCCAGCTCGTCCAGGATCTGGGCGCGGTCGTCGCCCGCGAACACGTCCTTGAGGTCCTCGACCAGGTCGGGGTCGGGGGGCGGGAGCGCCGGCACCGCGGCGTCGCCCAGGCCGGCCGCTCCCCCGCCGGCCAGCTCCCCGGTGGGCTCGGGCTCGTCGGCCCAGCGCTTGGACGGCCACACCACCCCCAGGGTGCCGACCCTGGCCTGGCTGCCGCCCCGGGCCAGCAGGCCCGGGACCTGCTGGAAGTAGAGCTGGTAGAGGCGGCGGGCCTGGCGGCGGTCGCTGTTCCAGCCGTGGGAGAACACGAACAGGTCGGTCAGGTTCCTGCCGGGCAGCTCGGCCAGGAGGGTGTCGACCTCTCCCTGGTTGGCCTTGCCGTGCTCGTCGAAGCCGACCTCCCAGTGCGGCTGTCCGGCGATCTCGCTGGCCATGTTCTGCTCCTCTCAGATCGACTGGATGGCCCGCATCAGGTCGACCAGGCCGTGGCCCTGGAAGTAGCGCTCGCGGCCCAGGGAGGTGGCGGACTCCAGGAAGATCCGCTTGACCTCGTCGGGCCGGCCGATGAACTCGCGGCGGATGGACAGGAGGTTGGCCACCGCCCCGGACACGTGGGGGGCGGCCATGCTGGTGCCGGAGTCCTCCACATACACCGCCACCCGGCTGGCCGGCGGGGCCGTGCCGTCGGGGAACGCGCTGGTCAGGGCCTTGCCGGCGGCGCACGAGGTGATCCGCTCGCCGGGGGCGACCAGGTCCGGCTTGAGCCGGCCGTCGCCGGTGGGCCCCTTGGAGGAGAAGTACGACACCCCGTAGGTGTGGGGCATGTCGCGGTGGGTGGCGCCGACGGTGATGGCCAGGGCGGCGTTGCCGGGGTCGTTGATGGTCATGGTCAGCCCGACGTTGGTCTGGCGGGCCAGGGCGGTGAGGCTGCCGTAGCCGGTGTTGCCGGCGGCCACGACCACCACCACCCCGGAGCGGACCAGGCGGTCGACCTCGGCGCAGATGGGGCTCTGGCCGCAGGCGAACCACTTGGGGTCGAACTCGTAGCCGAGGCTGAGGTTGACCCCGTGGACCCGCAGCAGCTTGCCGTAGCCGTTGATGTCCTTGCGCACGTACTCCAGCGCCCGCAGCACGTTCATGGAGCGGCCGTCGCCCCGGTCGTCCAATACCTTCAGGCTGACCAGCTTGGTCTCGCGGGCCATCCCGGCCAGCAGCTCGGGCGGGGTGACCTGGCGGTCCTGGACGCGGGGGGTTTCGGGGTGGGCCGGGTCGAAGACCCGCTCGACCACCTTCAGGTCGGAGCCCCGCGGCATCTGGGCGGGCAGGCCGCCGGCGATGATGCCGGCCACGTGGGTGCCGTGGCCGAACTTGTCGACCAGGGCGTCGCCAAGGGCCGGCTCGCCGGGCCTGGTGAAGTCGCGGTGGAGGCTGGCCACCTCGCCCTCGAGGGTCTGGTAGCGGTGGAAGTGGGGGTGAGTGGCGTCGATGCCGGAGTCCAGCACCGCCCAGGTGATGCCGCGGCCGGTGGCGTCGAAGGAGCGCCGGGCCGCGTCCGCCTTGACGGTGGCGCAGGACAGGTCGATCAGCGGGTGGATCGGAAAGTCGGGCCAGACCCGGTAGATGGCCCGCCGCGACGCGTCCTGCTGGCGCTGGTCGGCCTCGACCAGGCGCAGGATCGCCTCCTCGGTCAGCTCGCACTGGAAGTAGGTGTCGGCCACCCGGTCGGGGTCGGGGGCGTCGGGCAGGGCGTCCCGGTAGTGGGTGAGGAACTGGTCGGCGGCGCCGCCGAGCCCGTTGCGGTGGCGCAGGTTGAGCTCGACCATCACCGGGATGGGGGCGTCGGGGCGGTCGCTGAAGCCGATCCGGGCCCGCTCCTCGGGGTCCATCAGGGCGTCGGAGACGATCGCCCGCTGCACCAGCGGATGGTCCCGCTGCCGGGCCCGCTCCTGGGCGGTGGGTTCGGGTTCGGGGGGCATGCGGGGGCCTCCACCCCCCGCATCTGTGGGCTGGTCGGGCATGGGTCCTCCAGGGCGGTCAGGGTCGCAGGGTGGCGTCGAAGGGGACGATTCTGGCACCGACGCCCAGGGCGACGGTGAGCCGCGGCACCTGCCGGGTCGGGCAGCTGAGCACGATCCCCTGGACGTCCTGCTGGCCGGTGTCATCGCCCAGCAGCGAGGTGCGGGCGCACAGGGCCCGGCCGCCGGCCCGCAGCTCGGCGCCGAGGGGCAGGAGCTCCCCGGGCACGCCCCGGAAGCCCGCGGAGGCGTCGACCACCACCACCGCCCGCCCCTGGCGCACGAACGCCGAGGTCACCCGGAGCTCGAGGTCGTCCCCCTGGACCTGGGCGAGGCCGATCCCGGCCCGGACGGCGTCCCGCTGGCCGGGGTCGACGGCCCGCATCCCCGGACCGGCCGGCCACGGCCCCGAGGTGTCAAGGGCGATGGTCTGGTCGCGGGGCCGGACCGCCACCACGCCGTGCAGCTCGATCCGGGCCAGCGACGACAGCCGGGGCGCCGGCCCGGTGACGACCCGGTAGACGTCGGCCTCGCCCTCGACGGGCTGGAGCGGGGCGCCACCCTCGCGGCTGATCTGCCGCTGGTCGACGCCGGCGTACACGCCCCCGCCGGAGTCGAGCAGCCGCAGCCCGCGCAGGGCGAGCACCCGCTGGCCCTCGGGCATCCCACGGATGCGGAAGCTGATCGAGGCGGCCGTCTCGCCCCGGTCGGTCGCCTGCCGGCTGGCCTCCACGGCGGTCACGGTGACGCCGCCGGCCCGGGCCGTCCAGCCCAGCCGGCGCCGGTCGGCGCCGGGGTCGGGGGTGGTGGTCGAGGTCGCCGGGTCGGCGGCCGGGGTCGGCGGCGTCGGGCGGGCGACACCGCGGCCGGCCACGAACGCCAGCCCGGCCACGGCCAGGGTGGCCGCGGCCAGGGCGACCCGCAGCCGCGGCCGGGGCGGCAGGGCCGCCGGGTCAGGGGGCGCCCCGGGCGAGGGCGGCTCGGGCGGGCGGTCGGCCGGGGGGGTGTCCCCGAGGCTGGCCAGGGGGGTGCCGCAGGCCGGGCAGACGGTCTCGCCCGGGCGGACGGCGTCGCAGCGGGGGCACCAGGCGCGCATCAGGGGCTCCCCTGGCGCAGGACCCAGCGGCCCCGGACGGCCTTCTCGGCCTGGGCCTGGACGAGGACCTGGAAGGAGATCGGCTCGTCGCCGTCGCCGAAGCGGCTGGAGGCCAGCACGTCGGCCGCGATCGAGATGACCGCGGTCCCGCC
>Ga0081455_10007283_pt1 | contig 11675 bp, 12 predicted proteins | sample TabmetS3T2R1_FD_70207 | JGI IMG/M metagenome (GOLD analysis project Ga0081455, IMG submission 70207) | Tabebuia heterophylla rhizosphere microbial communities from the University of Puerto Rico - S3T2R1 | ecosystem: Host-associated > Plants > Roots > Rhizosphere ...
CGCGCGACTCGGCGCGAATGTCGCGGTTGGCCCCTATTCGATTATCGGTGATCACGTCACCATTCACGACGACGTGGAGATCGCCGGACACGTCGTCATCGAAGGCCCCTGCGAGATCGGCGAGGGCACGCGAATCTACCCTTTCGCCTCGATCGGTCAACCGCCGCAGGACCTGAAGTTCCGAGGCGAGGAGACGCGTCTGGTGGTCGGGCGGCGTAACGTCATCCGCGAATGCGTGACGATGAACCGCGGCACGGCAGGCGGAGGCGGGTTGACCTCGGTTGGCGACGACAACCTGTTCATGGCCCAATCCCACATCGCGCACGATTGCATCGTCGGATCTGGCAACATCTTCGCCAACAGCTCGGCGCTCGCCGGGCACGTCGTGGTCGGCGATCAGACCTCGCTCGGCGCGTACGTGGGCGTGCATCAATTCTGCCGAATCGGCGATCACGCGTTCATCGGCGGGTATTCAAAGGTGGTCAAAGACGCGCTGCCTTACGCGGTCACCGACGGCGTGGAGGCGAAATGCCACGGCGCAAACACTATCGGACTGCGCCGCAAGGGGTTTTCCAACGAGATCATTCGCCACATTCAGCAGACCTTCCGTCTGCTGCTGGCCTCAAGCCTCAATACGACGCAGGCGATAGAACACATCAAAGCCGAGATGAACGGCATCCCTGAAATTGATTACCTGATCAATTTCATCGAAACGTCGGAGCGAGGCGTAACCAAGTAGCTACGTGCGAACGCTGCCCTCCAAGGGGAATAGGGAGCGCGATTGCGGATTGCGGATTGATAGAACTTCCAATCTCGATTTCGCGTCCGGGTTTTGAACTGAATCATAAATCCGCAATCCTCAATCCGCAATCGCGCTCCCCACTCCCGATAATTTCCCGCAGGAGGATTTATGGGACTGGATTTGCGAAAGCTAGAAGATCTGAAAGAAAAGATGCAGGTCGAGGAGGACTTCGGGGCCATCTGGAAGTTCTTCTTCGATCATTTCGGCGAGAACCCGGAGTTCATGGCGCTGGGCGCGCGCGCCGGCGAGGAGATGCGCCTCTTCCTCGAACCCATCCTGGAAAGCATCTGCAAACAGTTGGTCAACCGCGATGTAATGGCCGCGCAGTTCATCCTGACAGTACTCCCCGATCAGAAGTTCTATCATGGCCCCTGTCTGACCGACGCCGGCATCGCCGTAGTATTCTATTTCGAGGATTTGAAGATGGGGATGTTTTCGCTGACGCCAGGACTCGGATCGGGGCTGGTTCATTACGGGCGGTTTTCGACGATCCCGGCGGCGGGCAAAAATTCTTTCCTCGTACAATCGAAGAACAAAACCTCGCATTGATGATCGAGGCGGTAGTCCGACCGTGAGGGAGGGCGCGCATTCGGCGCCCAGGCCCTCCCTCACGGTCGGGCTGCCGCCGACCGTTATGCCTGCGAAAAACTCAAAACTCGAATTTCATCCGCTGACGCCTGAACACTGGCGCGATTTTGAAACCCTCTTCGGCGAACGCGGCGCGTGCGGAGGTTGCTGGTGTATGTGGCCACGCCTCTCGCGCTCGCAGTATGAGACGCAGAAGGGCGCCCGGAACAAGCGCGCTATGAAGAAGTTGGTTGACGGCGGCCGCACGCCCGGAATCATCGCCTATCAGGACGGCCAGCCGATCGGATGGTGTTCCGTCGCGCCGCGCGAAGAGTTTTTACGCCTTGAGCGTTCGAGAATCTTGAAACCTGTCGATGAACAACCTGTCTGGTCGGTCGTATGCTTCTTCGTCGCGAAGGAACACCGTGGCGGCGGCCTTTCGGCGAAGTTACTCAAGGCCGCGGTTGACTTTGTGCGCGAGCGCGGCGGGCGAATCGTCGAGGGCTATCCAGTCGAGCCGCAAAACAAGCAGCCAGACGCGTTCATGTGGACGGGCCTGGCGGCGGCCTTTACCAAAGCCGGGTTCAAAGAATGCGCGCGCCGCTCGGCGACGAGGCCGGTGATGCGCTATACGATAAAGTAAGATGAAGTTTGGATTGATTGCAGGCAACGGACGGTTCCCCTTCCTTGTGCTCGAGGGCGCGCGCGCTGAGGGCGTCGAAATGGCCGTCGCCGCGATCAAGGAAGAGACCGATCCCGCCATTGAAAATATCGCCCACAGGGTCGAATGGGTCAGCGTCGGGCATCTGGGCAAGCTCATCAAGTTTTTCAAGCGCGAGGGCGTGACGCGCGCGATCATGGCCGGTCAGGTCAAGCACGTTCAGATTTTCAAGCTCAACGCGCTGCCCGACCTGCGGATGGCGCGGATGCTGGCCCGTTTGAAGCGGCGCAACACCGACGCGCTGATCGGCGCCGTCGCCGACGAACTGGAGTCCGAAGGCGTCACGCTGATCGATTCGACGACTTTTCTTCAGCCGCTGCTCGCGCGCGAAGGCGTTTTGACCAGCCGCGCCCCGAACAAACGCGAGATGGCCGACATAGAATACGGCCTGAGCGTCGCGACGGAACTGGCGCGACTCGACCTCGGCCAGACCATCGTCGTCAAAAGTGAGGCCGTGGTCGCGCTCGAAGCGATGGAAGGGACCGACGCCACGATCCGCCGCGCCTCTGAACTGGTTCGCGGACGCCCACTCACAGTCGTCAAGGTCGCCAAGCCCGATCAGGACATGCGGTTCGACGTGCCGGTCATCGGCTTGAACACGATCGAGACTCTGCGCAATTGCAACGTGACTGCTATGTCAATCACGGCTGATAAGACCTTGATCTTCGACCGCGACCAAACCATCGCCGCAGCCGATCAGAATCGCATTGTGATCCTCGGGAAATAATCCGCTTGCCCCGCATTACGTCAGGCCCGCGTTATGTAAGGAATGATCGGAATTAACTTCAAAATTGCGTCTTACGCAAGCCTGGCATAGGATATGCGCGAAGTCATTCGTCGCAACAACCGCAATTCAACCGTTTCTCGAACAGCCAGAACTTATGTCATACGCCTGGATAGTATGGTTGATAATCGCCGCCATCTTCATCGGGATTGAGGTGTTCACGCCCGGATTCTTCCTGCTCTGGTTCGGCGTCGGCGCGCTGGTCGCTTCGGCCATGGCTTTGTTCGGCGTGGGAAGCGTCGCGCTGCAGATGATAGTTTTCCTAGTCGTCTCGGTTCTTCTGGTCCTCGCGTCGCGGACGATCCTCGAGAAGTTCGGCGCCCGTCAATTGGATTCCAACCGGCTCAGATCGGGCGTCGAAACGATGATCGGGCAGATCGGCACCGTCGTCGAACCGAGCCGCGGCGCTCTCAACGAGGGCGCGGTCAGAATTTACGGCTCGGTCTGGACGGCGTTTCCCACTGAAGGCGAACGGCCTTTGAGGGAAGGCGAGTCGGTCTCCGTCGAGCGCATCGAAGGGAACGCGATTTACGTGCGACGAGCGTCATATCATCCGCGCCCGTTCACCGAGACGGCGGAGCAATAAAGTCATCCCTGGGTAGCCGACGCTTCCGGCGCGAATGCCCGGGGACATTCGGAGGAAATCATGGATTTTCTGTACACATTGATCACAGTGGGTGTCATCGCAATAGTCGCGATGTACGTGGCATCGAAGACGATCCGCATCGTTCCACAGGCGACAGTCTTGCTCATCGAACGTGTGGGCAGGTTCCATAAAGTGGCCGCCAGTGGTTTGAACCTCATTCCCCCGTTTCTGGATCGCCCGCGCGGATTCAATTGGACAGGCGTTCGCCCCGGCTCGACTCTGATTGATCTGCGCGAGCAGTTCACCGAATTGCTGCCGCAACCCGTGATCACGCGCGACAATGTGACGATCATGGTTGATTCGGTGATCTACTGGCAGATCACCGATCCGATCAAAGCCGTTTACGAAGTCAACGACCTGGTCGGCGGCCTCATTCAATTGACGATTACTGCAATGCGCAATGTGATCGGCGAACTCGATCTAGATCATGCGCTCAGCTCACGCGACACGATCAACAGCAAACTCCGCGTCGTGCTCGATGACGCCACGCACAAATGGGGAGTCAAAGTCACCCGCGTCGAATTGCGCAACATCAATCCTCCGGAGGACGTCCGCATAACTATGGAAAAGCAGATGACCGCCGAACGCAACCGGCGCGCGTTGGTCTTACAGGCGGAAGGCGAGAAGCAGGCCGCGATAGCCCGCGCCGAAGGCGAGAAGCAGGCCGCCATCACGCGCGCCGAGGGCGAGAAGCAGGCCGCGATTCTTCAGGCCGAAGGCCAGGCGCAAGCCCGATTGACAGCCGCGACCGCAGAAGCCGAATCCATCCGCCGAATCGCCGACGGAATCACGGTCGGAAATCCGGCGCAGTACCTGATCATGATGAAGTACATCGAATCGCTGAGGGAGATGTCGCGCTCGAACAACTCGAAAGTCATCTTTATGCCGGTCGAAACCAGCAGCGTGCTTTCGAGCATCGGCGCGTTCAAAGAGGTCTTCGGCGACCAGGAGCCGGCAAACGTCCAGCCGAGGTTGAGGCAGTAAAGATTTCAGGCGCTGGGGCGGTTTTCACGTAGGCGTGAGGGTTAATAGAACGCGGATGACGCGGATAGCGGCGGATTGACGCCTGTCCCTATCGATGTTATCCGCGATAATCCGCCGCATCCACGTCATGCGCGTTCTATTGATGCTTTCTTTGCCGCCATTCGTAAGCGTTCGTCTTTATTCACGCCTGAAATTCTTCGGGTTCTTCATCAACCCCGCGTATTTTTCGGGAAACGCTCTTGCGCGCCCCTCGCGGCTCATCACGATGTGGCGAGTCTCGCCTTCGGCCAACAGCGCCCCGTCGCCAGCCCGCAGAACTTCGTAAGCGAACCTGATCGCGCGGCTGCGCAACTCGACCACCCGCGTGCGAACGATGATTACGTCGTCGTATCGGGCGGGGGCGCGGTACTTCACGAGGGCCTCGGTGACCGGCAGAAACGCGTCGGCCTCCGTTTCCATGTCGCGGTAATCGAACCCGTAATCGCGGCACAGTTCGACCCGCCCTACCTCGAACCAGATCAGGTAATTCGAGTGATAAACGACGCCGGCCTGATCGGTCTCGGCATAGCGGACACGCAGCCGCGTCTCGCTCCATTCATGGTCTCCATGGTTGTTCATAATTAAAGCGCCTGTTGACGTATCCTATCTCTCTACTCAAACTATTGCCATTATTCTGCCCGCTATTTTTTGCCCGCAATTTTCTGACATGGAAAAAAAAGATCTTCCATTCTTAGCCAGGCGCTTCCACTTTTAGGTTGACTTCTCACGTTCGCGCAGGCCAAGCTATCGGGCTATGAAACAACGGGCAGCAGGGCAGCCGGCAGCTAATCCGAACCGCGCTCATCTGGAAGAACTCGTTCAAGAACTCCGTGAATTGGAGGATCGCTTACGACAGGGCGGCGGCGCGGACAAGATCGAACGACAACACGGTCAGGGCAAACTGACCGCGCGCGAACGCGTCGCGCGTTTGCTCGATCCGGGAGCGAGGTTTCAGGAGGTCGGCCTGCTCGTCGCTTACGACGAATACGACGGCCAGGCGCCCTCCGCCGGCGTCGTCACTGGTTTCGGCCTGGTCGCCGGTCGAGAGGTCGTGGTCGTGGCGAATGACGCTACGGTCAAAGCCGGGTCGTGGTGGCCTGAGACGATCAAGAAGATGCTCCGCGCTCAGGAGATCGCCATGCGGTGCCGCACGCCGATCGTCTACCTGGTCGATTCGGCCGGCGTGAACCTGCCTTATCAGGGCGGAGTCTTTCCGGGACAATACGGCGCGGCGCGAATTTTCTATTACAACTCGGTCATGCGCCGCTACCTGAAAGTCCCGCAGATCGCGGCGGTGATGGGGCAGTGCGTCGCGGGCGGGGCTTATCTGCCGGCGCTTTCGGACGTGATCCTGATGGTCGAGGGCACGTCGTTCATGGGGCTGGGCGGGCCGAATCTGGTCAAAGGCGCGACAGGGCAGAAGGTCTCGAGCGAGACCCTGGGCGGCGCGCAGATGCACAACGCGATTTCGGGCGTCGCGCATTACCGCTCGAAAAACGACGAGGAGTGCATCGATAAAATCCGCGAGATCATTTCCGAGTTGCCCGCGAAGATGACAACGCGCGTGAGCGTCGTCGAAGCCGGCGAACCTGCCCGACCATCGACCGATCTTTACGACATTCTTCCCGCCGACCACCGCGCGCCGTACGACGCGCGAGAAATGCTCAATTGCATTTTGGACAGGGAGAGCTTCGACGAATTCCAGGCCGATTACGCGAAAGAGATGATCGTCGGCCACGCGCGCGTGCGCGGAGTGAGCGTCGGCGTCATCGCCAACAACCGCGGCTTCGTCCCAGGCGCGTCGGGTAAAGCGCCCCGGATCGGCGGAATCATTTACACCGAGAGCGCCGAAAAGACGGCCTATTTCATCGAGACCTGCAACCGACACGGAACGCCGCTGCTCTTCATTCAGGACGTTTCCGGTTTCATGGTCGGCGTCGAGGCCGAACAGTCGGGCATTATTCGCGCGGGGGCGCGCTTCGTCGAAGCGATGGCCACCGCGACCGTTCCGAAAATCGTGTTGACCGTCAACCATGCCAGCGGCGCCGGATATTACGCCATGGCCGGACAGGGCTTCGACCCCGATTTCATCTTCACCCTGCCGACCGGGCGGATGGCAGTAATGGAAGGCGAATCGGCGGTGATGGCGCTATTTTCGGCCCAGTTGGATAAATTAAAAGAGCAGGGCAAGGAACCTGACGAAAAATTGCGCGCCGAGATGAATCGCGTGCGCGCCGAATACGAACGGCAACTCGACGCCCGCTTCGCCGCCGCGCGCGGATTTGTTGACGCCGTTTTAACACCAGAAGAAGCCCGATCTGCGTTAGAATTAGCCCTGCGAACGGCGCTGAATAACCCCGGCCCTCATCTCGGACAGTTTGTTTTCTAATTAGCGCGATGCGCGCATAAGCAAGCGTTTCTAATTTGGTACAGCGCCGCACGTGTAGGCAAGTGATAGCCCCGCGCCGGGGCTGCTTGATTACGCGTGTGGTGCTGTTAATATCTGTGGAACCTTGATCGCCGGTAGCTTTAGGAGGAGACACCGTTAGCTTTAGGAGGACACGCTTTGATTGAACTTTACTTGATGCGTCACGGAATCGCCGCCGACCTCGGTGAGGCTGGTGTGGTCAAAGACGCCGACCGGCCTCTCACCCCCGAAGGGCGCGAGAAAATGAAGTTGGCCGCCATAGGGTTGCGCAAGGCCGGGATGAAATTCAATCTGATTCTGACCAGCCCGCTGCTGCGCTCCCGCCAAACCGCCGAAGTGATCGCCGACGCCCTGGAATTGCAACATAAAGTCAGGATCATCGAGTCGTTGGCGCCCGGAAAAGCCTTTATCGAAGGCGAGGGCCGCCATGCCGAAATCTTCCTCGAACTCGGCGCCTATCAATTCGACCGCGCGTTGCTCGTTGGCCACATGCCCGACCTGGCCGAACTTGCATCACTCTTGCTCACCGGGAATCGCAACCTCAACATCGAATTCAAGAAGGGGTCGATCTGCGCTATTGAAGTGTCGAGTCTGCCGCCGCGCGGCCCGGGATTGTTGCGATGGATGCTGACGCCGAAGCACATGCGTTTGTTCGGAAAGTGAGTCTTATGAACCCTTGGCACGACGTGGAGCTTGGCGACCAGGCCCCCGAAATTTTCAACTGCATCATCGAAATTCCCATCGGCTCGAAGGTCAAATACGAGCTGGACAAGAAGACCGGCCTGCTGCGAGTCGACCGTGTGCTCTTCAGCGCCGTCCATTACCCGGCTAATTACGGCTTCCTGCCCCAGACATACTGCGACGACAACGACCCGCTCGACGTGCTCGTGCTCGGCCAGTTCGAGGTCGCGCCGCTCTGCATCATGCGCGCCAAGACCATCGGCGTCATGCAGATGGTCGACCAGAACGAAGAGGACGATAAGATCATCGCCGTCCATTACGACGACCCCGAATACCGCGACTACCGCGACATCTCCGAACTGCCCGAACACCGGCTGAAAGCGGTCAAGAGATTCTTCGAAGATTACAAGGCGCTCGAAAATAAACAGGTCAAGGTCGAAAGGTTCATGGGGCGCTACGACGCGCTCAACATCATCGAGCAGAGCGTCAAGCTTTACAACGACTTGAAGCCGCAATTGATCGGAGAGTAAAACTCGAAGTAACTGCTCAGTCCTTCCTGCCACGCTCGGCGGCGCTTGAATTTCGCCTTGGGTTTCAACCCACGGTAGGCGGGTGAGATTCTCCGCGTCGCGTCAGCGACGGTTGATTTCAGGCGTCGCTGACGCGACGCGGGGCTTTTCTCACAGCTTCCGCGGCGTTGAAACCCAAGGCTAAATTCAGATGCCGCTACCGCGGCATAGGGGCTGAGTAGTTACAACTCGAAACTTTTTCGACTTTATTTTTAATCCGACCGTCTAAATCTGCGTGAAAATCGCCCTGGAGGGCAAGCCGGCGGTCACAAACGTCCCCCGATGATTAGGATTTTTCGCCGCGGCGACCTGACCGACGACGAGTTGAAAGGGAGGATCTGATTCACTTATCGATTTATGGAGTTCACCGACGATCAGATCATCGAGCGGACACTCGCCGGTGAGACCGACGCGTTTAGCCTGCTGGTGCGAAGGTGGGAGAGGCCTATTTACGGTCTGTCGCTGCGCATGCTCGGACGTGACGAGGACGCGCGCGACGTTTGCCAGGAGACTTTTCTGGCGGCCTTTCGGAACCTGCGGAAGTTCCGAGGCGACGCCAAATTCTCTTCCTGGCTTTACCGGATCGCTCTGAACGCCTGCCATTCCCGGCTGCGGAAACAGGGCGCGATGGCCGAGCAGTCAATCGACCATGAAGACGGCGACGGGCGCAAATTCGAGATCGCCGACGGCGGTCTGGAGGGGTTGCCCGAACGGTTGCAGCGCGATCAGCGCGCCGAGATGGTTAGAAAGGCTCTGTATGCGCTGCCCGCCGAGATGCGGCAGGTAATCATAATGAAGGAGTACGAAGAGCTGACATTCGCCGAGATCGCTGAGATTATGCAGATTCCAGTGAGCACGGTGAAATCGCGCCTCTACACCGGACTGCAGCAGATGGGCGCCCGGCTGGAGAAGATGCGAGGGTTGTTGTGAATTCGAGGCAGGTTTATTTTCCGATTGCCATATTACATTTTTCATTTGTCATCGCGGGAGAATCACAGCTCCGGCAATGGAAAATGAAAAATGTAATATGGCGGTTGGAAAATGAAGACGGAGGCCAAAGACCATGAAAAGCGAAAAGAATGGATTCGATTCTCTGAGCGATTGCGGGCGCAAGGAAGACCTGGTGACCTATCTCTACGGCGAAGCGCCTGCGGCGGAGCGCGCCTCGTTCGAGAGTCATCTGGATTATTGCGACGCGTGCCGCAATGAATTGACGGACTTCGGGCGCGTGCGTCGCGATCTGGGCGCGTGGCAATTGGGACAGGTCGCCCGCCCTGAGATCGTGCTGCGGCGCGGCAGGCTCGATATTCTGCGTGAGTTGTTCGGAATGTTCCCGGCATGGGTTCGCGGCGCGGCGTTCATCGGGGCGGCCGCGGCTGTGTTACTGGTCTCGCTGTCAATCGCCGGTACGAGGATCAGCCTGAAGGACGGCGACTTCGCCGTCAGTTTTGGCCGGACAGGTAATGGGGCGCCGCCCGCCCAGGCGGTCTCGTCCGAAGAGATCAGTCGGATGGTTCAAAACGCCGTGGCCGAAGAGCGCGAGAAGATGGAAGGGCTATACAGCGCCAGACTGGCGAGTTTTAAGGGTCAACTCGACGCCGACCATCAGGCGGAATTGCGGGCCGCCAGGGCCGAGCAGCAGGCGCAGCTCAGGGTCGTACAGGCGGCCGTCCAACAAGAGATGCGCAAGTTCAATCTGCAAAACACTTCCGCCGGGATCCGCGCGTTTTTCGCCGGGGATGATTCCAATGACAAGTGGGGAGACGGCAGATGAGAGCAAATGATGCCCCAACCAGACGCCGGAAATCTCAGGCGACGACGCCACACAGGCAATCGCGCCTGCGCTCCAGGGGGAAATCGCGTATGACGATATCGGCCTTGACCGCGACGTTGCTCTCAGTAGTCTGCGTGATGGTCTTCTGCGCTAATACGGTTTCGTCGCAGAATCTGCGCAGGCAGATGCGGATTCAAAGGAAGATTGACCGGAAGAAGCCTCGCCCCGCCGGCAACCCCAATAAGTTGACGCCTTCGGACAGCGGAAACGAGGAGCGGGGCGCGCCGGACCAGCCTGATGAGACGGCCCCTGACTTAACTGATCGGCAACCAGGACGTAGCGTGGATGGAATCAGACAACGCGGCCTTCAATCGTTCTTCACCCAGGAAGAGCAGTCGTTATTTATTCCGGCCTTCGGCAATCGGGCGGCGCTTCTGATAATCTTCCGGCAACTCGGCCTGACCCCCGAACAGAAAATCAAGATCAGAGACCTCAGACGACAGGTGGGAAACCGGCTGCGGCTGTCGCGCCAGGAATTGAATCAGCTCGAAATTCAATTAGACGAGGCGATTTACGGCAACCTCGATCCCGTAAGCCTCAGCAGTTATGATCCGGCAAAGGTCAAGGAGCTTACCGAACAAGTCATACAGAAGCGGGCTGAGTGGTTCAGGTTGCATACGGATATCGAATCACAATTCCGACAGATTTTGACGCCCGACCAATTCTACGTCTACCGCGAATTGATGATCGATGTGGTGCGGCCGGGGAATCGTCCCCTGGTCAACCCGGGGGTCCGCCAGCAGCAGCGACAACGACGGATGGGAGTCCAGCCGAATCCGCAGAACAGACCCAACCAGCAAGACCAGCCAGAGGGCGATTAAAATAGACAGGATTTACAGGATTTCTCGGGATTTAACTCAATTCACTAAATCCTGAGAAATCTTGTAAATCCTGTCTATTTTCATTCCCTCACTTTATTTTCGCGCGAAATGAGATTGCTGAAGTTTTTTCAGGAGCGCCAATCCGTGTCGAATCGGGACGCCGAAGCTGGCCGTAGATTGCGAACTCATCAGGATGGCCTGGTTGATGCCTATCACCTTGCCGTTGGAGCCGAAGACGGGGCCGCCCGACCCTCCCTCGTCCGTGCGCGCGTCGTAAACCAGTTGCGGCGTAACGTCGCTGATGTGGCCCTGAGTCGATTGCGGACGAATCTTCGAGCTGGCGGCCAGCTCGTTGAGTTGAGTCCGATATGAGAGATTGCCGTAAAGCCGGCGGTTCGCTTTGCTGATGTTGTTGGTACGCGCGATCAAACCCTCTAGTCCAGCCGGATAGCCGAGCAGCACGACCGATTGCCCGCTGGCGACGCCCTCTCCGGTCTCATCCAAAGGCAGCGGCAGCAATTCCGCCGCGCCCTGGTCGAATGAGCAGAGCGCGACGTCCTGATCGGACGAGAATCCGACCGGGGTCAGCTTGAACGGTTGAGGAGTCTGCGGGAAGTAGGCCAGCAACTCTTTCAACCTGGGGGTGAATCCGCGCATCCTGATCAGGCTGGCTATGTCGTCTTCGTCCCAGGCCTGAATGACGTGACGGTTGGTGAGCACGGACCCCTTGGCGGCCAGAAAGCCGGTGCCCATGAACTCGACCTCGTAAACGCGCCCATTGCCGTCAACGCTCAGATTG
>Ga0081455_10007284_pt1 | contig 11674 bp, 6 predicted proteins | sample TabmetS3T2R1_FD_70207 | JGI IMG/M metagenome (GOLD analysis project Ga0081455, IMG submission 70207) | Tabebuia heterophylla rhizosphere microbial communities from the University of Puerto Rico - S3T2R1 | ecosystem: Host-associated > Plants > Roots > Rhizosphere ...
ATAATTGTAAGGTACCGGCGAGCCCTTCCTTACGTGGCTTACCACGAATGAACTTCTACACAACGACCGACAAACCAATGGCATATGCGGTATGCGGGTGTCAGGTCTAGGTCTAGATGGAGGTTCCAGTTCCATTTCTAGTTCAGGTTATGGTTCGAGTGGAGAAGCAGAGAGGGCATCCCTTCCCTAAGTTGGTTAGATCGCCCGAACGAAGGAAGCTGTCTTGTCTCGCAATGGCAGAAGAAAGAGATATCATTGCCAATCGGGAGGAAAGGAAGAGTCATTTACCTCTTTCTCCCTATCGATGTTTGACCCGATTCTGCTCCCCGGGCCTTAGCAGCCCACCCCATAACCCGCTTCCCTCGACTGCCTTCAGAGAAGAGGAGGGGGATTTCGAAGAATGGAAATTCAATTCGTAAAGGTAGTTTACTTGCTTACTTGTTAGAGTAAGGAATCCTTGTAAATTTTCTCCGCAGGGAAATGGCTCCAAAGGACCTGTGCCTCTATCCTGACGAGGTTATCGTCACCGATGGTAGTCGCGAGTTCGCGGAGTACACAACCTTAAGGTCGTGGGTCCGACAGTGGCTTAACTACGTCAAGTGGTACTACAAGGTTGCAGTATCTCCGTAACCATCCAGGATCTCTTAGACGCACCATTCGTGAACCGGAAATGGCAGGTTGAATCGACCGACTCTCAGTTGGTCCGGTTCGGCCTTGTCTGGAAGGTTTTCGATTTGGTTGCCCTAAGGCCTTTGGCCTGTTAAGCCAATGTCCTAGTCGCTGCAGCGATTACGGATACCTCTCGGGCATCTCTACTCTGTGAGTCCCGCAAAACGCTTTCTTTATGTTTTGTGAGTTGACTCCTTATGCTAGAGCCCACCTGGCCTACCGGTCTTGTAAACCGATACACTTCATTAATGACTTCCCTCAAAAGCAAAAGAACAAGGGATTTGCTTACTTACGATTAAGGCCTGTTGGTGAACGCTTAATGAGAGTTGACCCATCAAGTAAGACAAACTCGGGTTTTGCTTTATACAAGTAGGCCTCTGATCGAGGGAAAGAAGCTAAAGACGGAATGACTTACGGCCTTACCTTGAAAACATGGTTTCTGCAAAGAAAGATCAGATTCTCAATCCCTATCCTATTGCTTAAGGAAGGATTATGAGTCTACCATCTTCTCGGAAACTAAGGAGAAAGGAAAGAGAAGATTCCCAGGTCTATCCCAGGTAATGCTAGAAGTATGAGAACAAGGGAAAGCTGCTGTCAACTACTCCTTGGTTTGAAGCACCAGGTCTTACTGTCGCTGACAGAGAGAAATTAAAGAGAGATTGCTTGACTGACAATAGAAGGATCAGGGATGAGGTCTCCAAGGAAGGCAAGAAGGAAAGGAGAATCACAGGTTCAAAAGGAAGTAAACTAACTCATTCTTATTGGCATCATCCGGTACCTTCCGGCACCCTTGGTTGAATCCTAGTAAACTACCTTCTTCTATCAAGGAATCTTTCTTATCCGGAAGGATTCTATAACGCTATTCTTAAGGCTATTCTTCTCTCTACATCCTATGTTCCAGGTCCTGCCCCTATACCTTTGGCTTTGGTCACGAAAGCCTTAGAACCAAATCAAATCCTGTAATAGCAGCCCTAGCCCTAACCTATCCCTCAATAGGACGGACTTCTCACTAGATTGTTCCCAAGGACTAGCAAAATCGAAATAGCGGAATTCCTGGGTCATCTCATTCGAGTGATAAGGTGAACATGTAAACCATAGGAGGAAAAGGCTTAAATAAGCAGTCTTCCTTCTCCTAAATAAGTCCTATCCTAAATAGAGGAAAGTTCCGTCTACAAGACAAGAGGCTTTGCTAGTAGCTTTCCCACCTTTAGCCGAAAGAGTAAAGGAAGAAAGGTTCTTTGACCAAGCATGCTCTGATCAGGTATTCAATGGATAGATTCTGTCACTTGATCCGCCTACTCTCCTTTCTTTTGGAGTAGGAAATCGATTCAATGATTTACAAGATCAAGAATGAGGGGCGAAGCAGGCTCGCTAGTTTACCTCGAGAAAAAAGAATCCTATTTAGGACAGGAACTAACTGCGGTCTCTTTCGGAAAGGTTGCTTCAAGCGATGTTACCGCTTCTCCTATTGTGCTAGACCCCGGTCCTGCCTACGCTTCAGATCGCCTATAGCTTTTAGAAAGAAAGCGCTACACCCTATTTCGAACAAAGCTAGAAGCCCAGTTACGGGCAAAGAAGCTCTTTCGGCCAAAGTTTGAAGCCCCTTAGGATGATGCTTACCAATCGAGCTGGCAAAGAACGCTATCCTTTCACTAGAATCAGTAAGAGAGCGATCGCATACTTCTTTCTAAAAAAAGGATTTCTCATCAGGTTCTAAGTAAGGTCTCCATCCTTCCAAGACACCTTCCTTGGATGAATCAATGGTGAATTAAGGTAGTTTACTCGTTCGACCGAAGGACTATCCTAACTGCATTGACTCCGCATCCATTACTAAGATGGCTACCTATGTGACATATCCTCTCCTTGACGGGGAGGCCTTGGCAACATACACCCCAGATAGACAGATACCGATCCAATGGCAATGAATTCAATGACCAGCTCCCTTTCCGCCTTGCTTGTCCATCCCATGCGCTAAGAATAGGGAAGGCTAGCCTCCATAGCTCTACAGTCGAATGGGAATCTTGCTTTCTATTGGGGACCAGTGAAGAGGAAGTTTCTTGCTTAACCACAGGAGAACTGGTTTCCGGTGAGGCGATTCATGTCCTTGTCCTGCCCCGCAATTGAAATTAAGGAAATATAGTAAGGGGCAGCCCCCGGTTACGTGTGTTGTGCCACTTGATGTTTTGGGGAGTACGAAGCTCGAGTAGGAGAGAGGGCTGGCTTTGCTTGCTTGACTACTATGCCGATTGATGGATATGGATTGAGTATGAAGGTGCCTATGACTACTGTTTGCTTGAAAGATTGCAGTTTCGGGGAGAAGGGAAGGAGGGAAGTTCAACTAGTCGATCTAGCTGCTTAGCTTATCTTATGTGGTTTGGGCATACGGATTCGACTAGCATTCACGTGGGTAGCATTTGAATGCGGGGAACAATCACCCGAAAGCACCGGGATTCGACTTGACTTTCTTTCCTATGGTCCTATCCTATTATAAAGTCAGTAAATAGTGGATCTTCGACTAGCAGCTTTTTTCGTGGGTCGTTAATGGCTTTTTTGACCAGGCCAAAGGTGAAAAAGAGAGGACGGTAGTATCCTTCTCTTATGTTGTCACAAGAAGGGACTTTTGTCCTAGCTACATCTACGATCGATTTGAAAAAAAGATCCCACTACGGGGTAAGAAGCAAGGGAGGAGTGCCGCTTAGTTCCTTTTTAGTTCAATCACCCGCCGAATCCTTTTCTAAGAGCCAAGCCAGTAAGTAGAAGGGCAAGGACAAGAGCAAGGGAGAGGGAAAGACAGGCATTACCAGAAAGAAAGTAATCCAACTCAATGTCTTACGCACCAGTGGCATTTGAATGAAAGTAGTAAGTAAGTAGCCAATAATCTTCGAAGTTGGAGTAAGCTGCTCATGGGAATTTTTTTTAGTAAGAAAGCTAATGCTAGGTTATGGCTTTCTTTCAAAAGAGGAGAACGCGCTCATAGAATATAATTCAAAAAATGAAACAAATCCTCGTCCAGTGGTTCAGGTCCGTAAGCTTTCCAATCAGCCTACGCCCTTTCAGCCATTCCTATAGCCCGTATATCGCTATTCAAAGTAGTTCCCTATCGCTTTCTTGAGTTCCTGTGTAAGAAGCTTTACCTTAGGTAATGGTTTCCCCGGTCTCTTCCCATTGGCCTTAGGCCGGGTCGATTTCTTTTCCTTTTGCTTGATGCTTTGAAATTTTCCGGGTGTGTTCCCGTAGCGCTTGCTTATTCGTAGCCGGAGAAGGTTCCATTGTCTTCGTTGAGAATGTGTAACTGGCAGGGAACCCGCACTTTCCTTAAGCTAATATAAGTAAGGCCTCTCCCGCCTCAAGTGCTGATTTTCCTGATGTTACTGATGTTGTTGATTTTTCTTTCGCTAGAATCGGGATAGAGTAAAGTAAGGAGAGAAAAGCACAATAGCAAGCACAAGGGAGTGGCTTAACCTTACTTAATAACCAAAGAAAGAGAAAGTGATTCACGAAAAGAAAAGGAAGTACTTTCTAAAGAAAGAATTCATGCTTGATCTCAAGTGTCGAAGGAATTCAATCAATAGTTATTTACTCAGCTGTTCACGTAAGCGCTGTTGGGTTGGCGCACCCATAAAAAGAAATCCTTAATAAAACAAGGTTAAACTACGCTTGTGTTAAGCGTATACGAATGAATTGATTCACTTGACTATCGCTTAGTGGTACCTGCTGGGATGTTTCAAAGCTATCTTATCCTACCTATGATAATAGAATTTAAGTGCAAAGCCTTACTTTTTTAGTAAGGTATCTGATCCCGAGCGGTGATGCGGGGATCTACTAACCAATGTTGTCCGTATGGGTACAAAAACAACGAAAACTTCTTTCTGAGTTCGCGACCCCTATCTAAAATGGATTTTCCCTGCTTTCGGTACCCTACCGATTACATCAGTCCTTCGCAACGGATTTGACATCCGGGGAGTCCTTACCGCTCCGTGGGGCCCCAGCAAAAACTTTAAGCTACCTCTTCGAATCAGGGACGTTGGTCGTGGAATACCACTTCTAAAGAGTTAGGCGAGTAGCCCTTTCTTGACCAGGAATGAGCTTTTCCACTTCTGCCGTTGGACTGGTCATCTGTGAGGCTTTTAGTTGCCTTCTTTGTCCCGTTGGGAGGACCGGTAAAAAAGAGTCCCTTCCCCTTAAGCACGAAGGCATTCTTCTTCCTATTCTCGATCAGACAGTAGTCTCTAATTGACATTTTCAGATGGATGGTTGGTACACAGATATATAATAGACTGGGCGTCTCGATACAGAGTGAAATTCACTACCAGCTTTCAGACCAAGGAGTCTTCTCCCGTCTAACTTCCTTACTCAAAGGCTATTCATACGCACCTGCATCCGCAGCTAATTTTGAAAAGTAGTTGCTGACTTTCCTTTCCTTATTTTATACGCATACGCACGAGGCTCGAGGTTGAGTTCTACACCGATCCCTTCACATTTGAATGAGTGGCTCTTTATGCTTTAGTAAGAAGGATTAGTATCGCCCTGAGGCGGACCCCGCTTTGAAGGATGCTCTTTGAGGTTTTTAAGAATAGCAATTCTAGGGGAAACGAATTCATTGATGGATGACTCTCTTCCTAGTAAAGTATACTTGGTGAATGTACGGATTGGATACATTAGCCCTCTCTAGTTCTTCTACATGGAGCAAGCAAGGCTTTCTTTCCTTTCGAGTGAGATCCGAATGTGGGATCGATCTAACTGCATATACCACCGGGAAGCGGCGCCTGTAAGTAAGGCTATCTTGGAAAAAGTGGATCATGACTTTTTCATAATGAGCACATGCGGCCATTTTCCGGCAGTATATGATAAGGTGGCTTCTAGGGCACGTGGTTCCATCATACTTGTCAAAGTAAGGAACCAACCATTGTTGAGGGATGGTTACGTTAGGGACCAACCATAATTCCAGGGCGTCCACCGTTCCATCGGTTGATACAACATAAGAGAAATAGGTGTTCCTAGACAAAGTGCATCCACATTAGCGCCCTAGGTAAAAGCATCTCTAAAGAAGGATTTCTCGGAAGATATATTCCATTGTAGGTTCCCAGCGCTAGAAAGACTCGTCCTTTCGTCTTTGGGCAGAGGAAAGAAAGTCGTTATCAGCCTGGTGATAGAATCCACTGCTCTCGGTAAGCCGATGAGTGAACTCTATCTTTTGCTTTCAAGTGTGGTATGAGACTTCGAGCCTTCTTTTTGGATTGATATCCCGATAAAATATGAAAGTGAGAAAGCTTCCTCCCGAGATAAAGGATTGCAATGCTGGCGCCTTCAACTCTTCGGGGTCTGGGGACCAAACCCCATTCGACAAGCGGAGCCGCTCTATTCTACTGCGCTTTCTTTCCTTGGTATAGGTTCACAACCCTATCCTCTATCGGACTAAGGTCCTCTACTAATATTCTATATAAGGAAAAGTACGAGTACGGCATCGAGAAAGGGAAGTTCCCTCCCCAGAGCGAAGTCCCACTAAGAAGTCAAAAGAGCTTGGCTTGAGGCATCATACAATAAGAAAGCTGCGGATAAAGCTTTGCTTTGGGAAAGAATTGCCCAAGGTTGGGGGAATAGTATGGAATACCGGATTCTTAGTCTGCTTGAAAGGCAGCTACTGTCTCTCGGTCTTCTTGAATGGGAGCTGCTATTGAATCCGCGGAAGAAAGCATCAAAGTGGAGGAATAGCTATCTTTCACAAGCAATAGAGGGAGTCAGAGGGCTTTATTTCTCTACTGTTTAGGAAGAGATAGCTGCCATAAAGAGGGCGTGAGATTCGGCTTAAGTGAGTTCAGTGCCCCGAGAAAATAAGTTCGCTTCGACAGCGAGTTAGTTCAGTGACACTTGGGTATCAATCAAGATAAATAAAGTAAGACACCGCTCTTTCAAAAGGTCCGGAAATCTCATAAGAGAAGACAGATCGTAGCTAGAGCTAGGATTCACGGTATCCCGGTTTAAAGACTTTCCTTCTTCCTAGCGAAGAGATGCTGACACAGACATATATCCGTAGTTGAAATCCCGTCATATGATTCAAGGCTAGCTGAAGAACTCCGATAGGATTCGCCAAAGCGGATGAGACTAACTAAATAGGAGCACCCCTCTATCGAATAAGGCGCTAGCATAGTCATTCAGCAACGGAATCTGTCTATCCGCAGATCCATCATTCATTCCAGCTTACATATTTGTTATTTGTTGGGTGAATGACTCGGGTACTTTATTTCTTAGACGTGTTTCCATGGCCATGTCTGAGTGAAGAGCTTCTGGCAAGGTATTAAAAGAGCGGTTCTCTATATTCAATTCCTGCGTATTCAGGTGCCTGGCCTCTTTCTGGCTTTTCACGCTAGGAGGGACAAATGCTTTCTCTCTCGTGCCCCTTTCTTTGTCGATCAATGTACATTGTATTGAATATTGACTTTATTCAAAGAGCTAGGGCTAGCCCCGTGCTATTTAGAAATCTTGGCATAAAGTCAATCGCTTTCTGGAGACAATCCAATTCATTCTGCGGCTAGATCTCTGTTTATAAAACGGAGCTTTCGGCCCCCGTACTGGGTGGGCCCCTCCAGTAGTTGAAAGATGCCCATAAACTATAAGTCATCCTTGGTTTGGAGCTTAGTCTCGATCTAGATCTTAGTCCTCCGGGTGTTTTCATTTATACGCGTACTTGTCCAGGCTTTACCTACCCACCGCCTTCCTTCCCATCTCTCTGGGGTGACCAGCTCTTTTCACTATGCTATGGCCAGATCCTTCCAAGGCCCCAGGCTAAGGTAAGGCGGCTAAGTGAAGTCCTCTTCCCGAAATGTGCTCTATCCGAGCCTTACAGATCTGCTGAGCATGAATCCCATGCCCTTCCGCGTTCAAAGAGGTTTCGCCCAGCTATCATACCCAGAGGCGGGGCGTATAATGAGATGTCGACAAGATCACCTGGCTGCTTGTGCCCACCTCTAAGTCCTTCATGCATTATATTGATACGCAGTGACTTCCAATGCGAGGGAAATGCCCTTATCCCACTCGAAACTAACTTAGATTCTGCTGACTCAGATCTGGTGGTCTAACTTGAATGGAATCTGCTCGATTTCAATCTGGAACAACTAGAAAGTTTTTGCATAAAATCTTCCGCCTCCGTCGGCTCTGGAACAGGCTCTTGCCTCTAGCTCCGCCCAATGCATGGTGAATTGATCAATTCCGAAACTAGCCAACTCGAAAGCCAATCACGAACTGCTTGCTACTGGAACTGGCTAACAGAAAGAGCGAAAAGAAAGAGGGCATGTCTCACTAGAAAGACAAAAAAAGGTGAGCGCCTAGCGCGCCCCCTTACTAGGTTGGGCAAGCTTTGGCTTCATTTTGATAGGAATAAGTTCTTTCGGGAGAAAAAGGTCTAAGAAATTCCTTTTAACATGGCATGGCGAGTGGAGAAGGAAGCTATAACGAATGAGAATCCGGTAGTCGATTCCGTATTCATTGATCCGGAACGGTGTGCAGATGAATTACCGGGTAACTATCAATTGAATAAGAAAGGAGGGAGATCCGATCTTTCTCTGCCTCTTTGGGCATTAAAACAAGAGTTTCAGAGGGCTCAGGTAAAAGCTCCTGCCGAATATTGATGAAACACAAGACGATCCGGTACATCGAAACTGTTCGTAATAGGCCGAAGAATGGTGCATTAGATCCGGTAGCTCGCAGAGGGAATTATATCCAGTAAAGGCCAGCCCTTAGGCTTAGGTACAACCTTACCTGTGCTTTCTTCGTGAGTTTTTCTTTCTATTTTTTATATAGAAGTTTATGCCCTTACTCGCCTAGAAGGACGGGGGGAGTATAGGTAGAGTCCCGATAGAGTGGGAAGGTAGTTCTTCTACTCCTCTTTCTCAATGCTTTGAATAGCCCAGTTTCGTAAACAAGGGAATGACCCATGGCATCAGTTGACTTAAACGAGTTGGGGAGCGAAGCTACTGTAGGTACCTACCAAGCATAGAGTTAGCTTTTGGCAGCTCATGAACCGACCGAAGGAAGGGTTGACTCTGCAGCCGGGCTTTGAGGAATGGGAGCATTAGGAAAATTCTTTCTAGCTTATGTGATTCAAAGGTGAATCATGTGAGTCACTCCTTAAATAAAAGTAGTTGGCTTACTTCCTTCTTATCTTAGCTTAGAGGACAGGTAGTTAACTAATTGCTCTTCTTAGAGAGAAGGATATGCTTGAACAACCTATTCTCAAACAACTTATTCTAGCAGCCTATTCGTTCAAAGAGCTGGCAATGACTTTCTTCCCACCCGGAAATCGTAGTAAGCCGGGAGAAATTCATATATTCCCCAGGCACGGGATAAAGGGAAAGAGAGAGCCGAGAGCCGGGAATCTTCTTCTTTATAATACGTACGAGACTACCAAAGCAAATTCCACTTCTTTCCCCGGAGCAGCAACTGAAAGAGAAAATACCGGTTTATTCATCTGCACCGGAAAAGAGCTAAGCCCGGAAGTCACGGAGCTCTCTTCTCTTTCAATGGCAGCAGCTAGTTTAAGTTCAATGTCAGCCGGATTTCTAAGCACTAGTCTTTCCTTCTCACCAGCTAACTCATAGAAAGAAAGAGAGTCAACCCATGCGCCTTTCGCGGGGTGAGCAAAAAGCCTTTCCCTGGATCCTGGTATGAACTCACAAAAAAGCATTTACCCGTCGCCTGCTTCATCTGCGGAGCTTCCTCTTGTTCACAGCAAAGAGAGCGGATTCGTTCAAGCAAGCTAATCACATTCCCCTTTCGCAGGTAGGGCTACGATGTCATTACTCTCTTTTGCTCCCTCACTCCTTGAAGAAGAGCGAAGAGCTGATCTTTCCTGAATACATTTTTTTCTCTTTCCTTTCAATCCTTGAAAGCATTCCCTTTACAGCAATGTTAAGCTAAACATATCCAATTGAAGTCGTAAGGTTTATTGTACAGCTGCTGTCGCTCCTGGAGTTGCATTGGAAAGCTAAGCGAATGGAGCAGAAAAGAGAAAGTTCACTGACATCATCTAGAGAGAGGGCCAGCTCCCAGACATCCAATCGCTGTTGGAGAGATTTTAGTTTGAGTGGAAGTTGCAGTCCCTATTCCTGCCGACCTTCTTGCACCTTTTCTTCACTTCCAAGGTTAAGCGCAGCCCTCTCCTTGAAAGCCAACAAGGGCTAGGTAAAGGGGCACCATCAAGTGATCAAGGGACTAGTTTCAGGAAAGCGGCATAGAATGGAATGTGTGAAGCATCTAGCTAGCCTGACAGTTAAATCAGAGTTCTTGACAGGTCGGGTTCACTTCAAAAAGGGGCTTCGTAGCTGACACCAAGCACAAGCTACTTATTTCGACTGATTCCTTTTCTATTATCAAATCTGGAGTTTGAACATCTGCTCACTCGGCGGTATGGTGGATAAGAGGTAATCAGAGGACAGCCGATTGGGTCGAAAGAGAAGAGGATCGTACTTTCTTTGACTTCAACCGAAGAGATATTTTCACCCTAGGGGCTTCTAGTAAGCGGAAATCCTACTAATAGTGGTATTGATGTGTCAAACCATTAGAGTGCTGCACCCCTGCCCGCGTTCTAGTCGCTTTTCCGTTCGTTTTTGAACCTTAGCTCTGCGAGGATCTTTCTACTTCTACTTCGAACCTTCACAGAGAGTAGAGTAGCCAAGCAAAAGGAAGAGCCGCGGCTTTGATACAAGGTAAGGGGAAACTCCAACTCAAGGATCCGAAGGAGATGAAAGAGGGTAGGCCGCACGTTTATCATGGGCGCTTGGTGGTTGTCGAAGGCCCCACATTCAAGCAATTAAACCTCTTCTTTTCTAGTTTACATTTACCGATTAGGTAGTATTCGGGAACTGAATATGCTCGGGATGACTCTCCATCAAGTCCTCCTTATTGATCTCAATTACAATTAAATAGAGTAAGGTCCCAATCGTGATGTATCCAACATCACGTCAGGTCGAGATGAGTACGATCCGAAGTAAATAAGATAGAAGTCGGCGCGCGGGAAGTCAAGCTTCGTGCGGCGATCTTGGTTACGAATGTTGGTTCCGTCTCTTTCGGCACGATAACGGCGTCTTGGATTGGATGTAGTTTTGGTTCCCGCTCCTTTGGCTTTCGGCCTGAACCGAACGAATCAGCTTCTTTCGCGGCAGGTGGGCGCGGTGTGAGACCCATGATAGGCATTCCGACCAAAAGGGGCAAGTTTCTTATAGGATCCACCCTCCCAACAAAAAAATCATTCCTTGCTGTGGAAAAGCTGTTCAAGTTGAAAAGCATAAAGGTTGAAGGAAATGCACCTTCTCCGATTAGAAGGGTACGGGACTCCTTTTCCTACGCAATTTCCTACGATAGGGTAGGGATGAATTGAATGAGAGACTACGAAAGTGAGGCAAAGCCACAGAAGGAAAGAAAGAGTTTCACTCCATTTCAAGCAAGTGCACCTTAAAGAATCCGACTAAAAAGCCTAAATTTGCGAATTCACCTCCGTCTTCGCCTTGACCTTTTAGAAAAACAGGATGAGATGAAAGGCCTAGTTTTCGGTGAGCTAGTTTGGAATATTAAATAGAAGACAATGGCGCTCGACCGGTGGATCGAATTGATGAACCTTCCGAACTTTCTTTTATCCAGGGATTTAAAAAACCTCACTTCAAAACGATTTGCAAGTGTTCCGCATGTCGGTTTTTTAAATTTCAAGATTCCATTCCTTTCTCTTGCTTCAGCCTCACCCTTCAGTGGTCGTTAATTACATCAAAGAAACCATTAGTAGGCCAGTTAGAGCACTGCTTCAACAAGCGTAAAATACTCAATTTCATCTTTCTTCTTAGGTGCGATCACCTTGTTCTTGGGAGCGGCTCAGACATCACACATTGGTCTCCTATTGGGCGCTTTGGGATTGAACCCTAGCTTTGCACTTAACTTCTCCGCGCTGGGGCGGTTACCGATAGCATCAACTTTTGAACAGAATCCCACACCTGTCTTTGGTGATTTAGAAGGTCTTTCC
>Ga0081455_10007285_pt1 | contig 11674 bp, 9 predicted proteins | sample TabmetS3T2R1_FD_70207 | JGI IMG/M metagenome (GOLD analysis project Ga0081455, IMG submission 70207) | Tabebuia heterophylla rhizosphere microbial communities from the University of Puerto Rico - S3T2R1 | ecosystem: Host-associated > Plants > Roots > Rhizosphere ...
TTTTATATTTATGTATTTTATTGGTCAACGCATTTGTAAAAAAAATGGCGATCTTTTTATCATGTATTTAACACTTGCATGCCTAGAGCGTTTTTTTGTTGATTTTTGGCGCGATGATCGTATCATGATTGGTAATTATATATCTTTTCACCAAATCATAGCATTATGCATTATTCTCTTTTTGGTTATGTTTTATTATGGTGTATTAATAAACAATAAGAAAGACTATAAATAGGAATACATATATGTTTTTTTTATATCTTGGATTATTTTTTATTTGCATGAATTCATCATCATGCAAAGCAATGAATCCTTTCTGCATAACATCTGTTAAACAAACAAAAAATTATACTTGTTATGAAGCTAATAAAATGTTACTTGGAGTAGCTTACCCTTCCAATGATACAGTTTTATTATTAAGCGATGGTTGTTGGTCAACTTTTGATCCAAATACTAGATTATTAAAAAAGTTTGCTCATTTTAGAGGAAAAATAGAAGATTTTGGTGTACATAAGAAAGAATTAGTTGTAGCAACACTAGTCGATTCTTTTTTATTTAATTTGGAAACAAGCTATCAATCAGAAGTTATTTATACGGATTATAAAATTAAAAGAATTGCTTTCTTTCCTTATGAAAATACAATAGCTATTTGGTCTGATGACTCTATAAGTCTTATAGATAAAAATTACACCTCGAGGTTTATCAGAGAAGTGCGTGCTCGTTCTTATGATAATAATTGCCTTCCTATGCTTGTAGCGAGACCAAAAAGCAATGATTTACTTGTTCTGAATGTTGCAAAAAAAAACAATAATCCAAATTCTTCTTCAAGTAAATACGGATATGAGCTAGTTCATATGGTAATTAATCATTCTCAGACTAACTATATTAAAAAGAAAAAAACAATAAAGGATGATCTTATATTATCAGCAATGTATAATCCTAAGGGTACTGTATTAGCTATTCAAAGTTTTGTAGGCTACGAATTTTATAAAATTGATACTTATCATGATTATAAATCTTACCTTATCATTAGTCCCAATAAAAATAAAAAAGTTGTTAATCCTCAGCAAATAATGCCTTATAGCGCAATAGCATTTCATCCTTATAGATTAATTGTTGCTCTTATGAATCGAATTGATAATAAAGTTGAATTTCATCATTATGCCAATAAAGTCAAGAACACATTAATTACTACGATAGCATTGAATAAATCAATAGAAACTTCTGATAAATTTGCTTTTAATAAACATATAGCTTTTTCTCGTGACGGCAAAACTATTGTTGCAATACATAAAGGAGATAATAAATTTTATATGATACCAATTCCTTTATGCGCTTATTATGATATGCCTACGATTAATAAATGCATTTTTCTTAATTTTATATTGAATAATTATGCTTCGGCCCCTCAAGATATTAAAAAATTAATTTTTAATATCATTACTTACAGTAAAGATATTAAAGAATACGACTGGCTTATTTAAGTCTTAATAAATTTTTTATATTCATATGGTAATTGAATCTCAAAATGTTCACATAACGCAGCTACATCATGATAATCAGTTTCGCCTAATGTGTAACCAGTATGAAATTTCACCATCCATTCAGGTGATATACATTTTACATGATAACCGTTTATTGCACCAAGACCTGCAAGTGATTCAAGAGGATATTTAACGCCAAAAATATTATTACCTTTTGAATCAAAGGTATATGAATGAAAATCTATTTCATGACCTTTATTATCTCCCATAACAAAATTATATTCTGTTGTGTCATCTCGAGGTATGTCTATATAACCTTTTTCTTCAAGCAATTGACGAAGTCTTGATACATATTTATGTTGTAAAGCAATATCCAAATCTTCATGCATACGTGTTTGTTTACCAAGTAATGCATCAACACCCCACCCACCATCTAGGATAACTTCAATATCATTTTCTTTACAAAGTTTAAGAAACTCAATAACATCATCGATCCTCATTTCTTTTTTGAACATAAAAATCCATTTTCATTAAAAAAAGTTATTGATATTGATCCTGAATATCGTCAAAAATACGACCTTGTCAAAACAATCCTAATTCAGGGAAACTCATAATACATTTTTCTTTTCATGATTAATAAGCCATTCCTTACGCGCAATACCACCATTATATCCTCCTAACTTTCCATTGCTATTAATAATGCGATGACAAGGAATTATAATCGCAAAATTATTTTTACCATTTGCATTGGCAACAGCTCTATGTGCAGAAGGTTTATTAATCATCTGTGCTTGTTGACTGTAGCTTATTGTTTGACCATAAGGAATAGTCATAAGCATTTGCCATACATCTTGTTGAAATAATGTTCCTATCATATGAAGTGGCGTCGTAAATATTTTTAAAGAATTGGCAAAATAAAGTGTTAATTCTTGTTTAAGATTATCTATAATGGCATTACGTCCTGGTTCTATAACTGCATTGGTTTTGTTTTTAAATTGCGTTAATTCATTTTCAAGATGATGCACTTCAACAAATTTTAGCATGTACAATTTTTTGTCGCTTGCTATTGCAAGCATTATGCCAAGAGGAGTATTGATTAAAAAATATTTGAGTACCATCTGATTTTTATTTATCATTATTTCATTTGTTTAAAGCTTCTATACATTAACACATATAGCATATGTCATTAAAAATATTATTACTATTTCATTCACCTTACGTTTTCTAAATAAAAGTTTGTTGATTATAGTCAATGAGACGATACACTAAAATACATATACGTAAACATTATATGTAAAACAAAAAACAACATGAATTTATTTAGTTTTATCAAAGAACATGTTTCAATTCTCGATGTTATAAGTGAATATGTCACGCTTAAAAGAGCAGGTGGTTATCACAAAGGCACGTGTCCTTTTCACCATGAAAAAACAGCATCTTTTACCGTAAGCCCTGACAAACAAATATTTTATTGTTTTGGTTGCCATCTTTCTGGTGATGTTATCTCTTTTATTGCAAAAATTGAAAATTGTTCACAAAAAGATGCCGCAAAATTGTTAGCCGAAAAATATACTATCGCTTTACCACAAAATATGTCTTTCGAATTATCGGAAAAAAATAATGATAATAAAAATCACTACTTTGCCATCTGTAAAGCTGTAGCATTATGGTGCAATGAACAACTGCTTAAAAATGCCTCTGCGCAAGCTTATTTTCAACGCCGCGGATTTGGACCTGAAAGTTTTACTTATTTTACGCTTGGATATTTTCCCAGTGGCAATGCGAGCATCAATGATTTAATCTACTCAATGAAAAAACAATCAATACTGCCGCGCGACCTTATTGATGCACACATCTTAGCTGAAGGGCGAGCAACATTTTATTCCCCCTTTGAAGAGCGCCTTATTTTTCCTATCAAAGATACATTAGGTCGTTATTGCGGTTTTGGTGGACGTATTTTTAAAGAACATGATACCAGGCCAAAATATTATAATTCTCGAGAAAATGACTATTTTATCAAAGGCTCATTACTTTTTAACCTTGATAAAGCAAAAAAAAGCATCCAAGAATCCGGCAAAATCTTTCTAGTAGAAGGCTATACCGATTGCATGGCAATGACACAACACGGGATACCAAACACCGTAGCAACACTCGGAACAGCATGCACCGTTGAACATTTAAAGCAACTTGCACGATACGCGGAACACATATACGTGGTGTATGACAATGACACAGCAGGAAAACAAGCAGTCCTACGACTGACAGAACTATGCTGGCAGGTAAATTTAGAGCTTAAAATCATTCTATTACCCCAAGGAGAGGATCCTGCATCATTTTTTGCTAGTAATGGCGATATACAGACACTCATTCATACAGCACAAGACATCTTTTTCTTTTTTGTTGAAAATCTTGGTCAAAACTTTATTAACAAACCCTTAAACCAAAAAATCAACATAACACGCTCATTTCTTAATACTATCGCAACCATTACAGACCCCCTTAAAAAGGATATTTTACTACAAAAAGCCTCCAAAACCTTCGATATTCCTTTTGATTCACTCAAAGAAGAGCTGGGTAGAGTTAATTCCTCCATGCCTCAAAAAACGCCTTCTTTACCGGACAATATGAGCGAAACCATCCCGTTACTGGAAAAACGAATCTTTTGTGCTATAATGAATAACATGATGTTATTTAGTGGGGAAAGCAGACTACGTCTTATAAAATACTTACCATCTCCCCTGCGTGATATTCTAGAAAAACTAAAGGCAATTAAAGAAAAAACAGAAAACATTACCTTTAGCCTTTTTTTTGATACACTCAATGAATTAGAAAAACAATATGTGAGTAAATTGCTTCTTCAAGAAAATGAAATTATAGATAGCGAAGCATTTGATAAACTTCTTGAACAATTACAAAAAAAGCAATGGAAAGTTATTGTACATGACGTAAAAATGCAATTAACACGCGCAAAACAAGAGGGTGATGCTGATAAAATATCTCTTATATTACGTGATTTAATGGAATTACAAAATAAACTTATGTCAACATCACATTCAAAAATAGCTTCTAATAGTGATTATAATAAAAATACGGCGGGGGACTAAATAATGACTAAGGCCAAACCTACTGCTAAAAAAACTGTCAAAAAAACAAATAATAACGTTGATTTACATAAAGAAATTATTGAAGAATTTATTGAAAAATGCAAGCTCAATGGCCTACTGAGCTATGAAGAACTTATTGTATTTAGCGATAAAAATAACGTTACTGATGCAGAAGTTACTGATATCCTCCGTATTCTTGAAAAAGAAAATGTAGAACTTGTCACTCAAGAAGAACTTGAAAGTGACGATCTTAAAAAAGAAGAATTTGAAGAAATTGAGCCATCGCGCCTAAAACTCAAAACTAAATTAGAAACGTATGGTTTAGAATCAGGAGAATTTGAGGAAGAAGAAGAATCAGAAGAAGAAGAGGATGAGGAAGAAAGTGAAATTAAACGCGAAACAGAATCAAGTGTTGCTGATAGCGTCAAATCATACTTACGTGATATTGGAAAAATACCTCTTTTAAACAAAAAAACAGAAACAGCCATTGCTGATCAAATTTCTCAAAGTAAAAGCAACAGTATTGAAGCAGTTTCTCGTTTTCCTTTTCTCCATAAAGAAATTGTTCTCATGGGCGAAAAATTAGAAAAAAACATTCTCAACCTCAAGGATTTTATTCAATTTTCTGAATTTGATGAAGAAAATACACCGAAAGTGGAAGAAGAAAAACGAGCTTTATTAAAAACAATCCATGAAGTCAACAATTTAATTGCGAACGAAGAAAAAATTTATCATACGTACCGCAGTCAATTAAGCGATCCAAAAAAGAAAAAAGAAATGCTTGATATGGTTAAAGCCAATAAAGAAAAAATTGGTGAAACGGTTCGTACGATCAGATTTTCTAATAATCTTATTAGAAAATTTTGCAAAAAAATTGAAAAACATATTTCTAAATTTAATGAAAAAGAAATTGTTGCTCAAGAATCTACAGCTCAATTACAACAATACACAGAACTTCCATCATTAACGGAAGTCCAAAAACATGAAAAGGAAGAAATTGAATCTGCCATGCGAGCAGCAACAAAAACACTCAAAAAACTTGAAATTGAAATTGGATTACCAAAATCTCTTATTTTAACGTATTACAATCAACTTGTTTTAGGACAAAAACAAGATAAAATTGCAAAAGATAATCTTGCCAAAGCCAATTTACGACTTGTGGTTAATATTGCTAAAAAATACGTCAATCGCGGATTACACTTTTTAGATCTTATCCAAGAAGGAAACATTGGCTTAATGAAAGCCGTTGAAAAATTTGAATTTGAACGAGGTTTTAAATTCTCTACCTATGCTACTTGGTGGATTCGTCAGGCAATCACACGCGCCATTGCAGATCAATCAAGAACAATTCGCGTTCCGGTGCATATGGTTGAAACCTTAAATAAAATTAATAAAATTAAGCGGACATTCATACAAGAAAATGGCCGTGAGCCAACCTATGCTGAACTCGCAAAAGAGCTTAATCTTGATGAGAAAAAAATTAAAAATATTATCAAAATCTCTAAAGAGCCAATATCGCTAGAAACACCAGTCGGTGATAGTGACGATGCATATATTAAAGATTTTATTGAAAATGATAAAGAATCTTCACCTGCCGATACCGTTGCAAATTCAGATTTAAAAGACCGTGTGCGTGAGGTACTTAAAACACTTACCCCTCGTGAAGAAAAAGTACTCAAAATGCGTTTTGGTATCGATGTAGCTTCAGAACATACCCTGGAAGAAGTTGGTAAAGATTTTTCTGTTACTCGTGAACGTATCAGACAAATTGAGGTAAAAGCCTTACGAAAATTACGTCACCCGTCACGAAGTAAAAGGCTCCTTGCATTTTTTGAAAAAGAAATAGATGATAAAGAAAATTTTGATGACGACAACAGCTCTGATGATGATTCTGATGACAGAGAAGAAGATGAAGACATTGATCAAAGTGATGATATAGAATATGACAGAGATGAAGATGAATAACGATAAGAAAGAGTTGTCACATGGAACCATATCAACTTAGTCAGTTAATTACACCTTTTATTTGTTTATGTATAGCCCTTAGCTTTCGTGCAGTATTGTCGTTTTTAGAAACAAGTATCACGGCATTGCGTCTTTTTCGCCTTAAAGAGCTTGCTCACACAACAACACAATATCAGCCCTTATTGCAAACACTGGAAAAAACGCCACAACGTGTACTCATTACTATACTTGTGGCTAATAGTTTTATTGATGTAAGTGCAGCATCATTGGCAACATTTATTATGAGTACCATTTTTACCCATATTGGCTTTTCCGGAGGTATTGGTTTTACATTCGGTATTACCTTTGCCTCTATTGGCATTGTAGTATTTGGCGAAATTTTACCCAAAAGTTTTGCTAAAATCAGAAGTGAACATGCCTTTAAATCAGTACTTTGGTTGATTAATTGTATTTATTACACCCTTTATCCTTTTGTTATTATCTTAGTAAAATTTTCAGATTACGTGATGTATAAACTTGGTGGAAAAGATGCTCTTGAAAGCTCTTCACAATGGATCTCATCAGAACGAGAAATACAATTTTTAATCAATTATATTCATGAAAAAGGCCTTCTTGAGCTTGAAAAAAGAGAAATGCTCCAAAATGTTTTTCAACTCGGCAACACTCCCGTCAAAGAAGTGATGATGCCAACAACCAAAATTATCTCCCTTGAAGTACATACTACCATGGATGAAGTATGCAGATTTTTCAGAGATCATTCATATACCCGTATACCAGTTTATGAAACAAACAGTGATAATGTTATTGGCATGGTCCATCAAAAAGATCTCTTTTTCATGCTTTCCAAAGGCGAACAAAAAAATCTGCAAGAAATAGTTAGACCTATCATGTTTGTTCCAGAAAGCATGACTGTCATTGATCTTCTTGGAAAATTCCGAGAAAAACAAGCACATATTGCAATGGTAAAAAATGATGAAGATATGCTTACTGGTCTTGTGACACTTGAAGATCTTATTGAAGAAATTGTTGGGGAAATTAGCGATGAGCATGAATCAATTATGGGAAAAATAATGCCTATGGGAGAGGATGAATGGCTTGTTGATGCAACGATTACTCTTGAAGATTTAGGTAAATTTTTGAACATTACCTTTGTTTCGCAAGGCTCTGTCTCTCTTGCTGGTTTTTTAGCTGAACAAATGAACCATGTTCCTCAAAAAGATGAAGAACTCATCTATAAAAATCTTCTTTTTCAAATCCAAAAAGCAACTGCATTGCACGTACAATTTGTTTACATATACAGAAAATAATGCAATAAATTAACTCAATGAATTCCATATAAATTTAACTCATTGGATTTGTTTAAAATTATAACCGTTTTCAATCCCACATTATTGCGCATGTTTGCGCTTGTTGTTTTTTATCCTGTTGTTTTCTGTCATTAAATAATTTAACTATTTCATTCTTTTCATCATCACCATAGTATTTTGTAAAATAATCATCAGATGTTATTTTTTCTGAATCAATACAATTCACATTAAGTTTAGGATGATCTAATAATATTTTTATAGCATCATCACATTGTATCGAAATAGCATAATGTAACGGACTAAGAGAAACTTGTTTTAACTTAAATTGAAAATTTACATCTACTATTGATTGTTGACATAATTTTTTCAAAATAAAACATGCTTTTTCTTTTTTATGAAACTCATCCTTAAATGCCTTACAATTGTCTATTGCCAATTTTAGAGGAGTTTCTGTCAAAAACTTAGAATTATCAAAAGAATTACTATAATACCTTTTAATTATAGCATTAGGATTTATTTCCAATTTTTTTAATGCAATAATAAAAGCATAAGGTTCATTTTGCTCTATTGTTTCAGTTAATAATGTACTATTATTCCATGTCATCTCAGTCGTTAAAAAATCACGAGATAATCCTTGAGCATAAAATAACGGAATTAGAAATGCCATATATTTTCTTATATGACCCAGATCATTGGTTGTACCAACTTTTTCCCCTTGAATAAATGAATGATAACCTACTATATCTTTCTTAATTCCATATATAGCCAAAATATTTTCTACCAAAACATCTTTTGCAACTTTCTGCTGAGATAAATCTTTAGCAAACATTTCAATCAAGGATAATTTTTGCGTTTCTTTTTGACTTTTAAAAAATTCTTCTATTTTTGCAAGATCTGCTTTAAAATAAGACGTCATTTTAAAAAGATGAGGCATAATGTTAAGATGAGGTGAAATAGAAAAATTTATTAAAGCTTCAAATTCTTCTTTCTTACCTTCACGGGCAAGCGCAACTGATTTTTCTATATAATCTAAAGAAAATGCATCACATTGTAAGTAATGACGAATTGATTTACATGTACTTCCTAATTGAAGATAATCTTTTCCATTCATATAAAAACTAATTTCTTGCATCATATTCGAAGGTAATTTCAAAAAAATTATTTTTGAATTATCTTCCATACACTTTGTTTGTAGATACAATAAAAACACAGGCAAAATCAACATGTGATATCTAAACACAATAAAACCTTTTCTATTAGAACAATCTATATATATAATATAAGAATTATACATGTTTTTAATATTTTTTCAAGAATTTCAAAAAGAACGCCATATGTTTGTATCAAAAAAATATGTTGATTTTTTTGTCATAATTTTTTAATAATAAAAAAAATAATTACCGGAGAATTGTATGAATTTTTCTTCATATAAATATATATTTTTTACTAGCTTATTAATCGCAATCCCTATTTTTGGCAAAAAACCACGCAAAGAAAAACCTCCTAAACCACCAAAACCTGCTCTTACACAAGAACAAAAAGAGACTATTGTCGCCAATGTTGCTCAAGTTATGGGTGGCGTATGCTCTATTGCACAAGATCCACATAACCCTCATAATATTGGCAATTCTATTGGCAGCATGATCCACGCTCTTATCAACATTATCGTTGCAAAACTTGCTCATAGAGGAATAGATATAAATGACCCCCAAGCAATACAAGCGTGTTTTAAGGAGTTAAGTGAAGACATTAGCAAAGAAATAACTGAAATTATTATCACAAAAAAATTTGATATTTTTATGTGATAACAAAGTAAAAAAGTTATGATTGACTTTTAAAAGTCATACTAATAACCTATATATAAGAATCGATTATTATCTAAATCAAAGGGATATCATGATATCGTTTTCACTAAAACGATCTTTGTTACATCACACACACATGTCTGATGCCATTCTCTTTTCCCTTTGGCGCCGTTGGTGCTAAAAATCTTCTATTTTCTCATTTAATTCAAAAAATACCTCTTTTTTCTAAAAAACTGTTTACCCAAATGCAACTATAATCATAGCTATTTTAGGCTTTTTTATAGTAATAATAAGACGTTATCTTAATTATAAAGGATAATCACATGAACAATAAAACACTCCTTTTTATCGCAACTTTAATTATAACAGCTTCAACAACGTATTACTTCTTCAAAAAACAACATCAACCCATTACCGCCTTTTCGTATCGTATTGCTATTTTTGAACCAGCATCTCATCCAGCAATGGATGAAATTGCTCAGGGTTTTACTGATACCATTACCAAAAATAGTAAAGCTCATTATACATTTGATCGCTACAACGCCAATGGCAATAAAACATTACTGCGTGCTCAAGCAGAAGAAATTATTCATAATAACTATGATCTTATTATGACCATTGGCGCTGATCCAACACGTACACTCCATGAATTAACAAGCAAAAAAAATATCACTACACCGATAGTTTTTAATGCAGTTTCTGACCCTATTGGCCTTGGTATTATTGCATCCCGCACATCATCTGGTAATAATCTGACCGGCATAGAAGAGGTGCATAATTATGATGACCAACTTAATAAATTACTCCAGATAAAACCAACAACAAAAAACTTACTTCTTGTTTATGATCCTGTTATTAAAGCGGGTATTCATGAAACATGGGCACAAGAAGTAACTGAACTTGCTAGAAAAAAGGGTATTGCTATTCACTATGCAAAAATATTTCATACCAATGAAATTCAATCAAAAGTTCAACCTTTTATGCAAAATATAGATACAATCCTTATATTTACCGATCACACCACTGTATCAGGCGTTGACAGTTTAATTACGCTATGCAATCGTTATGGCGTTACGCTCTATGCATCTGATCTGAATTCCGGTGATAAAGGAGCAGCTCTTTCGTATGGTGTAATACAATACGACCTTGGAGTAGACGCAGGATATGTAGCACTTAAAATTCTTGATGATAAAAAATCTCCTCAAAGTATTCCAATAATTGAACCGACAACTAAAAGATTAAAAATCAACACGACCACTGCCTCAAAGCAAGGTCTTAATCTTTCACTTACACAACTGGAAGAAATTAAAAAAAATGGAGGAATTATAAGGAATAATAAAAATGATTAATATACTACTTATTATCTTAGAGCAATCTTTATTACATTTTCCTTTGATACTTGGTGCGTATATCAGTATATCATTAATGAAAATACCTGATTTAAGCATGGAGAGCTCCTATGTATTTGGAGCTCTTATTGCAAGTAGCACTTTACCATTAATTCAACATATGCCTATTATAATCAGCATACCTGTAATTATTTTTATCAGTATGATTGGCGGAGCATGTGTTGGGCTGACATCAGGACTTCTCACACAAAAAGCACGCATTCCGCATTTACTTTCTAGCATTATCACCATTGGTATTTTTCATGGCGTTAGTCAACTAATTGCTGGCGTGTATGTTTCATTAAGTAAATACATAAATATTCTTGAGCTCAATCTTATTCCCCTTCATCCTGATTTACCAATACTTATACTATTAAGTATTATCATTAGTCTTGTTGCGCTCTATTTTTTTAAAACAGAGCTTGGTTATTCCTTGGCAGTTTTTGGAAATAATCCCCATTTTTTTACTCATTATGGCATATCTACCTTTTATATATTTATGACGGGCATTATTATAGCCAATGCACTTGCAGGCCTCAGTGGTTATCTTTTTGCTCAATCAAATGGCTTTGCTGATATTAACATGGGTTTTGGAAAACTATTATTATGTATAACATCACT
>Ga0081455_10007286_pt1 | contig 11674 bp, 14 predicted proteins | sample TabmetS3T2R1_FD_70207 | JGI IMG/M metagenome (GOLD analysis project Ga0081455, IMG submission 70207) | Tabebuia heterophylla rhizosphere microbial communities from the University of Puerto Rico - S3T2R1 | ecosystem: Host-associated > Plants > Roots > Rhizosphere ...
CCCACAGCGCGAACGCCGCGAGCAGGAACGGGAACGCGGCGGTGTGCGCGCGCGGGTGATCGACGAGCCGCTCGCCGAGCAGCACGACGGGAACGAGCGCCACGCGCAGCAGCGCCATCCCCAGCTGGTCGAGGCGTCGCGGCCTGGAGGCGATCACTCCAGAAGCCCGCGCCGCATGGCCTCCGCGACGGCGGCGGCGCGCTCGGACACGCCGAGCTTCTCGTAGAGCCGTGCCTGGTAGGTCTTGACCGTCGGGAGCGCGACGATCAGCCGCTCGGCGATCTGCCGGCCGGTGAGGCCGTCCGCCATCAGCGTGAGCACCTCGCGCTCACGGGCGGTCAGGATCGGGCGGTCGTCATCGGTCCCGCGCAGGCGGACCTGCTCGAACACACCAGCCTGCAGATCCGGGTCGATCACGGTGCTGCCGCGCGCGACGGCGCCGATCGCGTCGAGGATCGTCTCGCGATCGGCCTCCTTGCGGAAGTAGCCCGCGGCGCCGAGCTGCACGGCCCGGTAGACGAGCTCCGGGTCGCTCGACGCGGACAGGAACAGCACGCGGCTGGGCATGCCGTCGCGCACGACGGCGTTGAGGATCTGCATCCCGTCGAGCCCCGGCAGGCGGAGGTCGAGGACGGCGACGTGCGGCTCGAGGTCGCGGATCGTGTCGAGCGCCTCACGGCCGTCAGCTGCCGCCGCGACGAGCTCGAGCTCCGGTCGTTCGCGGACCGCTCGCTCGATGCCCTCGCGAAACAGCGGGTGATCGTCGGCGACCACGACCCTCACGCGGGGCGGCGGCATACGCAAATGATGCCGAAGCGGAGAGGGCTGCACGGTGAACGCAGGCACGGCTCAGCGCAGCGTGGCGGGACGGGGTCCCGCGCGGGATCGGCCGAATGGCCGTACGTGCGGATGACAGGGCTGTCGTCCCAATGTCGTTCAGACGTCCGATGGTCCGCGCGCCACGCGCGAGCCAGGCTCACTCGGCACCTCGAACACAAGGAGCGTCGACATGGCAGTAAATGTCGAGAGAGACCCGATGGGCTTCGGTCAAGACGATCCGCTCAACGGGTCACGGCGGTTGCCCGCCGTAGCCGATCCGGCGCCGCTCGGACTCGCCGCCCTGGCGCTGACCACCCTCGTGCTGAGCATCTTCAACGCCGGCCTGCTCGATCGCACCGGCGCGCCGGTCGTGCTCGGCCTCGCCTGGTGGGCCGCCGGGCCCAAGGGGCTGCTCGGGGCCGCCTTCGGGCTGCTGCTGGCCGTGGCCTTCTTCTCGGCCACCCTGCTCGGGGTGGGGGCGGCCGGCCGGGTCCAGCCTGAGCTGATGCTGCCGGCGGCGGTGATCATCTTCGCGTTCAAGATGGTCGTCATCGGCCTGCTGCTGTTCCTGTTCCGGGACACGACCGCCTTCGACAAGGAGGCGTTCGCCCTCGCCCTGGTGGCCGGCACCGTAATCTACCTGACGGCCGAGATCCGCTTCGCCATGCGGGCCCGGATCCCCTACGTGGTCACGGACGAGAAGAAGGCGGGGTCGCGATGATAGATTCGCCCGCCCATGAGCGAACCCGAGCCCCCCAAGGAGCCCTCCGGCCGCGGCGCCGACGTCGTCTGGTCGATCATCGGCACGCTGATCGCCGGCGTGCTCGCCTGGGGCGGCATCGGCTGGCTGCTCGACCGCTGGCTCGGCACCAGCTACCTGGTCGCGGTCGGGATCATCGTCGGCATGGCCGGCGCCTTCTACCTCATCATCAAGCGCTACGGCGGCGGCTGACGGAGCGACCATGACGGTGGCGACGCTACCCCTGGCCCAGCGGGCGGGCTTCCAGGCCCCCGGCGTCGAGATCTTCGAGTGGCCGGACATCTTCCACCTGCAGGTCGCCGGGATCGACCTCAGCATCAACCGCGTGGTGCTCGAGATCTTCGTGGTCGGCCTGCTGGTCTGGGGGCTGTTCTACCTCGCCTTCCGCAGCCCCAAGCTGGTGCCGTCCGGGCTCCAGAACGTGATGGAGGCGATCGTCGACTTCATCCGCAACCAGATCGTGCTCGAGGTCATCGGCCGCGACGGGCTGCGCTTCATGCCCTACCTGACGACCCTGTTCGTCTTCGTGCTGTTCGGCAACCTGTTCGGGATCATCCCGCCGATCCTGTTCCCCCTGAACGGCCGCATCGCCCTGCCGGCCGTCATGGCCATCTGCAGCCTGCTGGTGTTCATCAGCGTCGGGATCGCCAGCCAGGGCCTCGTCGGCTACTTCAAGAACGCCCTGTTCCCGCCCGGCATCCCATGGCCGGTCTACATCCTGCTGACGCCGATCGAGTTCGTCTCGACCTTCATCGTCCGGCCGGTCACCCTGGCCATCCGACTCGTGGCCAACATGATCGCCGGCCACCTGATCCTGTCGGTGTTCTTCGTGGCCACCGGCTACATGCTGACCTCGGCGAACATCAGCGTCGTCTTCGGCCTGGGGTCGCTGGTCTTCTCGGTCGCCCTGATCGCCTTCGAGCTGTTCGTGGCCGGCCTCCAGGCCTACGTCTTCACGATCCTGTCCGCCGTGTACATCGCCGGGGCGTTGGAACCCGAGCACTAGCAAAGGAGCAGACCGCGAGATGAGCCTGGCACTGATGAACAGCATCCTGGCCGCCGAGGACACCGTCAGCGGCAGCGTCTCGATCATCGGCTACGGCCTCGGCACGCTCGGGCCGGGCATCGGCATCGGCTTCCTGGTCGGCAAGACCGTCGAGGGCATCTCGCGCCAGCCCGAGTCGGCCGGCCAGGTCCGCACGCTGATGTTCATCGGCCTCGCCCTGGTCGAGGCCCTGGCCCTGTTCGGGTTCGCCCTGGCGTTCGTCGTCCGCTAGGTGGGGAGGGCACGTGCAGCTTGCCTATGTCCTGGCGCAGGAGGCGGCCGAGCATGAGCAGAACCCCATCCTGCCGGCCGTCAACGAGCTGATCTGGGGCACGATCGCCTTCCTGATCCTGCTGTTCCTCATGTACCGGACGGTCTGGCCCTCGGTGGACAAGGCCTTCAAGGACCGCCGGGCCAACATCGAGGGCAAGCTGGAGCAGGCCGAGCGGGACCGCGAGGAGGCCGAGGGCCTGCTGGAGCAGTACCGGCGGCGGCTGCGGGACGCCGAGGACGAGACCCAGCGGATCCTGGAGGAGGCCCGGGCCAACGCCGAGCGGGTCCGCCGGGACCTGCTGGCCAAGGCCGAGGCCGACGCCGGCCGCGAGCTCGACCGGGCCCGCCAGGCCATCCGGGCCGAGCGCGACCAGGCCATCCGCCAGCTCCGCAACGAGGTCGGCACCCTGGCCGTCGAGCTGGCCACCCGGGTGGTCGGCGACTCCCTGGACCGGGACCGCCAGCTGCGCCTGATCGACGAGTACATCGACGAGCTCGGCAACCAGGCCCAGGCCGGCGCCCTGACCAGCCGGCGCGAGCAGTCGGGACAGGGCGATGGCGATCGAGGTTAACGAGGCCCTGGCCGGCCACGCCCAGGAGCTGCTCGACCAGGCGGCCGGGCGCGGCCAGCGGGCCATCGACCAGGTCCAGGGCGACCTCGAGCAGTTCGCCCGGCTGCTGGTCACCCAGGTGCGGCTGCGCAAGGCCCTGGCCGACCCCGGGCTGCCGCCCGAGCCCAAGCGGGCCCTGCTCACCGACCTCGGCCAGGGCCGCCTGGACGAGGCCAGCGTCGAGCTGCTGGCCACCCTGGCCACCCGGCAGCGGGTCCGGCCCCGCGAGCTCCCCGAGGTGCTGGCCGCGCTGGCCGCCATGGCCGCCTTCACCGGCGCCGACAAGGCCGGCCAGCTGGAGCAGCTCGAGGGCGAGCTGTTCTTCGTGGCCACCCTGGTCGAGCAGCAGCACCCGGTGCGCTCGGCCCTGACCAACCCCGGCCTGCCGGTGGCCAACAAGCAGGCCCTGCTGGCCGACCTGCTGGACGGGCGGGTCTCGGCCCGCGCGGCCAGCCTGGTCGACCTGCTGATCGAGCTGCGCGAGGGCCACGACCTCGACGCCCTCCTCAAGGAGTGGGCCGAGGCGGCGGCGGCCCGGCGCAACCGGGTGGTGGCCGAGGTCCGCAGCGCCGTCGAGCTGGACGACCGCCGCCGGGCCCGGCTGGCCGAGGCCCTCACCCGGGTCGTCGGCAGGCCGGTGGTGCTGCAGGTCACCGTCGACGAAGCTATTTTGGGCTCGGTGGTCGTCCGCGTCGGGAACGAGCTGTTCGACGGCAGCATCCGCAGCCGCCTCGAGCAGGCCCGCGAGGCCCTCGGGGTCGCCTGATCCAGGCCTGAGACAAGAGAGCGAAGGGGCACGACATGACCGAACTTTCGATCAGGCCCGACGAGATCGCCGAGGCCCTCCGCAAGCACGTCGAGAGCTTCCGGCCCACGGTGGGCCGGGAGGAGGTCGGGCGGGTCACCGAGACCGGCGACGGCATCGCCCAGGTCGAGGGCATGCCCTCGACCATGGCCCTGGAGCTGCTCGAGTTCCCCGGCAACCTGCTCGGCATGGCCCTCAACCTGGACGTGCGCGAGATCGGTTGCGTGGTCTTCGGCGACGCCTCCGGCATCGAGGAGGGCGACGAGGTCAAGCACACCGGCCGGGTGCTGTCGGTGCCGGTCGGCGACGGCTTCCTCGGCCGGGTGGTCGACCCGCTCGGCCGCCCCCTGGACGGCAAGGGCGACATCGAGGCCGAGACCACCCGGGCCCTGGAGCTGCAGGCCCCGACGGTGGTCCAGCGCCAGCCGGTGAAGGAGCCGCTGGAGACGGGCATCAAGGCCATCGACGCCATGACCAACATCGGCCGGGGCCAGCGGGAGCTGATCATCGGCGACCAGAAGACCGGCAAGAGCGCCATCTGCCTGGACACCATCATCAACCAGCGCCAGCACTGGGGCACCGACAGGCAGGTCAAGTGCATCTACGTGGCCATCGGGCAGAAGGCCACCACCGTGCGCGAGTTCGTCGGCGCCCTGGAGGAGAACGGCGCCCTGGAGTACACGGTGGTCGTCTCCGCCCCGGCCGACCTGCCCGCCTCCTTCAAGTACATCGCCCCCTACGCCGGCTCGGCCCTCGGCCAGCACTGGATGTACAAGGGCGAGCACGCCCTGATCGTCTTCGACGACCTCTCCAAGCAGGCCGAGGCCTACCGCGAGATCTCCCTGCTGCTGCGCCGCCCGGCCGGCCGCGAGGCCTACCCGGGCGACGTGTTCTACCTCCACTCGCGGCTGCTGGAGCGCTGCGCCAAGCTGTCCGACGACCTGGGCGGGGGCTCGCTGACCGGCCTGCCGATCATCGAGACCAAGGGCAACGACATCTCCGCCTACATCCCGACCAACGTCATCTCCATCACCGACGGCCAGATCTACCTGGAGGCCGACCTGTTCAACCAGGGGGTGCGGCCGGCCATCAACGTCGGCACCTCGGTCTCGCGGGTCGGCGGCAGCGCCCAGATCCGGGCCATGCGCCAGGTCGCCGGCACCCTGCGCATCGACCTGGCCCAGTACCGGGCCCTGGAGGCGTTCGCCCTGTTCGCCTCCGACCTCGACAAGGCGTCGCGGGACCAGCTGGAGCGGGGCGCCCGCATGGTCGAGCTGCTCAAGCAGGGCCAGTACCAGCCGGTGCCGATCGAGAAGCAGGTCATCTCCATCTGGGCCGGGGGCAACGGCTACCTGGACGACATCCCGGTCGAGGACGTGCGCCGCTTCGAGGCCGAGCTGCTCGACTTCATGGACGCCAGCCACCCCGACGTGGGCGAGCACATCCGCAACGAGGGCACCCTGCCCGACGAGGTCGAGGCCAGGCTCAGGGAGGCGGTGGAGGAGTTCAAGGGCCGCTTCCGCCCCTCGGGCGAGCGCCCGGCGCCCAGGGAGAAGGACGCCGACCCGATGGCCGAGGGCGAGGAGGGCCAGGACTCGGTCAAGCGCTACCGCCGCAGCGCCCAGGAGTTCGAGGCCGAGGCCGGCCCGGCCGGTCGCGGCCAGGCGCAGAGTCCCTGAGCCATGGCCGGCCAGCTCCGGGTCGTCCGCCGGCGGATCCGCACGGTGCAGTCGACCCAGAAGATCACCAGGGCCTTCGAGCTCATCTCGGCCTCGCGGGTGGTCCGCGCCCAGCAGCGGGTCGAGGCCTCGCGGCCCTACACCAACCAGGTCACCCAGGCCCTGACCAGCGTGGCCAACACCGAGGTGACGATCTCGCACCCGCTGCTGGAGCCGCGGGCCGAGGTCAGGGCGGCCGGGGTCCTGGTGATCACCTCCGACCGGGGCCTGGCCGGGCCCTACAACGCCAACGTGCTCCGGACCGCGGCCGAGCTGATGGCCCGGCTCCAGGCCGACGGGATCGAGCCCCGGCTGTACGTCGTCGGCCGCAAGGGCATCGCCTACTACCGGTTCCGGCGCCGGGAGCTGGCCGACAGCTGGAGCGGCATGGCCGACCGGCCCGACTACGACGACGCCAAGCGGGTGGCCGACACCATGCTCCAGGCGTACCTGGACCACGAGGTCGACGAGCTGCACATGGTCTACACCGACTTCGTGTCGGCCGCGACCCAGCGGACCGAAGCCAGGCGGATCATCCCCCTGGTGGTCCAGGAGACCTCGGAGCGGCCGCCGGAGCCGATCCCCCTGTACATCTACGAGCCCAGCGCCCAGGGGGTGCTCGACGCCCTGCTGCCCCGGTACGTCGGGGCCCGGGTGTTCACGGCCATGCTGGAGGCGGCGGCCTCCGAGCACGCGGCCCGGCGCCGGGCGATGAAGGCCGCCACCGACAACGCCTCGGAGCTGATCGAGGACCTGACCCGCGAGTACAACCAGGCGCGGCAGGCCGAGATCACCCAGGAGATCATGGAGATCGTCGGGGGCGCGGAAGCCCTCCAGACAAGTGGGAGCTGAGACGACATGGCCACGGTCGCATACGAGCGGGACACCGGCCGCAGCGGAGGCGGCACCGGGCGGGTCGTCCGGATCATCGGCCCGGTGCTGGACGTCGAGTTCGCCCCCGACGAGCTGCCCGCCATCAACAACGCCCTGACCGTCGAGCGGACCCTGGACGGCGAGACGACCGTCATCACCTGCGAGGTCGCCCAGCACGTGGGCGACGCGATGGTGCGGGCGATCGCCATGTCGCCGACCGACGGCCTGGTCAGGGGGACGCCGGTGCAGGACACGGGCGCGCCCATGACCATGCCGGTGGGGGAGAAGACCCTCGGGCACGTCTTCAACGTGATGGGCCAGGCCCTCGACGACCCCGACTTCCAGGCCGACGAGCGCTGGCCGATCCACCGCCACGCCCCCAGCTTCGACCAGCTCGAGCCCAAGACCGAGATGTTCGTGACCGGCATCAAGGTCATCGACCTGCTGGAGCCGTACGTGGCCGGCGGCAAGATCGGCATGTTCGGCGGCGCCGGGGTCGGCAAGACGGTGGTCATCCAGGAGATGATCCACCGGGTGGCCGAGGAGCACTCGGGCGTGTCGGTGTTCGCCGGGGTCGGGGAGCGGACCCGCGAGGGCAACGACCTGTTCCTGGAGATGAGCGAGTCCGGGGTCATCGACAAGACGGCCCTGATCTTCGGCCAGATGGACGAGCCGCCCGGGGTGCGGCTGCGGGTCGGCCTGGCCGCCCTCACCGTCGCCGAGTACTTCCGCGACCAGATGGGCCAGGACGTGCTGCTGTTCATCGACAACATCTTCCGGTTCGTGCAGGCCGGCTCCGAGGTCTCGACCCTGCTCGGCCGGATGCCGAGCGCGGTCGGCTACCAGCCGACCCTGGCCGGCGAGATGGGCGAGCTCCAGGAGCGGATCACCTCGACCCGGGGCCACTCGATCACCTCGCTGCAGGCCATCTACGTGCCCGCCGACGACATCACCGACCCGGCCCCGCACACCACCTTCGCCCACCTGGACGCGACCACGGTGCTGGCCCGCGAGATCGCCTCGCTCGGCATCTACCCGGCGGTCGACCCGCTGGCCTCGACCTCGCGGATCCTCGACCCCCGCTACGTCGGCGACGAGCACTACCGGGTGGCCCGCCGGGTCCAGGAGATCCTCCAGCGCTACAACGACCTCCAGGACATCATCGCCATCCTCGGGGTCGACGAGCTGTCCGAGGACGACAAGGTGATCGTCAACCGGGCCCGCCGCATCCAGCGGTTCCTGTCCCAGCCGTTCTACGTGGCCGAGCAGTTCACCGGCGTCTCGGGCAAGACGGTGCCGCTGGACGAGACCATCGCCTCCTTCGACGCCCTGGCCAAGGGCGACTACGACCACCTGCCCGAGCAGGCGTTCTTCAACGTCGGCGGGATCGAGGAGGCCGAGGAGAAGGCCAGGCAGCTGGGCGGGGAGTCCTAGCCGTGGCCACCCTCCAGGTCCACCTGGTCACCCCCGAGCGCGAGGTGTGGTCCGGCGAGGCCGACTTCGTCACCGCCCGCGGGGTCGACGGCGACCTGGGGGTCCTCCCCGGCCACGCCCCCCTGCTGGCCGCCCTGGCCGTCGGCCCGGTGTTCATCGACGCCGGCGGCAGCCGCACCGCGGTGGCCGTGGACGGCGGCTTCCTGCACGTCGCCCACGACGACGACGTCACCCGGGTCGACATCCTGGCCGAGCACGCCGTGCTCCCCGACGAGCTGGCCCAGGACGACGCCGAGTCCCACGAGCGCCGGGCCGAGGAGCTGCGCTCCGAAGACCGCCTCGACGAGGCCCGCGAGGAGGAGGCCAAGGCGGCCGTCCGCCGCCAGGTCGCCGAGAACGGGTAGCTCGGCTCAGAGCCAGCCGTTGCGGCGGAAGGCGCGGTACAGGACCAGGCAGGCCACGGCCATGACGCCGATGACCAGGGGATAGCCGAAGGTCCAGGTCAGCTCGGGCATGTGCTCGAAGTTCATGCCGTAGATGCCGGCGATCATGGTGGGCACGGCCACGATCGCCACCCAGGCGGAGATCTTGCGCATGTCGGCGTTCTGCTGCATGCCGGTCTCGTTCTGCCGCAGGGCGACCTGGGTCAGGTTGGCCTGGAGGACGCTGGTGAGCAGCTCGCGGAAGCTGCTGACGTTGTCGACCACCCGCAGCAGGTGGTCCTGGATGTCGCGGAAGTACTCGCCCATCTCGCCGTGGAGGCCGGGGACCATGCTGTTGACCAGCCGGTCCAGCGGCTCCTGGAGGGGGGCGGTGGCCTGGTGGAACTCGATCACCTCGCGCTTGAGCAGGTAGATGCGCTCGGCCGGGTTGCTGCCGGCGTGCGAGAAGACCTCGGTCTCGACCTCCTTGATGTCCTCGTCGAGGCCGTCGATGACCGGCTGGTAGTCGTCCACCACCCGGTCCAGGATCGCGTACAGCACCGCCCCCGGACCGAAGCGGAGGAGGTCGGGGCGGCTCTCGATCTTCTTGCGGACGTCGCCGAGGGCGCTGGCCGGCTTGTGGCGGACCGCGACCACGAACTGCGGGCCGATGAACAGCATGATCTCGCCGAACTCGACGGTGTCGTCGGCGTCGACGTAGCGGGCCGTCTTGAGGACCACGAACAGGGTGTCGTCGTAGACCTCGAGCTTGGGCCGCTGGTGGGCGTGGATGGCGTCCTCGACGGCCAGCTCGTGGAGGTTGAACTCGCGCCGGACCGACTCGAACTCGGCCTCGTCGGGCTCGTACAGGCCGATCCAGACGAAGGCGTTGTCGGCGCCGGCGGCCTCGTAGGCCTCGTGGAGGGCCAGCGAGCCCGGCCGGCGCAGGCCGTCCTGGTAGACGGCGCAGTCGATGATCATGCCGGCCTCGCGCCCGAGCCGTCCCTGGCGACCCGGCAGAACGCCTCCAGCAGCCGGGTGGCGTTGTCGGCGTTGCGGGTGGCGCCGGCCACGGCCTCGGCGATGGGGTAGTTGGGCGGCGGGGTGGAGGTGGCCCACCAGCCGGCGAGCAGGGGCCCGTCGACCTCGGGGTGGAACTGGACCGCGACCACGCTGCCCAGCCGGAACGCCTGGCTGGGGTAGACGGCCCCGCCGGCCAGCAGGGTCGCGCCGGGAGGCGGGTCGAAGATGTCGTGGTGCCATTCGAACAGCTCGGCCGGCTCCTGGAGGGCGCCGGTGACCGGGTCGGCCCGGCCGGCCTCGGTCAGCTCGACCTTGGTCCAGCCGAGCTCCTCGCCGGCCGGGCCAGGGTAGGCGCGGCCGCCGAGGGCGGCGGCGGCCAGCTGGGCGCCCAGGCAGATCCCGAGGGCCGGTGCCGAGCGGGCGGCGGCGTCGGCGAGCAGGTCCATGGTCCGGGCCAGGTGGGGGTAGGCGTCGGTCTCGTCGGCGTCCATCTCCCCGCCCAGCACCACCAGCCCGTCGGCCCCGTCCAGGGTTGTCGGGACCGGTTGGCCGGGGGCCTCCACCACCTGGAGCTCGACCCCGGTGGCGGCGGCCGCCCGGGCGAGCAGGCCGGGCGGGGAGCTGGGCTCGTGCTGGACGACCAGCAGCCTGGTCATGCCGGCCCCCGCTCCCCGAGGGCGGCCGCGACCAGGGCGGGCAGCAGGGTCCCGGCCTCGCCGCGGAGCACGGCGTCGGCCAGGCCGTCCAGCGGGGTCGGCTCGCGGTTCACGATCACCAGCGCCGCCCCGGCCCGCCGGGCCCTGGCGGGCAGGCCGGCCGCGGGCTGCACCACCAGGGAGGAGCCGACGGCCACGAAGGCGTCGCAGGTCGCGGCCAGGTCCTCGGCCCGGGCCCAGACCTCGGGCGGGATGCTCTGGCCGAACGACACCGTGGCCGACTTGATGATCCCGCCGCAGCTCAGGCAGGCCGGGTCCTCCTCACCGGCCTCGACCCGGGCCTCGAGGACCTCGGGGGCCTGGTGCTGGACGCGCAGCGGATACACCGCGCGGGATCTCCGCCCGGACGCCACGGCACGGGCGATGACCTGAGACATGGCGGACTCGCGAGGCATCAGCCAGGCGTCCGGGCGCAGGAACAACAGGTCGCCGCGACTCTGCTCGATCAGGGCGGTCAGCAGCTCGAGGGCGTTTCCTCCGGAGCTCAGCTCCCCGTCGAGCGGCCGCACGTCCTCGAGCTCGCTGGGCAGCGGTCTGGTGCCGGCGGCCACGAGCAGGGGTACGGCGCGGGCGAGGTCGTCCAGCCGGTCACGGGCCCGGTGGGCGGCGGCGGCCTCGCGGTCGATCGCGGCGGCCAGGACCTGCTCCGTGCGGAGCACGACGACCCGGTCGTCGTGGACGAGCACGATGCCGAGGTCCACCAGCCCCGACAGGGTGTCGGCGACGCGGGCCTGGTCGACCCGGAGCGCCGAGGCGACGTCGGCCAGCGACGAGCCGGAGAGCGGGAGCACCTGTTGGTACCGGCGCTCGTCGTCCGCGCTCACCCCGAGCGCGGAGAGGACAGAGACCGTTCTTCTCCGTGGCACCACGTGGCATCTTAGTGCCACTGACCGCGACGATCCCGCGATTGGAGCGTTCCAACCGCGATGATGGGCAGCGACGGGCAGCCTCGCGGCTGCCGGCCGGCACACATCGGGGGATGCTCCGGCCGCTCGTCGTGAGGGCGTCGGCCACTCCTCGTAGGAGGGTCGGCGTCCTCCGTCCGTCCGGGCCGCGATCGCGGACATGACCGCCTCGGCGCCCCTCTCGGCTGCGCGATACCGTGGCGGCCCGTCGGAGGTGTAACCCACCGCCGGACCCGCGCCGGAGCAGTGCCGGTCGCCGGCGCGACCCCC
>Ga0081455_10007287_pt1 | contig 11674 bp, 9 predicted proteins | sample TabmetS3T2R1_FD_70207 | JGI IMG/M metagenome (GOLD analysis project Ga0081455, IMG submission 70207) | Tabebuia heterophylla rhizosphere microbial communities from the University of Puerto Rico - S3T2R1 | ecosystem: Host-associated > Plants > Roots > Rhizosphere ...
GGCCGGCTACCGAGCCTGCCTACGGTGCCGCCCGTACCGCTCGCCGCAGTCGTTCTCTTGGGACGCGCCGGAGCTCGTTTGCCGGGCGGTCCGGCTGATCCTCGACGGCGCGCTCGATGGGAGCAGCGAGGTGGAGCTCGGCGCGCGGCTCGGTGTCTCCGCGCGACACCTCCGTCGGCTCTTCACGACCCACCTCGGCGTCACTCCCGACAGTCTCGCGCGATCGGCGCGGGCACATTTCGCCCGTCGACTGCTCGACGACACGGACCTCACGATTACTCAGATCGCCTACGCAGCGGGTTTCGGAAGCCTGCGCCAGTTCAACCGGGCCTGCCAGGAGATCTTCACGGCGTCACCCCGGATGCTCCGGGCACGACGCCGCAAGAGCGACCGCTTGGTCGCCGACGGCGGCCTTGCCCTCCGGCTCGCGTTCAACGGGCCGCTCGACTGGGAGTCGATGGTCGGGTATTTCGCCGCTCAGGCGATTCCGGGCGTCGAACACGTCGGCGGTGACACCTATCGGCGGACGATCGTCATCCAGGGCGACCCAGGTGTCCTCGAGCTCTTTCCCGGTGGAGACGACCACCTGGTGCTTCTTGCTCATCTGCCGCACTGGGAAGAGCTCATCCACGTCGTGGACAGAGCTCGGCGGATCGCCAGCCTCGACCTGAACCTCGAGTCGGCGTCGAAGCACATCGGGCGCGACGCGGCCGTCGGGGCGCTGCTGAGGGAGCGGCCAGGCGTTCGCCCGCCCGGCACCTGGGATGCGTTCGAGACCGGCGTCCGGGCGATCATCGGCCAGCAGCTCACGGTCGGCGCCTCGGCGACGATCACCGGCCGACTCGCCGAGCGGTTCGGCCGCCCCGTCCCTGGACTGGAACAGCTGGGGCTGACCCGTACGTTTCCCTCTGCGGAGACGCTTGCTGCCGCCGACTTGACGAATCTGGGGCTGACCCGGGCTCGCGCCGCTGCGGTGAGGTCGTTCGCGCAAGCCGTTGTCGACGACGCGATCCGACTGGACGGAAGCATGAGCCTCGACCGGCTCGTTGCTGCGGTGACTGCCGTCGACGGCCTCGGGCCGTGGACGGCCCACTACCTCGCACTGCGCCTCGGCGAGGCTGACGCCTGCCCGACCACGGATCTCGCCCTCCGACAGGCGCTCGCTCCGCGAATCGCACGCTCCGGGCTGACGCTGGAGCAGATCACCGAGCGCTGGCGGCCGTGGCGTGCACTGGCCACGGCGCACCTCTGGGCGGCGGATCGCGCGCGTGCTGCCGAGCTACGCGAAACGGCCTGACGCGCTCAGAAGAGCTCGTGCTCCAATCGCTCGATCATCGGCCTAGCGGCAGTTTCGCGTCTACTCTGTGGTGGTCGCGGTCGAAGCTCGGCAGAAGGGGGCTCAGTGAGGTCGGGGTCGGCGACGAGAGCCGTACTGAGGGGGCTTGTAGCCTTGCTCGCGCTCGTTCTCGCGGGCGGTGCAACAGCGGCCGTCACTCAGACGGACGCGCACGGCACCGTGTTGATCGACGGGAACAAGGTGTTCCCGATCGTGCTCGCGAAGGGGCCCGAGCTGAATAGCACCACGCCCGACGGCGCGGACGCGCTCGACGAGGTCGTGGACGCCGGCGTCAACGTGTTCAAGGTCGGCCCGGCTGTCCGGGTCTGGTCTCAAGAGGACCAGGACGATGCCGTCGCCTGGAATGAGGCGGCGGCAGAGCGCGGCGTCTTCACATGGGTCAACCTCGCAACGTTGGCCACAGCTACGCCCGAGACACCACTGAGGGACGAGCGCTTGCGCCAAGTGGTCGCCCTGCTCAAGGACGATCCGGCGCTAGCGATGTGGAAGGGCGCCGACGAGCCATGGCTGGCCGACTTTGCGCCTGAGGAGCTCCAGTACGCCTATTGCGTGGCGACCTCTATCGGCGTGCCGAGTTGGTGTCAGCAGCCGGTGGATGACGAGCATATTTGGGTCACGATCCAAGCACCCCGTGGCACCGCGAGCGACCTCGCGCCCTACAGCGACGTAACTCAGATCCACGGAGTCGACGACTACCCGGTCGTCTACGGCGTCCCGGATCCCGACCTCCACGATGTCGGCGAATGGACGCAGACGATCGCGTCGGTAACGCCGAATCAAGCGGTGTGGACGACGCTGCAGGTTTGTGCCAGCGGCAGCTCCGGGCCGGATCCCGGCCAGTTCGTCGTGCCGACCGTGCGCCAAGAGCGCTACATGATCTATGACTCGATCCTGAACGGCGCCCGAAGCCTCGCCTTCTACGGCGGGAACATCGACCGCTGCTGGAACCCGAACGACGCACAGCATGGCTGGAACTGGACGTTCTGGACCGACGTCCTGAAGGGCCTCGTCCAGGAGATCAACGCAGACAGTCCAATTGCCCCCGCACTGGTCAATCCTGGCTCGACGAAGGTACTCGCGAGCAGCGACGCGACGACGCAGGTCATCAGTCGCGACGGGACCAACGGCGATCTCTGGGTGATCGCTGCCTCGAACGGCCAGAGCCCAACCGCGGTGACGATCAGCGGCCTTCCCGCAGACCGAACGAGCGGGACGGTGTACACGGAGGCGCGCTCGGTAACCGCGACCGACGGCGCCTTCACGGACACCTTCGACCGCTGGGACGTTCACGTCTACCGCTTCCCGCCGCCCCCTCCGCCGCCCCCTCCACCATCTGTCACTCCGCCGCCCCCGACCGGGCCGCCACCTCCGCCGCCGCCGACGACGAGCTCGGTCCCGTCGGGGCGCGATGTGACTGCTCCGGGGACACGGATCACGGCGGCGCCCTCCCGGCGGACAAAGCTCAGGCGGGCACGGTTCCGGTTCGTCTCGACCGAGGCGGGCTCGGTCTTCCAGTGCAAGCTCGACCGAGGACCGTGGAGGTCGTGCCGCTCCCCGAAGCTGTACTCAGGCCTTCGGAAGCGAGCCCACGTCTTCCGGGTCCGCGCGCGAGATGCTGCAGGCAACGTCGACCCGACGCCGGCGATTCGCTCCTGGCGAATTCGTTAGCTACGGCCTTCGCTGCCAGTCCGGGCTGAACTCGTTGATCCCGTTCGTCGACGTGATCTGTCTGACACCGGATCCGTTGCGACGCATGACGAAGAGCTCCTGATCGGCGTTGTCCGGGATCCAGCCGAAGGCGACAAAGCGACCGTCGGGCGACACGGCCGGATCCCCGCCATGCGGGTACAGGCGGCGCAAGCCGGTGCCATTGGCGCGCACGCTGAAGATTCCACGGCCGCGGGTTGATCTCGCTCCTCGCCCGAAGACGATAAGACCATCAGGCGTCCAGGTCGGCGACGTCTCGGTCAGCGGATAGCCGGGCAGCAACCGGCGCTCCCCGGAGCCGTCTGCGCGCATGCGGACGAGCTTCCAGTAGCCGAGCTGGCAACTGAACACGATCCAGCGTCCGTTCGGCGACCAGGCGGGCGTCTCGCAATCCTCGGCCTGGTGTGAGAGGCGGCGCTGACGGCTTCCGTCGACGCGCATCGAGTAGATCTGGAACAGGCCCGTCCGCGCGCTCGCGAACGCGATCCGTCGTCCGTCCGGCGACCAGGTCGGCTGGCGGTCCGAGAGGTAGTTGTTGGTCAACTGCCGGAGCCCCGTCCCGTCGGCAGAGACGACGAAGATCTCGGGATCGTGATCGCCGGCGGCCAGCGCCGAAATGGCGATTCGGCGGCCGTTGGGGGACCACGCCGCGCCCTGAACATCGACGATGCCCGGAGGCGTGATGTCTCGCGCCCCGCTCCCGTCCGGCGCGGAGGTAAAGAGCCGGTAGTCAGGCGGTGAGTTTCCGCCGAGTGGCCGAAGGTAGAGCAGTTGCCCGTTCCGCGGTGATGGGGCCGCGCCGACGGCAGCCGTCACGGACAGGGTTAGTAGCAGAGCACCGCAAAGCGCACGGCGGAGCATGACCGCTGTATTCCCTTCCGCTCGAGCGGCAATCAACTCCTCGAGCGACGGGCCAACGAGGCGGATGTGCCCGGAACGTGCTTGCTCGTCCGTTCGTAGATCGTCGAGGTCTGCACCTGGGCAACCTCGGGCCGCTGCGTGAGCTGGTCGAGGATGAAGCCGCGCAATTCGTGCATGTTGCGGACCGCCACGTGGAGCAGGCAGTCGTTCGGACCAGTGACCTCGTACAGCGTCAGCGTTTCGGGTAGCGAGAGGACGAAGCTCCGAAACGCTTCGACCACTTCGCGCGATTGTGGTCGGAGCCGGACGGCGATGATCGCCTCCATCGGCCGTCCGAGCAGACGGTAGTCGACGGCCGCGTGAAACCCGGTCAAGACGCCGCGCGAGACGAGCGAACGGATTCGTTCCGAGCAAGTCGACTGCGCGATCCCGGCGAGCGATGCGAGCTCCTTGTTGGAGCGCCGCGCATTCTCCTGCAGCGCGCGTACCAAGAGCAGGTCTAGCTCATCGAGATTCGATTCGAGCTCAAAGTGCCGAATATTGTTCGACATAGATCCCTGTTCGCTGGAAAAAGAATAATATCAATGCAGTACCGACGTAGATTGCGCGGAGGACGCAAATGAGTACAGCTGAGAGCGTGGCGATCGTGCTGGAGGCGTTCAAGGCGGTCGAGCAACGTGACGAGCAGCGCTTGGTCGAGCTTTATCACCCGGACGTCGAGTTCCACTGGACGCCCTCGTTGCCGTTCGGCGGAGGCACCGCCGGTCCGAGTTGGTCGGAGGTCTGGGAACCGCTGCAACCAACCGAGACCGAACGGCGCATGGACCCTCGGGTCGTCGCCGCCACCGAAGACGAGGTGGTGGTGCACTGGCATCAGCGCGCCGTCAGCCCGAGCGGGGAGCGTTTCGACGGCGAAGCCGTGGGTCTCTACGAGGTGCGGGACGGCAAATTCGCCCGCGCGCAGATGTTCTATTTCGACGCCATCGCCGTCCAACGCTTCCTGGCTGCGGCAGAGGCCGAACCTGGCTACCCGCAAGGGAACGAATCCGGGTCTTGATCGGCCTTCCGGGGCCTTCGCACAGGACCGATCTGCTGGTAGGGAGTGGCGGCGTGACGCTTCACGGGGCCGGTCAGGGTAGGCCGCTCAAGGGACTTGGCCCTTCGTCCAAACTCCTGGCCGACTCACCGTTGGGGGTTGTAGGTACTGCTCGAGAGTCATAGGTTTGCGCCTTCGCTGACATCGACTGCGGCAGAAGGAGTGTCAGATGACCGAGGAGGATCGGGGCCCTCTGCCCGCTCGCTACAGCCGCCGCGGGTTTCTGGCGAGAGCCGGTGCCGGCGCGGGGGCCCTCATGCTCGGTGGCAGTGCGTCGGCTGCGTTGGGGCGCTCGTTCGTGGGGACGCCGGCGCGGAGCCGGTTCGTCTCCACCGATGGTCAGCATTTCGGACGGCTCTTCCCGGGCCTCCCGCCGTTCGCTCCGGCAAGTGAAGGGATCAAGAAATCGCTGCGAGCGCTGGGCGCGCAGAACGGTCCTCTCGATGCCCAGGACAAGTTGAGCGCCGGCCCGATCCAGCTCATCGTCGACCCGAGCCTGAGCGCGAACAATCCGGACAATCCGACGCACACGGCAGGGACGACGTTCGTCGGCCAGTTCATCGACCACGACGTCACCTTCGACACGAGCTCGCCGCTGGGAACTCCGACAGACCCCCTGAGCTCGCCGAACGGACGGACGCCGGCGCTCGACCTCGACTCGCTCTACGGAAGTGGCCCGTCAGCGAGCCCGATGCTCTACGACATGACGAGCGATCCGGCCAAGCTCTTGATCGGCGCCGGCGGGCCGTTCGAGGATCTGCCGCGCCTCCCCGACAGCACCGCGATCATCGCCGACCCGCGCAACGACGAGAACCTGATCATCGCCGGGCTGCAGTGCGCCTTCATCCTCTTCCACAACCGCGCGGTCGACCATGCGCGCGCCAACGGCGCGACGACGGGGCAGGACGCGTTCACGGAGGCCCGGCGCCTCACCACGTGGCACTACCACTGGCTCGTGCTGCACGAGTTCCTGCCGTTGTTCGTCGGCCAGGCGATGGTCGACGACGTGCTCCAGAACGGCCGGCAGCACTTCACCGTCGGCCCGGGCGAAGCCTTCATGCCGGTCGAGTTCCAGGGCGCCTGCTACCGCTTCGGCCACAGCATGGTCCGCCCGTCATACCGGGCAAACCTGCAGGGCGACAACGGCAACCCGTTCTTCGGTTTCATCTTCGACCCGGCCGAGAACGGCTCCACCAGCGACCCGAACGACCTGCGCGGCGGCTTCTGCGCCGGCCGGCGGTTCGTCGGCTGGCAGACCTTCTTCGACTTCGGTATCGACGCGCACACGGGGAAGGCCGAGGTCAAGCGCAACAAGCTGATCGACACACACATCTCGACTCCCTTGTTCACGCTCCCCCTGGGCGCGATCGCGAGCGGCGACCAGCCGACCGTCCTGCCACAGCGGAACCTTCTACGCCACCTGACCTGGAGCATGCCGTCGGGGCAGGCAATCGCCGGGGCGATGGGCGTCACGCCGATCGGCAAGCACGACCTGCGGGAGCTGAAGCCGTACGGCTTCGACAAGAGCACGCCGCTCTGGTACTACGCGCTCAAGGAGGCCCAGCTCCTCGCTGCCGGTCTCCACCTCGGGCCCGTGGCCGGCCGGATCGTGGCCGAGGTTCTCATCGGGTTGCTCCAGACAGACCCGGGCTCGTACCTCCTCACGCAGCCCGGCTGGCAGCCGACGCTGCAAAACCCGGGCGCCGGGTTCCGCATGACGGACTTCCTCGCCTACGCCGGAGTCGACCCTTCGAGCCGCGATCAGTAACGGGTCGCTCATCGCCGCCCTCGGAAGCGCCGACCCGCGTGAGCGGGAGCGCGCAGCCAGCGAGCTCATCGCCGAGCCGGATCCGCGCGCGGAGGAGCCACTCCTCCGGGCTCTCGACGATCCCGAGGCCGGCGTGCGCGGGCAGGCGGCGCTCGCAATCGGTTCGCTGAAGTCCCAACTGGCCGTTCCGCGACTGCTCGAGTTGGTCCAGGATTCGGACTGGTTCGTCCGCGTCGCCGCACTGAACGGACTGGGTTACATCGATCCGGCACTTCCGGCAGAACGCGCGCTGACGGCACTCGAGGACGACGAGCCGCTCGTGCGCCAGGCGGCGGCGTTGAACCTGGGCGCTTCCGAGGAACCGCTCGCCGTGGACTTGCTCATGAAGGCGCTCGCGCACGACCCGGACTGGGCTGTACGCGAGGCAGCCGCCGACGCGCTAGGCGAGATCGGCGACCCGAGGGCCGCCGACTCGCTCCGGCGCGCGGCGCGGCTCTGGCGGATCGTGGTCAGCTGGCGAGTCGTCCGAGCGGCCCGACGCGCACTTCGCCGCATCCAAGCCGCTCGCTAGGCGGCGCAGCCTGTCGGAGTTCAGATGACACGCTTGTACGTTCGCCGGCGGGCGAACTCTTCGTAGCCCGCTCGCTCGAAGGCTTTGATCATGCCGACGTTGTCGCGATCGCAGTCCCCGCGGATCTCCTCCACGCCGCTGTCGAGCAGCTGTCGCGTTCCCCGTCGGACGAGTTGTGGGGCTAGACCTTGCCCTCGCAGGCCCGGCACGACGCCGACGTAGGCGATGACCGCGGCGGTCGGGTTTCGGGCCGCCATGATCACTCCGGCGAGGCTGCCCTCGCCCGAGTAGGCGAGCTCCCACCACTCGGGGCGGTAGTCCATTCCCTGCTCGTCGCGGAAGTCCGCCCGTGCCGCGCCCAGCGTCCCGCTCTCCTCGATGCGCTCGGTGATCCAGGAGTCTCGAATCCCCTCGTAGGTCGCTGCGATCGCCTCGATGAACGCGTCTTCTCCGACCTCCGACAACGTGCGGAACGTCAGCTCTTGCGGCGTCTGGTCGGTAGCCGAGCCCGAGTACCGCCAGCGCAGCCCGTCCCGCAACAGCTCGTATTCGGCTTGCTCGAGGAGCCGAATCCGCGCCTCTTCGCGCTCCTGGTACTGCGGCGCGGCCGGCGGACTGTCGACCGAGTGCGTGAGCTCGTCGGCTCCGAGATCACGCGCGAGGTCGTGCAGCCTCGCGAGCACCGCTTGTCCCGCCGACAGACGATCGTCCTCCCAGTCGGCTTCGATCAAGACGATGTCCCTCGGCACCGCCTCGCCCGCGAACGCCCACAGCGCACCTCGTGCCACCGGTACTCCGTCTTCCAGGCCAAGCAAGCACCAATCGAGCTTCGTGATCTGCTGCTCCAAGAGCGACTCCACGTACTCGCGCAGCTGCTCCTGAAAAGGTGACGCGGACGAGACGGAGAGGAACTCGTCCAGCGACGCCTCTTCGGCCGTGACGAACTCGAGCACGGCCGTCAGTCTGGCAGCAGCGGCAGGGTCAGCCCCCGGTCACGCCCCAAGAGGACGGCCCGAGTGACGGCGTCCAGTCCGAACCGACCTCGGATCTCGTCGAGCGCGGCGTCGAGGTCGGCGCAGCTGTGACGCTCGAACGGCAGTACGAGCTGGACGGTGTCGTCATTGTCGAGATTGGCGACGCTCAGACCGACGAGGGTGAGCCCGCGACGCTCGATCATCGGCCTGGCCGTCGCGAGCAGTCCCCGCATCGTGGTGAGGATCACCTGCGTCTCCGCGGTCGGCTGCGGCAGCGTGTGCGACCGAGTTGCCCGGGAGAAATCGTCGAAGCGGAGGCGAAGGACGACAGTGCGCCCGATCCGGCCGGCGGCCCGCATCCGGCGCGTGACGCGGTCGACCAAGGCGATAGCGTCTGCGTCGACCACATCCAATGATCTCGAGCGCAGGCCGAACGCGCGCTGTGATCCGATCGATCCGCGACGACGGTTCGGTCGCACCGGGCGCGGATCGCGATTGTGGGCGAGCGCGTGGAGCTGGCGGCCTGCCGCCCTCCCGAGCATCGAGACCAGCGTCGCCTCGCCGATTCTGGCCACCTGCCCGACGGTGGTGATCCCACGACCGCGGAGCTTCGCGGCCGTCACCTTCCCGACGCCCCAGAGCCGCTCGACGTCGAGCGGGTGGAGGAAGGCCAGCTCCCGGTCGGGCGGCACGACGAGGAGGCCGTCCGGCTTCGCGACGCCGCTGGCCACCTTCGCGAGGAACTTGGTGCGGGCAACTCCGACTGTCACGGGAAGACCCACCTGGTCGCGGACTTCGCGGCGCAGGCGCCTGGCGATCTCTACCGGCGTACCGGACAGCCGCCTCAGGCCGCGAACGTCGAGGAACGCCTCGTCGATCGACAGGCCCTCGACGAGCGGCGTCGTGTCCTCGAAGACGCGAAACAATGCCTTGCTCGCCTCGGAGTAAGCCGACATGCGCGGCTCGACGATGATTGCGTGCGGACAGAGGCGGCGCGCCCGTACGCCCCCCATCGCGGTGTCGACGCCGTGCGCCTTCGCCTCGTAGCTGGCGGCGAGGACGACGCCCATTCCGACGATCACGGGTTGGCCTCGCAGCCGAGGGTTGTCCCGCTGCTCAACGGACGCAAAGAATGCGTCGACATCGGCGTGGAGAATGGTCGCCTCGGCGTCTGCGAACATATGTTCGCTTGTCTAGGCTAGCACCTCCGGCAGCCCAAAGTCGGCGAAGAACCGCGGCGCGATGAACGCCGTGATGTCCTTGATCCGACCGTCCTCGAACGTGAGGACGTCGATCGCCTGCGCCTTGAAGCGCCCGGTTTCCTCGTCCTCGCTGTAGTAGGCGACGGCCGGCTGCCCGTTCGCGCGGATCGGAACGGGGCGCGCGGTGGCGCAGAACTCGACGGCCTCCTTCGCGAAGCCGGCGATCCGCTCGCCGCCGCGCCACCAGCTCGCCCACGGAGGCATCGAGAAGACGGCGTCCTCGGCCAACAGCACCCGCAGCGCATCGACGTCGCCCTTCGCCCAGGCCTCGATGTACGCCTCGACGAGCTCACGGACTCGCTCGTCGCCGAGCGAGCGAAGCGTCTCCTGCTGGCTCCGCTCGGGCAGACGATCCGTAACCGACTTGCGAGCCCGCTGTAGCGCGCTGTTCACAGAGGCGACCGTCGTCTCCAGCTGCTCGGCGACCTCTCGGGCCGAGAAGCCGAGGACCTCGCGCAGGATCAGCACCGCGCGCTGCGTGGCGGGCAGGTGCTGCAGCGCGGCGATGAAGGCGAGCTCGACGGCCTCGCGCCGTTCGTAGCGGGCCTCCGGCGCCGCGTAGCCGTCTTCGACGCCAAGTCGCTCGTCCGGGTAGGGCTCGATCCAGACCGACTCGACGAGCGGCTCGCCCGGGTCGAGCGGGTTCGTCGCAGGGCCGTAGTCGACAGGGAGCACACGCTTGGGCCGGCGCGCGATCGCGTCCAGGCAGGCGTTGGTGGCAATCCGATAGAGCCAGGTGTTGAGCGAGCTCCGACCACCGAACTCGGGCAGCGCGCGCCATGCGCGCAGGAAGGTCTCCTGGAGCACGTCCTCAGCGTCGTGAAGTGAGCCGAGCATCCGGTAGCAGTGGGCGTGGAGCCCGCCCCGGTGATGCTCGACGATGCGGCGAAAGGCGTCCTCGTCTCCGTCGCGGGCAGCGGCGAGGAGCGCTTGCTCATCCGTCCGGACGCTTACGGCCATCTTCACGAGGTTAGACGTCCTCCGTGGCGAGAACTCATCGCGGCCTAACATGGATTGCATGGGCTCGCGACTGTGACCCCGACTCGCGAGGATCAGCGCAGGAACGACAGCGCGCCTCCGTCACCGCGCGGATCGACGCCCTCGCCACCACGCTTCCCTCGAATTGGCCGCGCCTGGATCGTCTTGGCCCTCGTGCTCCTCGGCGTCAACTTCTACTTCGGCTCGCGCGTGAACCAGCCGGAGTCGCGCGTCCGCGTGCCTTACAGCCCGTTCTTCCTCAAGCAGGTGAACCTGGGTCACGTCGAGTCGATCACATCGAAGGGCACTGCGATCCAGGGGACGTTCACGCAGAAGATCACGTACGACGACAAGAAGCCGACGACACGGTTTCGAACCGAGATTCCGGCGTTTGCCGACAACAATGCGCTGTCCCGGTTGCTCGAACAAAAGGGCGTCGTGGTCAACGCACAGCCGCTCGACACCGGAGCGCCGTGGTGGCAAAGCCTCTTGGTCCTGTTTGCTCCGACGATCCTTTTCATCCTGCTGCTGTTCTGGCTCATGCGCCGCTCCGGAAACGTCCAGAACATCCTCGGCTCGTTCGGTCGCTCGCGTGCCCGCCGGTATCAGCCGTCGGGCGACCGCGTGACGTTCGCTGACGTGGCGGGGATCGACGAGGCGAAGGAGGAGCTGTCGGAGGTCGTCGATTTCCTTCGCATGCCCGACAAGTACCGACGGCTCGGAGGCCGCATCCCGCGCGGGGTCCTACTTTCCGGTCCGCCCGGCACGGGCAAGACGCTGCTCGCCCGCGCAGTCGCGGGGGAGGCCGACGTGCCGTTCTTCTCGTTGGCCGCCTCCGAGTTCGTCGAGGCGATCGTCGGCGTGGGGGCGGCGCGTGTCCGTGACCTCTTCACACAGGCCAAGGAGTCGGCGCCGGCGATCGTGTTCATCGACGAGCTCGACGCGATCGGCCGATCGCGGACCTCGGGCGTCGCCGGGTTCAGCGGCGGCAATGACGAGCGCGAGCAGACCCTGAACCAGATCCTGACGGAGATGGACGGCTTCGACTCGTCCACGAGCGTGATCGTGATCGGCGCGACCAACCGACCCGACGTGCTCGA
>Ga0081455_10007288_pt1 | contig 11672 bp, 12 predicted proteins | sample TabmetS3T2R1_FD_70207 | JGI IMG/M metagenome (GOLD analysis project Ga0081455, IMG submission 70207) | Tabebuia heterophylla rhizosphere microbial communities from the University of Puerto Rico - S3T2R1 | ecosystem: Host-associated > Plants > Roots > Rhizosphere ...
GAGGTTTCGGCGGGTCCAGGACCGTCGTCCGCTACTGGAAGATGCTGACGCCGCCGGGCCCGATCAAGAGTCCGATCACGACCAAGACGACGCCCCCGATGACCCCGCCACGGATGGCCGTGACGATGCCGGCGATCACCAGGACCGCCGCGATCAACCAGAGGACGGTCGCGGTTCCTCCGTTCATGGCGATGAGATCCATGGTCATTCCCTTCTCGTTCGTGCACGGACCGACCGTCGACGACGGTGGGATGCTTCCGGACGACGATCGGTCAGGCGAGTGCTCTCGTCAGTCCGAAGACGGGCGCGCCGGGGTCCCCCTCGCGGGGCCCGGATCGAGTTCGCGCGTGCGTTCTGACCCTGAGACGTCTTCCAGGGCCTCGCCGATCGCGCGCTTGGAAGCGGCAGCCAACGCAACGTCCCCGAGGGACAGGATCCCGACCAGACGGTCGTCCTTCATGACGGGCAGACGTCGCACCCGGTGGGCCGCCATCAGGTCCCGGGCCTCGGCGAGCTCCATGTCCGGCGAGACCTGAACGACGGACGTCGTGGCGATGTCACCGAGCTCCACGCTCTCCGGATCCTTCCTCGTCGCCAGCACTCGGGTGACGAGATCTCGATCTGTGACCAGCCCGATCAGTCGATCGCCCTCGGCGACCGGAACGACACCGACGTCGAAGTTCGCCATGATGCCGGCCGCGTCGTTCGCCGACATCGCGGGTGACAGCGTCTTCGGTGCCTCCGTCATCGCGTGTCGTACGAGCGTCGTCATCGTTGCCTCCGCGTCGTGGACCCGTTCTCCATTCGGGGGAGGTACCCGGAGGCCGCCACCCTCCAAACCCGGACCCGTTTGCTCGGAGCGGGTGGTGGGCATGCCCGTGGGTGACCGGATCGAGAGACCTTCACCGACCGAGCACCCCTGACCGGGGAGCGCACGATGGCGAAACTGCGAAGGGTCGACCCCTCCGAGCCTGGGATCACCAGACGTCGGCGAGGATCAGGGTTCAGTTACGAGCATCCGAGCGGCGAACCCGTTCGTGACCGGTCCACGCGTTCCAGGATCAGATCCCTTGCCGTCCCACCAGCGTGGGAGGACGTCTGGATCTGTCCGTACCCGACGGGGCACATCCAGGCGACGGGCAGCGACGTCGCCGGGCGCAAGCAGTACCGCTACCACGACAAGTGGCGCGAGCGGCGCGACCGCGAGAAGTTCGACGAGATGATCGAGTTCGCCCGGGCGTTGCCGCGGCTGCGCCGCCAGGTCGCCAAGGAGCTCGAGTTGCCGGGCATGCCGCGCGCCAAGGCGCTCGCCTGCGCCACCCGGCTGCTCGACCGCGGCTTCTTCCGGATCGGGTCGGAGGACTACGCCGAGGAGAACGACACCTACGGCATCGCGACGATGAAGAAGCGCCACGTCACGGTCACGCGCGACGCGGTCAGCTTCGACTACGAGGCCAAGGGCGGACAGCGCCGCCTGCAGACGATCGCGGACCGGCAGGTGGCGCAGGTCGTGCGCACGCTCCAGCAGCGCCGCGGCGGCATCGACGAGCTGCTGGCCTACAAGGACGGCGGCCGCTGGGTGGACATCAAGTCCGCCGACATCAACCGCTACGTGAAGCACGCGGCGGACGGCGACTTCAGCGCGAAGGACTTCCGAACCTGGAGCGGCACGGTCCTGGCGGCGGTGGCCCTGGCGGTGAGCGGCCCCGCGCAGGGCGGCAAGAGCTCCCGCAAGCGCGCCAAGGCCTGGGCGGTCAAGGAGGTGGCGCGCTACCTCGGGAACACGCCCACGGTCGCCCGCACCTCGTACATCGACCCGCGCGTGTTCGACCGCTTCGACGGCGGCCTGACGATCGCCGGTGTGCTGCCGGACCTGGTCGAGGACACCGCGGCCTGGCCCGACCTGCAGGGCACGATCGAGCAGGCCGTGCTCGACCTGATCGAGAAGGACACGTCGTCGCCCGCCCTCGAGCGGGCCAAGGCGCTGGCCGCTTAGCGGACCCTCATCCCCAGCGCCGGATCCCAGTGCAGCGGCGTGTCGTAGCGCTGGAGGGGGGACTCGGGGAGCTCGCCGATGCTCACGCCGCGCTTGGTGTCGGGCGGGCAGATCGCCACGAAGCGGACGAACCCGCCGACCCCGCCGCCGAACCGCGGGAAGCCCATGTTCACCAGGCAGCCGGTCGCGGGGACGCCGGACAGATCGGCCACGCCCTCGGCCTGGGCGAACCCGTTGTGCATGAGCCAGGCCTCGCCCTCGAGCGTCGGCGTCGAGTCGGTGTCGAGCGGTTCGTGGCCGTGGAAGAGGATGTGCCGTTTGAGCTGGAGGAACTTCAGGGCGTCGAGCGACACGCCCGGGAACTCGGTCAGGCCGCTGAGGGCCGGGTCGGGCCAGCGCTTCGACCAGTCGGAGCGGACGAACACCACGCTGCCGGCCGGAATCCGGCCGTGCTTGCGCTCGAAGCGCTTGATGTCCGACACCTGGAGCGCGTAGTTGAAGTTCTCGCGCACCTGGCGAACGATCGAGATCACGATCAGCTTGCGGACCGCGAACGTCGGCGGCAGCTCGTCGATCGCCGCGTACTCGGGCGCCCAGTGGGCGGGCGGGTCGAGCTGGGTGCCGAACTGGTCGGTGGACAGCTCGTACGCGGTTGCCTCGAAGCCGTCCTTGGCGTACGTGTAAGGGCTCCCCGTGGACGGATCGACGGCCGGCCGGAAGAACGACGGCCCGAAGCCCTTCCAGACCGGGATCTGGGGCGTGAGCACGTGCGACAGGTCGATGTACTTGGCCTGGCTCAGCGCGCGGTCATAGGCGCCCCAGAGGTCGCCGCCGCGGTCGTGAGCGGAGGCGGGCGCCGCCGCGAGTGCCAGCGCGAGCGCCACGACTAACACGCTGAGGATCTGGAGCAGTGCGAGCATGCCTGGCCAATTCGCTGCGTGGCCTAGCAGCCTGCTAGATGTTCTTTACATGCGCGGATATCGCGCGGCCGTCCAGCCGACCCGTCGTGAAAGGGCGCTGTTTCCCCCGGATCGGTCAGGCCGATGGGTGGCAGTCCCGCCCGCGCTTCACACCTTTCAGGACCCGTCCTCAGCGCGTGCTGAGCGGCACTTCGGCCGGCGGCGCCTCTGATGCGCCGACCAGCGGCGCCTCCGTCGGCAGGGGCGTGAGCTGGACCAGCAGATCCGAGTTCAAGCTGAACTGCTCGTCCGCCGTGCCGTGGTGCAAGGTCGCCAGCATTTGCGAGAGGCCGCGGACTTCACCGGTGGGAGCAAAGCTGTGCAGGTCCACCAGCGTCGTGCCCACGGCACTGACCTCGTAGGACTCGACGTTGAGCGTATTGCCGCTGTCGCCGAGCGGAAGCACCTGCGGTTTCGCGCTCTGGTGGACCGTAATGCCGATGCGCAAGCGATCTTGTTCACGCCCGAGCAAGCTGTAAGTCACCTTCTGCGGCACCTTCAGTTGACCGACCGTCATGATGCGCTCGACTTCCCAGCGCGCACCGATCCCGACGGGCTCGGTAGGCAACGCAGCTGACAGCAGCGTCGTGCGAATGTTGCCGAGCAACGCGAGGAGCCGCGGGGAGGCTTCCGGGGGGACCGTGACGCTCGCTTTACGCGTGATTCCGCGATCGTCGATCTCGAATACGGCGGAAGTTTTCGCGATCGGCGCGAGCTCGGAGGTCAGTGCGGCACGGGTGGCCTCGTCCACGCCGTCGGCGTCGTCGATGCGAATCGATTCGAAGCGGATCGGATAGCCCACCGTCCCCGCTTCGGTTCCGGTGAAACTCTGGCCGACCTGAGTGACGAGCTCGACCACGGGTACCTGTGCACCCGTGAAGGCGTAACGCGACTCGACGAAACTCGCGAGCGACAGGCGCAAGAGCACGCGCTGTGTCTGGCCCACCACACCTCGATAGCGAAGGGGTTGGCGAGGCTCGGTGCCTGCTTCTTGCAGCACGACTTCGAGGTTCACTCCGGATGGAGCCTCGCGGATTTCGGGTGCGTTGCCCGCGCACGCGGCAATCAAGAGGCACGAGACGAACATTGTCGGTCGCATGGGGCGATGCATATAACACGCTCGCCGCTGGTCGCAAATGACAAGCAATTGACAAGTAGTCAAAAAGTGGTCATATACATGGCATGGCCCGGCATCCTCTCGACAAGACACGCATGTTGCGCGCGCTCACCCTGCTCGACGAGCGCGTGACGGACTCGGCGCACCTGGTCGTCGGCGGCGGCGCCGCCATGACTCTGGCGTACGAGCACCCGATCGCAACTCAGGATGTCGATGCGTTTGCTGCGAAGGGCGGCCTGCGCATGGCCGAGCTCGATGCGGCGGCACGCGAGGTGGCCGAGGAGCTCGACATCGATTCGGACTGGCTCAACGCCCACTTCGAGACGTTCACCGCGGTCTTGCCTCGCGACTACGCGACGCGCCTCGAGCACGTCTTCGAAGGTGAGCACCTGCGCATCGACGCGCTGGGTCCCGAAGACTTGCTCGTCATGAAGTGTTTCGCGGGGCGAGACAAGGATCGCCCCCACGCGCGCAAGCTGCTGCGCCTCGCGAAAGATCTGAGCATCGTCGACAACCAGCTCGAGTACTTGGTGGAGCGGCGTTACCCCGGAGCCGAGCGCGCTGCCGACTACTTCGATGACCTTCGCGACGAGGCTGGGTTGTGAAGGGGCCGTTGCTCAATCCACCGACGCAGGCGGAGCTCGAACGACTCTACTTCGAGCTCGCTCAGGTTGGGGCGACGTCGGTTGGGCAGAAACGCCCTTGGCGGTATCGCCCCGCCTCGGTCGAAGCGCTGATCGCGCTCGCCGGAGAGATGCTGCGCTACGACGCGCGGCTCTTGTCGATCCTCGTGCAGTTGTTTCTCGCGCGCTGGCAAGATCTGCAGCCGCTTTCGCTCCGGCGCGAGCTGCACAAGCTGCGCTGGCCGCAGGCTCTGTTGGTGGCGCTCGAGTTTGCCAAAGACGCGTCCGACGATCCCGAGTTCCGTTACTTCGCGGAGTACATCGCTGCCGGGTTCGAGAGTGTCGAGCCCGCGGAGCGCTTCTTCATGGACGCCGAACGACCCGGCAGCCGCATGGCCGAGCGACGCATGGGCCGAAACCTCGCCGCGTACGCGCGCTGGGGCTTCGTGGGGAGTGAGCGACCGATCGCAGACCCCGTCACCAAGCGCGCGCTCGGGCGCTACGATGCGCGCACGCGGCGCGCCATCTTGCACGAGTTGATCGAGCGCCGCGGCGAGCTCCACCTGGCGGACTACCTGGATGCGGTCGATCACGCCATCAGCCGCCAACAGGCGCTCGCCGACCTGCGCAGCAGCTCGGAGCTGCGCGTGCAGGGCCACGGGCGCGGCGCGAAGTGGCGTTCGCGAAAGCCACGGCCCGCACAGGCTCGCCGCTAGGTGTTTCGCGGGCCGACGTGCGCGCGCCGGTAGTCTGCGGGTGTTTGCCCATTCCAGCGCTTGAACGCGCGCGCGAACGCCGCGCACTCCGAAAATCCAAGGAGAAACGCGATGTCCTCGACGCTGTGCCGGGTGTGTTGAAGGTAGTGCATGGCCGTGCGGTAACGCGCTTCCTTCAAGAGCTCGGAATACGACGTGCCCTCCTGGGCCAGGCGCCGCGTCAGCGTCCGCCGAGTCATTCCGAGGCGTGCAGCCGTCTGCTCGGCCGCGATCGCACCGTCACTCAACGCACCCAGAATGTCCGCGCTCACGCGCTGGATCACGCTGTCGCCGTTGCCCAGCTCCGCAAGCAGGTGGTCGGCGTGCGCCCGCAACACGCGGTGGAGCGGTTCGTTCGCGGTCGGCAATTGGGTGTCGAGTCGCCACGCATCGCTGACGAATCCGTTGAACGCCGCCTCGAACACGAGCTTGGCGCCTGAGAACACGGCGCGATAGTCGTCGGCATAGTCCGGCTCGGCCAGTTTGAACCACACCTCGAGCTCGGGCGGGACCTCGGGAATGCGGAGCCGAATCGCCATGTGGTACGCCGCGAGCTGATAGTCGATGAGCTCGCGCGGCATCGGCAGCGTGCTGCCCAACATCAAGTGCGACTTGTCGTCGCACACGACTTGGCGATAGTCCGCCGCGTCGTTCAGGATTCGTATGTAGCGACACACGAGTTGGTTGGCTTCGCGCCACGTCGCCGCGGACGTCGCCACCCACTCCAGCACTTCGAAGTCGCCGAGCTCGGTCAGGAGCGCAATCTGCAAGCCCAAGTTGGGGGAGCTGGCGCCCTGAACCGTGCGTTCGAGGAGCTCGACTGCGCGCGCGGTCGGGATGCGCTCGAGGCGCAGCGCGCTCTCGACCTCGTCGCGAAGTGGGGCCGGCAGCTCGGTGTGGGCGCGCAGGTACTTCGCGAGCGGGCGCAACAGGACGGTCGAGCACTGGGGCTGTGAGGAACGCTCCACGTACCCCTGTGTGCCGCGAGACGGCGCGGAACGCCAGCGCGTTCCGGCCGGCGGCGGCGCCTACCGGCGCATGCCTTCGCGCGTCATCAAGTCGAAGACCGTCTTTGCGATGAGATCACAGCCGGCGGCGTTCGGATGTATGCCGTCTTGCAATGTGATGTCCAGCTTGCTCGAATCCACGAAGTGGCAGCGCGGCATGCCGGTGGCGACGCACGTCTTCAGGCTCACCTCGCGCGAGTGGTCGAGCGACTCGTGCTTGGTTTCGTCGGCCGGGTAGGTGTAGCCGATGATGATGACGTCCTGGACGCCTGCCTTGTTGATGTCGGTGAGCATCGCCGCCGACGACATGTCGTGGTCCCAGATTCCATGATGGATGAACTGGAAGTGCCATTTGCGCTGACCGGTCTTCAAGTCGACGCACACCAGGCTCTCGCCGAACAGGTTGTTGCCGGGGCGATGGCCGCCGTAAAAGTCCGAGGTCGGCGTCTCGACCGGCAAGTACACCAGACCGAGCTCCTCATCCACCGTAATCTGCGTCCACACGCCGGTGTTGCCATTCACCGCCCACGACTCGTTTTCCCAGCTGTCGTTGCCGAACTCGCCCGGACGGGGAATCGTGTTGAACGTCCACAGGGTTTTGCCGGTTCTCACATCGAATGCGCGGACGAGACCCTTGGTGTTGTTGTGGGTGACGACCGTCATCCCTTCCTTGAACGACGATCCGACGATCACCACGTCCTTGACGACGGTTGGCGTCGCATGGAGTCCGATCTCACCGGTTTCCAGGTCGATTGGCTGTCCCTTCCCGAACACGGCGGCCTTCTTCAGGTCGACGACGCCGTTCTCGCCGAAGGATGGGATCATCGCGCCATTCTTCGCATTGAGCGCGATCAGTCGGTAGCCGGTCGTGACGTACAGGATGCGTTCGTCGCCCTTGCCGTCGGTCCAGTACGAGACGCCGCGGCCCGAGAGCTGGCGGGGCGCGATGGCCGCGCGGTTGCCCTCGCGGTAGCTGTGCGCCCAGATCAACTCCCCGGTCTTGCCGTCCAGCGCGACAACCGACCGCCGCGTGCCGGCGGTGGTGTAGAGCACGCCTTTGATGGCAAGCGGCGTCCCCTCGAGTTTGTACTCGGGGCGCGTGCCGAGGTTGTCGGTCTTGAACCGCCAGGCCAGCTCGAGCTTGTTGAAGTTGGAGGCGTTGATCTGATCCAGCGGGGAATACTTCGTGCCGCGAACGTCGGCGGTGTAGTGCGTCCAATCGCCGTTCTTCGTGCTCGGCATGCCGGTGGACTGACCGGACGTCCGGACCGTCATCCAGACGGCGCCGAGCATGGCCACGGCGAGGACCGGCGCGGCGCGTTTCATCATCTTGCGCATGGCGGTGTCTCCTGACAAAACAAGCGCCGGTCCATCACTGAACCGGCGCTGTAAGTACTCACGATCAACGCAGAGGCCGCAAAGCCCGCGAAGAAAAATCATTCTTTGCGTTCTTTGCGCGCTTTGCGTTCCTTTGTCACGCTGCGGCCGACGTCGACTTCTTGCCGAGCACCTCGCCGAACACCTGCACGGCCTTGGTCATCTCTTCCATCGTGCCGAGCGTGATGCGGGCGTGCGTTTTCTCGAACGGCGGGAAGTCGCGCGCGACCATCACGCCCTTGGCGCGGCAGGCATCGCGGAATGCCCTGGCCGGGGTGCCGATCTCGACGAACATGAAGTTCGCCTGGCAATCGGTCGCCTTCATGCCGCGATCGGCGAACCACTTCGTGACCATGTCGCGGACCGCCTTGTTGCGGTTTCGCTCGTTGGTGGTGAAGCTGGCGTCCTGACCGATCGCCACCGTGGCGGCAGCCATTCCGAACACGTTGAGCGACCCGGTGCCGCCCGCCGCGACCCATGGACGCAGCGCCTTGATGGTGTCGGCGTGCGCGATGGCGTAGCCCTGACGCAGGCCGGCCATGCCGTACGCCTTCGAGAAGGTGCGCGCCACGATCACACGCGGGTTCTCGACGGCTATCGGAATATGCGTCTCGTGGTCCGGATCCGTGACGTAGTCGAAGTATGCCTCGTCGACGAGGACGGTCGTCTCGGGCGAGGTGCTGTGGAGCTTTGACAGGAACGCACGGGTCGCTTTGGCGCCGACGTAGGTGGCCACCGGGTTGTTGGGGTTGCAGTAGAACACCAGCCCCGCGCCCTTGGCGGCGGCGATCATCTTGTCGGGGTCCAGCTTGAAGGCCGAATCGAGCGAGACGCCCTTGACCGGATGACCGAGGAGCTCGGCGTAACCGGCGCATTCCTCGTAGGTGGGAATGGTGCCGACGAGCGCTTTGGTTTTCGCCGTGTACACCTGCGTGGCAGCGCGAAGTATTTCAGTCGAACCCTCGCTGACCAGCACGTTGTCGGTTTTGACCTTGAAGTGGGCGGCAATCGCCTCTGTGAGCTGTCCGGCCTGGTTCGAATAGCGCCCCGGCCGGGCGCCACCCTCGAGCAGCGAGCGCAGCGTGTCCAGTACGGCCTTGCCGGGTCCCACCGGGTTCTCGTTGCTGGCGATGCAGATGACTCCGCGCTCGACGGCCTGCAGATCCGGCTCGATCGCGGACCAGATGCTGTTCTCGCGGCCGCGGCCCCAGATGCTGCCGGTTAGAGCCGCGCCCGCGCCGATCCCGGCGGTCTGGACGAATTTACGTCGTGATAACGTCATGGCTCCTCCCTACTGCCCCTTCCCCGACGAGGTCGTCGTCGAGGACTTGAGCACGCTGCGGAACACTTCGGTGGCCTTCTGCATCTCTTCCATCGTGCCGAGCGAGATGCGTGCCCACTGTTTTTCCAGCGGCGGGAAGTCGCGACCGACCATCACGCCTTTGGCGGCGCATCCCTCGCGGAACGCCGCCGCGGTCATCGTCTTACCGATCTCGGTGAAGATGAAATTGGTCTGCGAATCGGTCGACGTGTAGCCCAGGTCGGCCAGCGCTTTGACGGTGAAGTCGCGCACCGCCTTGTTGCGAGCGCTCTCCTCCTTGATGTGCTGCGGATCCTTGAGCGAGGCGACCGCCGCGGCCACCCCGAACGTGTTCACGTTGTACGGCATCCGCCAGGCGCTCATCTTCTTGATGGTCGCCGCGTCGCCGAGCGCATAGCCGATGCGCACGCCGGCCATTCCGTAGGCCTTCGAGAAGGTGCGCGCGACAATGACGCCTGGCGTCGAGATCGCGATCGGAATTGCGGTCGCGAATCCCGGGTCGGTGGCGTAGTCGCAGTACGCTTCGTCGATCAGGACCCCGGTTGTCGGCGACTGCTTCTTCACCTCGGCGATGAAGTCCTTGATCTCCTGCGCGCTGTTGATGGTCCCGGTCGGATTGTTCGGATTGCACAGGTAGACGAGGCCGGCGCCCTTGACATGCGGGAGGAGCGCGCTCAAATCGGTCTTGAGCGTCTTCTCGGTGACCGGAGCCGTCTTGATCGTCACCTTGAGCATGTTTTGCGCGAACCCGGCCGGATCGCCGTAGGTCGGCGACGGGATGACCAGGTGCTTGCTCGGCGACAGGAACACGCGCGCCGCATTCTTCAGCAGCTCTTGCGACCCGACGCCCAGGACCACGTTCTCGCGCTTCGCGGTGTTGAGCCTCGCGATCAGAATCTCGAGATCCGCGTCCAGCGGTGTGCTGTTGAACGGATACCGATTCGCCTCGGGGAATTTCCCGAGGATGGCATCGATCGCGGCTTTCCCGGGACCGAGCGGGTTTTCATTGCTGCTGATGCGAATGCCTTCCACTCCAGGAGGAAGACTGGGACGCGGGCCACGCGCGCCACCCTGGCGGCCGGCCTGCTGCGCTTCCGCCATCAGCTCTTCGTGGCCGCGGGCGGCCATGAAAGCAGCGGCATGAGCGTGCTGTCCCAGTCTCAAGCCCTGAAGGAAACCGCGGCGCGACACCGACATGGGATTCCTCCTTCAGCTGTGCGGGGATAGAGAAACCGAACTGCGGGTCAATTCGACGGATTTTACGCCGCGCTTGCAGAGGGTGTCAACGAAACAAGGGACTATCTTTGTCTACAACTGTCACCGATAAAGGGAGTTGTGCTATTCTCCCACCGCCTGCCTCCGCGCGTCCCACGCGGAAGACTCTTTTTTAGGATTGAAAAGATGACTGGTACGCGACGTCTGTACACCTGGACGGTTCTGACAGCGCTCCTCGGTTTCGCGGTGCCCGCTTCAGCTCAATACAGACCCCGGCCGCTCAACGACCCGGCCACCGGCGAGAGGTTCCACATCGAGGGCGGGGCCGATTTCTGGTTCCCGAACACCGAGATCCTCGTCGCCAGCGGCGGAACCGGTGCGCTGTCGGGCCTGACGGGCACGCAGATCAACGCCAAGACCGATCTCGGTCTCACCAACAAGCGGCTGCCGAAGCTGGAGTTGACGCTGCGCCCGGTGCCCAGCCAGAAATTCCGGCTCGAGTACATCCCGATCAACTTCGAGGCGACGACGACGCTGACGCGCAACATCGACTTCAACGGCCAGCGTTATCGCATCGGCCTGCCGACCAACACGAGTCTCGACTGGAAAGCGTATCGCTTCGCCTACGAGTTCGATTTCGTGACCAAGAATCGCGGCTTCGCCGGCTTCGTCATCGAAGCCAAGTACACAGATGTGGCCGTTCAGCTGACGAGCCCAGTATTGAGCGAGTTCGCGAGCGCGCGCGCCCCGCTGCCCGCGCTTGGCGGCATCGGCCGCTTCTACGTCGTGCCCAACATCTCCATCACCGGCGAAGTGACCGGCTTCAAGCTGCCCGACAGCATCGACAGCCGCTACGGCGGGCACTACGTGGACGTGGACATCTACGGCACGGTCAACTTCTCGAACAACTTCGGCGTGAAGGGCGGTTTCCGCTCGCTCGACATGGGGTATCTCGTGAAGCAGGACAGCGGGAGCTTCACGTTGAAGGGGATCTACTTCGGCGTGGTCGCTCGCTACTAAGAGACCTGCAGCGACCACGCTGTGCAAGCGCGCAGCTATCAGTGGAGCGTGGCGCCCGCCGGCACGAGTTTCAACAGCCGGCGATCAGCCTCCATCAGGGTCTCGTCCTTCTTACAGAAGCAAAAGCGTAATTTCGTCCGGCCGGCGCTTGTCTTGTAGAAGCTGCTGCCCGGCACCGCCGCCACGCCGACATCCTTGACGAGATAGCGCGCGAACTCGACGTCGTCCGCGAACCCGAACGTGCTGATGTCGGTCATGATGTAGTACGCGCCAAACGGTTTG
>Ga0081455_10007289_pt1 | contig 11672 bp, 8 predicted proteins | sample TabmetS3T2R1_FD_70207 | JGI IMG/M metagenome (GOLD analysis project Ga0081455, IMG submission 70207) | Tabebuia heterophylla rhizosphere microbial communities from the University of Puerto Rico - S3T2R1 | ecosystem: Host-associated > Plants > Roots > Rhizosphere ...
GTCAGCCGCGCTATCGTTTCCATTGGAACTCGCCGATGATCATGAGCCGGCATAAACCGGGCGTGATCTATCTGGGTGGCAACTGCGTCTTCAAGCTCACCGACCGCATGGAAAAATATTCCGTGATCAGTCCCGACCTTACCTACAACGACCCGACTAAAACAAACGCCACTGGAAGTGGCGCGGAAAATTACGGGGTCGTCTTTTCGCTTGCCGAATCGCCGAAGCGGGCTGGCCTTTTGTGGGCGGGAACGGACGACGGGCGGCTCTGGATTACAGAGAATGACGGCGGCAAATGGACCGAATTGACGAACAATTTGCCGGAGCCCGCGCACGGAAAATGGATCGTGCGAATTGAGCCATCCAATCTCGATGCAAATGTGGCCTACGTTGCGATCAACGGGTATCGGTCGGGTGATGATCGTCCGTTAATTCTGCGTACCGCGGATCTGGGAAGAACATGGCAATCTGTCACAGGCGACCTTCCACAGGGCGATCCCGTGGAGGTGGTCCGCGAGGATCCGGTCAATTCAAAATTACTTTACGCGGGGACCCACTTCGGACTGTTTGCTTCTTTCGATCAAGGCGCGCATTGGGTGCGCATTGGCGATGTCCCTTCGGTTCGCGTGGACGATATCCAGATTCATCCGCGCACATCGGACCTCGTGATCGCAACGCATGGCCGTAGCATTGCCATCCTTGACGATACGATTCCATTTCGCGAATTCACGCCTGAGATTGCGTCCAAGCCGGCACAACTATTTACCGTGCGCTCGCTTACCGGCGCTTATCTTCAGCCTGGATTTGTCGATTCGAATGGCAAGGGAATTTATCGCGGGCAGAATCCACCCGAGGGAGCGCTGTTCACGGTTTGGGTGCGTGAGTTTACGGGCGACGAAATCAAAATCGCCGTGACCAAATCGACGGGACAGCCAGTCGCGAATCTGAAAGCGCCAGGTACACCGGGCTTTACCCGATTGAACTGGGATTTGCGACCGTCAAAAGATTTAATTGCTGAATACGGCGGCGACGATCCCAAGCGGCTTCTCCCGGCCGGAGATTACACAGCGGAGTTAACTTTCGGCACAACGAAGATGAAACAAACGTTTCACGTTGATCTTGCCGAGGGCATCACTCCGCGGTGACGGTTACGCCATGCCTGCTATCGGAATCACGGGCGGAATCTCGACCGGCAAGAGCACGTTTTGCGACTGCCTGCGCCAGCTTATGCCGTCAGCGAAATTTTTTGATGCCGACCAGGCAGCGCGGTCACTCGTCGAACTTCCGGAAGTGAAAGAGGAAATCCTCGGCCGATTTGGCAGTGACGTCTTTTCGCCAGACGGGGACTTGAATCGAACGAAACTTCGGGCCATAGTGTTTGCAGACGCGACGAAAAGGCGCGTGCTTGAACAGATTCTTCACCCTCGGATTCGTCGCCAGTGGATGGCGGAGGCGCAAAAGCATCGTAATGCTCCCGACTTTTTCTTTGCTGACATTCCCCTTCTTTATGAAACCGGTGGCGAAACATTGTGCGAGCGAGTCGTTGTGGTTGCATGCTCGCCCGAAGTGCAGTTAGACCGGTTGGCGCAGCGTAAATCTCTGAAAAATTTCGAAGCGGAACAAGTGATTAACTCACAGATGCATCTGCAGGAGAAAATCAAGCGTGCGGACTACGTCGTGTGGAATAACGGCGGCTGTAACGCTCTCATGGAGCAAGCGAAGAAAATTGTTGCGCTTTGGCAAGGGCAATCATGGAAGAAAAGTTAAAGGGCTCGAGCTCGCAGACGGAGACCTTGGAAGCGGGCGAATCGGCTGCGCACAGTCAAAGGTCGACTGAAGCAGCTCCGTTAGTGGAGACGCGCTCCAACGAAGCGCGCAGGTTAAGAACGGATCTAGCACTGGACCTAAACGAGCTTCAAGGATCTTCGAGCGAAAAACTCGAAACTTTGGCGCAGGATTTGGAGGTGTATCTGCATCCCGCCCGCTCGCGTCATCAACATATTCTAGACATTCTCCGAGCGGCATTGAGTAGCGGCGCTGCGGTAACCGCGGAAGGTTTCCTCGACCAGGTGGGCGATTCGTTTGCCATGTTGCGCTGGCCTGAGTTGAATTTTTTACCTGTCCCTGAAGATGTCTGTGTCTCTCGTACCCTTATCGAGCAAAATTGTTTGCGGCCGGGCCAAAAAATTTCAGGGGTGGTGCAATTGCCGGGCCAGCGTGGGAAGTTTCTCAATCTCGAGAAAATCACACGGATAGAGAATCAGACGACTGAAGATTGGACGGCGCCGACAGACTTTGAAAAGCTAACGCCTCAGTTCCCGCAGGGCAGGATCATTTTGGAAAATCCAAAAACAAATTCCGTTACTGCACGCGCAGTGGATTTGTTGGCACCGCTTGGACGCGGCCAGCGTGGGCTGATTGTCGCACCGCCGCGGGTAGGCAAGACGATCCTGCTAAAGGAAATCGCCAAAGCGATTCGGGTTAATCATCCCGAGGTGGTTCTGATACTACTTTTGGTAGATGAGCGCCCGGAAGAGGTCACGGACTTGGAGCGAGAAGTCGACTGCCAGATTTATCATTCCAACTTTGACGAAAGCGTGCAGCGACACGTGCAAGTGGCTGAGATGGTCATGGAAAGGGCCAAACGCCTGGTGGAAATGAAACAAGACGTGGTGCTTCTACTCGACAGTATTACACGCTTATCGCGCGGGTATAACAATCTGCAGTCGAGCAGGGGACGTATCATGTCGGGGGGCGTAGAGGCGAAAGCTTTGATTAAACCGAAGAAGTTCTTCGGTTCGGCGCGCAACGTGGAAGAAGGTGGCAGCCTGACCGTGCTCGCCACCGCGTTGACAGAAACCGGCAGTCGAATGGATGAATTGATTTTCGAAGAATTCAAGGGCACCGGCAATATGGAATTGCATCTTGACCGGGCTCTGCAGGAAAAACGGCTCTATCCGGCCATCCATCCGATGCTCTCAGCGACCCGGCGCGAGGAGCTGTTATATCATCCAGATGAATGGGAACGCGTGTTGATGCTGCGAAAAACGATGGCAGCCCTTCCGCCGCTCGAAGCGATGGAAAAGCTGATCGACAACCTGCATGCGACGAAAACCAACGCTGAGTTGCTCTTGAGCGGATTGCGCTGACGCGAAACGTGATTACAGACGCCGCGCGACTCGCAAATCTAATTGAGCAAATCGAACCTGCCGACCGCGTCGCAGTCGATACCGAAGCTGATAGTCTGCATTCGTATCGGGAAAAACTTTGTTTGCTTCAAATCAGCATTCCGGCACCCGATGCCGCCCCTGGCGGTGCTGATGCCGGCTCGGATGCAACCCTAAATGATGAACCCGCGCGGGGGGTTTGCGATTATATCGTCGATCCGCTTGCCGATATCGATCTGGAGGCATTGCGTGAGCGATTGGAAGCAAAGGAAATCGTTTTGCACGGTGCCGATTATGATCTGCGAATGTTGCGTCGCGGTCTGAATCTGGCACCTGGCAAAATCTTCGACACACTGATTGCAGCCCGTCTCCTAGGCATTCGTGAATTCAGTCTGGCCGCATTGGTAAAACGCTATTTCGGTCTCACACTGCTTAAAGGTTCGCAAAAGGCGAACTGGGCACAACGGCCTCTACCGGTGCGCATGGCAGAATACGCGATTAATGACGTGCATTATTTGTTGCGTCTTGCCGAAATGTTGGAAGGCGAGTTGGTTCGCTGTGAGCGTTTGGAGTGGTTTCGGCAGTCCTGCCAGCGGGCCACTGAGCAGGCGGCCATCGCGCGGACGCGTGACCACGATGAACTTTGGCGTATTCGCGGGTCTGGCTTGCTTCGTGGTCGGCCCGCTGCGGTGCTTCGCGCGCTTTGGCATTGGCGTGAGAAAGAAGCAGAAAAGGCAGATCGTCCTCCGTTTCATGTTTTGCGCAACGAGGAACTCTTGAACGCCGCTGTGAAATTCGCTTCGGGAGGCGTTCCCGACTATAGACATTTTTCCTCCCGTCGCCGCCAGGCATTCCGCGAGGCAGCGCAAACTGCTTTGGGTGCACCTGAATCAGAATGGCCAGTCCTGCGTCGCCATTTTGGAAGCCGACCGAGTCATGAGACAGTCCAACGCGCCGAGGAGTTGCAACGCCGGCGCAATAGCTCCGCGGAGGAGCTTGGACTGGAACCGTCGTTCATTGCACCGCGAAGTACGCTCGAAGCGATCGCGGCAGATCCCTCTCGAACGGCGACGTTATTGGTTCCGTGGCAGCGGCAGTTGCTAGGGGTCTCAATTGTCACCGACCAGTCGTCCAGAAATCCGTAGTCAACTCTTTGCGTAAAAAGGTTAGTCCTCATATTCGAGATCGGTTCCCGCGGGCCCGTTTTTACCGTTTTTTGCCGACGGAGAAAGAATTCCAAAGTTTTTAAGAAACTTTGCCCCGCGGTTTCCGGATATCTTTCTGTAGGGGTGTAAAAAATCCTTGACCTAACGAGGTTTAGGCGCCAAAAAGCCCGCCGGGATTAGGTCTTTCGACCATAATGCATGAACCGGCAGTTTTGCCTCTTTGTATTCACAGCGGTCGTGGCGTCGGTTGCGACGTCGTTTCCCGGCCAGCTGGATGCCGCGTCGAGTAACGAAGCGCGGGTTACCCAAGTAAAAAATCAGGTCCAATTAGCGAGTTCCAAGCAGATCGCGCGACATGCTTCGGTGAACGACATCGTGCACGAACAGACTATTGTTCGAACCGGTAACGGATCGCGCGGTGAGATCGCTTTTCCTGACGAGACTGTCGTGCGGCTGGCGGCTCGCACCGCATTTGATTTCAAGAATGGCACGCGCGGGTTAAATCTGGGGGAAGGCGCAGCGCTGGTTCAGGCTCCCAAAAAAGCAAATGGAGCGACGATTCATGCAGGCAGCGTCGCGGCAGCCGTGGCGGGAACCACGGCCATGATCGAGTACCGCCCCGGCTTTTACAAATTTTTGGTGCTGGAAGGCACCGCGCGAATTTATCGGCCCGGTCATCTTGGCGATTCAGTTCTTGTATCTCCCGGGCAAATGGTTTTCGGCAATCCAGAGTCTGCGCTCAGCGATGCCGTAGATGTCGATATTGAACGCTTCATGAAAACCAGTCGCTTCATTACAGATTTTCCTCCGCTGCGCAGCGTGAAGTCTATCGCGGCGGAGAGCCAAAAGCAGCAACACGAGAAATCGACTAAGAACCTGGTCAACACAAATCTGGTTATTTTTGGGGGCGGCACACAAGTGTCGGTTACCGATCAGGGGCAACCTGACACAGCCGATGACAAAACTGCGGCACTGGCGGCGCCGCATCGACTGCAAAGCCTGACTCCTAACGCAGCTCCCAATTTACCGTAGCGACCCTCCATATGAAAAAGACTTTTGTGCAAATCTCTTGGGGCGGACTGATAGTCCTGCTATCTCTTTTTGCCGCGGCGCCGTTTGCTAATGCAGACCAACCGCAAAAAGCGCGCGTATCGCAGGTTATCCAGGACGTCCGGCTACTGGAAGCGCAGGGCGCGCCGCGTCCGGCAACGGTGAACGATACAGTGACGCAGCAAATGGGCGTCCGCACCGGCGTGGAATCGCGCGCAGAACTGACCTTTACCGATCTAACGCTGACGCGACTCGGCGCGAATACAATTTTCAGTTTTAAGCAGGGGGCGCGTGAGCTTGATCTGACCAGTGGTGCAGTTCTTTTACAGGTTCCGCCCAAAGCGCCGGCAGTTAAGGTCAGCACATCGGCCGTTACAGCGGCGGTGACGGGAGGGACCGCTCTAGTGTCAACTGGGCCGCCTACAAAACTCATGGTTTTGGAAGGAATCGGCATGTTTTATCCCAACGGTCATCCTGAACGAGCTGTGACGGTGCACGGCGGCGAAATGATGATGATGACGGCAGACCGTCGGATGACGAAACCACAGAAGTTTGATGTAAAGCTCGTGATGCAAACGTCGCGTCTGATCCAGGATTTTCCGCCGCTGGAAAATCTGCCGTTGATCATGGACGTGGTGAATCTGCAGCTCGCAGCCCAGCTATTGGGGACGTTCACCGAGCCTCTGGCCAAAAACCTCGTCGACGTAATCGGTACGACGGATCAAAACGTCAACGCGAACCCTATCATTTTAGTGAGAAACGTGACGACGAGTCCAACTGTGCCACCGATATCGCCGACACCTCCACCGATATCGCCAACCCCGCCACCGATATCGCCAACGCCGCCGCCACCAACGCCCACAGTATCGCCGTCAGGAACACCGACCAAGTTCGGTACGCCAGGCACTATTACGGCCCCGAACCCTTACGTGATAACAAGTGACACCGTCATCAGCACTGACCCCTCAATCACAACGAACGGCGTAACAGATTTAGGTAAGATTTATCGCGGTCGATCGATCGACGGCGCTTTCTCTGCATGGGGCTTTGGATCGACATCGGCTTTCGACACCGCAAGCGGGTTCGATAACTTAATCGGGGACAACTCGGGAGCAGCATTCAAGTTCACCGCCCTCCAGTTAAATGGTGATCCAATCATCGACACGACAAATGGTGAAATCAATCTGGCTTTGATCGCTGTTAATGGAATCACTTCGGCGGGTGGCGGAAGCGTGCTGACGTTCGAAGGTATCCGTGGTCTTTTACTGGCGACGCAAAATGGTCCCATCACTCTAGGGCCCGATATTTCGTTCGCCGGACTGCACGACTTGGCGATTTACGCTCGCGGTTCCGGCAGCGATTTGAGTCTCGGCTCCGACATCAGCACGACGAGCCAAGTCAGTCTTTTTGCCGAACGGGACTTGTTGATGACGTCGAGCATCACAACCGAGAATCTGTACGCATACGTTGGCCGAAATATTTCGATTGACGGTGAGGGAGCCATCCACGCTCCAACAATCTCTCTCTTTGCCGGTCAGAACCTGCATTGGACCGGCCAAACCTCTGATGAAACGGCGTTCAATTCTAGCGGTAATGTAAGTATCTTTGCCGGTCAAAATTTGGATATTAGGAATGATCTGACAATCATTCGAAGAAATGGCGGCGTTACTTCGGGTCTCAATGTCTTCCTTTCTGCTGGGAACGACTTACTGGTTGGCGGCAACCTGGCGATTGCCACGGATATCAGCAATCTAACGGACGGAGCCAATATCGATGTCTTGGCTATTAGAAATCTCACTGTTGGGGGATCCCTTGCACTGCAAACAACGGCGACCGCGCAATCGGGAACGGGTGCTAATATCGATCTGCTCGTTGGCGGCACGCTCACAGCCGCCGATTTGTTCCTCGGGGTCGAGCTGGCAGTGGAGGCCCCGCAACAAAATGGTGAAAACGTGACGCTCGCAGTGGGCCAGGATCTGATTGCTCACAACACAACGAACTCCGGCGGAGTCGACCTGGAGATAATTACCCCGGTTCAGCAGACGGTTAACTCCGGTGCGAATCTTTCGCTAAGCGTGGGAAACAACCTCACTACGGATGCCAGCGGCGATACCACGCTATTGATTAATAACAACATCAATCATGTTGTTAACGGGGCCAATATTCTGGCCGCAATCGGAGGAAATCTTGAAACTAACAATCTCCGGCTAACGCTTTTGAATAATGGCGGTGAAATTGGGACCGGAGGCCTCGTCAGTTTGGACGTTTCCGGCAACATAATTGCTCACGGCGACGCCAATTTTGAGATCCAAAACAGCGGCGGGAGAATGGACAATACAGCCATCAGCGTCGCGGCGGGGAATATTAGCGCGAATTCGTTGTCTGCTACGATTGATAACCGCGAAGGCGGTGTCATTGCCGGCGCGGGGCTGGTCCAAATGAACGTTGCCGGCAACGCAAATGTTGCCGACGATGCCACACTTGCAATTTACGGCAGCGATGGTGCAGCAGGCAGCGCGATTAATGTTTTCGGTGGTAATTACAACGTCGGCAGCACTTTTCTCACCTACATCGACGGCGCGGGAACGATTGCGTTTAATAATGCCAGTGTTCATGCAGACGTGCTGAAGGCCGGCGTGTTCGGAGCAAACGGCGCACTCATTATTGGCGGTGGCACGCTCTCAGTTGATACTACATTGAAGCTTTATGCACCGGGCAGTAATGGCCAGCTCAACTTCGTTTCTAATGTCACCCTCGGCGGGAACAGCAAGAAGATCCTCGCAGCGGATTCGGTTACGATTTTCAACAACGTCGTTGTGACGATAGGGGGTGAAGCTCTGGCCGATGTTTTTACAAATCATCCCAATTATACCGGCTTTGGCGGTAATGGTTCGACTACCGGAACTTTTGCCGGCGCGGGCGCAAACCGACCGCGGCCACTCTCGGACGCCCCGCCTTTTGATCCCCAGGCAGCGCCCGGAAATCCCACGAACGGAAAGAGGACCAGGAGAGTAATTAACGTCCAAGATAGCGGGCAGTTACTATCTCTGCTTGACGGCGCCGTTCCCGGCCGTGGCGGAAAACTTAGAGTACCACATAACAAGCAAGGCAATTCGCGACGCGCTGATCGTCTCAATGTCGCTCGTATGACGAAAGTAGATCGCGATGTGGCGGATATCAGGCAAATGCGTGATCGCGGAGTGATTAATAATCGTCTTGGTTCCGGGACGCGATCCTTCTAACATCAGAGAACTGGCGTTTCTAACCTGCTCATTGATATGGCTCAAAACTTTAACGGCATCAGGGACAAGCAACACAGCAAGTGGTCGCGCTCGTGAGACTTTGCCTTGACCGTCGTTTGTGCGGGTTTGTCACGACTTTGTGCGTGCTTTTTTTAATCGCGGTAAATGAGGGTTGGGGCCAGAGTGCGGACCAGGCGCAGCTGACACGCGAGCAGGCTCCCTCAGCCTTTCCCTCTACTGTCCCTCCCACGGGAGCTGAAGGTGGAAACGTCGCGGCCGCACCCGGCGACGCTGATCTCGGCGAACAACAAATCCTCAAGCGCACCGACCAGTATCATCCGTTCACCATTTCCGCCGGCGCACCGTTTTACTGGACCTCAAATGTTGCCCTTACGCGAAGCGGGGAGCAAAGTGATTTTGTCGTTGCACCGGCGGTAGCGGCCTTTTATGAGCCGCGAATCGCCAATAACTTGTATGGACTAATCGATGTCCGCGAGCAGCTGTTTTATTACGATCGATTCGACAACTTCAATTTTGGAAGTTTCGACGTTGAAGTAGGCCTGAGATATCTCGTGCCACAGTGGCATAATCTGCTGCTGCGTCTGGAGTACGATTACAACCGGCTCACTGAGAAGAACAGTTTCGCGGCTTTTTTTCAAAACCATGCCATCATTCTGGACGCGTCGATTCCGTTTCAATTTGGCCGCGCTCAAACACTCACTCTTGGCGCCGACTTGGATATCAGCATGGCAGCCGACGAATCTGGACAGCCGCCAAACATCAATGCGATCTCTGCGCAGCGAAGCGATTATGCCGTTTATCTCGGCTACTCAGCCGTTCTCACGCGTTCTTTTTTCATTAACGCAGTCGGCACCCTGGTGGTGCGTCAGTATTATGAAGGAGGCCGGGACGACATCAGCGAGATTCTTGCGCTGACCGCAAACTATCGTGTGAACAAGTACTTGACCGTGAGCGCTGTGAGCACCTTGGCGGCGAGCCAATCAAACCAGAGTGTTTTCGACTATCAAGTGGCCAACCTTGGCGGTGCCGTGGCCTTTCAAATGAAATTCTAGATTTTCCGTCGCGGTCCCAAATTCCTCGCACCTACGGAATAACCAAGCTCTGACCCACCGTAAGCCTTTTGGGGTCGTGGATATTCTTCCTGTTCGCTTCCAGGATGTCTTTCCAGCGCTGGGGCGATTTATAAAATTTTCGCGAAATAGAGAAAAGTGTATCGCCTGACTGCACGACGTAGCTTCGATCTCCTTTTTTGGAGCCGGTTTTTTTGAGACTGCTGTCGCCTTCCTGTGATTTGTCCGTCAGGCCTCGCGCCGGCGCAGCGCGAGCTTCAAGTTCCTTGTGCAAATTAAGGTTTTCATTTCGCAAGCGGGCGGCCTCGGACCGAGTGATGACGGAATCGCCAGACAATACCGTCAACGCAGCGATCTCATCATGTTTGATCGAGTTTTTGACATCAGTGGCATGAGCGCCGTCCGGACTCAATGAGAGATAACGTCTGAAATGATGAAGCGCGCTCACCGGGTCGTTTAGCTTGTCGTCATAAAGAAGAGCCAGCTTGTAATGAACTTCAGCGCAACGCGGACTGTCATCGAGCGCGGCTTCATACAAGTTGATCGCGCGCGCAAAGTCTCCCTGTGCCGATTTCGTGTCAGCGTCCTGAATTAGTTGGGCACGGCGCGAAACGCCCATGCGATCACAGCCGGCCAGGCTCAGGATAAAAAAGATCCATAGCCAAATACAGGTCCCGCGCGCCGTACGGGACAATAGAAAAATCGAGTATCCAGATCGAATCTTGTCAGAGCATGACATTGTCGCCAATCTGCTTACCTGTGACCCCACGCGCACTTCAATTCTTTTTCGTTATCGGAGTGTTGATTTTTCTTTTGCCCCCGCGTCTGCGAGGAGAACTCTCGGTCGGACAAAGCTATTCGCTGGATTTTGTCGACATCGATGGAAATAAACATTCCACCGCAGGTGGACATGTAACGGTTGTCGTCCTGACCACTCCTGCCGAACGAGAAAAGGCGCGCATCGTGGGGGATCGCGTGCCGGAACGTTGCCTGGGGAACCCAGATTACAGAATGATCACGATTGTTCGTTTTACTAGAAAACATACTGTGGTTGGGCGAAAGATTGCTACATCGTTCATTCGGCACCGCGTGAACGAAGAAGCAAAACGGCTTCAGGCCCGATATGCCGGAAAGAAGATTGCACGGGATGCCCGGAAAGACATTTTCGTCGCGACCGATTTTGACGGATCGATGTCGTCGCAGCTTGGCCAAACGGAAGGATCAACGGAATTTTCCGTTTTTGTATTTGGCCGAAAGGGCGAATTGATCGCTCAATGGCATGGAGTGCCAAGTGCGGACCAGTTGGATGCCGCGCTTAAATAAATTTCGCGGCAACAGCCCTCTTTAGTACTTCGGCACGTTGGGATCGACGTGGTCCGACCACGCATCGATCCCGCCTTCGAGATTGTAAACTTTGGAGAACCCGTGCTGCTGTAGCAGGCGAACTGCCTGAGCGCTGCGCATTCCACTGTGACAATGAATTATGATTGGCTGCTCGGGCTCCAGTTCGTCCAGTCGGTCGGCAATTTCTCCCAAGGGAATCAATTTAGCGCCTGCAATCTGCGCAATCTCGTATTCGAACGGTTCCCGGACATCTATTAATTCGAATGGTTCGCCTGCATCCATTCTCCGCTTCAGTTCCTGCGGCGATATTTCCGGTATCGCCTCGTCGTCGCGCACTCCGCAAAATTGCTCATAGTCAATCGGCGAGAAGATAGTCGGATTCTCGCCGCAGACGGGACATTGCGGATCGCGCCGCAGATTGAGTTCTCGAAATTTCACCTTGAGCGCATCGAAATGGAGAAGGCGTCCAATGAGTGGCGTGCCGATGCCCAAAATTAGTTTCAATGTCTCGATCGCCTGCAGCATTCCAATAATCCCTGGCAAAACCCCTAGCACACCGGCTTGCGCGCAGTTCGGAACAGACTCCGCCGGCGGTGGCTCGGGAAAAAGGCA
>Ga0081455_10007290_pt1 | contig 11672 bp, 14 predicted proteins | sample TabmetS3T2R1_FD_70207 | JGI IMG/M metagenome (GOLD analysis project Ga0081455, IMG submission 70207) | Tabebuia heterophylla rhizosphere microbial communities from the University of Puerto Rico - S3T2R1 | ecosystem: Host-associated > Plants > Roots > Rhizosphere ...
CGTCGTGAACGGCACGTCGGTGACCGCCGTCCTCGAGTAGGCGACATGCGTGGTCGCGACGGCGGTGAATGCCGCAGCGACGATCCCGGCGAGCGGGTCGTATGCCCGGGCACCGAGCCACCAGGCCGCAGCGACGCCGGCGACGCCGATCGCGACGACGACGAGCCTCCCGGCCAGATACGAAGGGTCGTCCACCCCGAGCTGGAACGGCGCCAGCAGCTCGAGCACCAGCGACGGGTAGTCGTACCAGCCGGGGTCGAGCCCGCCGCCGTGCACCATCTCCCAGGCGCGCGGCACGATGCTCTGCTCGTCCGGGTTCAGCAGCGGGTGCGGCAGCCCGTAGCCGACGCCGACGAGGCGCAGGACGGCGGCGCCGGCGAGCAGCGCCGCGAGCGCCACGCCGGTACCGGTGCGGGTCAGACCTCGGGCGGGGCCGCGCCGACCAGCTCGGTCACGTTCCCGGCGGCCACGACGACGGCGTCGACGCCGGCTCGTTCGAGCTCGTCGACCTCCGCCCGGACGACGCCCGCGAGGTCGGCGATCGCGAGCTTGCCGGCCGGCACGTCGGTGAGCAGCTCGAGCACGCGCTCGTGTGCGGCCTGCCCGTTCTCGGCCGCTCGCGGCGAGAGCAGGAACAGCTCCGGGTCGATCCGTTCGAGCGCCAGCTCGAGCTCCTCGGCATCCTGGACGTCCACCACGGGCTCGAGGCCGAGCCCGGAGACCTCCGCCTGCGCGCGTTCCAGCGCGCCCTCGTCGTCGCCCAGCCGCTCGACCACCAGCAGGCAGGCGTCGGCGCCGCAGTCCCGTGCCTGCTCGAGCGGCCCTTCGGCGCGCCAGAGCACCGGCAGCGAGACGGCCTCGCGCAGGCCGGGAAGCTGGTTCCAGACGATCAGGCCCTCGGCCCGCTGCTCCTCGGCGAGCCGCGCGGATTCGAGGTCGCCGACCGGGACGATGACGGAGATCCCGTCGCCCTCGGAGATCGCCTGGCTGAACCGCCGGCTCGTCATGCGCGCAGGATCCTAGTGCCCCGTACTGCCGTCAAACGCCGATCGGATGCCAGACGGTCTTCAGCTCCAGGAACGACGCCGCGTCCCACGGGCTCTGGCCGTTCACGGAGCCGTGGACGACGCGCTTGACGTTCTCGGCCGCGAGGCGCTCGAGCTCGGCCACGTCGGCCGAGCCGTCCGCGCCCGCGAGATCGAGCGCGTTCACGTCCATGTGGCCGGCGAGCACCGGCGCGGTCTCGCTCTTGTAGCCGGTGATCACGTTCACGACCCCACCCGGGACGTCCGAGGTGGCCAGCACCTCGGCGAGCTCGATCGCGGCCAGCGGCTCCGACTCCGAGGCGAGCACGACGACCGTGTTCCCGCCCACGACCGCGGGCGCGACGCGCGAGACGAGGCCGAGCAGCGCCGGCCGCTCGGGCGCGACCACGCCGACGACGCCGGTGGGCTCGGGGATGGTGAAGTTGAAGTAGGGGCCGGCGACCGGGTTCGACGTGCCGAGCACCTGGGCGAGCTTGTCGGCCCAGCCGGCGTACCAGACGACGCGATCGACGGCGCGGTTGACCTCGTCCTCGTCGCCCGTCAGCTCGGCGAAGTCGTGCGTGCGGGCCTCGAGCATCTCGGCGACGCGGTAGAGCACCTGCCCGCGGTTGTACGCGGTCATGCCAGACCACTTGCCGACGGCGGCGCGGGCGGCCCGGACCGCGTCGCGCACGTCCTTGCGCGAGCCGCGCGCCACGTTCGCGCCCTGGACCTCGTACGTGCGGCCCGACTCCGAGCGCGGGAACGCGCCGCCGAGGAACAGCTTGTACGTCTTCTTGACCGGGAGCCGATCGCTCATTCGAACCTCAGGTACGGCTCGAGCCCGTGCAGGCCTCCCTCGCGGCCGAAGCCGGACTCCTTGTAGCCGCCGAACGGCGAGGAGGGGTCGAAGCGGTTGTAGGTGTTCGCCCACACGACGCCGGCCCGCAGTCGCTGCGCCATCGACAGGATGCGCGAGCCCTTCTCCGTCCAGACGCCGGCGGACAGGCCGTACGGCGTGTTGTTGGCCTTCTCGACCGCCTCGTCGGGCGTGCGGAAGGTCAGCACCGAGAGCACCGGGCCGAAGATCTCCTCCTGCGCGATCCGATAGCTCTGGGCGACGTCCGTGAAGACGGTCGGCACAAACCAGTAGCCCTTCTCGGGCAGGCGGCACGGCGGCTGGTAGATGGACGCCCCTTCCTCCTCGCCGGACGCGACCAGCTCCTGGATCTTCTCCAGCTGCTGGCGCGAGTTGATCGCGCCGACGTCCGTGTTCTTGTCGAGCGGGTCGCCGACACGCAGAGTCGTCAGGCGGCGCTTGAGCTTGTCGATCACGTCCTCGTAGACCGACTCCTGCACCAGCAGCCGAGAGCCGGCGCAGCAGACGTGGCCCTGGTTGAAGTAGATGCCGTTGACGATCCCCTCGACCGCCTGGTCGAGCGCGGCGTCGTCGAAGATCACGTTCGCTGCCTTGCCGCCGAGCTCGAGGGTCAGCTTCTTGCCGGTGCCCGCGAGCTCGCGCCGGATCGCCTTGCCGACCTCGGTCGAGCCGGTGAAGGCGACCTTGTCGACCTCGCCCTTCACGATCGCCGCGCCGGTGCGCCCGTCGCCGGTGACGATGTTCACGACGCCCGGAGGGAGCTCGGCCTGGCGGAGGACGTCGCAGAACTGCAGCGCCGTGAGCGGCGTCGTCTCGGCCGGCTTCAGCACGACGGTGTTCCCGGCCGCGAGCGCGGGCGCGATCTTCCACGCGAGCATCAGCAGCGGGAAGTTCCAGGGAATGACCTGGCCGGCGACGCCGAGCGGCCTGGGCTTGCGGTTCGGGAACGCGTACTCGAGCTTGTCGGCCCAGCCCGCGTAGTAGAAGAAGTGCGCCGCGGCGAGCGGCAGGTCGACGTCACGTGACTCGCGGATCGGCTTGCCGCCGTTCAGCGACTCGAGGACGGCGAACTCGCGCGACCGCTCCTGGAGGACGCGCGCGATGCGGAAGAGGTATTTGGCGCGCTCGGAGCCCGGCAGCGCCGACCAGCCGTTCTCGAAGGCGTCGCGCGCGGCCCCCACCGCCAGCTGCACCTCGGCCTCGGTCGCCTGGCCGACCTCGGCGAGCGGCTCCTCGCTCGCTGGGTCGATCGTCGTGTAGGTCTCCTTCGGCTCGAGCCACTCGCCACCGACGAAGTGGCCGTAGCGCTCGCGGAGCTCGACGATGTCGCGTGATTCAGGCGCGCTCGCGTAGGTCCAGTCGGCCGGAATCGGCGCGCGATCCTGCTTTCGCTCGAGCTCGGTCACCGCCGGGCTAGCTTAGCCGCCTCTGGACGCGTGTCAGCCGCGCGGCTACGGTCTGCGGGATCTACGAACTGGGGAGGGTCAATGCGGAGTAGGTTCCTTATCGCGGCAACCGTGCTCGTCGCGGCGGTTGCAGTCGTCGCCGTGGCGGGTGCGGGCAAGACGGGCAACGGCAGCTCGACCGGCAGCGCGCTGGTGTTCGTGCCGAACCCGGTGCAGAGCCTCGGTGACGAGTCCCTGACCGATCAGAAGGACTCGGACGCCGCGGTTCCGGCCGCCGGCTACCACGCCGTCCAGTTGACGAATCTCGACGGCAGCGGCTTCCTGCGCGGCGATTACGCGAACGTCTACAGCTCGACGGGCAACCTCGCGTTCTCGCCGACGAACACGTTCGCCTACACGCGGCACCAGGACGAGTTCGAGCAGGTGATGGCGTACTACTGGATGACCGAGGCGCAGAAGTACATCCACAACCTCGGCTTCGGGGTGACACGGCCCGGGATCAACAACGAGCCGCAGGATGCGCGCATCAACCAGCTCGGCTACGACAACTCGTTCGAGACCGACCACCCGAAGGACGAGCTGCGCTTCGGAAAGGGCGGGGTCGACGACGCGGAGGACGGCGAAGTGATCCTCCACGAGTACGGCCACGCCATCCACCAGTCGCAGGGTTTCAACTTCGCTCCGGAGCAGAACGGCGCGATCAGCGAAGGGTTCGGCGACTACTGGGCGGTGACCGTCTCGGACGTGGTCTCGCAACAGCTCGGCGTGCCGGAGCTCGAGCCGCTCCCGTGTGTCGCCGACTGGGACTCGGTCTCGTACACCAGCGGGCCGGTGCACTGCCTGCGGCGGCTCGACACGAACCTGCACTACCCGGCCGACCTGAACGGTGAGGTGCACCACGACGGGCAGATCTGGTCGCGTGCCCTGTGGGACATCCGCCAGGCGCTCGGGCACGTGAAGGCCGACACGATCATCCTGCAGGGGACGAACGGTTACAACGGCACAACGATGCCGGACCTCGCGAACCGCACCGTCGCGGCGGCGCAGTCGCTGTACGGCAACGCTGAGGCCAACGCCGTCCGCCAGGCGTTCATCGCCCGCGGGATCCTCTGAGAGAACTGCTGAGCGAAGGCCCGGCCGCGCGCCGGGCCTCCGCTCACTTGCTCAGTCGATCGTGAAGTAGTCCGGGCTCTGGTAGCGCCCGGTCTTCTCCTTGCGCAGCTGCATGAGGATGTCGTTCAGCAGCGAGGAGGCGCCGAAGCGGTAGAGGTCGGGCGTCAGCCAGTCGACGCCGAGCGTCTCGTGGACGAGCACGAGGTGCTGGACCGCCTGCTTCGCGTTCCGGATCCCGCCTGCCGGCTTGAAGCCGACGCGGCGACCCGTCTCCTCGAAGACGTCGCGGATCGCCTCGAGCATCACGAGCGCGACCGGCAGGGTGGCCGCCGAGGAGAGCTTCCCGGTGGAGGTCTTGATGAAGTCGGCGCCTGCCGCGATCGCGATGAGCGACGCGCGGCGGACGTTGTCGTAGGTGCCGAGCTCGCCCGTCTCGAGGATCACCTTCAGGTGGGCCTCGCCGCTGGCTTCCTTCACCTTGACGATCTCGTCGTAGACCTTCGCGTAGCGGCCCGACAGGAACGCGCCGCGGTCGATCACCATGTCGACCTCGTCTGCGCCGTGCTGGACCACCCAGCGGACCTCGTCGAGCTTCGCCTCCAGAGGCGACTGACCCGACGGGAAGGCGGTGGCGACGGACGCGACCTTGACGCCGCTGTCGCCGAGGCGCTCGACGGCGGTCGGGACGAGGTTCGGGTAGACGCAGAGTGCGGCGACGGACGGCACCGACAGGTCGGACGGGTCGGGCCGGATCGCCTTCGAGGCGAGCGCCGCGACCTTGCCGGGCGTGTCGGAACCCTCGAGCGTGGTCAGGTCGGTCATCCGCACCGCGAGGTCGAGCGCGAAGACCTTCGCCTCGCGCTTGATGCTGCGCTTCGCGAGCGTGCCGGCGCGCTCCTCGAGCGCGACCTGGTCGATCGAGCCGATCCTGGGCAGCCTGGGCTCGAGCGGGAGCTCGAAGCCGGTAGGAAGCGCTGGCGCCTGGGCCATGGGTGAAGTCTAGGCGAGCAGTACCGGCACGGCGGCGGCGAGACCCGAGTCGTCGACGAGGATCGAGCGGACGCCGGCCTCGCGGGCGCTGCTCACGTCGCGGGCGGTGTCGCCGATCTCGACGGTCGCGTTTGCGGGCCAGCCTCCGGCCCGGGCGCGCGCAAGCTCGATCAACTCGACCCGCGACTCGGCGTCGCAGCCGAAGGCACCCTGGTCGGGTGGGAAGAACTGCGCGAGGCCGAGCCGCTCCATGCGCGCTCTTGCCATCGGCTCCGGGTTGCCGGTCAGCAGGGCCAGGTGGTGGCCGGCGGCGGTTAGTTGCTCGAGCGCCTGGTTCGTGCCCGGCGCAACGCCCCAGCCGTTCGTGTCGGCGTGCGCGAGGAGCTCGACGTAGCGCTCCGCGAAGCGCGGGCACCACTCGGCCAGGCCGTCGTCCACGCGCTCCGCCTCGACGCCGGCCGCTTCGAGCACGAGCCGCGCGATGCGCAGTGACGTCTGCCCCTCGTGGTCGACCTGCTCGATCGCGTCGTCGGGGAGCCGGACGCCGAAGCGCTCCTGGAGGGTCTCGTGGAGTGCCTGGCCCGCGAGCGGGTCGTGCGTCAGGAAGAGCGTCCCGTCGACGTCGAACAGGACGAGCAGGCGCACGCCGCTCAGATTCCGAGGCGTTCGAGCATCGCCTCGTCGCGCCGCCAGCGGGGCCGCGTCTTCACGTTCAGCTCCAGGAAGACCTGGTGGCCGAGCAGCAGCTCGACCTCGGGGCGCGCACGTGTGCCGATCTGCTTCACGACGGAACCGCCGCGACCGATCACGATCTGCTTCTGCGAGTCGGTCTCGACGAATACGGTGGCGCGGACGACCTTGTCACCGAGCTCGTCGACCTCGACCGAGATCGCGTGCGGCACCTCCTCGCGCGTCAGCTGGAGCGCCTTCTCGCGGACTAGCTCGGCGATCTGGAGCTCCGGCGCGAGGTCGGTGCGCTGCTCGGTCGGGTAGTAGGCCGGACCCTCCGGAAGCAGCGCGACGAGGTCGTCCCGGAGCTCGCCGACACCGTCGCCCGTGAGCGCGCTGACGGGGTGGAGCGAGTGGAAGTCGCCCAGGCGGGCGGCGTTCTGCATCTGCTCGGCGATGTGGCCCGGCTTCAGGCGGTCGACCTTGTTCAGCGCGATCACGACGGGCACGCGGAGACCGAAGACGCGCTCGGCGATGAAGCGGTCGCCCGCGCCGATCCGCTCGCGTGCCGAGAGGACGAGCAGCACCGCCTCGACATCCTCGAGCGACTGGTCGACGGTGCGCTGCATCCGCTCGGTGAGCGCGTCGCGCGGGCGCTGGAAACCCGGAAGGTCGGCGAGTACGAGCTGGAAGTCGTCGCCGTTGACGATCCCGGTGACGCGCCGCCGCGTGGTCTGCGGCTTGTCGGAGACGATCGCAACCTTCCCCCCCGCGAGCGCGTTCACGAGCGTCGACTTGCCAACGTTCGGCCGCCCCGCGACGGCGACGAACCCGCTCCTCAAGCCCCCACACCCCCACCCAGGGTGGGGATGAATGCCCGCCGCCCTCGGAGGTGACGATACCCGCCGCCGACGCACGCGTCTGTCACGCGCTCGTGACAGTTCTGCGCCTTTTCCGGCGTAGCCACGTTCCGGTTCCCGGCTCCCGTCAGTCGAGATCCCACGTTTCGGGCAGGAGCTCGGCCGGCGTATAGCTCACGACGTCGCCGTCGCGGTTGCGGAACGTGACCCGGTCGAGCCGGAACTCGTACAGCCACTGCCGGCAGCCGCCGCATGGCGACGCCGTGATCCCGATCGCCTCGAGGTCGCCCGGGCGGCATCCCGCAACGACGGCGTTCGCAATCGCCACCTTCTCGGCGCAGACCCCGAGCGGGTAGGCCGCGTTCTCGACGTTGACCCCTTCGAAGACGCGCCCGTCGCGGGCCCGCACCGCCGCGCCGACGAGGTAGTTCGAGTACGGCGCGTACGCGCGCTCCGCGGCGGCGACCGCGCGCTCGTACAGCTCGTCGCTCATGCGAGCACCTGAAAGACGATCAGCGTGACCAGCGCTCCCAGCACACCGCCGAAGGCGACCTCGAGCGCCGAATGGACTCCCGACTCGACCCTGGTCTGAGCCACGAGGAGCGCCATGATGAAGGTCAGCGACGAGATCACGAAGCGATGCGAGTCGCTGATGATGTACGTCGCCGCCATCCAGCCGGCGAACGCGACAGCCGCATGCCCGGACGGCAGGCCTCCGCGCAGCGGCGTGCCGCGGCCGAAGTAGGCCTTCGTCGCGATCACGACGATGACCGTGATCACCAGCGCGACCAGTGTGATCTGCGCCGGCGCGTCGCGGATCCGGTCGAGCAGACGCGAGCTGCGGTCGGACACCTCGCCCGAGAAGACGAGGTACCCGATCGCGACGGCGTTCACCGTTGCGATCAGCACGGCGCCGGCCGCGATGTCCTTGGCGAGCTTCGCCAGCGGGTCGAACGAGGTCGTCGCAACGTCGATCGCCTGTTCGATCGCCGAGTTGATCATCTCCGCGATGAACACGAACGCGATCGCAAGCAGCAGCGCGATCAGCTCCAGCTTCGAGACTCCGATTGCGACGGCGGCAACGAGCACGATCACCGCCACGAGGAAGTGGATCCGCATGTTCCGCTGAGTGCGGAGCACGTGGATGATCCCTTCAAGGGCGAAGTTGAAGCTCTCGAGGAGGTTTTGCGCCCGCCGCCTGGTCACGCGCTCCACCGCGCCTCCCTCGCCTCCATCTCCTCGCCGTGCTCGTGGCCGAGCAGGTGCAGGAGGCCGTGAACGAGCGGCTGCCGCCAGGCGTCGCCGACCACTTCTGGGCAAAGGACGGCGTCGCCGAGCTGGCGCGGCAGGCCGGTCGCCAGCTCTTCGCGGCCGTCGATCGGGAACGAGAGCACGTCCGTCACCTCGTCGACCCCGAGGTGCTCGCGCTTGAGCGCCCGCATCTCGTCGGCCGCGACGAAGTGGAGCCCGAGCTCGCCTTCCTCGACGCCTTCGCCCGTGAGCACAGTGCGCGCGACCTCGGCCGCCGCCTCCTCGTCGACCTCCATGCCGCTGCGGTTCGACACCTCGACCGAGATCATCGCGCTAGCGGCTGCGCTGGGTGCCCGTCTCCTCGGCGTGCTGCTTGTACGCCTCGACGATGCGCTGGACGAGCTTGTGGCGCACGACGTCCTCGTGGCCGAAACGGATGAACGCGATCCCCTCGATGGCGCCGAGGATGTCCTGCACCTGGATCAATCCGGACGCCTGCTCGCGCGGCAAGTCGATCTGCGTCACGTCGCCGGTGACGACGACTCTCGAGCCGAAGCCGAGCCTCGTCAGGAACATCTGCATCTGCTCGGGGCTCGTGTTCTGCGCCTCGTCGAGGATGATGAACGAGTCGTTCAGCGTGCGGCCGCGCATGAAGGCGAGCGGCGCGACCTCGATCGTGCCCTTCTCCATGTAGGCCGCGAGCCGGTCGGGGTCGAGCATGTCGTAGAGCGCGTCGTAGAGCGGACGCAGGTACGGGTCGACCTTTTCGAGCATGTCTCCCGGGAGGAAGCCGAGCCGCTCTCCGGCCTCCACCGCCGGACGCGTGAGGATGATGCGGCCGACCTCGCGGCTCGACAGCGCGGCCACCGCGAGCGCCATCGCGAGGTAGGTCTTGCCGGTGCCGGCAGGGCCGATGGCGAATGTGACCGTGTGATCCCGGATCGCGTCGACGTAGCGCTTCTGCGTGACCGTCTTCGGCGAGATCTTCTTGCCGCGGTGCCGCCAGACGACGTCCTCGAAGACGTCGCGGATGTCCTCCGCCTGGTCGATGGCCGCCAACACGGCGTCGACGGTGCTCGGCCCGATCTCGTGCCCGCCCTCGACCAGCTCGGCGAGTTCGTCCACGACCGCTCGCGCCTGTGCGACGTTCGGGTCGTCCCCCTCGATGGTCAGGCGGTTTCCGCGCAGGAGGAGGGTGATCCGGAGGCGCTCGCGCAGCGCGTCGAGGACGCCGTCGCCGACGGTTGCGAGCTCGGCGGCGACGTCGTTGGAAACCGAGAGAACTTCCTGCACTTCGGGCTCAGTGTAGGGCGTCCCGCCGCGGTCACGGTGCTCCCCGCGAGGTGACGCTTTCGTTACGAAATCGGCACGGACACGCGCGCCCGACGCCGATAGGCTCGCAGTGGGGAGGAGGCCGGGCGCGCCTTGAACAGAGCGCCGAGCAGTCAGGCGAGCTTCTCGCGCACCAGCTGGCTCACAGCCGAGCCGTCCGCGCGGCCGGCGACCTGTGGCATCACGTCCGCCATCACCCGCCCGATGTCGCGCATGCTCGTCGCCCCCACCTCGGCGATCGCATCGTCGACGATCTCCTCGAGCTCTTCCTCGGACAGCGGCGCCGGCATGAACTCCTCGAGCACGGCGAGCTCGGCCTCCTCGCCATCGGCCTGCTCGTCGCGACCGGCCTCGCGGAAGGCCTCCGCGGCCTCGACTCGGCGCTTCCGCTCCCGCTGAAGCACCTGCAGCTCCTCGTCGTCGTGCAGCGGCCGCTGCAGCTCCTTTTCGGCAGAGCGCAGGCTCGCCAGGATCAGCCGCAGCGTGTCCCGCCGCTCTGCGTCGCGCGCCGCCATCGCCTGCTTGAGCTCGTCCTCGAGACGCACGATCAGCGTCATCCCGCCAGCCCCCAGACCTGGCCGCCGAGGATGTGCCAGTGGAGGTGGAACACGGTCTGGCCGGCGCCCTCGCCCACGTTCACGATCACGCGATAGTCGTCGAGGCCGGCCTCGCGCGCGGTCTCGGCGACGAAATCGAGCATCCGCTTCGCCTCCTCCGGCGGAAACTCGGAGATCTCCCGGAAGCTCGACACGTGTCGCTCGGGCAGCACGAGCAGGTGCGTCTCGGCCTTCGGCGCGATGTCGCGGATGGCGACGAAACCGTCGCCCGTGTGCACGTGGTCGCCCTCGCGGACGAGCGTGCAGAAGAGACAGTCCTCAGGCAGCGCGGATCCCTTCCTCGGTCACCTCGGCGCCGCGGACGCGGACAAGATCGCCGACCGGGCCGTCGACGAGCCACGGCGAATAGTCGTCGCCGTAGCCGCGGCCGGGCCGGTCGACGAGGACGACGTCCTCGCGCCCGAGCTTCTCGCGCCAGCGCGCGAGGCTCGCAACGCGCGACGCCTCACGGAGCCGCACGCCCCGCTCGCGCTTGACCTCTGTCTCGACCGTGTCGGCGGCCGCAGTCGCAGTCCCGGGCCGCGGCGAGTACGGGAAGACGTGGACCTTCGTGATTCCGGCTGCCTCGACGAGGGCCAGCGTGCGGGCGAACGCCGCTTCGTCCTCGCCCGGGAAGCCGACGATCACGTCCGTCGTCAGGTTGAAGTCCCCGAAGGGCTCGAGCCGGCGCAAGAAGGTGGCCGACGCGTAGCGCCGCCCCATCGCCCGCAGCACGCCGTCGTCGCCGGACTGCAGCGGCACGTGGAGGTGGTGCGCGACGGCCGGCGTCTCGCGCAGAGCCGCCTCCAGCTCCCGGTTCACGTGGTTGATCTCGATCGACGAGAGCCGCAGGCGTGCAAGGCCCGGGACGGCACCGACCTCGCGGACGAGCCGCGGCAGGTCGTAGCCGGCCGCCCGGTCGCGGTAGCAGCCGAGGTTGATGCCGGTGAGCACGACCTCGCGGTGGCCCTGGCGGACGCGACGGCGCACCTCCCGCAGAACCGTGTCGGCCGCCCGGCTTCGGGAGGCGCCACGCACCTGCGGAATGACGCAGAAGGCGCACGAAAAGCTGCAGCCGTCCTGCACCTTCACGAACGCGCGCATCCGGTCGAGGCGCGCATCGGCGTGGACGCAGCCGATCGCACCGACATCGCGGGCGACGAACGCCGGCGTCTCCTCACTCCGACGCGCGACCACGACGACGTTGTCCGGCAGACCGGCGAAGCCGTCCGCGGACAGCGAAGCCCCGCAGCCCGTGACGTAGACGCGCCGATGCGCGCGGGCGGCCCGAGAAGCGGCATGTCGCGACTTGCGCACGGCCTCGTGCGTGACGCAGCAGGTGTTCACCACTGCGACCTCAGCGCCGTCTTCGAGCTCGGAGTGTCCGTCGGCGAGCAGGCGCTCGCGGATCTCCTGGGCGTCGACGTGCGAGACCTTGCAGCCGAGAAAGCGAACCGAGAAGGTCGCCACGGCGCGGGACCTTACCCCTCTCGCCGAAAGACGTCCGCCGCCCAGCCGCTCTGGGTCAGGCGCCGCTCGCGCCTGAGCCC
>Ga0081455_10007291_pt1 | contig 11670 bp, 13 predicted proteins | sample TabmetS3T2R1_FD_70207 | JGI IMG/M metagenome (GOLD analysis project Ga0081455, IMG submission 70207) | Tabebuia heterophylla rhizosphere microbial communities from the University of Puerto Rico - S3T2R1 | ecosystem: Host-associated > Plants > Roots > Rhizosphere ...
GCCGAAGCTACCGTTCAGGATCGTCCGGCGTCCTGCCGACGCATAACCGCGCAGATAGGGACTCCTACGGCTAGGTGCGGCGTTCACGGACTTCACTCGGGTTCGCCGCGGTAGCGCCGCGCGCGGCCGTCTAGCACGTAGTCCACGGCCGCGACCGGCGGAAACTGCGCACTGCGTCGCGGCGCGGAGAATGGCCGGCGCCGCCCAACCCCTAACGTCCTCCCCGATCGGGCCGATAGCCTGATGACTCGATGCGGCGAGGAGCGGGGCGGTGACGGGACAATCGAAGTGGCGCTGGTTCGGCGGAGCGTCGATCAGCAACCGCTTTCACATAATGCTGGCCGTGCTGCTGGTCAGCGAAGCGCTGATCGTCGGCGGCACGCTGCTCGCGATGCGCCAGCAGGTCGGCGCGAGCGCCGAGCTCGCGCGCGTCGCTGCCGTGCAGCGCGCGCTCGATGCCACGCAGATACTGCGGGCGAGCCTCGACAAGCGCCTGCTGGCTGCGCCTGGCAGCCAGGCCGAGGCAGGCGGCGAACAGCTCGACGCGGACTACCTCGCCGACGGCCTGCGTGCGCAGGTCGCGCAGCTGTGGTCGCTGCCGAAATCGTCCGAGGTCGCGACGGCGATCGAAAACGTCCGGCAGCCGGCGATCGACTACCTGACGAGCGTGACTTCGTTGCTCCAGCAGGACACCGCAGGTGCCGGTGTCACCTGGGGCTTCGCCGAAATCGAGCCGCGCCGCGTCGCATTCGATGCGGCCGTCACCGATGCGATGGCCCGATTGCGCAACATCCTGCATCGCGTGGAATCGCGCGTGCTCGAGGAGGCGAGCGAGTCCAATCGCGTGACGCTCGTCGTCGTCGCGCTCGCGGTCGGAGTCGGCGGCGCGCTGTGGCTCATGTTCTGGCTCACCGCGCGCTCGATCGAGTCTTCGATTCGCGGGGTCGGTGAAGTCGCGCAGGCGCTCGCCGCCGGCGACATGGACAATCGCTGCGAAACGCACGGCGCGGCCGAGATCAACGGTCTCGCGCGCATGATCAACCTGCTCGCCGACACGATGCAGGGCATGCTCACGCGACTGCGCTCCGAGGCGAGCCGCAGCACGTTCAGCAACCAGCTCGTCGAGGCGCTCGAGATGGCCGACTCGGAAGCCGAGGCGGATCGCGTGATCGCGCGCGCGATGGCTTCGATCTCCGACGTGCACCCGATGGAGCTGCTGCTCGCCGACTCCTCGCGAGCCCATCTCGAGCGCGCCTGCGCGCATCCCAAGACCGGCGCGCCGAACTGCGCCGTCGAATCGCCATACAGCTGCATCGCGGTACGTCGCGGCTACGCGCAGGTGTTTTCGGACGCCGAGGCGCTCAACGCCTGTCCCAAGTTGTTGGGCCGCATGGGTGGCTCGATGTCCGCCGCCTGCGTGCCCGTGAATTTCATGGGGCGCGCGCTCGGAGTCCTGCACGTGACGGGCGCGAAGGGCAAGCCACCCAACGCCGAACAGATCGCGCAGCTCACGGCGCTCGGCGTGCATGCGGGTACGCGCATCGGCACGCTGCGCGCGTTCGAGCGCTCGCAGCTCCAGGCGAGCACCGACAGCCTCACGGGCCTCACGAACCGCCGCGCGGGCGAAGAGGTGCTCACGAACCTCATGGCCATCGACTCGGCGTTCGCGGTCGTGATGTCCGACCTCGACTTCTTTAAGCGGCTCAACGACACGCAGGGTCACGAGGCCGGCGATCGCGCGCTGAAGTTGTTCGCCGAGACCGCGCGCGTCGTGGTGCGCGATCGCGATCATGTCGTCCGCTGGGGCGGCGAGGAATTCGCGCTGCTGCTGCCGGGCGCGAACGCCGAGCGCGCGGCCGAGGTCGTCGAGCGCTTGCGCTCGGCGCTCGCCGAAGCACAGCTCGTATCGGGTACGCCGGTCTTCACGGCGAGCTTCGGCATCGCCGATTCGACGATGGCGCGCGATCGCGAGACGCTCGTCCGGCTCGCGGATGAAGCGCTGTACCGGTCCAAACAGGCGGGCAGGGACCGCTGCACGATCGGCGATCCTTCGCTGCCCGCGATGGTCGGTCCGCGCCGCGAGCGGGACCAGGGCGCCGTCGTCGATATCTCGGCTGTCGCCCGCGGCGGCTGATCAGCCGCCGAAACCGAAGAAGCGTCTGCCCGGCGAATCGCCTTCCGGGCCCACGACACAACGACGGTCGAGCCGATCCCAGGTCGCGCAACTCACGCTCATCGTGAGCGACCCGCAGGTTGGCAGGTCGGTCTTCACGACTTCCGGCGCGAGCGCGATCGCGGCGGCGGAAATTCCCGGGTTGTGTCCGATGACCATGAGGTGTTTCACGCGCGGCCCGACGCCGCGGATCGTCGTGAGGATGTGATCACCATCCGCCAGATAGAGCGCATCGTCGGCCTGCAACAGCCGCGCGGCGACGCCGAGCACCTTGGCGAACGAATCGGCGGTTTCGCGCGTCCGCAGGGCCGCGCTCGTGAGGATGAGATCGGGGACGAGACCGCGTTCCTGGAAGCGGCGCGCCATGTCGGACGCTTCGCCGAGGCCTTTCTTGCTCAATGGACGGTCGAAGTCGCGCACGTCGGAGTCCTGTTCCGCATTCGCGTGTCGTACCAGCGTGAGGCGCTTGGCGAGCTCGATGTTCATGGGTCAGGGATCAAACGCGTACCTCGATGCGGCCGCCCGACTCGCGTGCCTCGAACACGCGTAGCGGCTCATACGCCGGCGGCGTGAGCGCCTCGCCGGTGCGCAAGCAGAAGCGCGCGCCATGGCGCGGGCAGATGATCTCGGAATCCTCGATGGGCGCATCGTCGAATGGCGAGTCGTCGTGGGTGCAGCGGTCCTCGAAGGCGTACAGCGTGCCACCAACGCGCACGACACGCACGAGAAACCCGGCGACCTCGGCTTCCAGACGTTGTGAGGCCACGAGATCGGACAGGCTGCCGATGTCGGTCCAGTCGGTCATGGCGGCTCAGAACATCCCGGTCTGCAGGCGCGCGGCCTCGGTCATCATTGACTGGTTCCAGGGCGGGTCGAACACGAGCTCGACGTTGGCCGCGCTCACCGTGGGGATGACTTCGAGCTTTTGTTTGATGTCCTGCACGAGCACGTCGCCCATGCCGCAACCGGGCGCCGTGAGCGTGAGCCGCACGTTGATCTGCCTCTGGCCGCCGGGATCGGCGCTCACCGTGCACTCATAGATGAGCCCGAGGTCGACGATGTTGATCGGGATCTCGGGGTCGTAGCAGGTGCGCAGCTGCTCCCACGCGGCCCCGAGCACATCGTCCTCGGTCGCGTTGGGCGGCAGGGACGGCGGTTTCACGACGTCCTTGCCGATCGCGTCGGCATCGGCGCCGGCGAGCCTGAACAGGTTGCCTTCCATGTACAGCGTGAAGCTGCCGCCGAGGGCCTGGGTGATGAAACCCGATTGGCCCGCCTTGAGCTCGATGTCGATGCCCGCGGGCACCATGACGGCCTTCACGTCGCGGCTCAGGATGAAAGGCTCGTTTTCGTGCGTGCGCATTATTCGGTCTTCACGGGTGCCGCGTCATGCGCGAGAGCGGCATTCAGCGTGTGCCACGAGAGGCTCGCGCACTTCACGCGCATCGGGAATTCGCGGACACCCGACAGCGCGGCGAGCTTCCCGAGATCGTCCGGAATGGGTGCGTCGTGCTTCGTGAGCACTTCGTGCACTTCCTCGAAGAGATGCGCGATCTCGGCCCGGGGCTTGCCCTTGACGGCCTCGCACATGAGCGACGCCGACGCGACGGAGATCGCGCAACCCTTGCCTTCGAAGCGCAGGTCGGCGACGCGATCGCCCTCCATGCGCAGGCTCAGGTGCAGGCGATCGCCGCACAGCGGGTTGTGCCCGTCGGCCGACGAATCCGCGGGCTCGAGCCGGCCGAAGAGGCGCGGGCTGCGGTTGTGATCGAGGATGACCTCGCGGTACAGGTCCTTGAGGTCCATCAGGCGAACACCTCGCGTGCCTTGGCGAGCGCGGTAACGAGCGCATCGATGTCGGACTCGCGCGAATAACACGCGAACGACGCGCGCGCGGTCGCCGGGACGTTGAAGTATTCCATCACGGGCATCGCGCAGTGATGCCCGGTCCGCACGGCGACGCCTTCCGAATCGAGGATGGTGCCGAGATCGTGCGGATGGATGCCGTCGAGCGTGAAGGAGATGACCGCGGCCTTGTCGGGCGCCGTGCCGATGATGCGCAGCCCCGGGATCGCTTCGAGCCGGCGCGTCGCGATCCCGAGCAGACGTTGTTCGTGCGCGTGAATGGCTTCGATGCCGATGGACTCGATGAAATCGGCCGCAGCTGCGAAGCCCACCGCGCCCGATATGTTGGGCGTGCCGGCTTCGAACTTGAACGGCAGCTCGTTGAACGTGGTCTTCTCGAAGGTCACCGTGAGGATCATGTCGCCGCCGCCCTGCCACGGCGGCATCGCATCGAGCAGCGACTCGCGACCGATCAGCGCGCCGATGCCCGTGGGGCCGTACATCTTGTGCGCCGAGAACGCATAGAAGTCGCAGTCGAGCGCGCGCACGTCGACTCGTTGATGTGGAACCGCCTGCGCGCCGTCGATGAGCACCACGGCGCCGCAAGCGTGCGCGAGCTTCACGATGTCGGCGACGGGCAGCACGGTCCCGAGCGCATTCGAAACGTGCGCGCACGCGACGATCTTCGTGCGCGCGTTGAGATGCGCCGCGAACGCGTCGAGCGACACGACGCCGCGCTCATCCATCGGCACGGCTTTCACGACGGCGCCCGTCTGCTGCGCGACGAGCTGCCACGGAACGATGTTCGCGTGGTGCTCGAGCGCCGTCAGAAGGATTTCGTCGCCGGCTTTCAATCGCGGGCGGCCATACGACTGCGCGACGAGGTTGATGGCCTCCGTCGTGCCGCGCGTGAAGATCACGCCGCGTGTCGACGGCGCGTTCACGTAGGCGCGCACGCGTTCGCGCGCACGCTCGAAGAGGTCGGTCGCTTCCTGGCTCAGCTTGTGAACGCCGCGGTGCACGTTCGCGTGGTGGCGCGTCTCGTAGTCGTCGACGGCCGCGATGACGCTCTCGGGGCGTTGCGAGGACGCGGCGCTGTCGAGGTACACGAGCGGCTTGCCATTGACCTCGCGACGCAGGATCGGAAATTCGCCGTGGATGCGTGCGATGTCGTACGGCGCGGGCGCCGCCTGCGCGCGGGCGTTCATGCCGGTTCCCGCAAGAGACCGAGAGAGGAAACATCGGCAAGCTGCGCCGCGAGCGCGGTTTCGACGACGCGCCGCAGCTCGGCGGGCTCGATCTGCGAGATCGCATCCTCGACGAACGCCCATTGCAGCAGCGACTGCGCGGTGGCGCGATCGATGCCGCGCGACAACAGGTAGAACAACATCTGCTCGTCGAGCTTGCCGGTCGTTGCGCCATGTTTCGCGCGCACACGGTCGGTGTAGATCTCGAGCTGCGGGCGCGCGGCGGCTTCCGCGCCGCTGCCCGTGAGCAGCGTGCGCAGCGACTGGTCGGAATCCGCGTCGTGAGCGTTGGCGCGCACGATCATCTTGCCGTTGAACGCGAGCTTGCCGCGCTCCGTCGCAATGCCCCGGAAGACCTGGCGCGTCGCGGTGTCGCGCGCGGCGTGGTCGATCTCCGCGAACGCGTCGTGAGTCTGCGTGCCGTTCGCAACGCTCGCGGCGACGAAATCGCAGCGTGCAGCACGTCCCGCGAGCTTGATGAACGCCGTCGAGCGCGACGACGCGCCGCCCAGGGTTGCCGTGCGGAAACGATATTCCGCGGACTCGCCCACGTGGGCGACGAGCGTGTCGAACACGCTCGCAGTTTCCGCGCAGTCTTGGACGCGCGTGTGCTCGACGCGCGCACCGGACGCGAGCGCGACATCGACGGCGGAATTCACGGCCGAGTCGATGGTGCCGGCGCTCAGGTGTCGCTCGACGAGCGACAGCCGCGCGTTTCGACCCGCGAGCACCTGCACGCGCGGATAGGAAGTCCCGGTTGCGGCGGCAGCGCTCGCGACATAGATGAGCTCGAGCTTCGCTGCGGCATCGCCGGGCAGGGCGACGTGCACGACTTCGTCGCCGCGCGCGGCGTTGATGCGCGCGAGCGCGAAGTCGACACCGGCCATCGCGAGATCGCCGTCGAGCAGCTGCGCGAATGCCTCACCGGCCTCGCGGGCATTGAGCAACGTGACCGGTGAGCCCGCGGCAGGCTGCGACAGCGCTGCATGGAAGCGGCCGTCGACGAATACGTGGCGCTCGTAGCCCGCGAGCGGCGCGGGCAGCGCGGACGCACCGACCGTGCCCGCCGGCGCGGCGTCGCTGCGCGCTCTCGCAAGCGCGCGCAGGTTGGCATAGCGCCAGTTCTCGTCGCGTTGGGTGGGGAAAGCGGGTGCCGACATCACGCGACCTCGAGCACCCAGTCGTACCCGCGCTTCTCGAGCTCGAGCGCGAGCGACTTGTCGCCGCTCTTCGCGATGCGGCCGCGGGCGAGCACGTGCACCTGGTCGGGCACGACGTGATCGAGCAATCGTTGATAGTGCGTGATGAGCAGCACGCCGCGATCGGCGGCGCGCAGCGAGTTCACGCCCCGCGCAACGACCTTGAGCGCGTCGATGTCGAGTCCCGAATCCGTCTCGTCGAGCACCGCGAGCGCGGGTTCTAGCACGAGCATCTGCAGGATCTCGTTGCGCTTCTTCTCGCCACCCGAGAATCCTTCGTTGACGCCGCGCGACAGGAAGCTCTCGTCCATCTGCATGAGCTTCATCTTGCCGCGCACGAGCTGGAGGAACTCGTAGGCGTCGACTTCGGGTTTCCCTTCGGACTTGCGTTTTGCATTCATCGCGGCCTTCAACAGGTAGACGTTGTTGACGCCCGGGATCTCGACCGGGTACTGGAACCCGAGGAAGAGGCCGGCCCGCGCGCGTTCCTCCGCGGGCAAAGACAGGAGGTCGCGGCCGTTGAATTCGACGCGGCCACCCGTGATCTCGTACCCGGGGCGGCCCGCGAGCACATAAGAAAGAGTGCTCTTGCCCGAGCCGTTCGGACCCATGATGGCGTGCACCTCGCCGGCATTCACCGTGAGCGACAGCCCCTGCAGGACCTTCTTGCCACCGACGGTGGCGGAGAGATTCTCGATGTTCAGCAATGAAGTCATCCGACCGCGCCCTCCAGGCTCACGGCTAACAAGTTTTGCGCCTCGACGGCGAATTCCATCGGCAGCTCCTTGAGCACGCTCTTGCAGAAGCCGCTCACGATCATGTTCACGGCGTCTTCCGCGTCGATCCCGCGCTGCAGGCAGTAGAAGAGCTGCTCTTCGCTGATCTTCGACGTCGAGGCCTCGTGCTCCACCGTCGCGGACGGATTGCGCGTTTCGATGTACGGGAACGTGTGCGCGCCGCACTGGCCGCCCATGAGCAGCGAATCGCATTGCGTGAAGTTCCGCGCGCCGTGCGCGGAGGGCAGGATTTTGACGAGCCCGCGGTAGCTGTTCTGTCCGTGACCGGCCGAGATGCCTTTCGAGACGATGGTGCTCTTCGTATTGGCGCCGATGTGGATCATCTTCGTGCCGGTGTCGGCCTGCTGGTAGTTGTTGGCCGTGGCGACGGAGTAGAACTCGCCGACCGAGTTTTCTCCCTTGAGCACGCACGAGGGGTATTTCCAGGTGATCGCCGAGCCGGTCTCCACCTGCGTCCACGAAATGCGCGAATTCCGGCCGCGGCATTCACCGCGCTTCGTCACGAAGTTGTAGATGCCGCCGATGCCTTTCTCGTCACCGGGATACCAGTTCTGCACGGTCGAATACTTGATCTGTGCGTCGTCTTCGGCGACGAGCTCGACGACCGCGGCGTGCAGCTGGTTCTCGTCGCGCATCGGCGCAGTGCAGCCCTCGAGATAGCTCACGTTCGAGCCCGGGGCCGCGATGATCAGCGTGCGCTCGAACTGGCCGGTCTTCGCCGCGTTGATGCGGAAGTAGGTAGACAGCTCCATCGGGCAGCGCACGCCGGGCGGGACGTAGACGAACGAACCGTCGGAGAACACCGCGGAGTTGAGCGTCGCGAAGAAGTTGTCGGTGGTCGGCACCACGGTGCCGAGGTATTGCTCGATGAGCGCCGGATGTTTCTGCACCGCGTCCGAGAACGAGCAGAAGATGACGCCGGCTTCGGCCAGGCGTTCCTTGAACGTGGTGGCCACCGACACCGAATCGAAAACCGCATCGACGGCCACGCCGGCGAGGCGCGCGCGCTCGTGCAGCGGCACGCCGAGCTTCTCGTAGGTCTCGAGCAGCTTCGGGTCCACTTCATCGAGCGACTTCGGCGCGTTCGCGGCAGGCTTCGGCGCCGAGAAATAGCTGATGGCCTGGTAGTCGATCGGATTCACGCGCAGGTGAGCCCAGTGCGGTTCCTGCATCGTCTGCCAGTGACGGAACGCCCCGAGCCGCCAGTTCGTGAGGAACTCGGGCTCGCGCTTCTTGCGCGAGATGAAACGCACGACGTCCTCGTCGAGCCCCGGCGGCAGCGTGTCGGAGTCGATGTCCGTGACGAAGCCGTGCCGGTAGCTCTTCGCGAGCAGGTTGTCGATGTCGTTGGTGCTCATGGTCGGTGGGTCAGACGAGCGCTTTCGCGCGCGTGAACTGCTTGAGCTCGCGCTCGATGGGAATGGACGGCGCGCGCGCATCGAGACCCGCGAGCTGCGCGAGCGAAATCTCGCCGAGAGACTTGCGGATGGCGACGTTGAGCCGCTGCCACGTGCGACCTACCTGGCAGCTGTGCTCGAGGCAGCAATGGCCCGTGCCGACGGAACAGTCCGTGAGCGCGATGGGCCCTTCGAGCGCGCCGAGGATCGCGGCCGCGCTGATCTCGTCCGCCGAACGGGCCAGTTGATAGCCACCGCGCGTGCCGCGCGTGGAAGTCACGAGCCCGGCGTGGTTGAGCTGTTTGAGAAGCTTGCTCACGGTCGGCGCCGCGATGCCGGTGCGTTCCGCGATCGTGCTCGCGTTGAGCAGGCGCGCACGTTCGCCGGCGAGAGTCGCCAGGATCACCGTCGCATAGTCCGTCAACTTGCCGATACGCAGCATTTTTGGTGCCTTTTCGGGGCCATTTTTAAGTGGGACCAGTTTAGTACGGATTCAATGCGCCAGAAAGCCGGGTCGAGGGGCTTTTGCTATCCTTCGCCGCCGTTTCAGGAACAACCCCGCGTTCCAGTCGTCGAACCCGAGAGCTGATGGAAGGCAAACCCTCACAAGATTCCCCCGCATCGCCGGCGCAAGCCGGCGATGCCGTAATTGAGGTCCGCGATGTGCGTTACGCCGTCGGCGGGCGCGCCATTTTCGATGGCCTCGACATCACGGCGCGCCGCGGACGCATCACCGCGATCATGGGTCCGTCCGGCACGGGCAAGACGACGCTGCTGCGGCTCATCACGGGCCAGATACATGCGCAGCGCGGCGACATCCGCGTGTTCGGCGAGGATCTCTCGAAGATCTCCCAGGGCGAGTTGTTCGATCTGCGCCGGCGCATGGGCATGCTGTTCCAGAACGGTGCGCTGCTGACCGACATCGACGTGTACGAGAACGTGGCCTTTCCATTGCGCGCTCACACGAAGCTGCCGGAATCGCTGGTGCGCCAGCTCGTGCTGACGAAGCTGCACGCGGTGGGATTGCGCGGCGCCGCGCGCCTCATGCCCGCGGAGCTCTCGGGCGGCATGGCGCGTCGTGTTGCATTGGCGCGCGCCATCGTCATGGATCCGGACCTGCTGATCTACGATGAACCCTTCGTGGGCCTCGATCCGATCTCGATGGGCGTCATCTGCCGGCTGATCAAACAAATGAACGAAGCGCTCGGCATCACGAGCATTGTCGTGTCGCACGACGTACAGGAGCTCTCGACGATTGCGCACGACAGTTTCCTGTTGTCGGGCGGCAAGGTCGTCGCGAAGGGCACGCCCGACGAATTGCACAGGAGCGCCGTCGCCGAGGTGAAGCAGTTCATGGGCGGACTCGCGGACGGGCCCGTGCCGTTCCACTTCCCGGCGCCTGACTACCAACGCCAATTGCTCGAGGAAGAGGCATGAGCGTCGTCGCGGATTCCATGCCCGTCGCGGCGCTGCGCCGCATCGGCGCGGTCGCGGTTTTCCTCGGGCAGATACTCGCACGCATCCCGGCGAGCCTCGGCAAGCCGTCGCTCATCGTCGCGCAGGTCTACAACGCCGGCGCGCGTTCGCTCGTCATCATCATGATGTCCGGGCTGTTCGTTGGCATGGTGCTCGGTCTGCAGGGCTTCAACCTGCTGCAGCGTTTCGGCTCGGCCGACCAGGTCGGCGTCGCGGTGGCGCTCGGCCTGCTCAAGGAGCTGGGCCCCGTCGTCACGGCGTTGCTGTTCGCCGGTCGCGCGGGCACGTCGCTCACGTCCGAGATCGGCCTCATGAAGGCGACCGACCAGCTGACCGCGATGCAGATGATGGCGGTCGACCCCGTGCGTCACGTCGTCGTGCCGCGCTTCCTCGGCGGCTTCATCGCGATGCCGCTGCTCGCCGCGATGTTCAGCGTCGTGGGCCTGTACGGCGGCCAGCTCATCGCGGTCTCGCAGATGGGCGTCGATTCCGGCGCGTACTGGTCGAACATGCAGAACGCCGTCGCGCTGCGCGAGGTCAACGAGGGCATCATGAAGAGCATCGCGTTCGGACTCGCGTGCAGCCTCGTGGCCGTCTACGAAGGTTTCCACGCGGCACCCACGGCCGAGGGCGTCGGCCTCGCGACGACGCGCACCGTCGTCGTGTCGTCGGTGCTCGTGCTGCTGCTCGACTTCCTGCTCACGGCCGCCTTCTTCACCAATTCCTGATCCGGACTCTCCGCCATGCAAAGCACTCGCTCCCTCGAAATCGGCACCGGGCTCTTCGTCCTGCTCGGGTTCGCGGCGCTCGCATTCCTAACTACACAGCTGCCCGGCAGCTCGCTGCGCCTCAAGGGCGCGGACAGCGGCTACAGGGTGATCGCGGCGTTCGACAACATCGGCGACCTCAAGGAAGGCTCGCCCGTGACCATGGCAGGCGTGCGTGTCGGACGGGTGGAAGCGATCGCGTTCGATCCTCGGACGTTCAAAGCGAACGTCACCCTGCGTATCGACAAACAATACTCACAGATTCCCGACGACAGCGATGCGAGCATCCAGACGGCGGGCCTGCTCGGTGGCAAGTACATCGGCCTCGGACCGGGCGGTTCTGAAACCTTCCTCAAGGATGGCGGTCAAATCGAGTTCACGCAGTCGGCCATCGTGCTCGAGAGCCTGGTGAACAAGTTCTTCGCGAATTTCGCGAGCAAGGGCTCCGACGACAAGGCTTCTTCCCCGGAAGGCAGCTCCGAGCAGAAGACCAACGCGCCGGCAAAGGAGCAGAAATGATGTCGATGAAGCAAATCGTTCAGGCGGCGTTCATCATGGGCTTGTTAGTCGCGGGCGGCGCGCAGGCGGCCGACGCGACCACCAACGGCAAACCGGCGCCGACGCAGGTCGACAACAGCGGCCCGTCGCAGCTCATCGAAAGCTCGGCGAACATCCTGCTGTCGGGCATCGACAAGCATCGCGACGAGTTCCGCCAGAATCCGACCGGGCTCTACGCGCTCGTCGAGCAGACGCTGCTGCCCAACTTCGA
>Ga0081455_10007292_pt1 | contig 11670 bp, 9 predicted proteins | sample TabmetS3T2R1_FD_70207 | JGI IMG/M metagenome (GOLD analysis project Ga0081455, IMG submission 70207) | Tabebuia heterophylla rhizosphere microbial communities from the University of Puerto Rico - S3T2R1 | ecosystem: Host-associated > Plants > Roots > Rhizosphere ...
GAGTTCACCCGCGCCAGATCCCGCGGCACCTCCCCGAAATGCAGCAGCGTGCCGTCGGCCAGCGCCGCATCCATCGATAGCGTGTTGTCGCGCATGGTGCCGTAGCGCAGCGAACGACCGCCGCAGGAATTGTTGCCGGCCATGCCGCCGATGGTGGCGCGCGAGGCGGTGGAGACGTCGACCGGAAACCACAGCCCATGCTTCCTGAGCTGGCGGTTGAGGTCGTCGAGCACGATGCCGGGCTCGACCACGCAGGTCCGGTTCTCGACGTCGAGCGAGAGCAGGCGGTTCAGGTGCTTCGAAAAGTCGACGACTAGCCCCTCGTTGACGGTCTGGCCGCATTGCGAGGTGCCGCCGCCGCGCGGGGTGACGATTCGTCCCTCGTCCCGGGCGATCGAAAGCGCCCGCAGGGCCTCGTCCATGGTCCGGGGGACCACCACGCCAAGGGGCAGGATCTGGTAGAACGAGGCATCGGTCGCGTAGCGGCCGCGGCTAAATCGGTCGAACAGGACGTCGCCGGTAATATTTGATCGTAGCCGGCGCTCAAGTGATGACGCGTTCTTCATCCCAAATCCTATCGTCCAGGAGGATTGTTTCGGCAATCTCTCAAGGAAACAGATGCAATTTATCTTGGGGCGGCGTCAATTGTGAATTCATAATGTATTGGAGGGCTAGCCCTCTGTGGCCTCGGCGATCGCCCCCTCCGGCATCCCGCCGAGGTGTTCGACCGCCGCAGTCCGCTTGTTGCGCAGGTGCTGGAACAGGATGTCGGCGAGTTCGCTGCCGGCCCGGCGCCGCAGCGCATCCAGGATCCCTTCGTGCTCGCGCATCGCCTCGGTCCAGCGCTGTCGTTCGCGCGCGAAGTTGGCGGAATAACGAACGCGGCGGATCCGGCCGGCCAGGTTGGCGTAGATGGTGCGCAGCGTCTCGTTGCGGGATGCCGCCACGATCCTTTCATGGATGCGCTGGTTGGCCTGAAAGTAATTGTGCATGTTGCGATGCAGGTAGTGGCCGTACATTTCGTAGTGCAGCCGCTCGATCTCGGCGATTTCTTCATCCGTGATGGTTTCGCATGCGAGCCGCCCGGCGAGGCTTTCCAGGCCGCCCATGACGTCGAATAGCTCCTCCAGATCGCGCTTGCCAAGCTGGCGCACGCGCGCACCGCGGTTGGGCAGCAGGTCGATCAGTCCTTCGGCAGCCAGAACCTTGAGGGCCTCGCGCAGGGGAGTGCGGGAAATTCCGAACATTTCGCAGAGCTGCCGTTCGGGAACGCGGCCGCCGTCCGGAATGTTGCCTTCGACCACGTAGTCGCGAAGCCGCGACAGGATTTCGCCGTGCAGCGAAGGCTCGCCGCGCTCGGGGCCGCTGTCGGCGGGTTTGGCGATTGGCACCCCGGATTCGGGAATCGTTGATTTCATAGCTGCAACGGTAGTTTGCGGAACCATCAACGTCGATACCGATAATGCATGTAAAATATCGTTTTACAAACCAAAAAATGAATGCAAAATGATCGTGGGCTACGGCGACGGGAGGTCATCATGCGGCAAGGACGGCATTTTCTGCAGATTCCGGGCCCGAGCCCTGTGCCGGATCGTGTTCTTCGCGCGATGGACATGCCGGTCATCGATCACCGCAGCGCCGAGTTCGGCCAGCTCGGGCGCACCGTCCTGGAGGGCGCCCAGAAGATTTTCCAAACCTCGGGACCGGTCATGATTTTCCCTTCGTCGGGCACCGGCGCCTGGGAAGCTGCGATCGTCAACACCCTGTCGCCGGGCGACAAGGTGTTGATGGTGGAGACCGGTCACTTCGCCACCTTGTGGCGCCAGATGGCCGCGCGCTGGGGAATTGACGTCGACTTCCTGCCCGGCGACTGGCGCCGCGGCGCAGACCCTGCGGTCATCGAAGAACGGCTGACGCGCGACACATCGCATGCGCTCAAGGCGGTGATGGTCGTTCATAACGAAACCTCGACCGGTGCGACCAGCCGGATCGGCGAAATCCGCGCTGCGATGGATCGGGCCGGTCATCCGGCGCTCCTGATGGTCGACACCATCTCCTCGCTGGGATCGGCCGACTATCGGCACGACGAATGGAGGGTCGACGTCAGCGTGAGCTGCTCGCAGAAAGGCTTCATGCTGCCGCCCGGTCTGGGCTTCAACGCGATCTCGGACAAGGCCCGCGCTGCCGCCAAGACCAACACAATGCCGCGGTCGTATTGGGATTGGGAGGAAATGCTGAAGCCGAATGCAAACGGCTTCTTCCCGTACACGCCGGCAACCAATCTGCTCTACGGCCTGCGCGAGGCCATCGCGATGCTGCTTGAGGAGGGGCTCGACCAGGTCTTCGTGCGCCATCAGCGGCTTGCCGCTGCGACGCGTGTCGCCGTCAATCACTGGGGGCTGGAGGTGCTCTGCCAGGAGCCAAAGGACTTTTCCCCTGTTCTCACCGCCGTTCTGATGCCGCCGGGGCATGACGCGGACCAGTTCCGCAAGGTCGTCCTCGACAACTTCAACATGTCGCTCGGCTCCGGACTGTCGAAGGTGGCCGGCAAGGTATTCCGCATCGGTCATCTCGGTGAGTGCAACGAGCTGACCTTGCTCGCTGCGCTGACGGGCGTGGAGATGGGATTGTCGGTCGCCGGTATTCCGTACCGGGCCGGCGGCGTCGATGCCGCGATGACGTATCTGGAGCAGCGCCCGCAAGGCAATTCCCCGGCGCATCTCAAGGTCGTTGGCAGCTAGCCGGCAGCTCGCGCCAGCCCCGGGGGCGCGCCCAAGCCTCGCTTCTTATGCATTGACGTGCTCGGTCCGGCGGGCGACAAGCCCGCCAAATGGTGATATTCGAGCGGCTCGAAACGCCAAGACCGGGAAGGACGCCCATGACTGTGCATACTGGACGGCATTTTCTGCAGATTCCGGGACCGACCAACGTGCCGGACCGGGTGCTGCGCGCCATGGATATGCCGACCATGGACCACAGGGGTCCGGAATTTGCCGAGGTCGGATACGCCGCGCTGGCGGCCATGCAGCGGGTGTTTCGCACCAAGCAGCCGGTGATCATCTACCCGTCGTCCGGTACCGGCGCCTGGGAGGCGGCCATCGTCAACACGCTGCAGCCCGGCGACAAGGTGCTGATGGCGGAGACCGGGCAGTTCGCCGTGCTGTGGCGCGGTATCGCCGACAAGTTCAAGCTCGAAGTGGATTTCATTCCCGGCGACTGGCGCCACGGCGCCGACCTCGAGCAGATCGAGGCGCGGCTGTCGGCCGACAAGGCGCACAAGATCAAGGCCGTGTGCGTGGTTCACAACGAAACCTCGACTGGCTGCGTCACCCATCCGCAGGACGTCCGCAAGATTCTCGACCGCGTGGGTCATCCCGCGCTGCTGATGGTCGACACCATCTCCGGCCTCGGATCGCTCGAATATGAACACGACGCCTGGGGCATCGACGTGTCGGTCGCGGGCTCGCAGAAGGGCCTGATGCTGCCGCCGGGTCTCGGCTTCAATGCCATCTCGGAAAAGGCGCTCGCGGTGGCGAAGGCCAATCCGGCGATGCGCTCCTATTGGGACTGGCAGGAAGTCATCGCCATCAACAAGGCCGGCACCTGGCCCTACACGCCCGCGACCAATTTGCTGTTCGGTTTGCGCGAAGCGGTCAAGATGCTCGAGGAGGAGGGGCTGGAGAACGTCTTCGCCCGCCACAAGCGCCACAGCGCCGCGACGCGTGCCGCCATCAAGGTCTGGGGCCTGGAGACGCAGTGCCAGGAGCAGGGCGCGCATTCGCCGGCGCTGACCGGCGTCGTCATGCCGGAAGGCCATGACGCCGACACCTTCCGCAAGGTCGTGCTGGAGAATTTCGACATGTCGCTCGGCACCGGCCTGAACAAGATCAAGGGCAAGGTGTTCCGGATCGGCCATATCGGCCACTTCAACGACCTGATGCTGATGGGCACGCTGTCGGGCGTCGAGATGGGTCTCGATCTCGCCAAGGTGCCGCACCGCGGCGGTGGCGTGCTGGCGGCGATGGAAGTGCTCAAGGGGCGCGACGCCGTGCCGATGCCCAAGGCGGCCGTTGCCTGAGACCGTTTGACCGAAACAACAATAGAGAGAGCTGCGATGAACGCTCCGGTAGCTGCGACGACTGAAGACCTGATCTACTCCGTCGAGGACGGCATCGCCCGGCTGACGTTCAACCGTCCGCAGGCGCGCAATGCGCTGACCTTTGCGATGTACGAGCAGATGGCCGCGATCTGCGAGACCATCAACAACGATCGCTCGATCAAGGCGATGATCCTGACCGGCGCGGGCGACAAGGCGTTCGCATCGGGCACCGACATCTCGCAGTTCCGCGCCTTCAAGACCGCGCAGGACGCGCTCGACTATGAGGCGCGCATCGACCGCGTGCTCGGCGCGCTGGAATCGTGCCGGGTGCCGGTCATCGCGGCGATCGCCGGGGCTTGCACCGGCGGCGGCGCCGGCATCGCGGCCTGCTGCGATATCCGGATCGGAACCGAAACGACGCGGATCGGATTTCCGATCGCGCGCACCCTCGGCAATTGCCTCTCGATTGCCAATTACGCGCGGCTCGTGTCCGCGCTCGGTGTTTCCCGCACGAAACGCATGCTGTTGCTGGCGGAGAACCTCTCGGCCGAGGAGGCGCTGGCGGCCGGCTTTCTCGCCGAGATCGTGGGGACGGAGGATCTCGACCAGCGCGTCGGCGAATTGTGCGCGCGGCTGGCGCAGCATGCGCCCATCACCATGCGCGTGAGCAAAGAAGCGATCCGCCGACTGCTGCACGCAGGTCTGCCGGACGGGGACGACCTCGTGCGCGCGTGCTATGGCAGCGATGACTTTCGCCGCGGCGTCCAGGCTTTCGTGACTAAACGCGAGCCGCAATGGCTGGGAAGCTGAGAGCTGGCGAGTCGGCTGTCCAGTACGCCGCCTGGAACTAACTGCATGAAGGGGCGCTGACGATGGTTCCGTTCGAGAAACAAAGCATCACGGTCATCCGGCAAAGCAAAGTTGGCGTCGATACGAGCTACGAGCCGCCGCTGCGGGTTGGCTTCGGCATCAGCGACAGCACCGTCGACGGCGCGAACGCGGTGATGGGGCGCACCGTGCTGGTCCCGGGCGCGGAGCCCAATCCGACGCACTACCACGCCCATAACGACGTCTGTTGGTACATCGCGTCCGGTAAGATCCGTTGTATCCAGGCGCGCAGCGATTGCAGTAATCGCCGCGAGATCATTCTGGAGGCCGGCGATTTCGTCTACATCCCGAGTGGGGCGATTCATGTCATCGCCAATGCTTCGGAGACGGAGGAGGCCTCGCTCGTCTTCTGCTATATCGGCGTGCCGAACGTGGAGGCCTCCGGCAACGTGTGGCTGCGCAAGGAGCACGACGCGTTCGTGGCACCAAGGCCCTGATTGGATAACGCATGATCGACGCGCATCATCATTTCTGGTGGACCGGGCGGCATAACTATACCTGGCCGGAGCAGGTCGGCGACCGCCTGGCGCGCGACTTCACGCCGGACGATCTGCGTCCGGAACTCTCGCGCTGCGGCATCAAGGGAACGGTACTCGTTCAGGTCCTGCATCAGCTCGGCGAGACCGAGGAGTGTCTCGACCTCTGTAAGGAGGTCAACTTCGTGCGCGGGGTAGTCGGCTGGGTGCCGCTCGTCGATCCCGACGCCACATCGCGCGCGCTCGAGCGGCTGCGCTCCCGCGGCAAGCTGGTGGGCGTGCGCCATCTCATCAGTCACGAACCGGATCCGCGCTGGTTGCTTCAGGATGGTGTCATCGAATCGCTCAAGCTCTTGGCGGCCGCCGGGCTCGCCTTCGATGCCATTCCCGTGACCGCGGCGCAGTTCGAATCCGTGCTCGACGTCGCGGCTCGCCTGCCGGACCTCAAGATCGTGATCAATCATCTGGGCCGGCCGCCGCTCCCGGAACGGGGCTGGGAGCCGTGGGCGACGCAAGTCGCCCGTGCTGCCGAGCAACGCAACGTGTCGATGAAGCTCTCGATTGGGCTCGACATCATCATGCGCTGGCGCTGGTCGACGGACGAGATCCATCGCTATAGCGACCACGTGCTCGACTTGTTCAGCTCCAATCGCGTGATGGCGGCGAGCAACTGGCCGGTGATCCTGCTGGGCGCAAACTACGAGCAGACCTGGAAGGGCATCACCGATCTTGTCGCGGCGCTCTCGGTCGACCAGCGCCACGCGATCATGGGTGGCACCGCGGAGCGAGTCTACGGGCTGTGATGTCTAGCGTCGGGCGATCGACGCTATCGTCCCAATGATGCCCGATTGCGGTTTCGGACGCGCTGCCGCGCTGGCGGGAAAGATCAACGACTTGATGACTACCGGGACGGCGCCGGAATGGGGCAACATGCTGCCGATGTCGATATAGTCGAATTCCTTGAGCTCGAGACCATCGACGGAGACGATGGCATTGTCGAGCTGCATTTCTTCGCGCAGGTGAATTCCGATGAGGCCCCCCACGTCACCGTCGCCGGCCAGCACGAGGGGATGGCCGTCCGCGAGGACCTCGGCAAGGCCATCGGTCAGACCGCGGCAAAATGCGTCGAGCCGCTGAAACGTGGCCGAGCCGCGCCACGGCACGAACACCGCCACCGGCGTGCCGGCCTCGTCGAGATCGAGACGCTTGAGCGGTGCCTTGATTTGCGCTGCCACGGTCGCTGAGTCGATGTCGTCGGTCTCGAGCGCAAACGAGGGCGCAATCACGGGAACGTTGCGCAGCGGCAGGATCGACAGCGGGGAGACGTAAATGGTCCCGCCGCTCACCTGCGTCGTGTATTGCGATGCGCCGATCACGGTGGCCCGGATGCCTTCATTTGCCCGCTCGAGCTTTGGTCCCCATCGCTCCGCCCGGACGCGAATTTCTTGCGCAAGCAGGGCGCCGAGGTCGCCATACGTCTGCGCCTCGCGCCCGTAGATGTATTCGGCAACGCCGCCGGAGAAGGTCAGTTGATCCATGGCACCTCGGCGAGCCAAGGGATCGAGGCGCAAGAGCGTGCGCCCGCCGGCCATGGGTGCGCCGCCATCCATGGCCTCGAACAGACAATCCGCCATCCGCACTGCCAGGGCGCGCGCGGCCTCCGCTGCGAGCTGCGCGCCAGGCTCAACGCCGATGCCCAGCTCGGCGGCGAAGCGGCGGCCTGCCTCCTCGATGCGTACGACACGACCCGCCGGGTCGAGGCAGATGAGGCGCGCGCCGACGTCAACCGCGGTGAGATCGATGACCCGGCCATCGACGCAGATCGCGATTTTCGCTGTGCCCCCGCCGACGTCCACATTCATGACCGTCGCGCGGTCGCGGATCGAGCGCGCCGCGGCCCCCGAACCATGCGCGGACATCACCGCCTCTAGATTGTCGCCGGCCGAAACCGCGACCATCTTGCCGGCTTGACGGGCAAACAGCTCACCGATGTTGCGTGCATTGCGCCGGCGGACCGCGACACCCGTGAGGATCAGCGCGCCGGTGTCGATCTCGTCCGAATCGACCTTGGCGTCCTGGTACTGCCGCTCGATGAAAGTACCGAGCGCCGTCGCGTCGATCTCTTCCTCCGCGCAATAAGGCGTAAGCAGGATATCGGACTGGTAAAACGTCTCGCGGGTGCTGACGACATAGCGGCTGTCGAGCCGCTCCAGAACGATGCGCGAGAACACGAGATGCGAGGTGGAAGAGCCGATATCCACGCCGACGCTGAGCACGACGATTTCGTCTTCGTCGACGAGCGAGCGCCCGGTGCTGGTGAAGAAAATACGGCCGCCTTCTTCCTCGTCCGTCGTCATCTCAACCGATGCCCACTAGGCGTGCTGACGGCGGCATCCTCGTCCCGGTGAGCGGGGAGGATGGGGCACCAACAATAGGCTGCATGTTTGAGCGTCTCTGGCGGGAATGCTTCCGACCGCGAGGTCTGCCCTCATGTGCCCGCGAATCTGGGAACGACGGCGCCCTTCTTGTAGAAGCTGGGCTCCATTCGGCTAGGCACGCCTTCCGCTTTGAGCGTCGCTTCGTATTCGGCGCTGATGAAGGGATCCTCCATCCAGTACGGAATCGCGGTGCCGCCTTCGGGAATATCCATCGCGGTATAATCGGTGTGCTTTTCGCCAGGCGGGCCGGGCTCGCGGCCCGGGTTGTGCGGGCCGAACCATGCGGTCAGCCGCAGCGGATCTTTCGACGCGCCGAAGTGCTGATGATACCAGCGCGCCCCGCCGGGGGCCGCCGAGACCATCCCGACCGGCTCGTAATCGACCCGCTTGACCTCGTCGCCATGGCCATCCTTCCAGGGGGTGACGCCATATCGCTCCGGCCAGGTATAGGTGTAGCCCTTGCCCTTCAGGCAGATCAGCACGGCGGCCGAGGTGTGCGCGTGGGCCTTGGAATAGCGGCCGTTCTCGTGCTGCCCGATCCAGAGATAAAACGTGTTGCCGGTCATGAACGGCTCGACCCGCCGCCAGCCGGGCGAGCGGCGGTTGTCGAGCGGAAGGTCGCAGTTGACGACGTCGGGGATGAAATTCGTGCGCCGCATGGCAAGCCCACGTACCGGGTCGGGCTCGATGTCGTCCTTGTACCTGTAGAAATCGTCAGCGCCGCTGAAGCGGTCGCGGAATTCGTAAGGACAATCGAAAATCATCTTTGTGTTGTTGATCAGATTGATCAGATTGGGCGCCGTGGTGCCGCCAAGCAGCAGCGCCGGTGCCGAGCCTGCATTGACGATCCGATGCCAGGCGTTCACCGGGATCGAGAACAGCGAACCCTTCTGCCATTCGAAGACATGACGCTTGCTGTCGCTATCGAGCCACACTTCAGTGGTGCCGCGGCCCTCGACGACCAAATAGATTTCCTCGTACAGGTGCTTTTCCGCATGGAGAGCGCCGGCCCCGGGTACCTCGACGACGTAGCTGCCCCATTTGCCCTCGGTGCCATGCAGCTGGATATACGTGCCCTTGCCGCCCAACCTCTTCCACGGGGCAAGCGGCAGATTTTGCACCTTGCGCACGCCGATGTCGCGGTAGATCGGAATGGCTTCCGATTCCATGAACAGGTCATAGGGGGTCTTGGGCCGGCCGAACTGGCCGAAGCCGGCGCGTTCGTTGCCGGCCGGCTCATGCCAATGCGTCCTGCCCGTCAGTTCGTGCATCACGAACCTTTGTCGCTATCGATCCGAGTGCTTTACTGCCGTGCCTGCAGCAAGGCAAGGCAGCGGCACTCACGCGCTCGCGGCAGCCCGCATCCGAGCCTCGCACATCCGAACCGATCGCGTCGTTCTGGGGGTCCTGCGCCGACCCCAGGTCTGAGCGTGACATTGCGAGGCGAAACGCCACGCCGAAGGGGCTTTTTGCAGTTACGGCGATCCACTAAGATCGCCGCCCACTTCCGAGGGGCACTCTCTGGAGAACCGAAATGAAGAAGATTCTGTTGGGAACGGTGGCACTTGTCGCACTCGCCGGCGCGCCTGCGATGGCGCAACAAACGATAAAGATCGGCTTTATCAGCACCTTCAGCGGGCCGGTGGCGGCGATCGGCGCGGACATGCGCAATTCCTTTGAGCTTGGGCTCGATCATCACGGCCGTAAGCTCGGCGGCCTGCCCGTGGAGGTCATCTACGAGGACGATCAGACCAAGCCCGAGGTCGGCGTGCAGAAGACCCAGAAGCTGATCGAATCCGACAAGGTGGATTTCGTCGTCGGCTACATCTGGTCGAACGTGCTGCTCGCCTCGCTCAAGCCGCTCATCGATTCCAAGACGTTTACGATTGTGACGAACGCTGGTGCCTCGCAGCTCGCGGGCGAGCTGTGCTCGCCCTACGTGTTTTCGACCTCCTGGAACAACGATCAGACGCCGCAAGCGGTCGGGCTCTACATGAACCAAAAGGGTGTGAAGTCCGCGTTCCTGATCGGCCCGAACTACGCTGCCGGCAAGGACATGCTCGAGGGGGTGGCTGCGACGTTCAAGGGAGAAATCGTCGGACGCGAGTTGACGCGCTGGCCTGATCAACTCGACTTCTCAGCCGAGTTGTCGAAGGCGCGCGCGGCAAAACCGGACTCCATTTTCGCCTTCTACCCCGGCGGTCCCGGCATCCAGTTCCTCACGCAATATGCGCAATCGGGCCTCAAGGGCCAGATTCCGCTCTACACCGCCTTCACCATTGATGCGCTGTCGCTGCCGCGGCTCAAGCATCTTGCCCTCGGCATTCCCGGCGCGCAGCAGTGGGTGAGGGACCTGCCGAACGACGCCAACACATGGTTTGTCGAAGATTATCGGGCTCGACACAAGAGCGACCCCGCCTTTTACGGCGCCCAGACCTACGATGCCGTGCCGATGCTTGACCGCATTGTCAGAGCCGTCAACGGCGATCTCAGCAAGAAGGACGAGATGCGGCGTGCGGCGGAGAAGGCCGACTTCAAATCGGTACGCGGAAGCTTCAAATTCGGGCCCAATCACATCCCGATCCAGAACTTCTACCTTCAAGAGGCGGTGAGGGACGGCGACGAATACCGCCTGAAGACCGTCGCGACGATTGTCGAGAACGATCAGGACAAGCACTGGCAAAAGTGCAAAATGCCGAACTGAGCGCCCGATCAGGCGCAAGCTGAGACGGCAGAAGCGCGCGCTTCTGCCGTCTTGTTTTGCGGCAGCCGGCATGGCCTGATTTGCCGGCGGGAGCAGGACCATTCAGCAGCCCGACGGGGTAAACTGCCAGAGTTCGCGGGGGGACCGCCCAAATATGTTGTATCTGATCGAACAGAGCCTCAACGGCATTCAGTTGGGCATGCTGCTATTCCTGCTCGCAGCCGGCCTAACCCTGATCTTTGGGATTATGGATCTCGTCAATCTGGCGCACGGCTCGCTTTACATGCTCGGTGCGTATTTCGCCGCGACGTTTGCTGCGCTCACCGACAGTTTCCTCGCCGCCATTGGACTGGGATTGCTCGCGACGCTGGTGGCCGGAATGGCGCTCGAGGTGATTGCGATCCGGCCGCTCTATGGACGCGATCACCTTGACCATGTGCTCGGCACCTTCGGCCTGCTGCTGTTCTTCAATGAGCTGGTACGGCTGATCTGGGGACCGGCTGGGCTGACGCTGTCGCTGCCACCGGAGATGCTCAGCGCGGTTCAGGTTCTGCCGGGCGTGTATTACCCCATCTACCGGCTCGTTATCATTCTGGCGACGCTGGCGGTTGCGCTCCTACTTTATGCGCTGGTGATGCGCACGCGCATCGGCATGCTGATCCGCGCCGGCGCATCCAATCGCGAGATGGTCGGGGCGCTCGGCGTCAATATCAAGCTCCTCTATACCCTGGTGTTCGGGCTTGGTGCCGGCCTTGCGGGATTTGCCGGAATGATGCAGGCGCCGCTCTCTTTCGTGCAGATCGGGATGGGCGAGAACATCCTGATCCTGGCCTTCGTGGTCATTATCATCGGCGGCATTGGTTCGATCCGCGGTGCTTTCGTTGCCGCGATTGTTATCGGAATCATCGACACCATCGGCCGTGCGTTTCTGCCGGACGTCCTGCGCCATTTCGTAAGCTACAGCGCCGGCTCGAGCGCGGGGCCCGCGCTTTCCTCGATGCTGATCTACACGCTCATGGCGGCGGTGCTGGTCTTCCGGCCGGAAGGTCTGTTTCCGGCGACTCA
>Ga0081455_10007293_pt1 | contig 11668 bp, 8 predicted proteins | sample TabmetS3T2R1_FD_70207 | JGI IMG/M metagenome (GOLD analysis project Ga0081455, IMG submission 70207) | Tabebuia heterophylla rhizosphere microbial communities from the University of Puerto Rico - S3T2R1 | ecosystem: Host-associated > Plants > Roots > Rhizosphere ...
GGAGTTCCTGCGTCATGAGCTCTCACATGCCCTTCTCAGCCAACACACGACGATCCGAAAGTCGTTGAAGATGACCGAGCAGGCGTGGTTCAGCGAGGGGCTGGCGGTCTCCTTCGGCGATCAGAACGCTTACTTGAGCCGCGCCGAGTTTCTGGGACGAGCGCCCAAAGAGGACCTGGCGAAGTTCATCGATCCTGAGATGATGGATCGTTCGGCGCCGGGCTGGGACGCGCGATTCGCTTATGCCGCGCAGCGCTATTTTCTCGAATATCTCAAAGGGCGGTTCGGCGCGGATCGTTTCCAGAATTTCATGGTCAAGTACATCGACAGCCCTGACAATTATCGTAATCTGTTCAACGAAGCCTTTCAGATTTCGTTCGCGGATGCGATCAAACAACTCTCGCAGGCGATCAAAACCGGGCAATGGCCCTATGCGGAGAAGCAGTCGTAAAGTGTGATCGGATCAAAGATGAAGAATATGCGCAGAATTCTCCCTGTCTTTTTTGTCCAGTTCCTCCTCGTCGTCGCCGCTCACGCGCAAGCGAAGCGCCCGATGACTCCTGAGGACGTCGTCTCGCTCAACCGCGCCAGCGACGCCCAGATGTCGCCCGACGCGCGCCGCGTCGCGTTCGTCGTCAGCTCGTGGGACCGCGAGAACGACCGCTTCAATTCCGACATCTGGATGGTCGACGAGTTGCGGCAGGCCGTTCGGTTGACCTCGAGCCCGAAGCGCGACGATTCGCCGCGCTGGTCGCCCGACGCGCGCCGCCTGGCTTTTTTGTCGGAGCGGGGCGCCGACGCCGAAGCCGGCGCGCAAATCTTCCTGCTCAACCCCATTGGCGGCGAGCCTGTTCAACTGACCTCGCACAAGGCGCCGATTCAAAGTTTCGAGTGGTCGCCCGACGGCCGGCTCATCGCGTTCATCGCCGAGGAGGCGCGAGAGAGGTCGAGGACCAAACCTCCGGTCGTCGCCGACGAAGATCACCGATTCGCCCAGTTGTGGGTCGTCAACGTGGCTTCGGGGGAAATAAAGCCGCTGACCAAAGGCTCGCGCCACGTCACAGCTTTCAACTGGTCGTTTGACGGATCTCGGATCGTCCTCACCGCTCGCGCGACGCCGAAGTTGATGGACAACGACACGACCGAGATCTTCGTCACGCCCGCGAGTTTGCAAAACGCGCCTTACAGCTTCGCCCAATGGAAGCAGGTTACGAAAGGCGGAGGCGTCGAGAATCAGCCGCGATTTTCGCCGGACGGCCGCTGGATTTCATACCTTGCGCGCTCGGACGGCGACGCGAACGTGGGGCCTGAGCGAATTCACCTCGTCGCCGCGACGGGCGGCGAGCCGCGCGCGCTCGCGCAGACCTTCGACGGATACATCAGTTCTTACCGCTGGGTCTTCGATTCGCAGCGCGTCATCTTCCTGGCCGCGTCGGGGGTGGGCGCCAGCCTTTACACGATGCGTGTCGACGACCCCAATCCTGCGCCAACGTTGATAACGCGCAACGAGGGCGTTACGACCGGGTTCTCGATGACCGTCGACGGAATGAACATCGCCTACGTGCACGAAAGCCCGCGGATGCCGACGGAAGTGGCGCTGCTCAACGCCCGCAACATGATCCCTATTCTGCTGACGCGGTTGAACCCGCAGATCGAAACGTTGACGCTCGGGCTGGTCGAGCCCGTCAATTGGAAGTCAAACGACGGGACCGATGTCGAAGGGCTGCTGGTCTATCCGGTCGGTTATCAAACTGGCGCGCGCTACCCGCTGCTGACCTATATACATGGCGGCCCGGAAGGCGCCTACACGAAAGGCTTCAACGCGAGCTGGGGCGCGTTCCCGCAGGTTTACGCCGGCGCGGGTTACGCCGTCTTCATGCCCAATTTCCGAGGCTCGTCCAATTACGGCGCGAAGTTCGCCCAGTCGAACGCCAAGCTCGTGGGCAAGGTCGATTACGAGGACATCCTGAGCGGCGTCGATCACCTTATTAAACTCGGCCTCGCGGACGAGAATCGGCTGGCCATCGCCGGGTGGAGCTACGGCGGTTACATGTCGGGCTGGATCATCGGCCACACCGATCGCTTTAAGTGCGCGGCTTACGGCGCGGGCCTGTCGAACGCCGTGTCGTACTGGGGGACCGCAGACATCGTCGAGCAACGCGAACGGTTGCACGGCGGAACCCCGTGGGAGGCGCGCAAGATGTTCGACGAACAATCGCCCTTGAATTATCTGACTAACGTCAAAACGCCAGCCCTGATCTTTCACGGCGAGAAGGACGAGCGCGTGCCGCTGAGCCAATCGCTCGAAACTTATCGCACGTTGAAGCGATTGGGCGCGACGACGCAACTGGTCATTTATCCCGATCAGGGACACGGCATCCTTACTCCGAGTTACCAGTTGGACAAAATGCGGCGCGAGTTCGCCTGGATAGAAAAATACCTGGCGGGTAACAATGTGCGGCGGGCAGTCAGTTCGCGGTAAGCGTCATTATTACAGCCGGATGAATAGCCACCGCAGGGCACAGAGAGCACAGAGGGCGTCAATGATTTCTCTGTGCTCCCTGTGCCCTGCGGTGGCTAACGGTCTTCATACATTTATAACTATCCGGTCTTCTTTCTGAAGCGAGCCGCCGCGACCGTGATCATCACGACGCTCATCGCCGTCAGGATCAGCCCTTGTTTCCACAGGTCGCCCAGTTCGGCGCCGCGCAGGATGACGCCGCGGAAGATTTGAATCAGATAGGTCGTCGGAATGATCTTGCTTATCCACTGGAAGAAATACGGCATCGTGTCGATCGGGAAAATATAGCCCGAAAGAAAGATCGAGGGCATCATCGTGCCGAACGCCGCTTGTGTGGCCTCTTGATAGGAGTTCGCCCGCGTCGAGATCAGCAGCCCGAAGCCGAGCATCGTCAGAATGAACGGCGTGACCAACAACAGCAGCAGAAAGAAATTGCCTGAGATGGGCACGCCGAACGCCCAGCGCATGAAAAACAGCAGCAGACAGAGTTCGATGTAGGCCACGACCGCGTACGGCGCGATCTTGCCGACCATCAGCCCCAAGGGCTTGATCGGCGTCATATAAAGTTGCTCGAGCGTCCCTTTTTCGCGCTCGCGGACGATGGCGATGGCCGTCAAGAGCACGGTCATCATCTGCATCAGCACGGCGATCATTCCCGGGATCAGGAAATTGGCCGATCGCATGTCGGGATTGAAGAGCACTTTTGGTCGCGCCTCGACGGGGAGCGTCTGCCTGGTAACCGAGACGCTCAGCGCCCGCTCCAGCGACTCGCTGAGCGCGATGGCGTTGGCGACGTTCATCGCTTCGCCCGCCACCGAAGATTCCGAGCCGTCGATCAGGATCAGCGCGCTGGCCGTCTCGCCCGCCAGCAGCCTGCGCGAATAATCGGGCGGGATCTTGACGCCGACGCGCGCCCGCCCGGAGACGATCTCCCGGTTGAGATCGTCGTCTGACGAGACGCTGCTCGTGATCTTGAAGTCGTCGGAGTTGACGAAGCGGTCGAGCAGCCGGCGGCTCTCCTGCGTGTGCGCCGCGTCGTAAACGACCGTCGGGATGTCGCGCACGTTGGTGTTGATCGCAAACCCGATCAAGAAAAGTTGCATCGTCGGTATGAAGATGGTGAAGAAGAGCGCCATCGGGTCGCGGCGGATGTGAATCGCCTCCTTGCGCAACACGGGGATCAGGCCGGTGAAGGGATTGGCGCCTCTGTCGCTGATTCGTCCCTTCGCTTGCGCTTTCGCTTCTTCCGGAGTCAAGGCTTTCATAATTATTCTCTCAACGCGTTGGTCAACGTCACGAAAACGTCTTCGAGCGACGGCGTAATCGTCTTCAGTTCGACGTCCGTGAATCCGTCGCGCGCCAGATCGGATTTGACCTGGTCGAGCGTCACGGACTCGTCCATCAGCAGGTGAATCGACTGGCCGAAGATCGTCGCGCTGCGGACATAGGGCTTGCGCTTGATAGCGGCCAGGGCGCTCGACGTGTGTCTGGCGTCAATCTCGATGCGGCGCGCGCCGGGCGGATTGACTTCGGGAATCTCTTTCAATTCGTCCGGCATGCCGCAGGCGATCAGCTTCGAAAGGTAAATGTAGCCGACGCGCCCGCATCGCTCGGCCTCGTCCATGTAATGAGTCGTTACGAAAAACGTAACGCCCTGGCCCGAAAGTTGAAATAGCAGGTCCCACAGATCGCGGCGCGCCACCGGGTCGATGCCCGCAGTAGGCTCGTCCAGAAACATCATCCGCGGCTCGTGTATGAACGCGCAGGCCAGCGCCAGTCGCTGCTTCCACCCGCCCGACAGTTTTCCGGCGCGCCGGTCCAGGTAAGGTTCGACATGCGTCAACGCGATGGCCTCGTCTTTACGCCGCCGTAAATAATCGCCGCGAAGCCCGTAGACGCCGGCGTAAAATTCGATGTTCTCCATCACCGTCAGGTCTTCGTAGAGGCTGAACTTCTGCGACATATAACCGACGCGCTGGCGAATCTGAGCGGCCTCCGTCACGCAATCGAAGCCGAGCACCGAGCCTCTGCCTTCCGCCGGAGTAAGCAGGCCGCAGAGCGCTTTGATCAGCGTAGTCTTGCCCGAACCGTTAGGGCCGAGGAAGCCGAAAATTTCGCCCTCTTCGACAGTTACGCTCACGCGGTCGACGGCGGTGAAATTGCCGAAGCGAACGGTGAGGTCCTGGGTAGTTATTGCCGCGTTCATAGATCCCTCAGTACAGGATAAATACGTTGAGGATTGAATCCTCTCTGGTTTTCCGCCGCGTCAGCGGCGTAAGATAAAACCGAATGCTCATTTCTCTATGGTTACATCCGCAGACATTCCCGGCTTCAACAATCCTTCGCGGTTGTCAATGCGGACTTTGACGCCGAAGACCAGATGGTTGCGTTCGTTGCGACTCTGGACGTTGCGCGGGGTGAATTCGCCTTGAGTGTTGATCTGCTCGATCACGCCGTCGAACGCGCGATCGGCGAAGGTGTCGACTTTGATTTTGGCCTTCTGGCCGACCTTGATCAGGCCGAGCTGCGGTTCGGGGACGTAGACGCGGATGTAGATTTGATCTTTTTCGAGCAGCCGCGCGATGGTTTGGTTCGGCGTGACGAGATCGCCGGGGCGGACCGGCAGGACTTCGACGACGGCGCTGGCGGGCGATTTGACCTCGCCTTCGGCGATCTGGACCTTGATCTCTTCGAGCCTGGCTTTCGCCTCGGCCAGTTGGGCTCGGGCGTCGGCTATCTCCTCGGCGCGCGGGCCTGCGACGACCATCCGTTCGGCCTCCTGCGCCTGGCGGAAGCGCTCCTCCGCCGCGCGGACGTCCTCCTTGCGGCTGCCGTTGAGCAGGAGGTCCAGGCGCTTCTTTTCGGCGTCGCGCTTGGCCCGCGCGTTGTCCGACCGGAACTTCGCCGCGTCGAATTCCTGCCTCGACGCGTCGTCCGTCGAATAGAGTTTGCTGGCGCGCTGGAATGAGACTTCGGCGTTGTTGAGGTCGGCTTCGGCGGCGGCGAGCGAAGCTCGCGCCTGTTCGATTTCTTCAGGGCGCGGCCAATTGCGAACCGCTTCCAGGCTGGCGCGAGCGGTCTCGGTCGCGGCCCTGGCCTGCGCCTTCTCTTCGGGGCGCGCTCCGCGTTCCAGCCTTTCTAGCCTGGCCTGTTGCTGCGCGATTCTCGCCTCGGCCTGCAATCGCTGCGCTTCAACGGCGGCGACGTCGAAGCGGACAATCGCTTGCCCGGCCTGAGCCTCCTGCCCCTCCAGGACGAGCACGTCGGTGACTCGCCCGCCCACCTTCGATCCGACGCGAATCTCACGCGTCTCGATTGTGCCGGAGAAGAGCAGCGGATCCTCTCTCCTGAATCCGAAACCGCCATTCGCGCAGCTTACGTATAAGATCGCGGCGGAGGCCAGAACCGCCAGCGAACCCCACTTGATCAAATATCTTCCGACAAGCCTGTGCATCAATGAACCCTCCAGATCGTCCCGTGAACGATGTAAGTAAGCACTTACATATACACGATCACTGTAATAAGGCGCAAGGCCGTGGAGTCTCGAATTTTGCGCTCTTCTTTGCGCATTATTGGCGCCATTCGTCCTCCTTGCCTTTTCGATTTTGGGATTAGGCTTTCCCGGAATCGGACGCTCGGCCGATAGTTTCAATCGCCGCCCACAATAAAATCAGGCATTTAATCGGCCCCTCGTTTGGCACGCGGATTGGTAATTGCCGAGTAGGCGATTCTACGCATAACAGCGCCGTACCAGTCCTCAGACAGGAGGAACCGATGGGAAACTTGCTTCAGGATTTACGCTACGGTAGCCGGATGCTCATCAGGCATCGCGCGGCGACGGTGATCGCCGTCGTCACTCTCGCATTGGGCATCGGCGCGAACACGGCGATCTTCGGCGTGGTCAATGCTGTGCTCTTGCGACCGCTGCCTTATCGCGATTCCAACCGGCTGGTGGTGTTGTCCACGAATGAAGATAAGGATGGCGCCTTGGGCAACGCCGGCTACGAGACCTTCGTGGACTGGCGCGAGCGCAGCCGATCATTCGAACGGATGATCGTCATCAGGTCGTGGGGCGGCGCGTTGACCGGACAGGGCGAGCCGGAGGTGATTGGGGGACTGCGAGTGTCGGCGGACTACTTCAAATTGCTCGGCGTCAGCCCTGCGCTCGGTCGCGATTTCCGCGTCGAAGAAGATCGGCCTGACACACGCTTTGTCGTCGTCATCAGCCACGCGCTCTGGCAGCGGCGATTCAACTCCGACCCGCAAGTTGTGGGCAAACAGCTCATCCTGAACGATCAGCCGTTCACCGTCGTCGGCGTCATGCCACGGGGGTTTACCGATTTCCTCGCCGCGAACTTCTTCGGAGCCGCCGAGGTCTGGGCGCCGGTGGGCTATGACATCACGCAGCCTTTCGCCTGCCGCAGTTGCCAGCACCTCAAGGCGATTGCGCGTCTCAAGCCGGACGTCACGCCGGCGCAAGCCCGCTCCGAAATGGGCGCGATCATGAACGTAATGGCGCGCGAGCATCCGACGATCTATGCGACGCCTGCGATCAGCGTCGCGCGCTTGCAGGACCAGTTCACCGGGGCGATTCGTCCGGCGTTGTATCTCATGCTGGTCGCGGTCGGGCTGGTGTTGTTGATCGCATGCGCGAACGTCGCGAACCTGCTGCTCGCGCGGGCGAGCGAGCGCGCAAGAGAGATGGCGATTCGCGCCGCGCTGGGCGCCGGGCAGTGGCGCATCGTACGGCAATTGTTGGTCGAAAGCGCGCTGCTCTCGTTAATAGGCGCAGTCGCCGGGCTGCTGCTGGCGTTGTGGGGAACGGACCTGCTGACCAGTCTCAGCCCGGCAAAGATGTTGCAGTTGCAACCGGTCAGGACCGATGCGCGCGCTCTCGGCTTTACGCTGCTCGTGTCGCTGCTGACCGGATTGCTTTTCGGCCTCGCCCCGGCGTTGCAGGCGGCGCGGCAGGACTCGCAGCTCGCGCTGAAAGAGAGCGCCAGAAGCTCGCCAGGCAAAAGGCAGCGCCGTTTGCGCGAGTCTTTCGTCGTCGCCGAGATCGTGTTTGCTCTGGCGCTGCTCGTCGGCGCTGGCCTGCTCATCCACAGCTTTGTGCGCGTGCTGGGCGCGAAGCCGGGCTTCGAGTCGCGCAACCTGCTGACGATGATGATTCCGGCGTCCAGCGCGAAGAAATACGGCGATCTCGCGCAGGTGCGCGCCTTTTACAGCGAATCCATCAAACGCATCGAGGCGTTGCCCGGCGTCGAGGCTGCCGGCGTCGTCAGCAACCTGCCTTTCGGCGGCAATATGGATATGTACGGCTTTCACGTCGAAGAGAAGCCGTCAGCCAACCCTGCGGAAGCGCCCAGCGCAGAGCGCTACAGCGTCAGCCCCGATTACCTGCGCGCAATGGGCATTCCGTTGTTGCGCGGGCGCGGCTTCACCGAACAGGACAACGCGAACGCCCCGCTCGTGACGCTCATCAATCGTACGGCGCGAGAGCGCATCTGGCCTAATGAAGACCCGCTCGGCAAGCGCATTCGACTGGGAGGCGTGGATAATCCGCTCCGCACAATCGTCGGAGTCGTCGGCGACGTATATCACTACGATCTGGAAACGGCGCCCGACCTGCAAGCCTATGTTCCGCACGCGCAGTGGACAGATTCGTATATGCTACTGGCCGTTCGCACTACCGCTGATCCCGGCGCGCTGACCGGCCCGGCGCGCCAAACCATTCACGCGCTCGACCCTGATGTTCCTCTTCACAAGGTCGGCGCCATGCGGCAATTGGTCTCGGCTTCGGTGGCGCAGCGCCGCTTCACGCTGCTGCTGATCGCGGTCTTCGCAGGGGTCGCGCTGCTGATGGCCGCCATCGGCCTGTATGGCGTGATGGCCTACAGCGTCGCGCAGCGAACGCGGGAGATCGGCATTCGCGTCGCGCTGGGCGCGCAAGGCGCCGACGTGTTGCGGCTCGTCGTCGGGCGGGGGCTGCGGCTCGTCGCTCGAGCCGCCAATCCGCGCGCGCGCGTTGCGCCAGCCTTGACGCGACGCGCTGACCGCACGGCCGCCGAGTTCGACCAGCGTCTGCGGCGCCTGGCCCTTGGGCTTCTCGAAAGCCCGCTGGTCGTGGCCCACTTTGTCCATGAACTTCTTGACGCGAGGATCGGCCGCGATGTCCGGCGGGATCGCCGGACCGTCATAGCTATAGACCTTCTCGATACCGTGGCAGCCGCCGTCGCTCCGCTCGGCCGCGCAGGAGGCATGATTGCCTTCCTTGGCGGTGCGGATGACGCAATAGAGCTTCAGCGCGTCGCTCGGCTTGGAGCCTTCCCCGGTGACGCGGCAGACATAGGTTTGGTCCGGATTCCTGCAGGTGACGCAGTAGCTTGCCTCATCGGCAAAGGCATAGGACGCCGCACAGGCCACAACGCCCGCGGCAAAGGCAGCAAGCGACAGCCATGTCGAGCAAGCGTGCCGACCCATGACGCGGCGCAACTCCCCCCTGTTAATTGCCTATGACTTTAGCACAGGGGTGGCGCAGGAAGTGGCGGAAAAACTCGGGTCCTGCGCTGCAACCATGGCGCGCAAGCCCATGTCCCGGCAGGCAATTTGCCGGTTCAACTCGTTTTTGCCCGCTCCCGGCACCATCTGAGTTGTGTTACCGGTCAGGGTTCCAGGGGGAGGGGACCGCGAACCCCGGTCAGGCCGAGCGATGTTGACCGGCCAACATGGGATCAGTAAGCCTTCGCTCCGACGGAGACGTGGCCGAGAGGCTGAAGGCGGCGGTTTGCTAAACCGTTATACGGTCAAAAGCCGTATCGAGGGTTCGAATCCCTCCGTCTCCGCCAGTTGCCTTGGTCTCAATTGAGCCGGCAGGTACCGGCAGTCCTTTCCTTTTTTCGTCACAATGCGGCCCAAACGGGGATGATGATGGGCAACATGCCGCTTGATTCCATTAGCCAGCCTGACCCGCGCCTCGATCGCGCTTTCATCGAGCGCGAGAGGAACCGGTTCGCCGGGCGCGCGCTCTCTTTTCTCATCTTGCTCAATGGGGGCGCCGCTCTCGTGATGCTTGCCATCCTCGGTAGGGCGCCGGAGGCGAGCGTCGATGCGAAACTCTACGGCGCGTTGATGTTCTTCAGCGGGGGAGCCATCGCGGCGCTGCTCAGCTCGTTCCTCGCCTATATCAACCGGACCTTGAGCATGGAGGCAGCCGACCGGCCGGCCTTGCGGCGGATCTTGCTCTTGCTCGCGCTCGCGGCGGTCATCGGCAGCGGGGCGGCATTTCTCACCGGCATGAATATGGTCGGGGTGGCGTCGGCGGAACGGTCGAGTTCGCACCCGAAAGGCGCCAAGGAGAAGCAGCCGGCCAATCCCGCAGTGCCCGCGCCGACATCGGCCCCGAGCGAGCGCGTCCGTCTCTTGTGAGGCGTTGCGGCCGGCGATAGCCACTGCTGGCTTAGCAGACCGGCCGGCTTAGGGTGGCCCGGTGATTTGGCGGGTGAAGTCCCCCCACAGAACCTGAAGGTCTGCGGTGAGCTGATCGACCCGCTGGCCGACGACATCCCAATTGACCATGCGGCGCTGCTCGACGCCGTCGGCGCGTGAATCGAGGATGTAGGCGCCCCCGACCGTGAACAGGGCGCCCAAGATGATGCCAAGCAAAAGTCGCATGAAGCCTCCCGTCCAATACCGATCATAAGCCGCAACGGCGACAAAAAGAAGTTGGAACGGGCAATCCCCGCATCCCAGCCCTCGTGGGCGAGCGGGGCAAACTGCCAGCCCTTTGATCCGAGTCAAGGTTTACTGGAGCCGTCTCGGCCAAGCTGCTCGCCTGGAAGGGATCGAATGATGGCGGCAATAATTTCGCGGCCCTCGAGGACGATTCCCCTGAGGGCCAGAAGATGACCGGGCTTCAGGACATCGACTATGTCCTTGGCAAGCTTGCATGGATGCGGTCGGAGCGGATCTGGCCGAACGGGCTGCGTTATCTCTGGACCGATGCTTTCGGCCTTGTCCTCCTCGTGTCGCTCTACGAAGAGCTAAAGGAGGAGCGCTACCTCGATGAGGCCGAGCAGCTCGTCTCCGAAGTCGAGCGCGTGCTTGGGCGGAAGCGCGGTATCCGCATCGGGGAAGAACCCGACCGCGATGGCCAATATTTCCACTATCTCGCCATGTGGCTCTATGCGCTCGGCGTGCTCGGGCGCTACAAGCCTAACTACCGGGACAAGGGGATTGCCCTTGCGCACGATATCCATCGGCCCTTCGTGGTGCCGGGGCGTGGCGTCATCTGGAAGATGAAGGAGGATTTGCGCGGACCTTATCCCGGCTACGGCTTCGGCGCGCTTGATGCATTCGACGGCTATGTGTCTTATCGGCTGCTCGACCAACATGCCTTGGCGGGGGAGATCGCCGAGATGGCAGAGATCATCGACAAGACCGCGCGCGATCTCGTCATCACCCAGGACCTCGGGCTCGGCATGATGCTGTGGATGACGCATTTCTTCCCGAACGAGTGGTGGGCCGAGCTGCATAGGCGCCGCTCGCTTGCCGTGCTCGACCGCATGTGGATCGAGGACGGCTACTTCGCCCGCGAGCCCTACCTGCCGGACATGCGTTTTGCCTTCACCAACTATGGCGTCTCGGTGGGCTTGCAGGCCGTGGGCGCCATGCACGACCGGGTCGAGGCGCTCAATTCCTACTTCGACCGCTACCGGTCTGGTGACGAGTATGACCGCGCCGCCATCACCCATGTGATGGCGTGCAATTCCCATTTCCCAGGCCTCTTGCTCAGGCAAGGCAGTGGCGTGGTGGAACAGGCAACTTAGCCACCCACCCTCTTTTGCGGCCTTTTTTTTCGCCTTGCGGGGAAGGGCGCCACCGCTCAGACTCCGGCTCGCCGCGGAAGGAGAGTAGGGCTGGAGGCTGGCGGGAAGTGGATCAAATCGTCGAAGCCCCCGTGCACGCTCCGGTGAGCGGGGCGCGGCCGCAAGCACGGAGCGCGTCGCCGCGCCTGCCTTGGGGCTCGGTCGCGGCGGTTCTCGCCTTCCTGGTGATGAGCGCGGCGGCGATAGGCTTCTACTGGACCGACGTCGATCCCGATGAACCCGCCGGAAGCCTGGGCGCGCAATGGCTCGCGGGCTACGC
>Ga0081455_10007294_pt1 | contig 11667 bp, 9 predicted proteins | sample TabmetS3T2R1_FD_70207 | JGI IMG/M metagenome (GOLD analysis project Ga0081455, IMG submission 70207) | Tabebuia heterophylla rhizosphere microbial communities from the University of Puerto Rico - S3T2R1 | ecosystem: Host-associated > Plants > Roots > Rhizosphere ...
ACCCGTCTTCCTGGTGCGCAACCTGCTCGGTCCCACCGGCGGCCCCCGCACCCTGCGCTGGTACTTCGAGGCGTGTGGCGGCGGCTACGTGAAGATCGGGCAGCTCCTGGCGACCCGCTATGACCTGTTGCGGGTGGAGTACACCGACGAGCTGGGCAAGCTCCTCGATTCCCTGCGCCCCGTGCCCACGCCGAAGATCGTCCAGGAGATCGAACGCGGGTTGGGTCGCACCGTCGCCGACGCGTTTGCCTCGTTCGAGCCAGAGGCCTTGGCGACCGCGTCGCTGGCGCAGGTCCACGGTGCCGTGCTCCGCGACGGCCACGAGGTGGTCGTCAAGGTGCTGAAGCCGGGCATCAGCGAGCAGGTTCGCGTCGACCTGCGGTTCCTGCGGCTGAGCGCCCGCGCGCTCGATCTGCTGCCTGTCCTGCGAGGCCTCGACGTGAGCGGCCTGATCGACGAGCTCTCGCGGACCGCCATCGACGAGCTCGACCTGAGCCGCGAGGCGATGTACACGGCCTTCCTCCACGAGCAGATGGCAGCGGACCCGATCGCGCACTACGCACCGCGGGTGTACCGCGAGGTGTCCAGCCGCAACGTGCTCACCCTGGAGCGCGTGCGAGGGGTGACCGTCAGGGAGATGCTCGCCGCCTCCACCAACGGCAACAGCGGGATGCTGGAGGTGTGGGCAGCGCGGGGGATCACGCCGCACCGCACCGCGGTGATCTTGCTGCGGTCGGTGCTCGAGCAGACCATGCGCTACCGCTCGTTCAACGCCGACCCGCACCCGTCGAACCTGATCGTCAGCGACGGTGGCACGCTCAACTGGGTCGACTTCGGCGCGTGCAGCTGGCTCGACGAGCGCCAGTGGGAGCTCCAGCTCCGGCTGCGGGAGGCGATCGCCCGCGAGGAGATCCACGGCGCGTACCTGGCGCTGCTCGAGAGCATGGAACCGCTGCCATACAGGAACCTGGGCCGGTTCGAGAACGAGATCAAGCGGATCATGAGCGACTTCCTGATCGCGTCCCGCGACCCCAGCGCGCCGCTGAGCCAGAAGAGCACGGGCGCCTTCCTGCTCAAGACCCTGGCGACCCTGCGGCGCAACCGGCTCCCGATGACGTCGAGCACCGTGCAGCTGTATCGCACGATCGTCGTCGCCGACATCGTGATGCTCGGTCTGTACCCGTCCATCGACTGGCGGGGCCATCTCCGCCGGTTCCTGCGGGACCTTTCCATCGACATGGTGCAGAAGACCGTGAAGGAATCGGTGACGTCTCCCTACACGGGGTTCCGGCTGGCCCGCGCGCCGGCGGCGGCGGCCGACACGATGGAATGGCTGGTGCGGAGGCTGCCCGACATCGGCCGACAGACGCTGCGCACGCTGTCGGCCGGCGAACGGCTCATCCCCTACACGCTCCGGCTCTTGCGCCGCGCCTCGGTGCTGGCGGTCATCGGCGCCCTGGGGCTGGCCGTGATCAAGCCCGACGTCTCCTCCGACAGCGCGCTCGGTCGATTCGTCCTACGCATCGCCGACAACCCCTGGCCGGCGGTCACCATCGGTGCGCTCACGGCCCTGATCCTCAGCTCGTTCATCCGGAGGATCGAGGCCTGACGCCGGCGTCGCCCCGTTACGCCTTGCGGCTGCGGGCCGACTCCCGGGTGTCGGCCGCGTTCGCCTTGACGTCCATCGAGCTGAGGCGCTGCGCGACCAGATCGGCAAGGCGCTCGTAGTCGATCTCGTCCTTGGCGGCGGCGGCCTGTGAACGCACGCTGAGCCCGTCGGACATCTGGCGGACGACGGTGGCCAGCTCGTCGAGGAGGCGCGCATTGGCGCGGATGACGCCGGCGACCGAACGACCCATCAGGTCCGGGAACCGGTTCGTGCCCTCGAGCTCGGTCGAGAACGCCTCGGATGCCTCCGTGAAGCCGTCCACGACGCCGCGCGTGAACCGCGTCGGCATGTCCTCGTCGAGGCGCGCTGCGTAGCCTTCTTCACGCATCGCATCACTGTCGGGCGCGCTGCTGGTGGACATGCTCGAACCCCCGTCGCGGATCTGAGACCAGGTTTGATTCAAGAAGCGACCCGGCGCGCGCACATCGCCCACACCGGGTGATTCCGAACCGTTGACCGGCACCACGATACGGCTCGGATCATGCCGTGCGCCTTCATCCGGATCGGGTGATGTCAGGGCGCGACCCCTGCGCCACCATCCACGCGATCACTGGCCCAAGGAGGCGTAAGTGGAATCTGTGAGAATTCGCAGCGGTTGGGTGACGTTCGCGGCGGTCATCGCCGGCATCGTCGGCGTCTACAACATCCTGAGCGGCATCGCCGCTATCGGGAAGGACGACCAGACCGAGGCGCTGAACGAGGTCCTGTTCGGGATCAACATCACGGCGTGGGGGTGGTTCTGGCTCATCATCGGCATCCTCCAGGTCATCACGTCCTGGCTGATCTACCAGCGGTCGCCGGTCGGGCAGACGTTCGGGCTCATCTGGGCCTTCATCGTCGCCGCGCTCTCGGTGTTCATGATCTTCGTCGCCCCGATCTGGGCGCTCGTCGTCATGGGGCTCAGCGTGACGTGCATCTGGGCGCTGACCGCGTTCCCCGAGGACTTCGACGAGGCCTGAGGTAGCACTCGGTCCTTCACTGGGTGCGGGCGGCGGCGCCGCCCGCACCGGGCGCCGAATCGTCCACTGTGGGCGATGCGCGCCGGGCTCGAATGCGGCTGGCTGATGGTGCGTCCCGAGCCGCGAGAGAGGCAGGCCGTGAAGGCTGAGCACGAGGATCTCCTGCGGAAACTGGCCCTCAACGAGGAGGGGGTCCTGGCGTCGTTGCTTGGCGTCGGCCTCGCCGCTGCCGAGCCGCCCGGACTGGATGACAAGACCGCGGCCCTGGTCCGGCTGGCGGGCGTCATCGCGCTCGAGTCCGCTCCCGCCACGTATCAATGGGGCGTCACGGCTGCCCTGGCGGCGGGAGCGAGCGACGGCGAGGTGGTCGCCGTCCTGGAGGCGCTGGCGCCGATCGTGGGCAGCGTGCGCGTGAGCTCGGCCGCCCCCGAGGTCGCCCTGGCGATCGGCTGCGACCTCGACCTACCGACGGATGGCTGAACGCTGGGTGAACGGCCGTCAACGGGCGGTCGAACGCGTTGCGTGGTGACCCGCCCGCCGATTGAAGCGGCATCGGCGGCCGCCTTACGCTGAGTCCGGTGGGCGTTGTCGAATCCCCCGGCGCACCGGCCGCACAGTCGGACGCGGCCACGTGGTTCGGACCTTCGTTCCTTCTCGAGGAGTCGAAGCTCCGGCCGCCGCCGGCGCGACCGGGGACGGTGAGGAGGAAGGCCCTTCTGAAGCGGCTGAGCGCCGCGCCCGACGTGCCGGTGATCTCGATCGCCGCCCCAGCCGGCTACGGCAAGTCGGCGCTGCTCAGCCAGTGGTTCGAAGAGACGCCCCGGCGTGTGGCCTGGGTCTCGATCGAGGCCGAGGACAACGACCCCGCAGTACTGCTCGCGTACATCGCCGCGGCGCTCGACCGCGTCCAGCCGATAGATGTCGACGTCCTCCGGACGCGGGCGGCACCGGGCACGTCGGTGGCGGCCACCGTCGCACGGCGGGTCGCAGCCACGATGTCGGGCATGGACGACCCGGTCGCCTTGGTGCTCGACCATACGGACCTCCTCCACAACCACCAGTGCCGCGACGCGATTGCCGAGCTCTCGGTGCACCTGCCCTCCAGCGGACAGCTCGTGGTTGCGTCCCGCGGTGCGCCGCCGCTCCCGCTCGCCCGCCTGCGCGCCGGTGGCGCCATCATCGAGATCGGCGTTGACGAGCTCGCCATGGGTGAGCCGGAGTCGCGCGAGCTCCTGACGGGCGCCGGTGTCGATCTGGCCGACGCCGTGATGGCCGAGCTGATCGGGCACACCGAGGGCTGGCCCGTCGGCCTCTACCTCGCGTCGCTCGCACTGAAGGCCGGCAGCCCCCGTTCCGCCGCCGGGTTCGCCTTCAGCGGCGACGACCGGCTGATGGCCGACTACCTGCGCACCGAGCTCCTGTCCCGGGTCCCACGCGGGCGGGTGTCGTTCCTGACCAGGACGTCGGTGCTCGAGCGAATGTGCGGCCCGCTGTGCGACGCAGTCGTGAACGGGACGCGCTCGGCCAGGCTCCTGGAGGCGCTCGAGGGCTCCAACCTGCTGGTGGTGCCGCTCGACCGCCGGCGCGAGTGGTACCGCTACCACAAGCTGTTCCAGCAGTTGCTGCGCGCCGAGCTCGGCCAGCGGGAGGGCGAGGTGGTCGCCGAGCTCCACGCACGCGCGGCCCGCTGGTGCGAGGCGAACGGCCTGCCAGAGATGGCCATCACCCACGCCCAGGCCGCCGGGGACGCCGACCAGGTCGCCCGCCTGGTCACGGCGTGTGCGCAGCCGGCGTATGCCGGAGGCCGACACGAGACGGTCGACCGCTGGCTCCAGTGGTTCGACCACGAGGGACTGATCGAGGGCTATCCCTCCGTCGCCGTCCTGGGCGCCGTGTTGAGGGCGGTCATGGGTCAGCCGGCCGCCGCCGAGCGCTGGGCGGCCGTTGCCGAGCGCGCGCCGGTCGAGGCGACGCTCCCGGACGGCAGCACGATGGCGAGCTGGCAGGCACAGCTGCGCGCGTTTCTGTGCCGCAAGGGCCTGGCCCAGATGCGGCAGGACGCCAAGATCGCTGGGGAGGGCCTGGTGCCCGGCAGCCCGTGGCGCGCGTCGGCCCTGGCGATGGAGGGCGCCTCCTGGCTGCTCGACGGCGAGCCCGAACGTGCCGATCCGATCCTCGCGCAGGCGGTGGAGGTCGGGCGCGACACGGGGGCAGCGCCCGCGACCGCGGTCGCCTTGGCCGAGCGGGCCGTGGTGGCGATCGGCCGCGGAGACTGGGATGACGCCGAGGCCTTGGCCGGCGAGGCGCGCGCCATCCTGCGGGACGGGCACCTCGACGACTACGGGCCCGGTGTCATCGTCCACGCCCTCGTGGCCCGCACTGCCGCCCACGTCGGTGACGCTTCGCGAGCCCGCGAGAGCCTCGGGCATGCCGCGCGCCTCCGGCCCCAGCTCACGTATGCCGTGCCATTCCTCTCCGTCCAGACGCTCCTGGAACTGGGGCGCGCCTACCTGGCGCTCGCCGATGCGCCGGGCGCCCGGGTGGTGTTGCGCGAGGCCAGCGCCATCCTGCGGCTCCGCCCCGACCTCGGGAGCCTCCCCGGCGACGTCGCCGAGCTGCGCTCGATGCTCGACACGCTCCACGTGGGGTCGGTCGGGGCGTCGTCGCTCACGGCGGCGGAGCTGCGGCTGGTCCCACTCTTGTCCACCCACCTCTCGTTCCGGGAAATCGGGGAGCGCCTGCACGTTTCACGGCACACGGTCAAGACGCAGGCGATCTCGGTCTACCGCAAGCTGGGCGTCTCGTCTCGTAGCGAGGCGATCGACCGCGTCGTGGATATCGGCCTGCTCGCATAGACGGGCTCACGCGCCGTCGCCGCACGTGTCGTTTCACCCCGTCGGGACGATGTGAGCGGCGGCGTGCCCATGTCCTATGGATGCGTGCCGCACGACGCGATCCACACGCACGGCCTGGACGAGAGGGCGGCCACGCTCGTATGCCTCGCGGCCCTGGTGGCGCTGCGCGCCTCGCCGGCGTCGTACCGCGTTTGCGTGGATCGCGCCCTGGCCGCCGGGGCGAGCGTCGACGACGTGATCGCCATGTTGAAGGTCGTCGCCCCGAGCGTCGGGCTGGCCCGTGTGGTCGCCGCGGCGCCCGGGCTGGCGCTCGCTCTCGGCTACGACATCGACGGCGCGCTGGAGACGCTTGACATGCCCGGTCGGCTGTAGGTGCGGAGGGTCATGCGTCGCTCGCAGGGTCGGATCCCGCGCTCGGCTCCTGCCAGCCCCGGGGGCGCCACACGGTCACGATCTTCGCCACGGCGGTGACCAGGAAGAGCTGGCCGAGGAGGGCCTCGAGGACGGCGAGGCTCTGGCCGGGGTTGTCCGCCGGGACCAGGTCGCCGTAGCCGGTGGTGGTGAGGGTGATGAAGCTGAAGAACAGGTCCTGGCTCATCGTCCCCTCGCCCTTGTCCCCGAAGAAGGGCGCATCCTCCACCGAGCCCAGGAACCGGTACGTGAAGGCGAAGGCCATCCCGATCAGGAGATAGGCGGCGAGCGCTCCCAGCATGGTCTCCTGGTCGACCTGCCGCCGGTAGCCGATGTGACGCACGATCGAGATCGGCGCCACGACGTACAGGACGCTCGAGGTGATGAACACGAACGAGCGGAGGCCGCCTTCTTGCTCGGAGAACAGGTTTGCCACCGCGCCTGCCGCGGCCACGACGAGGACGACGTTCGACACCGCCAGCAGGCCCCGTCGTGCCTTGGAGGTGTGCAGGGAGAGCCGTACGGTGGCGATCTGGACGAACAGCACGACCGACCCGGTCCACCGCGCTGACAGCGTCACGGCCAGGATGTAGGTCGCAATGATCATGAGGAGGACGAGCCCGTAGCTGTCGGTCGACCGGAACGAGCGCAGGAGGCGTCGGAGTGCGCGGGCCTCGCGTTCCTGCTCCGCGGCGTCGTTCGTCGGCCTCGCCATCCGACCTCGTTTCATAGTCAGGGCCGTCGGGTCCCGGACACCAAGGGGCCGAGCGGACAGGCCCGCATGTGGGCACAGAACCGTACGGGATTTGCAGCGTGACCCCAGGCCACACAGCTCGGCCTCGGGCAGTGCTGACCACGGTGTGTCAAGACAACGTTCCTATCCGCTCGAGTCTTAGGCGTGAGCCAGCAGGCCGAGCTCACGCATGCGCGTGATCGCTTCGCTACGGGACGAGACCCCGAGCTTGCGGTAGACCGAGATCGCCTGCGTCTTCACCGTGTGCCGCGAGACGTACAGGCGGTCTCCGATCTCGCGGAACGTGAGGTGGGTCTGGAGCAGGGGCAGCAGCCGCAGCTCGGCGGTCGTGAGCGACGACGCGCCGGGTGCACCTCCCCGGATCGTATCGAGCGCGTGCCGCAGGTCGGCGGCCTGCCGCGGCAGGTCACCGAGCTTGGGTCGCTGCTGGAGTATGTCCTCTACCTGCCGGAGGACCGCCCGCCCGCCGGCCGGATCCGCGAGTGCGATATAGACCCGGCCCAGCTCGAGCAGGGCCTGCACCGAGACCACGGGGAGGGCGTAGGTGAGGAGCCGCCGGAGGCGGGCGGCCCGCGCCGCGAGCTCCTGGCCCCGCAGCACGTCGCCGCCGTGGACGGCGACGCGGGCCATCCAGGCGTAGACCAAGGCGCTCGTCCAGTAGTCGTCGAAGTGGCCGTCCTCCATTGCCACCCCTGCGCGGTCGGCGAACGCCTCGGCCTCCTCCCAGTCGTCGCGCTCGATGGCGACGATGCCCCGTGTCGCAAGCACCACGGGCACGAACGGCAGGACGCCCGCGGCCGTCGCGACGTCGAGGGCGCGCGCAAGGATTGCGGCGGCGCGGTCGAGGTCTCCGTCCAGCAGGTGGGACACACCCTCGGTGTAGAGCATGGTGGCCCGGTAGGGACTGGCCGGGCCGAGCCCGGCCAACGCGATCTGGGCGTCTCGCCGCATGGCGTCCACGCCGTCGCGCGCCAGGAGAGCCCGAAGGTAGGCAACGGTGGCCTCCACCGTGTTCCCGTCGTCGAGCGTTCCTCCGAGTTGCGCGCGTTCGGCCGCCGCCGCCCAGCGCTCGGTCTCGCCTGGTTGTCCCGTCAACGCAAACATCAGGGCGCCGTGCACGGCTATCCCGGGGTAGCGCTCCACCAGTCCGTGGTCGTCGAACCACTTCATCCAGCGCAGCACGGTGTCGCCCCTGCCACTCGCCCATACCGGGTTAGCGATCTTCAGGGTCATGCGGGTGACGAGATCTGGGTCGCCCGCGGCCTGGGCGTGATCGATGGCGGTCTCGGGCATGCCGTTCGCCTCGAACCACGCCGCCGCCCGGAGGTGGAGCTCGGGGACGATCTCCGGCTCGCGCCGCAGCAGCTCCGTCGACAACAGCTCGCGGAACAGGTGGTGATAGCGGTACCACTCGCGGCGATGATCCACAGGCAGGACCAGGAGGTTCCGGTTCTCCACGCCTTCCAATGCCGCGCTCGATCCCGTTTCCTCCAGGGTGGCGTCGCACAGCGGGCCGGACATGCTCTCGAGGATCGAAGTGCGGGTCAGGAAGGACGCCTCCGCGGGCGAGACCCGATCGAGGATCTCGGAACGCAGGTAGTCACCCATGAAACGGTCATCCCCGGTGAACGTCAGGCCCAGGTCCGTGCGCGGGCTGCCCGACGTCATCGCCAACGCCGCGAGGTACAGGCCGACCGGCCACCCCTCGGTCCTGCGCACCAGCTCACCGACGTCGTCGTCGCCGAGCTCGACGCCGGCGCCCCGCAGCAGCGCCGGCGCCTCCCCGGCGCTCATGGCGAGATCGTCGACGCCGATCTCCACCATCGCACCCTGGGCGCGCAGGCGCGCCGTGGGCAGCGGTAGCCGGTCGCGCGAGCCGATGGCCAGCTGGGATCCGGGCGGGAGGCCGAGCGCGAGCTGGGCGATCGCATCCAGGCAGTCGCGGTTGGTGATCACCTCGATGTGGTCGAGGACCAGGAAGACGGGCTGCCCGAAGGCGGCGATGGCAGACACCAGCAGGAGGGGGACGGACACGGGAGCGGCGGGTGAGGCGAGCGCCCGGAAAACCACCGGGTTGATCCGCTCGATCCTGTCGATCGCCATCGCGATGTAGGTCAGCAAGACCGCGGGATCGTTGTCGCGGGCGTCGGCGGACACCCACCCCACCCGCGGCTGCCTGTGCTCGGCCCACTGCGACAGCACGGTCGTCTTGCCGTAGCCCGGCGGCGCGACCACGGAGATCACCGGAGGCTCGTGGGTGCGGACCAGCCGGTCGATCAGGGCCGTCCGGGGGACGATCCCGGTGCGAGCCACCGGGGCGCGGAGCTTCGACTCCGACAGTTCGAACGCGGGCTTCGGTTGAGGGCGACGGCCCCGCCTCGAGGTCCCGGGTGGTCGGCTCGGCGCCCGCGTCGACACGCCGAGAGCGTACTGGCCCGTGCCGCTCACCCAGCGTAAGGGCCGGATGCCCCTCGGGCGGCCCTGTGCGCTCGATCGGTGCGGGCCAATCCGCCCGGTTCACCCAGTCGGGGCGATGCGGCCGACCGTTCGGCGTGGCTCGATGGACTCGTTCCCCCTACGGACGGTCGAGGCAGATGACAGACGACACCATGACCGGCGAGGACGAGGCCACGGGCGCAGGCGATACGCCGGGCGCGGGGTCCTCGACCGGCCCGGGCCGGCCGGGACTGGTGCTGACCGCCCTCATCCTGGTGGCGGCGGTCGCCAACCTGAACCTGGCGGTCGCCAACGTCGCCCTCCCGGACATAGGCAAGGAGTTCGGGGCGACACAGACGGCGCTCAACCTCGTGGCCGTCGGCTACTCGCTGGGCCTGGCCGCGTCGGTCCTGTACCTCGGTGCGCTGGGCGACCGCTACGGCCGCAAGCTGATGCTGGTCCTCGGCATGGTGCTGTCGGTTCCTGCGTGCCTGATCGCCGCATGGGCACCGTCGGTAGAGGTGCTCGTCCTGGCGCGCATCCTGGGCGGGCTGTCGGCGGGCATGGCCTACCCGACCACGCTGGCGCTGATCACGGCGCTGTGGTCGGGGCGGGCCCGCACCCGCTCGATCGCCCTGTGGTCGGGGATCGGCGGCGCCATCGCGGCGCTGGGTCCGCTGGCTGCCGGCGCCGTGATCGACCACTTCTGGTGGGGATCGGCGTTTCTGATCACCCTGCCCCTCGCAGTGGTGGCGCTGGCAATGGCGGTGATCTTCGTGCCCAGCCATGTCAACGAGACCGTCGACCCCGTCGACAACCTCGGCGGCATCCTCTCGGTGTTCCTGGTGGCCGCCCTGGTCCTGGCCATCAACTTCGCCTCGGTTCCCGACGAGGACGCGATCGTCGTCGGTGCCGCGGCGATAGCAGTGGTCGCCGGCAGCGCATTCGTCATCAGGCAGCGCCGCGCCCGGCCGCCGCTCTACGACCTGCACATCGCCGGGCGCCGCATCTTCTGGGTGGCCGCCTGCGCGGGCATCATCGTCTTCGGCTCGCTCATGGGTGCCATGTTCATCGGCCAGCAGTTCCTGCAGAACGTGCTCGGCTACTCCGCGGTCGAGGCCGGTGCCGCGATCCTGCCGGCGGCGGTCCTCATGGTGCTCGTCGCGCCCCGCTCCGCGAAGCTCGTCAACGCCCGCGGTGCCCGCGTCACGTTGCTCGTCGGCTATCTGTTCTGCCTGCTCGGCTTCCTCACCATGTGGCTGCTCTGGGGTGAGAGCAGCAGCTACTGGCAGATCGGGCTCGGCTACGCCCTGATCGGCGTGGGCGTGGGGTTCGCTGGCACGCCGGCGTCGCACTCCCTCACGGGGTCCGTGCCGGTCCGACGGGCCGGCATGGCCTCCGGGACTGCCGACCTCCAACGGGATTTCGGCGGCGCCATCATGCAGTCCATCTTCGGGGCGTTGCTGACGGCCGGCTACGCGTCCGCCGTCGGCGCCGCGATCGCCGCCGCGCCCAACAAGTCGGAGATCACCGACGGCGTCCAGAACCAGCTCCAGAAGTCCTTCGGCAGTGCCGCCGACGTCGCCCAGCAGTATCCGCAGTACGCCGAGCAGATCATCGCCGGGGCGCGGTCGTCGTTCCTCGACGGCGCTGACTGGGCGTACCTCGCCGGCGTCATCGCGATCCTGGTCGGCGCCACGCTCGTCTTCTTCTTCTTCCCGCACAAGCGAGAGGAGGAAGACCTGCTCACCCGGTACCACGACGAGGACGCCGCCGCTGACGTGGGCCCACGCGACGCCTCGCTGGCCGACGCCGCCGGGACGGGTTCTGCGGGGTGAGCGATCCCGACGACGCCGCCGCCCGCGACCTCTCCGGCGCCGGCGAGAGGGACAACCGGCCATCGATCACCCACGAGTCTCGGGCGCCCATCCTTGTCGCGCTGCTGGTGGCGATGGTCCTGCCCTTCCTGATGCCTGCGGACTACAGCCCGGGGGCGCAGTGGCTCCTGCCGCTCGTGGAGGGTGCGCTCCTCGTGGCCGCCCTGTCGGTCGACCCGGGCGGAGTCGACAGGCGGTCCGGGCGCCTGCGACGCCTGCGGATCGGCCTCGTCATGATCATCGCCTTCGGGGCCGCGTGGGCGACCAGCTGGCTCGCGGTCGATCTCGTGCAGGGCGAGAACGTCACCGACAGCGCCGGCGAGCTCCTCGCCGCCGGGTCGGTGGTGTGGCTCTACATCGTCATCGCGTTCGGCTTCGTCTACTGGGAGTTGGACAGCGGCGGCCCGGGGCGGCGAGCGCGCCGAGAGACGCGCTACCCCGACCTGGCATTTCCGCAGCACCTCAACCCCGACATCGCGCCGCCAGGCTGGCGCCCGCTGTTCGTCGACTACCTGTACCTGGGGCTCACGGACGCCATCGCCTTCAGCCCGACCGACGTGATGCCGCTCGCGCACTGGGCCAAGCTGGCGATGGGAATCGAGTCGGGCGCGTCGCTCGTGATCCTCGGCCTGGTCATCGCCCGCGCGGTCAACATCCTCGCCTAGAGACTGGATGAGCGCCTTCGGCTTTCACCCGGTCCGGGCGA
>Ga0081455_10007295_pt1 | contig 11663 bp, 12 predicted proteins | sample TabmetS3T2R1_FD_70207 | JGI IMG/M metagenome (GOLD analysis project Ga0081455, IMG submission 70207) | Tabebuia heterophylla rhizosphere microbial communities from the University of Puerto Rico - S3T2R1 | ecosystem: Host-associated > Plants > Roots > Rhizosphere ...
TGCTGGACCAGCAAGCGGAATCTGCTGGACCAGCAGCGGATTATTTTTGGCGCAACTTTTTGAACGAACGAAACGCTTGAAGTTGCTGGCGAATTGGAGATTTCCACATCAATGTGGAAATCTTCCGGGGCCCTTCAGGTCCGTCATTCCGGGACGCCGCGGAAGCGGCGGACCCGGAATCTGGAGATTGTTTTGCGCGATCGACGCTCGGCACATCATCTCGGGATTCCCCGACGCGTGAGTGGCGCGCCTGAGATCGTCTCACGCCGTCCGGAAACGACTCCAACACCGCATCCGCCATGATGGGCGGAGCACGGGGCACTTCGCTTTCACGAATGCAAGGATACGGATGAAAAAAAGCACCGCTTCCTGACCCGGGACGGCGATCAAAACCTGCTTGACTCTGATAGAACAAAGAGTGAACATTCAGCTCAACAACACAGAGCTTCAGAGATTTCAGACATGGCTGGACGCGTGGCGCCGGACTCGCAGGCGGAGTCCGACCGGTTGGATATTGCGGCTGATGAGGCCATCGCGCTGGTGGGCGGCGACATGCGCTCCGCGATCCGCGCGCTGATCCTCGCCAACGAATATCTCGAGGGGGAGCTCGCCGAGTGCATCAAGGCAATCTCCAACGGCTACGCGCGGGGCGGCCGGCGACGACGGGCGGGAGAGGCTGGATGACCGTCGCGCGATGCTGGCGGCGTCTTGCGCCGGTGAGCGGAACGGAAATTCGGGGAAGCTTCGTTAACCGCGTTGCCTCTACGGCTGATCGAAAATCGAATCGATGTCCCGGCGGCCGTCGAGCACGCGAACGATTTCCACGACGTCTTGGCGCATCCGGTAGAAAATGACGTTCGGATGAGCCACGAAGGATCGCAATCCCGGCCTGACTTCATCCCGGGCGCGGCCACTGAGCGGGTATTCCTGGATCAGCCGACACGCCCTCGCGATTTCGCGAAGGATTTTTTCCGCGGTCTGTTCATTCACTGCAATCAAATAATGATCAAACAGACTATCGAGATCGGTGGCGGCTTCGGGCGACCAGACGAGCCGGTCAAGCCCGGCCATGACGATCCTTGCCGCGCCGGATCATATCCTCGATATCCAACGGCCGTCCCTGGCCGGCATCGAGAGAACGGAGTCCGCGGTCGATGTCCGCCCGAAGACGGCGAAGCTTGTCGACATGCACGAGCAGTTGCCGACCGATCGCGTCCTGGTCGGCGTCCGGCAGGGTCGACACTTCGTCGAAGGCGTCCTTCATCGTCTTCGTCATACCGTCAGTTTAACACATTTCGGTCGTTGCGGCCACCTTCGGGCCGCCGCCTCTTGCCCGACCGGAGGCCCTGATTGTAGTCTGGCCGCATAACCATTCAGGGTTGGGAGCCCCACAATGAATTTTCATTTGCGAGCGGCCGTGATGGCCGCGCTGGTTGGCTTGTGTGGTTTCACCGGCGGCCGTGCCGAGGCGCAGACGATCTATTTCGATGTGCACAGCGTCGCCATGCGGTCCGGCGAGAGTCTCGAGCTTGGACAAGTGTACGCCATCGGGCTCACCTGCAAGTCGCTGCTGACTGCCAAGCCGGAGGTCGAGATCATGGACGGCCCGCCCGGCGTGACCGCGTTCATCCGGGACGAACCGGTGGTGCCGCGCAGCGTCGGCTGCGCCAAGCCGGTGGACGGCGGCAAGCTGTTGATCAGCACCGGCCATATCGACGATTACAGCAAGACCAGGATGGTGCTTCGCATCAAGATGAAAACGAAAAACGGCGATCGGCAGTACAGCCGTGACGTCAACGTCACGCTGTTTCCTTAAAGCGCTGCGCAGCACGCGCATGACACTCTCGCCCCTCCAGCTGTTCGCCGCGGTGCTTGCGCTTGCCGTCAGCGCCGCGCCGGCCGGCGCGCAAAACCTGCAGCACTACGCCCTGAAGAACGGCGAGACCATCGAGGTCGGCTCGCTTTACTACACCGCGAATTGCCGTTCGATCATGACCGCGCTGCCCGAGGTCGAAATCATGGAAGGCCCGGACGAGGTCAAGCTTGCGGTCCGGGAAGAGCAGGTGCTGCCGCGCCGGCAGGGCTGCGCCAACAAGATCGCCGGCGGCATGCTGACGATGACGGCGAAGGACGTCACCGAGAAGAAAGAGGCGAAGCTGACCTACCGCACCAAATACAAGACCAAGGACGGCGATCGCCAGATCAGCCACAGCGTCATCGTCGCGCTGTTTCCATGAGCTGAAGGCGTAGCGTGGGTTGAGCGCGAGCGAAACCCACGGGCATTAACGCGATGGGGTTCGCGATGCTCAACCCATCCTACGGGCTGATTACGCTTCGCTCATCCACGGGCTCAATCAAAGGGCTAAGCGCGATGGAAAATTCATCTTGATCCCATCGCGCTCGTCTTGAGGAGCTTCAGCTTGTCGGCGCGGATTTTCTTTTTGAAGGCGCACGGACAGGTGCTGGTGGTGGGATCGGCTGCATGGTCACGATGACCGGGTTGGGCTTGTGGTCGAGCGGGGCTCCGCTCACTGCATCGACTCCCATTCCGATCACCCCGCCCAGCAGGAGATTTCCTGCGAAGCCCGCGCCGCCGGATGCGACAACCTCCTTTGTCAGGGGAATGATTTGCGGCTCATAGCCGGGCAGGTCGAGGGATACGGTGATGTCGGCGTTCCGCTTCACCTGAATGGCGCAGGGCGTTACGCACGTTGTCGGCTGCTCCGTGCCGCTGACGACAGCGCGCGCTCCCGATGGCGTCGATGCGATGCTGATGGTTTCTTCCCATCCGCGCGTGGCTGATGCGCAGCCGCCAAGTGTCGCCGTGGCGGCCAGTGCCGCGATGACCAAAACGCGCATTTTCGTGCAGTCTCCCCAAGCCCGTGAGCGTTATAAAAGCGCAACCGGAGGGCGAGCGCAAGGGATTGGGGAGAGATAGGGCTACGCGGAACAAGGCGAGACCCGTCGTTCCGGGTGAGCGACTGCTTGCGAACCGGGAGCGGCACGCTTCGTAAGCGGCCCAGAATTTCGGCGAAGCGAAATGCTTCACAGTTCGCGCGAACGACCGGTACGATGCGCGGCGAGGGCTTCATCGGCCAGTTTATCAAGCTTGCCCGATCGAGCATCCCGTTCAATGGCGGCATCGAATTGCTGCGCATCGAAAGTCTCGAACCACGCGCGGAATCGCGCGAGTTCGCGCGGGGCGAGTTGTTCGACGGCTCTCTCGTCATACCGGATTTATAGCATTTGCGCGTTGTGCGGGAAAAGGGCGGCTAAGGTGAAGGAAGCGCGTAGGGCCAATAGCGGGCGCCACAAACAAAAAGGCCGCCCTCGCGAGCGGCCCTTCCATTCTCAGATCGCCGTTAGAGCAGCGGATTAAGAGTCAGCTGCTCCAAGCCTCACGAACACCCCATCATGCTCGCCCACGCGGCCGCTCTTACGAACACCCCGTGGTCGATCCGCACGTGTCGCACTTCATGCAGGTGCCGTTGCGCACGAGGGTGAAGTTGCCGCATTCGCCGCACATCTCGCCCTCATAGCCCTTGGCTTTCGCTTCGGCGCGGCGCTCGGCCTTTGACGGCTGCGCCTGCGCCAAGCCGGCCTTGCTCCACTGCATCGCCTCGAGCTTTTCGGTCGGCGACAGCTCGGTGTCGACCTCGGCTTTCAGCGCGGTCGCGCCTTCCACCGTGTCGGCATTGCGGGCGGTCGTGCCCAAAGACGTCATCGCTCCGGAAGACATGGCAGTCACCCGCGCGCCGCCGGAGGGCGCGTTCTCGGCACCGGCGGAGACCGCCGCCGAGCCGCCGCGCATGACGACGAGATTGTCGGTGCGCGAGCGCGTCAGCCCCTTCGACAGGTACTTTTGCGCCGGCGCGTGGGCGGCTTCCGGCGACTTGCCTTCCTCGACGCCCTTGCCGAGCGCGTCGAAGGAGGATTCGTTCGGATCAACATGGGCGAGATCGAAGCGCGACATGTAGCTCACCGCGAGTTCGCGGAAGACATAATCGAGGATCGAGGTCGCGTATTTGATCGAGTCGTTGCCCTGTACGGGGCCGGCCGGCTCGAAGCGGGTGAAGGTGAAGGCATCGACATATTCGTCGAGCGGCACGCCATATTGCAGGCCGAGCGAGACCGCGATCGCGAAATTGTTGATGAAGGAGCGCAAGGCCGCGCCTTCCTTGTGCATGTCGATGAAGATCTCGCCGAGCCGGCCGTCGTCATATTCGCCGGTGCGCAAGTAAACCTTGTGGCCGCCGACGACCGCCTTCTGGGTGTACCCCTTGCGGCGGTCCGGCATCTTCTCGCGCTCGCGCATGACGATGACGCGCTCGACCAGCTTCTCGACCACGCGCTCGGCGACTTGGGTGGCGCGCGCCGCCATCGGCTTGTCGAGGAAGCTCTCGATCGCGTCATCCTCGTCGTCGTCATCGGCGATGAGCTGCGAGTTCAAGGGCTGGGAGAGTTTTGAGCCATCGCGGTAGAGCGCGTTAGCCTTCAGCGCGAGCTTCCAGGACAACAGATACGCCGACTTGCAGTCCTCGATGGTGGCGTCGTTCGGCATGTTGATGGTTTTGGAGATCGCGCCCGAAATGAAGGGCTGCGAGGCCGCCATCATGCGGATGTGGCTCTCCACCGAGAGATAGCGCTTGCCGATCTTGCCGCAGGGATTGGCGCAATCGAACACCGCGTAGTGCTCGGGCTTCAGATGCGGCGCGCCTTCCACCGTCATCGCGCCGCAGACATGGATGTTGGCGGCCTCGATCTCGCGCTTGGAAAAGCCGATCGCGGCCAAGAGGTCGAAGCCGGGGGCGGCGAGGGCCTCGGCCCCGATGCCGAGCGCATCGCGGATGAACTCCTCGCCCAGCGTCCATTTGTTGAAGGCGAACTTGATGTCGAAGGCGGTCGGCAGGGCCTTTTCGACTTTGGCAATCGCGTCGTCGGTGAAGCCCTTCGCCTTCAAGGTGGTGTGGTTGACGGCCGGGGCGTTGGACAGCGAGCCGTGACCCACCGCATAGGCTTCGACCTCGGCGATGTCGCTCTCGCGATAGCCGAGCGCGCGCATCGCCTCCGGCACCGCGCGGTTGATGATCTTCCAGTAGCCGCCGCCGGCGAGCTTCTTGAATTTCACCAGCGCGAAATCCGGCTCGATGCCGGTGGTGTCGCAATCCATCACGAGACCGATCGTGCCGGTCGGCGCCACCACAGTGGTCTGCGCGTTGCGGTAGCCATTCTGTTCGCCGAGCTGCAGCGCCTTGTCCCAGGCCGCCTTGGCATGGGCGATAAGATCGGCTTGCGGGCAGCTCGCGTGATCGAGCGGCACCGGATTGACGGCGAGGCCCTCATAGCCGGTGATGTTGCCATGCGCGGCGCGGCGGTGATTGCGGATCACGCGCAGCATGTGCGCGGCGTTCTTCTTGTGGCCGGGGAAGGGGCCCAGCTCCTTGGCCATCTCGGCGGAGGTCGCGTAAGCCGTGCCGGTCATGACAGCGGTCAGCGCGCCGCACAGTGCGCGGCCTTCCTTGGAGTCGTAGGGCAGGCCCATGGTCATCAACAGCCCGCCGATATTGGCGTAGCCGAGGCCCAGGGTGCGGAACTCGTAGGAGAGTTCGGCGATCGCCTTCGACGGGAACTGCGCCATCATCACGGAAATTTCGAGCACGACAGTCCAGAGCCGGCACAGATGCTCATAGGCCTCGACGTCGAATTTGCGCGAGGTGGTGTCGTAGAAGGTGAGCAGGTTGGCCGACGCCAGGTTACAGGCGGTGTCGTCCAGGAACATGTATTCCGAGCACGGATTGGACGCGCGGATGTCGCCGGACGCCTTGCAGGTGTGCCAGTCGTTCATGGTGGTGTTGAAGTGCAGGCCGGGATCGGCCGAGGCCCAGGCGGCGTAGCCGATCTTTTCCCAGAGCTCGCGCGCCTTCAGCGTCTTGGCGATCTTTTTGTTGGTGCGGTTGACCAGATTCCAGTCGCCATCGGTCTCGACCGCGCGCAGGAAATCATCCTTCAGCGACACCGAATTGTTGGAGTTCTGGCCTGATACGGTGAGGTAGGCCTCGCTGTCCCAGTCGGTGTCGTAGATCGGAAAGTCGATGTCCTTGTAGCCCTGGCGGGCGAACTGGATCACCCGCTTGATCAGGTTGTCGGTGACGAGCGCCTTGCGGGCGAGCTTGATCTCGCGGCGGAGCGCCGGGTTCTTCTCGGGGTCGAAGCAGTCGTCGCCCGAGCCTTCGCAATTGACGCAGGCCTTCAGGATCGCCTTGAGGTGCTTCTGGTTGGTCTTCGAGCCCGTGACGAGCGCGGCGACCTTCTGCTCCTCCTTCACCTTCCAGTCGATATAGGTCTCGATGTCAGGATGGTCGGCGTCGACCACGACCATCTTGGCCGCGCGGCGGGTAGTGCCGCCCGACTTGATCGCGCCCGCGGCGCGGTCGCCGATCTTCAGGAAACTCATCAAGCCGGAGGAGCGGCCGCCGCCCGACAGCTTCTCGCCTTCGCCGCGCAGGCGGGAAAAGTTCGAGCCGGTGCCGGAGCCGTATTTGAACAGGCGCGCCTCGCGCACCCACAGATCCATGATGCCGCCCTCATTGACGAGGTCGTCCTCGATGCCCTGGATGAAGCAGGCATGCGGCTGCGGATGTTCGTAGGAGGATTTCGATTTCGTCAGCTTGCCGGTCTTGTAGTCGACGTAATAGTGGCCCTGGCCAGGACCGTCGACGCCATAGGCCCAGTGCAGGCCGGTGTTGAACCATTGCGGCGAGTTCGGCGCGACCATCTGCATCGCGAGCATGTAACGCAGTTCGTCATAGAAGGCCGAGGCGTCGGCTTCCGAGGTGAAGTAGCCGCCCTTCCAGCCCCAATAGGTCCAGCAGCCGGCGAGGCGATCGAACACCTGCTTGGAGGAGCGCTCGCCGCCGAACTGCTCGGCCTCGGGTAGCGCGGCGAGGCGCTCGCCATCCGGCGCGCCGCGCCACAGGAAGGAGGGGACGGTTTCCTCCTCGACCTTCTTCAGCGCGGCGGGGACACCGGCTTTACGGAAATATTTCTGCGCCAGCACGTCGGAGGCGACCTGCGACCAGAAATCGGGAACCTCGACATTGTCGAGACGGAACACGACCGAGCCATCAGGATTGCGGATCTCGCTGGTGGCGAGGCGGAACTGGATGTCCGCATAGGGTGACTGGCCTTCCTTGGTGTAGCGCCGCTCGATCCGCATTCGTTTCTAAGCCCCGTCAGTTATGGGCATTCTGCCTTGCCCGGCAGATATGCCGACGATTGTGCATTCACGATCTCCGTCGCGCCACCCGTGACAACGCACGGACGGGCCTCAAGGGATCGCGGGTTCAGCCGGCTGGTCCCGGCTCTGTTGTACGCCCCGAAATTACGCCGATTGTGCCAGGCCGGACGGCCAGGATTCGGCAGTTTGTTCGCCCGATACCCCGGACTTTGAGCGCCGGTCTTGAGAGGGCAGACGACCGCCCTGTCCGTTGCCTCAACCGGCGAACGGAGTGGTGGTCGCAGACCCTATTCAGGAGAGCGCCCGGCGACCCAAACCACTCGCGCCGAACGGTTTGAAAGCTAGGACTCTCCGTTGCGCCCGTCAAGCAATAGTACGGGTTCCTGAATCAAATACTAAATATGGTGGAAAGTCGGGGACAACCAGGGGGTCAAGCCGCGCCCTGATGACGGCAAGTATCAGTGAGTCCTCGCGGATTCGGAAGCGGAAAAAATTGTCGCCAGCCTGTGGGCAGCCGGTTCAGCCCGCTCTTCACAGGCACAATTTTTATCGCCGCTGAGGGCTTGCATCTGCGCGACTCGCAAGCTCGCTTTCCGCATCGCTGATGATGCGCGTTGCGGGCAGGGCGATGCGCCGCGGAATCGGGTGGTGAGGCGCCAGTTTTACCGGCATGCTTCGCGTCGAATCTCGCCAAGTGTGGTGGTTCAGAAGTTCTCTTCATTGTTTCCGCGAGTCCTCCAAGAGAACTTCTGAGCCAAAACCACACTAGAATCATAAATTTGCTAGTGTCCCTTTGATTCCGAAGTTCGCATCGGAGGGGCTGCAAAGTCTTGCGAACTTCGGAATCGGGACACTAGAGCTCCTTCCATGACCGCTATCTTCTCCTGCCGGCCGGATCGAATCGGCTTCAGCGTCAACGCGTGCTCGCGGCGCCGCCATTCCCGTTCGAGCAGCCGATGACCGACACCACCGAATCGAAGGCGGCGTCCGCGGCCGCCGGCAGGCTCGCGCCCGCCGGCGTGATGCTGCTCCTGATGACCTCGTTCTTCTGGGGCGTGAGCTGGCCGATCTCGAAATTCGTCATGAGCGAATGGCCGCCGCTGTCGGTTCGCGGCGTTACCGGAACGACCGGCGCGGCGCTGGTTGCGCTCTATGCGCTGGCGCGCCGGATTGACCTGCGTGTTCCGGCCGACCAATGGCCGCGGCTTCTGATCTCCGCCGCGCTGAACGTGACGCTGTGGATGGTCGCCGTCGGCGTCGCGATTTCGCTGATGCCGGCGAGCGAAGTCGTCATCATTTCCTACACCATGCCGGTGTGGACGGCGCTGCTCGCCTGGCCGCTGCTCGGCGAGCGCATGACCTGGCTGCGCGTCATTGCGCTGGTGATGGCGTTTGCAGGCCTTGCGGTGCTGCTCGGCGGCAATGGTGTGGACGCCAACATCGCGAAGCTGCCGGGCGTGTTGTTGTCGCTGGCCGCCGCCGTCGGTTTTGCGATCGGCACGATCTTCCTGAAAAAGAATCCGCTGCGGTTGCCCCGGCTGTCGGCGGCCGCCTGGCAGATCGGCGCCGGTTGCGCGCCGGTTGCCGTCGTCGGTCTGTTGATCGAACGGCCGGACTTCGCGGCGCTGACGCAGGGCGGCTGGGCCGGACTGGCTTATCTGACCTTCTTCCAGTTCTCGGTGTCCTATGTGGCCTGGTTCGCCGCGCTCGATCGGTTGCCGGCCTCCGTCGCCACCATCGTCACCATGCTGGTGCCGGTGATCGGCGTGATCGCCTCCGGCATCGCGCTGCATGAGCCGCTCGGTCCGCGCCAGATCGGTGCGCTGGTCCTGACCGTGGTGGGCGTGCTGCTGGCGGTGCGGCCTTAAGGGATCGCGCTCAGCCAAAAAACAACCCGGCGCGGAGGCCGGGTTGTTGCGTGATCAGCTTGTGATGTGCGGCTGTTACAGCGAGCAGCTGTAACGCACGCCGTCCGGGCCGAGATAGGTGTTCGTCGCCGGATCGTAGGACACGAAGCCGTATTGCTGCATGCAGGCATTGATGACCGCGTCGGACACAGGCGCCGGCGCGTAATAGCCGTCATCATAGTAGGAGGGGTCGCTGCCGTAATAATACGGTGCGGCCGCATAGGCCGAGCCGACCGCGAGGCCGGCGGCAAAGCCGACGCCGGGCCCGAAGAAGCGGCCGCGGCGATCATGGCGATAATAGCCGCCGTTCCAGCCTGGCCGTACGTTCGTTGTCGCAGTGAACCGCTGCGGCGCGGTATTGAAATGCTGCACCGAGGCACCGGCATTGAAATTCGGCTTGGCGAAGTTTTGGTGACCGCTCCATGAACGGCCGCCGCCATTAAAATTGAAATGACGCTGGCCGCCGTTACCGCCATTAAAGTGGTGTTCGGCTGCAAAGCTCGCCGAGCCACCAACCAGCGACAGCGCAACCACGAACGCCGTCGCCATCGCTTTTGATTTCAACATGACATCGTCCTCCAATGACCGGACCTACAACGTCCGGCGGCGCGAATTGTTCAACTTGGGATCGCGCCGTCTGGTCGCCATTAAGGCGCCGGCCAAGCTGTATCGGCGCTGAACGAAGTGAGACGCTTTCAAGGCACCGCAGCCAACACTTGGCTACCTGTGCGGCGGCTGGACTTTTTGCAGCGCCGATGTCATCAGAAGTGCCTGTCACGTGAACGGCGCCCTCGGGACGCTGTCACCCGGTTCGGACGTCGGGACATATGAAGCAATTCCTGCTCAAATTCTTCACCTGGTGGAATGGCCAGACCTTCGGAACCCAGCTCTGGACCTGGCGGTTCGGCGAACCGGTCGGTGAAGACGAAGGTGGCAACAAATATTACCGGACGCGGGGCGGCAAGATCGATCCGGCGCTCGAATGTCAACTGCGTCAATGGAAGATGCGCGCGCATCGTGAGCGCGCTGTCCGACGATTCGATCCCGTAGTGCGCCACGGGCGCGTCGCCGTGCGCGGACGAGCCAGCCGCCGCTTCCTCGTCAGACGGACCGCCAAAAATGTCGAGGCAGACGTTGTGACCCATGATGCCGGCGAGCAGCCGCGCATCCGAGCCGTTGCCGAACTGCGGGTGCGCGTCGCGGCTGTACGACGAAGGCTCGATCGAGGGCCAGTGCGGCGTCCAGAGCGGATTGACAGCCGCGCGCTTGTCGAAGATCTCCGCGATGTGGCCGCCTTCGCGCAGCACGGTCACGCGCAGCGCGGCATTTTCTATTTGCGCCGCACGCCGGTTGCGGTACCGAACGTCGAGCTCGGTGGTCGGCATCGGCCGCACAGGTTATCATCGGATCATGACTGTGAGCGCGCGCTCGTGGATCGCATCCGCCGCCGTGACGTTCTTCGTGCCGCTCTTCGCCGCGCACGCGCTCACGGCCCAGCCGCAGGGATCGGACGCGGCGAAGGCGCGCTTTCCACCCGGACCGGGTCGCGACGCGCTCTTCAAAGTCTGCGCCGACTGCCACGGACCCGAGAGCGTCCTCGGTCAGCTGAAGACGCACGACGAGTGGAACAAGACGCTCAACGAAATGGCGGCGAACGGCGCGACCGGATCGGATGAGGAATGGAATCTGATCCTCGCCTACCTCGACCAGCACTACTCGCTGATCTTCGTGAACAAAGCCTCGGCCAAGGATCTGGCGGCGATGCTCGACGTGCCGGCGAGTGTGGCGGAGGCGATCGTGCGCGCGCGTGGCGACAGCGGGAACCTCAAGACCATCGACGACTTGAAGCGCGTGGCCGCCGCCGAAGCGGCGAAGATCGACGCGCGCAAGGACCGCCTCGTGTTCTAGTTGTTTCGCACTGCGAGACCATCGCGACTCGTCATCGACCGTCAGGCCACTCTTCAATCACACCTTCGACGTTTTATTCCACTGGCTTGCAATGAATTAGCGGAACGCCGCGGCGCGGCCGCGCTGTCTTTCAGGACGAAACGCATTCGCGCGCCGTCCTCCTCCTTGATGTCGCCCGGAGCGCGCGCTATCGTCACCTCGCGATCGGGACGCGAACGAGGGATGACTATGCGCAGGATCAGCGTCTGGGCAGCGCTGTTGGTCTGTCTCGCGGTGATTCCACTCTGGGCTTCGGAGTGGATCACGCACAGCGGCGACTTCCAGCGGACCGGCTGGCAGAAAGACGAAACCAAGATCACGAAAGACTCGCTGAAGAATCTCCAGCTGCTGTGGAAGGTCAAGCTCGAGACGAAGCAGCGCTCCGTGTACTCGCTGTACGGACCGCTGATCGTCGAGCGTGCGATCACCGATCGCGGCTTCAAGGAGCTGGCGATCGTCGCCGGCGCGAACAACGACCTCTACGCCGTCGACGCCGACCTGGGCACGATCTTCTGGAAAAAACATTTCGACTGGCACGCGGACGTGCCGGAGACGGAGCAGGCGTCGTTTCT
>Ga0081455_10007296_pt1 | contig 11662 bp, 25 predicted proteins | sample TabmetS3T2R1_FD_70207 | JGI IMG/M metagenome (GOLD analysis project Ga0081455, IMG submission 70207) | Tabebuia heterophylla rhizosphere microbial communities from the University of Puerto Rico - S3T2R1 | ecosystem: Host-associated > Plants > Roots > Rhizosphere ...
GAGTCACATGATCACGCTCAGCGATCGCGCGTGGGACGCGTTCAAGCAGATCGTCGATGAGTCGCGTCGCGTTCACTATCGTCGCATCGAATGAAGCCGACACAGATTCCCGAGCAGCGCTGCTGGCTTTGCGGTTACAAAATGAATCGCACAAGTGAAGCATTCGGCGATCGCACGCCGAAAGCAGGCGACGTCTCGATCTGTCTCTCATGTGGCGCGATTCAAGTCTTCACAGAAGATTTGCGTCTGCGCGTGCCGACTGATGAAGAGCGCGAGAAATTCATGCGCGACCCGCGCATCACTGAAGTTCAGATCGTGCGCGCTCATCTCGTCGGCGATCAGCTCAAACCGAAACGACGACGTCGATGAGCGACGCCGAGCCTTTTGTCTGGTTCACTGACGACGACGTTCAGATCGTCGGCGACGACATCTGCTCGAAGTGCCGCAAGACGATCGACGAAGACGAAGTGCCGCTGATGATCTTTCGCGAGCACGCAGGCCGCTCAGGACGCGGTTCTGTCGACATCGCTCGATTCCATTGGAAGTGCGCAGATGAGCTGATTTGCTCTGGAATCATCACATTACACTGAATTTGAGCGCTCTGGGAGCCCGCCAGAACGGTCTTAATTCGTCGCGAGTATCAAGACAGCGCTCAAAAAAGGCGAGAACTACGGCGGGCTTTTAGCGTAGAAAGCTGTTGATGAAACAACTGATCTACTCACTCATTGTCGGGCTGCTCTGCGCGTCGAGCGCAGTCGCAGCGCAAATCGGAGACACAGTCGAAAGCAAAGTCTCGCTCGGTGAACGCATCGACATTCCGCGCAACGTCGTTGTCGCAATCACATCGATCGATCTTGAAGACGGCGTCTGGGCTGTCTCAGGCTCAGCACAAGTCTTCGAAGGCTTCATGAATCAAGCAGCGATCGTCGGCGGTTCACTCAACGACGAGATCGCGCTGACTGTCGACGGCACGCAGACGTTTCTGTCAGTGCTAACTGGCCAGTTCTTCGTCGGCGCTCCGATGTCGTCGCGAACGATCGAAGTGAACGGCAACGCGACGATCTACTTGCTCGTCTACAATCAGAGCGCGCAGACGACGCTGCGCCCGCAAGCGTGGGGCTTTATCAGCGCGCGCAAGATCAGGAACAATCACTGAGATTGAGCAGAGAGTTGCCGAGCTTTCTTCTCTGCAAATAGGCACTGCTCGGAACCGAAGAGTCGCTCAGTGGCCGTGACCGCCGCCGAATACGACGGGCGGGACAACGTTGCCACCTTGCTCGCCGATGTCGATGCAGATGTTGTTCGTCGCATCGCAGAACGTGCCAGCGCTGTAAAGCGCAGCAGTCAGTTTCAAGATCAAGCCGCCGCCCTGACAACCGGCGTCGCCTTGCTGCGGTTCGAGACACAAGCTGCCGGTGATCTGACCGTTGTGCGGCGTGATCGTCGTCGACGCGAACAGATCAGAGAAGCTGACGTTGTTCGGGTCGCCCTGCGGCTCGTTGCCGTGTCGCGTGAAACATTGAAACGTAAACGTCGCTGAGTCGACTGTCAGAGTGTAAGTGATCGGCGTGTTGCCGAGACCTGCCTCTTTGAAAGTGACGCAGAGATCGCCTGTCGATGTGTCGAACGCTGGCGTCGGGCCGCGAATGAAGTGGGGTGAATCTGCAAGCGCAGCTGTCGACAAAAGTCCGACCGTAACAGCTGCAATGAGCCCTGTGAGGAGTTTGTTGAACATAAGCGCGCGCAGTGTCGTCAGTGTGCGCAGCGAACGCAAGCAAAATTTGAGATCGAGTGCCGCCGCTCTATTCCGTGCGGGAAGTTTCGCCATGCCTTAACACACTGACGAGGTTCGAGGCGACGGCACTCACGCGCATCTTCAAGCGCGCAGTTTATCGCTTGCGACGACGTTTGCAATGCTCATGAATCGCGATCGCGAGCAAGATCAAAACGACGATCACAGTCGTCGCGCTCGGTTCGTGACTGTTGTCGAACCAGCTCATTTCTCAGTGAAAGATCAAGCCGAACATGAAACCAAGAACGAGCAATGACAACAGCGCAAAGAGCCACAGAATGAAACAACCGCACGCGCTGTTGCCCAGCTCTCTGCTCATTCGATGATCACTTCGAAGCCGAAGAGTTCGGCGTATTCCTGAGCGAATGCGCGCGTCGGACAGTTCGCGACTTCGATGTCGGCAGCGCGCACGCCAGTCTCGGGATTGATCGCAACCCACTGACTGCCGCTCCACGCGAGTTCTTGATCTTCGCTGTGAACGACAATCCAACGCCCGAAGCAATCTTGTCGCAGCAACACTTTCGCGATCGATCTCATGTCAGTGCAGCTCGAACACGGCGAGAATGTTTTTGTCTTTCGTGTTTGCGTAGAGCAGCTGCAGCTCGCACTTGCACTCGTCGCACACGATCATTGATTGCTGATTCGCGTCCTCTTCAAAGACGATGCCCCACTTCGCCTCGTTCTTGCACTCGCCGTTTTCGCAGATTTTCATTTTCGATTGTCGTCTTCACTGAGTCGCGAAGTGAATTGTTTCAATTCGTGCGTCTGGTCGTCAAGATGCACGTTCAGTTTTTTTAGCTCCTTGCTGACGAATGACGTCACCCTGAACGCGCCAATCGCGAAGCCGAGCGCAAAGCTGAGCGCGCACGCTGCGAACAAGATCGCTCCATCGCTGATGCTCATCTGCCGACAGTCTCCATTGCCCGCCACAGTAGCCAGAGCCATGCTACGATGAACGCCAGCGCGACAATCAATGCCCAAAATGTCGACGGCGGGATTCTGCTCATCGCTTCACATTGTAGACTTTTTCGAGCAATGGCTTCGAGAAATCGCCTTTCAAGAATGATTCAATCCAGATCACGCGATGCGCTTGCTCGCTGGGATACCATTGCGCGCGATAGAACGAGCTGACCCACCAGTGATGTTTCCATTCGACGCCAGAATGCTCGCCGCTCGGCTGCTGAACTTTGCGCACTTGCATTCTGCGCAGCACGACGATGCTGACGTCGTCGTCTGGCGGTGGCTCTTCGTTCGCGCGCTGCAGCTGTCTGCGAATGTGTCGACTGACTTTGCGCTTTTCGTTCGTGACATAGGGCGAATTGAGAAACGCGCAGCGCTTCAGAATACCGCCGACCATATCGGCGTTCGTAGGAAAATCGTCCGGCCAAGTCGCGCCGTATTTGATCTCAAACGTCATGACGCGATACGCTGTCGGCGAGTCCATGCTCACAGCATCATGAACGCAGAACATGTGACCGCCGCCGATGTCAGCGACGATCATCCAGTTGTTGACCCACTCGTCACCGCCGTGCGGTATCTCGCGCGCCCAGAACATCGTCGGGTGCGGCAGCACAGTCTTCGAGATCGTGTGCTTCGGCAGCGGCGCTGCGTGCGCGAGTCGCTCAGTTCTTTCAGTCCACAAGTAAGTCTGCGCGATGCGCACGAGCATCAGCGGGCCGACAGCTGCGACGTTCGGCACGACCTCATCGTCGTCGAGAACGCCGAACTCGTCATCGCCGGTTCCCTCGCCATCTTCTGCGAGAATGATCTGCGCGCAGAGCAGCTCAGCCCACAGCTTGTGCCCGATCGCGTGCTCTGGCTGCGTGTTCGGAATGTGCGCGTTCATTCGTTTATAGACGTCAGTGATCAGCGCGTTGCGCCACAGTTTTCGCTGCACGAGTCGCGCAGCTTCGCGACAGTCGTCAGGGTAGTGTCCCCAGAAGTCGCCAGCGCCTGTCTCGCCTCTGAGCAGAATTTCGTTGATCTCGTCGTCAATCATAGCAGCTCCTCTTCAAACACGATGCGCACGTCACCGAGCAGCTTGTTGATGTGCTGCGTGATCGCGTGCTGATCGCTCTGCACTTCGAGATCGTAGCAATTAGCCCAGACGTAACCGTCAACGTGCAAATCAGCGCCGACGAACCACATCATGCGACGACCTTGAAACGTCACGGGCGCACCGACGTCAGGCGCGCTGCTCAAGTAGTCGCGCTCAGCTGCTGCCCATTCTGCACGCTTGCTCGCGCTGATCTGTGACTCGTCGAACTTCATGTGAGATCGAGTTTTTTCCATCGTCGCTGCCAATACGGCCACGGCTCAGGCAGGTAACGCCGCACGTTTTTGGGCGCATCCCAGTCAACATTGCCGATGAACTTCCCTGACTCGATCGTCAGCGCGCCCGCAGCGACTGCCTGCATCAGCAGTTCTCGATTGCCGCGCTTTACTCCGCAACGTTTGCGCGCGAAGTCAAGTGCCTGCGCTTCTGATGCGTGTGGCATCGTCGTGAGTCGACTGAAATACCAGTCTTCGCCTTTGTGACGTGCGCTCATGCTGTCAGTCTATTGTTTTCGTCTACAGTTTCGCCAGACGCACTCGATGATGCTGTGCTGTAGTTTAGCGCTTCCAAGCGCTCTCTCTGGAAGAGAGCTTGAAACTACAGACAGCTGAATCGTGCGTCTAAAATTGAAACTCCGAACGATCAAAACAATCGCAGACGCACAGATTTTGAGCACTGTCTGGAGTTTTTTCAACGCGAAACTGTAGACGGTCAATGTTCGTGAAGTGTAAATCATTGATTGTTCGATGTTTGATCTGTCTGAGGTTTCACTTTTAACCACTTTCCCTCTTCATCGGTCGCGAATCGACCTTGCTCTTCGAGCTTCTCTTTCATCTTGTAGACTGCTGCGCGCTTTACATTGTGGCGATCGTCCATAATTTTGACGACATTCTTCGGGGCTTGCCCGTTGAACTCGCTCAGCACTTCGAGCAGCAGATCAGGCGATTTTGGTTTGGGGCCACGCCTGCGCAATCGATCAGGCGACAGCTCCTCTTGACGCACGAAAAGCGGATAGTCCCACTTCACGACGAATGGGAAGATCGGCGCGAGATTGCGCAGCGTCGCGTCGACGGTGAAGCAGTCATTCTCTTCGTGCGGTGTCATCGTCAGCAGCGTGTCTGGGTCGCGCGCCCACGCGCCACTGCCGCTGATTCTGTCCATCGATTCTTTGTCGCTCTGATCGCCTTTTGAAAAGTGTGAGCAGAACAACACGGCAGCGCCCGTCTCGACTGCGATCGATTCGACTTCGTTCAACAGCTGCGTGATCATCGCGCTGTCATTCTCGCTGCCTCGATATGGCGGCAGCGTCTTGTAGATCGGGTCGATGATGATCAGTGAGAAGCGCTGCTGCTGCAGAAAGCCGAGCAAATCTTTCACGAGCTGCTGCATTGGCTTCGCGAAGCCGCGCAGATTCCAGACGTAGAACATGCCGCGCTCGGGCTGCACACCTTTCACTTCGCAGATTTTCTTGAAGCGCTCTCTGAAAAACTGCGGCTGGATTTCAAGGTTGATGTAGCACACAGCGCCGCGTCGGGTGTGAAATCCCCACCAATCAACGCCGCTTGCGACTGAGACTGCGACATCGATCAGCGCGAATGTCTTGCGCCCTTTCGAATTGCCGCCGATCAGCGCTTTGCTACCTTGATGCAGTAAGTGATGAATGACGAGCGGCGGCATTGGCGGGTCTTCAGTCGTAAAAAAGTCTGATGCTTCGAGCAGCTGCGGAAACTGCCCATTGATCGCGTTGCCGATGTGCGCCATGCGATTTGTCAGTCGTTGCACGACAGGCGCGAACTCGTCAAAGTCGACGCCGTAAGCGCTGCGCACGAGTCGAGTCGCGTCTGCGATGATCTCGCGTCGCGCGAATTTCTCGCGCACGATCTCGATGTAGAATTGAACGTTGCTGGCCGTCGGGACAAAGTTTGTCAGCGCGTCGATGTAACTGTGCAGCTGCGTGACGAACGCAGCGCCGCCGACAGCGTCGAGCAGCTTTTTGTTGCGCAGATATTCAGTGAGACTGATCAGATCAATCGGCCGGCTTGCGTGCCAGAGCGAGACCATCGTCTCGTAGATCGTCTTGTGCGCGGGCACGTAGAAAAAGTTCTCGTTGATCATCTGACTGACTTCAGCGATCACGCTCGTGCCACCACGCTGACAATCGCGCATGATCGAGCTGATGACGCCCTGCTCAGCTTCGACTGAATGCGGCGGCAGCTTGTGAATGTCTTCGACGACTTTGATCGGTTTCTGCTGCCCGCGCTTGCGCGGCTTTGCGCCCGACCACGTCGTCGGCGGTGATAGTGCAGAATCGGCCGAGGATTGCGCTGGTTCCGTCGCAGCGTGCTCGTCTGAGTGATTGTGCTGCTCTGCAAACTTAGCCTTTGAAGCGGCGAGACGGGCTTTGAAATCGTCGTGCGAGATCGCCATGAACGACAGCCCGGGTGCGTTAGGCGGCAACCCTCGACTCTGCGATCAAGCGGTTGAGCCCGCGCAAAGCGATGAAGCATGTGCGCGCACTTGACCGCAGAGTGGAAGATTGCGTGAGAAAGCTCAACATCACAACGAGTCATCTTGCGCGCGCAGATGTATCGCTTCAAGAAATTTTTCTACTTTTCTTTTTCACAACTTATTCACTGCCGCTCACATGCCTTCGAGCAGCAGCTGCTGCGAGCGTGAGCGGTGAATGCGCTGCGGTTTTTCGCGACGCGCGCGCGGAGTTTTCAACAGGTGATCACGCGCCCATTCGCGCGTGACAAAGATCATCTCAGGTTCTTCAATGCGCTCTTCGACGCCGTTCGGCTGCAGCCAGCGCCATTCGTCGATCGCTTTGAAATAGCCGACGAACATGATCGAACCTCCGAAGCGACCGCTGACAGTGAAATCAGGCGGCTCGACAGTGCGCGTCTCGACCCAGATTTTCGGATGCACGATCGGTTCTTGCTGTAGCGTGAAACTCACAGCGGCACGTCCGGGTTCTCTTTCACGATGTCGCGCAGATCGCGCTTTGCAGGAGGTTGCTGCTGCTTCGGTTCAAAGATCGCTTCGCAGAGCAGCATGAAATGCGCGTCGACGTCCATGCTCTCGCTGCTGCGCATCATGTCGAAGTCGTCGCGGTGCTCGACGCAGAAATTGCGCGCGAGTTCGACAATGCGCTTCAGCTCTGTGATCTGCTCATTCAAATCTTTGTTTGTGTTCATCAGCCCGCGATTCGCGATCACGACTTTCTGCTTGATGTTGAACAGCTCATCGTTCGCGCCGCGCAGTCGCGCGATCTCGTCATTCGCTTTGATGAACTCAGCGCCGTAGAGCTTGATCACGTAGTCGAGCAGCTCTGCGGGCGTCTGCGACTTTTTCGCTTCGTCGATGATCAGCTGCAGCTGCTCGACGCGTTTCTCGATCTCTTTGCTCATCGCTTGCCTCGTTCGTTTAGCTTGCCCATCCACCAATAGGCCTCCCACTGGGTTTGGCGATACTCTTCAGATGAGTCGCGCTTTTTTTGTTCTTGAAACCAAAGCGCGTGCGCGATGCGCTCTTTGACTTTCGACCGTCGAATGAATGGCTGAATCGCGCGCAAAAAAGTGTATGCCTGACGCGACGCGATAATCCAACGCCACGCATCTTGTTGTTCAGGACGCATTCCAGTCGCTTTTTTGAAACAGCCGCGCCAGCGATGATGAAAGAACTCGATGATCTCGCGATCAGTATTGACGACAGACACAAGCAGCGCGCCCCAGTTTCGATGCGTCGGTTTGTTGATTCGAACGCTGCCTTCGCCTTCAAAAAATCCCGCCATCCACGCTAATTCGAGAGCAGTCATTTCTGCCGCCTCCACTGTTTACTGTTCGGACAAGTGGCGAAATGCGACTTGAATCGCTGCGGGTTGTCGAGCTGCACTGCGAAATGAACAGTCGCGAGCGGCAGCAGAAAGTTGCCACGAAACTGCAGCAAGATGTTGCCGTCAGCGCACGGCTGAGGGTCGAGTGGGATGCGTCGATTCTTTTCTGTGATCGCCCACATGATCGGCGCTTTGCATGATCGACAGCGATCGCGGTGCGGGTTCGACGGGAAATGTGACGTCATAGTTTCTTTCTCAATATTTTGGCTTTGCGCGCTTCGCGTTCAATCACTGACGCGAGCACGCGGTTGATTTTGTCGCGAGCTTGCTGCCACGTCATGCCTTTGTGCTTTGAGCGGTAGCGTTTCTCGACTGTGTCGATCGACAACTTGCAGATGTCGAGAATATCTTCGCGCGATGCGATGCCGCTCAGCGCGAGCAATGCGATCGCGTGTCGCACATTCGTGATCGAGCGCACATCAAATTCTTTGCCGAGAAAATACTTGGTGAACTGCCCATCTCGAATGCGCCTACGCGCTTCGTCGCGCGCTGGCTCAGCGATGTGATCTGCGAGCGCGCACGCTTCAAGCAGTTGTTCGAGCTGCTCGTCGTTGCACTCTTTGACACGCTGCTCGATGAACGCTTCGCGCGCAGCTTTCGTCAGATCAAGATCGCTTTTGAAAGCGGTGACGGGAAGCGCTACAGCTCGTCTGAAAGCTGGGCAGATGAGTTTCGCTTTGCAGTAGCGGCACTGGTCTTCGCCCGCTTTGAGCGGCGCGTCTTTTCTTTCGCTCGCTTCGATGATCGCTTCGACTTGTCCGCGCGCTTGCGCGATGTCTTTTTTCTCATAGTGCGCAAGTGTAATGCGTTCGCCAGCCAACCACAAGCGCGGCTGCAAGATCGAGACGAAGATGTCGTCGACGTCGAAATTGTCATCGACGAGCACAGAATAGCCGCGCAGCTGCAGATTCAGCTCAGCGCGCTCGACGACTGCGAAGCCGGTCTTCAGATCATTGACGAGCGCGGCTTTGCGCGCAGGCCACAGAAAGACTTGATCTGGGGTGCCGCAGAATTTGTCATCGCGACTGCGCAAGAAATGTTCTACGTGATACATTGGCTGCAAGTGACTGTCGTCGTGCAATCTTTGATTCGGCAGCGCGCGAGTTTGCGGTTCGTGAATTACTTCGAACGCGAGACGATTCAGCACATCACTGAGCAGTCGATCGCTCAGATCGAGCAGATCGCGATCGTCATCGGTGAGAAACGCGCGATCGAGCTTCGTGTTCGTCCAGTAGCGATGCAGCAGCTTGCCTTTTGCAGCATCGATCGAATCGTCACTGCCGCCTGAAGACACGACGCGCGCTTCCATTTGTGCGCTGCCCGGGCACAAATAGCGACGCAGCAGATTCGACGGCGACGTCGTCGGTCGCTTCGCTGTGATGATCATGCGAGCTGGTTCCATAAGCCGTCTTTGTTTTTCATCCAGAACTCGAAATCGAACCAGTCTTTCCATTCAGCGCGACAGCCCTTGAAGCGAACGATCGCGCCGCCACGAGCTGCTGGCGCGCGAAGCAGCGTTTCTGCTTTCACTTCGATCAGCTTGATCTTGCGATCGCGCTCGACGTTGACGCTGAAGTCAGCTGTGAATCGCATCCCGTCACCCCACATCAGCACGACGCCATGAAAACGATAGTCGATGATCTCGTGATTCAGTTTCTGTCTTGCGAGCAATCGATCGAACTCGCGCTCGGTCTGCGTCATCTCGGGCCCGCCGATTCTCATCTTGCGGATTGTCTTGTCGACAGCGCGCTGCGCTTTCTGACCGCGCTTGACGAACTCTTTGATCAACGGCGGGAAGCCGTGCTTTCTCTGATGCGCGTCTGCAGCTTGCAGACTCATTTCAATCCCTTTGCGCTTTTTCACTTTGAAAAATTAAGACTTGCGCACTTGTAGATTTGTGTCAAGCTCTGCGTCGTGAAAACTAAAACGCCGAAAAACGACGACGTCAAAGTCGTGCGCACGCGAACGGTCAAGATCAGTGACACGATCCATCACCGCATTCGCGTGCTGTCAGTTCAGAAGCGAGTGCCGATGCAAGACTTCATCGAGACGCTGTTGCTCTTCGGTCTTCGTGAGAAGGCCTACGACAAATCTGTCGAAGCTGAAGCAGCTGCTTGATGTCAACGCAGACACCGCCCTTCAATCGCACAAGCTGCGCATGTGCTGAATGCACGCGCTGCTGCAAGCGACAGCCGGGCCCTCTTGTCAGCGGCGACTTCGAGCGCATTCAAGCTCATCTCAACGCAAGCGATGCAGAAATGCGCTCGCTGTTCTGCGCATCACCGGGCGCGCTCGTCAAGACTGCTGCTGACGGCAAAGTGCATCGAATCGGCTCGATCGTGCCGCGAATGCGCAAAGGTCGCTGTGTCTTTCTCGATGAGAACGATCGCTGCAAGATTCACGCTGTCGCGCCATTCGGCTGCTCGCACTTCGACACGCACATGAGCAACCGCGAAGCGCACACACGATCAAACTGGCTCGCGCACGCGCAGCAAGATCCAGACTATCAAAAACTCCGCAACACTCTCCCATACGCAACACACCATAAACCAATCAAATACTAGAAACACATGAACGGACGAATTGATCATTACATCGGGAGATTAACCGGCAGGGCTGCCATCGACACTTCACACGCCACGCTGCTTACCAAGCAATGGGAGCAGGCGCAGCATCCGCACCCGGCAGTCATCGAGTGCGCATGCGGCAGAGCGCGCACCATCGAACTTTTGTTCCGCTGCTTTCATTGCGGCCTGTGGTGGTGCGAAGTCTGCGCGCCGGAGCATTACGGAAAGGAGAGATGCACACATGAAACACAAGCAAGATGACCCGCTGCCGATCAAACTCGCTGGTCAGCTTTTTCTCAACAAAAAGTATTTCTGCCAATGGTGCCCGGATGAGGTCGAAGGGTTCCGCGACCGGCGCAGCGCGGCAGAGTTCAGAGCGACCGGCATGTGCCAGAAGTGCCAAGACAAAGTTTTTGCGAAAGAAAAAGATCGGAGGCGTTGTGAGTAAGCGCGCCATGAAAGGCGGGCCTGCCCGCGAACATCGCATCAAGCGCACGCGCAAATGTCGCATGTGCGGTCACCGCATGGCGCGCCACGTGCGCAACATCGCCGGTGAAATCATCTGCACGGTCGATGGCTGCTCGTGGTGGCTGTATTGCGGGCGCAAGGAGAAGTCGCTGTGAGCGCGCACTTCCTTTTGCTCGGTCGCACAGAACTTGATGTGACCTGGTTGCGACTGAATTCGGCAGGCCAGCAATTCACCACGCGGCAAATCGTGCCGGTCAAGATTTACATCGAGATGCCGACTGGCTATGTCGGGCCAGCCAAAGGCACAACCATCAATGGCAAATTCTCCCCGCTGACGCTTGAAGTGCCAGCGGGCCAATTCCTGCCGATCATCCCAACCGGCAAACTGCCACCGACAGAATTGACAGTCACAATTGAATCACCATGACAACATTCGAACCAACTCATCACTGCTTCGATGACGCGCTGGATTTGCTGGCGCTCGTAATGAAGCAACGTCGTCACTTCCGCGAGCACTGGCGACTAGTCCACGCCATCTGCCAGTGCAACGGCGGTTTGTTCGCGCACGCTTGGTGCGAGCGCGACGGCAACATCGCAGTCACGGCATTCATCATCGACGGCGCGCACACGTTCGTTGAGATGCGACGGCGCGATCTCTACAAGCTGTTCCGACCGCAGATGATGACCAAATACAATCCTTGGGAAGCGATGCGCGAGAATCTTCGCACCAATCACTTCGGGCCTTGGTTGGACTGTTACCGCGAGCATTGCGGCGGCAGCGAGATTCTTGGCGCGATCACACTGGAGTTCACGCCATGAAAGGTTACACCGAGATCGAGCCGCCTCGAGTGATCGGCGGCATGCCGAGCATTTACAGCAAAGCG
>Ga0081455_10007297_pt1 | contig 11662 bp, 11 predicted proteins | sample TabmetS3T2R1_FD_70207 | JGI IMG/M metagenome (GOLD analysis project Ga0081455, IMG submission 70207) | Tabebuia heterophylla rhizosphere microbial communities from the University of Puerto Rico - S3T2R1 | ecosystem: Host-associated > Plants > Roots > Rhizosphere ...
TCAATTACCTCTCTTAGTGGCGTATTGCTTAACAGACTTCCATCCCATAGATATATACCATTTATTTTTGCCCAAGCCAAACCATAAAATGGAAAGCCAGTGCAAGCAATAACATGGCCAGCATCCAGTTCCATATGATCACTATCAAAGGTGACTGATTCACTCCTTTGAATATCTGTGCATGTCATTATTAGTCTCGGAGATACTCTTTTGGTCTCATTGCTAGGATCAGATTTAGTATTTATGCCACTTCTATATTGCCTGTTTATTATTTCAAAATCAACGAATTTGGCTAAAGTATCCTCCAAAGGTTTGACATCATATAGATGAGGTGGTATTCTTGTATAATTGGAGAAAATCGAATAGTAATTGAATAATGAAGCAGGATAGCCCCAAACAGGCTCAAATGCGTTCTTGTTACCATATAAAGATGCAAACATTGAGGAAAAAATGGCTCTAACATTATCAGCAAGAAATGAAGGGGTAATGCGTTCTGCCATCAAGAACCAAAACTTCTCAAGCGTTTTCGCAGAAAATTTGTCTCTACTACCCGCAATTATGGCCGCATTTACTGCCCCTATCGAAGTGCCTGCAACAATATCAAATTCTATACCATGTTTTTCAAGAGTTTTATAAACACCGCATTCATACGCGCCTAGGGCGCCTCCTCCTTGCATCACCAAGACAGTTTCATGTCTTGCTGTGGTTGTATCCCTTATTTGCATCGTCATATTATCCAATACTCTCAAAGTAGATAAGATCTAAGTAATAATTATCTAGGAAGTAGAGACATTCTTCCCATCTTCAATCCAAAAATGAACAAGAAAATTGAAGCTATAGTGTTAACAAGCTCCATATCATTGAAATCTTTTTTGAAATTTAATGATAGCTACTCTTATTGATACTGCAGATGCTAATTCAGTTGCAGATATCGGGAGTATCAGAAATTCAGAGGTAATTAAATCGAGGATGTCATCAATTCTGGATTAGCCTTCTCAGCTGAATAGGAGGTAAATCGAATCTAGATCTCGAAGACTTCAGGTTTACTTGTCGCCGTAGCTGGTTGTTTTCGTTGTGGGTTAATCTCGTCAATATTCTTTGTAAGTTCTGATACCTTCTGGTCTGATATTATTCGTTTTATATCTTCGAGTTCAGGCGAAGATCTTACTACCACACCCCTTTTTTTTGTTGGTGATCCAATACTATCAACTGGATTAATTTCAATGGCCAAAGAAGGGTTATTACTCCTTAACCCTGGAAGTCGCAATAGGAATACACCAGGAATATTTGTTGGCTTTCGCTCCCAGTCTTTGCCTTGTGTAAGAAATTCGCGTAATCTCTCGGTAACAGACATTTCTTATCGTAGTATATATGCGACTACATTTATCTTTTACATGTTATCTGTTAGCTCATAAAATAGATGTAATTATTGCGATTAATATTGCTTGGATTTGGTACGCTGAATAATGGTAAAGCTTAACACTAAATATCATGTTTATCGGGCTTCATTGTTGTAAGACTACTAATCATGGCTTAAAGAAATTGTGGATATACTATATTCTCTTATCAAAAGATGAATTTATCTAAGGTAATTTTATATAGAATAAGCGCCTCTTCTCCTAATGAGGTAAAGTGTCGTAGTGAAGGATAGCGCTTCATCCCCAATTCCTATCGAAATCAACGTACACTTAGAAAGATTTGGCAAGGAATCATGGGAAGTAGATTATGATTTATTTGGATATTGTGACATGTGTAATTCACGAATAGATGAGTTTGGATACTGTGCTTGTGGCGGGGCAGCGGATTAGCAACCAATATGTAATTAACGTCCTTTGTTCTGTTTAAACATCTTTCCGTTTCCTGGGTATCAACTCACACTTTATTGGTTCGGTCCAGTTTGAAGATCAAATTCGGGCAGTTTATGTAGAATTTCCTCATTATCATGATGCTATTAGGTTCGTGTATTCTATTTGATGTAAGGTACACTCTGCCTATTATGTTACTCAAACTCCATCTAATGTTATAATAAGCACCATTTTTCTATTGTTGAAGCAATGATGAAGCGATTACCGATTTGACATTAATTCAGAGCATTCTTGGAAATTACAAACTTGTTCTATCTATGTACGATATTCTCTTACATAGTATTAAATTAAATTCTAGATCCATCCCATTTTTCAAAATATTTTATAAGCATGTATTGTGTACATAATGTACAGAAAGGGAAGATAATTTAAGATGACTTGTAAAGGGATTTGCATTAGACATAAGGCTCAGAAGCAAGTTGGTACAGGTAGATACGCGGCTGGCCAGAAGAGGTGCCAAGTCTGCGAAATATTCATTAAATGGGAAGGATTGTGGTGCCCTTGTTGTAGCTATCGCTTGAGAACTCGACCAAGAAACATAAAATATAAAGCAAAACTTAGACGGAAAGGCATCTTGGGTAAAGAAGAGCTGCAGCCTGCACCACTGACAACTGCTGTCACATCATAAGCATATCGTTAGTACAATCTTATGTGAGACTTGCATCATCATCGCTAGCAGATACGCTATCTTATCATAGTGGAAACTGTAGCACCTCATACTAGTAAGAAATTGGTACCTTGGCTTCGATATTAGATCATAAAAATGGGTTGATGATACGAATCAAGCTTGATGACCTCTCCTTAGCAGGTAATACAAACATGAATTTCACCCATAAAAGCTAACATATCTGTCGTCCGTAGGCTCGTCATTATTGTGCAGATTGCATAATTGTTTATACAGGATATCGACTGCGGCCATTTCGAGCAGTTCGCCTTGAGCTACATTATATGCATATCCAATAGCGTTCAAGCTCTTCAGCCTCTTAAAAAACATCGATTCAAGCATGCCATTCTTCCTAGCTCTTCTCAAAAGAAAAGCTGAAATTCGATCCAAATGATAGTTGACGTGGATGTCGATCGCTTCATCAGAATCTACACCATACATTTCAGAAATCTTGTTATTCAATCTCTTTTCTTCTTGTGCCGCTGATATGTTCTGATGTTGTATGCTGATAGCCGTTCTGCCACGTAGTTTTGATGATTCATTATTCAGATCGTTCTTGTTTTTCTCCATCTGTCTATAAAATCATCGTAAATGTACCTATAAGATCTTATTAATTTATCCTGACTAATCCGTAGTATGTCAACGGACACAATAATTATGCATTATTCTCTAATTGTTTGTCATTGTGGAGGTTGGATCTCGTAAGAATATGGCCTAAGGTCGGAAGTATTAGTAGGTCAGGTGTGAAGCCGATAGATACAGCCCCTGACCTACCATGAGTGATTTAGCTCGACTCAGAAAGTACAATCAAATCCTTAACCTTTTCTAACATAGAATTTGAATATTATGATAAGACCAAGGGAGTGGTCATAACTCTAATCAATATGACCCATAGTATCTTCAATCAAGTTGATTGAGGAGAGGGAGATATGAAATAATTTCACATGGAGATTTGATCCAGCAGAAACAACTTCTTCTTGTGCCTAACTAAAGTCTAATGCCTTCAGCATACCAGTTTCCATGTGGTTCCTCCTGAAACACTATAATAACATCCTTCTTGGCTACATCAAATATCTTTACCACATCATCAGTAATTGCTTCTGCCAATCTGTCCTTTTCTCTCTGGGTTCTCCCACTATACGTGGAGATTGTTATTACTGGCATAGAATAATAAGAGCTATCTAGGATGTAAGTTTTGCGTTTGTAGTGTGACAGTGGCAAACACTTCTGAACATCTAAACTTGATGGCGGATAATTCTAATCACACAATAATTATTTCATAGGTTCTAATCCTATTATTATGTCCACATTAGTATTACCTAAATACGCAGGAAAAACAATTCTAGCAAATTCGGCGACTATAAGATAAGTCATAGATCCCACGTCTTTTAGGTTTGTAAGCGAGACAATAGTTTTGGTTCTTGTGCTGCACGCTAATAGTAATGTACTATAGATGTGTTATATTTTATCATTATAGAACATATATCTTATTGAATTTGTTAGTTTTTGGTGGGATATCGATATCGACCATTCTTGGAATTATCAAGTATGATTATTTTTTAGAACCACCATGAGACAGGCTGTTTGAACTGTAAAAGGAGGAATACTGATCATTATATCATAGCTTAACTATCTTTCTTCTTCGCAACACAAAGTATTGGTTATCATGAACTCGAGTTTGCTCCTTCTTTCATTTAGGTTAGTACATTTTTTGTAAAGGAGATTAACGAAGTTAGCTACATCTATTACATAAGTATATATCTCAAATTAAATTATCGTTTGTGTCAGTGGTAAACAGCAAGGCTGACCGTTACCGTCATAATTATGAATGCCTGCATAAACCTACTCCAGATGGAATGGCCAATCCAAGGAAAGCAGAGAATGAAAGAGAATTGAAAGAAAAAACCAAGGCTATTCATCAAGAAAAGATTAAGGTAGTTATAATTTCAATAATTGCTTCTTCTGGATTAATGATACTAAAATTTTCTGTTGGTGCTTTAACAAATAGTCTTGGTATTTTATCTGAAGGCATGAATTCAGGTCTGGATCTCATCGCAGGTCTAGTGACACTTTATGCTATTCGTATGGTATTAAGGCCCTCTGATTTATCATATACATATGGGTATGGTAAATTTGAAAGTTTATCATCCCTAGCTCAAATAATTCTTTTGCTCGTAGTCGCAAGTTGGGTAACATATGAGGCGGTAAATAGAATATTTTTTGAGAGTGTTAGACCAGAGATCAGTATATTTTCCATCTTGATTATGCTTTTGTCGATAGGGGTTGATTATGGAAGATCAAGGGCTTTGTATAGGGCAGCGAGGAAATTTGATAGTCAAGCACTTGAAGCTGATGGACTCCATTTTAGAGCAGACATGTTCTCTTCTGCTATAGTCGTTGTTGGGTTACTCATAGTACTACTCTTTGATATTCCTGATGCTGATGCGTATGCCGCTCTGGGGGTAGCAGCCGTAATCTCATATGCGTCACTTGGGCTAGCAAGAAGAACATTAAGTGTGTTACTGGACAAAGCACCTAAGGGTATTTACCAGGAGGTTATTGGGGCAGTATCAGATTTAGAAAGCGTAACCAGACCACACGACATACGAATTAGAAATATTGGGTCCGAAACCTTAGTTGAGATGCATATTGAAGTTCCCAGAACTTTTACTCATGACAGAGCCCACAGAGTGGCAACTTCTGTAGAACAAAGAATAGAACATGTCTTACCTAATTCCAAGGTTTTGGTACATGTGGATGCAACAGAATCTGTGAGTGAAACTATTTTTGACAAGATTAGATTAATTGCTGCCGAAACAGAAGGCATAAGAAATGTTCACTCGTTATACGTCTCAAGAATATACTTCCCCCTTTCAACTTTTGCTGGTTTCTCACTAAACTCCCCTAAAAAACAGTACTATGATGCCTCATTAAATGTAGAGGAAAAAAAGTCTCAATCCTCTATAAATGAACATCCTCTGCACCTGGAACTGGATGTACAGATGGGGCCGAGTCTTGATCTTAGTACCGCTCATTCCATCGTAGACTCATTTGAAGAGAAATTAAAAAGAGAAGTTCCGCAGATAAAAGACATAACTACCCATATTGAGATTGAATCTTCGGTAGAGGATCTAAGAATGGCAGGAAGTGAGAAAAACGCAGACCCAGAGCTACTTATGAAAATAAAAGAAGTAATGCAATATATTGATGAGGTAGTCGATTTCAAGGATATTCGAGTATTTGATGATATATCTGGAGGACAACATATAACCTTGACAATCTGTCTTACTTCACAAGAAGGAACTGTGACAACTTCCCTTACATTAGAGGTTGCACACAAAATCGCTACTAAAGTTCAAAATATGATAATTAATCGTACAGGAGCAACAAGAGTAGTAGTACATACAGAAACAAATAATTGATATTGATTGAATCACAAGGTATGACTTTGGATCATTAATTAGAATAGAAATGTTTTCTCAGATGATTCTTTCCAGAGAAGTATATTTCTTTTTCTACCAAGTTAGCATTATTTTTATTTGAATAGATAGGCTAATTGGTGTTATGAGGCGAATAAAGATGTTCATTGCTTCGAGTTTAGATGGTTTTATTGCCAGAGAAGATGGAAGTATTGATTGGTTGTTCACCGATAATGACTATGGCTATCAAGAGTTTTATCAGTCAGTTGACGCAGTTATAATGGGTAGAAAAACATTTGAGAAGGGACTAGAGCTTGGCGGTGGAATAAATCCAACTAAGGATAAGAAAAATTATATTTTCAGCAGAGATCAGCGACCTTCAATTGGGAAGGAAAAAGATGATGATGATGATGATGAGGTAGAATTTGTCGGTCATGATATTATAGAATTTGTAGAACGGCTAGTTAATTCATCTGGTAAAGACATCTGGCTTGTCGGGGGTTCAGAAATAATTTCACTATTATTAAAAGCTAATCTATTACATGATATTATTCTATCTATTCATCCCAAGATTCTCGGTAAAGGTATACCGCTTTTTAAGAATATACGGAAGGAGATGAATCTAAAATTGATAAATTGTAATGCCTATGATAGCGGGCTAATACAGTTACATTATACAGTATTCAAAAATGAGGCAAATAATAAATGACGACGATACTAATGAATTGGACAACTAAATGCATTAAACCTCCAGGAAGATCTCAAGTTTTTCGCCCAATTTGATGGTCAGTGACTTCCTATTATTCCAACTTTTAGCAATCTTTCATCCATCTTTTACTAATATAGAGGATCTAGCTAAGACGGATAACCATGCTTAAGGAGGATTTCAAGATGATCGCGAACTCTTGACAATGCTCTCGCGTTAATTATATCAGTTTTTTATTTGGAGTAATATATCTCGAAGGCGGAATCGATCCCTTCAAATATACTTACGCTGGTCGTTTTGAGGGTAAGGATACTCCATTTGACGGGCAGTGGCCACACCTATTTCAGTACCAAAAAAATGGCTAACAAATATATCTCGAAGGCGGAATCGATCCCTTCAAATATACTTACGCTGGTCGTTTTGAGGGTAAGGATACTCCATTTGACGGGCAGTGGCCACACCTATTTCAGTACCAAAAAAATGGCTAACAGTAAGCAATGCTAAATCGATTCCAGCTGAAACACCCGCAGATGTGAAGATTGGTTCAGCTAAAGTGAAGCGGACGTCCTTCCGTATTTTCACCATGGGAGAAGCTTTACGAAGGAAATCGAATGCTCGCCAATGTGTTGTCGCCTCACGTCCGTCTAACAGCCCTGCCCTTCCAAGAAGGCTCGACCCTGTACACACCGATGCAGTAAGCTTTGTGTGTGCAACTCGATCAGCAATCATATTCAAAAACTTGACATCATTTATCTCAATCCGAGTACCCCACCCTCCGGGTATTATTAACAAATCAAGTTCGGGACAATTATCAAAAGTTACATCAGGAATAAGACGCAGACCCCCGACTGCCGTGACCTGATCCAGTGTTTTCCCTAACAATAATATTCTGAACGGTGAGGGTTCAATGGATCGTCTCTCCTCATTCAGCCGGGCTACTGAGAACACTTCAAATGGACCAGCGACATCCAAGACCTCGACCTGTTCAAAGATTAGGATCCCAACTGTAATAGGTAATTGTTTGCGATCTTTGTTCGAAACCAACTGATTTTTACTCTTTACTCTTTATCTGATTCAACAAAATCCTCTGTGGAATTAAATGAATGATTCAAAGCGGCTTACCGGCTATGAACCAATTCTCTTGGGATCTTTCATCGTAAGTAATAATGATGTGCTCACGTTTGGTCTTCAGTATCTGTATAGCTGCCTCGGTTACTGCTTCTGCAAATGCGGTTTTTTGTTCTTTCGTCCTTCCAGGATACAACGAAATTGCGATTATGGGCATATGTTGTTCAAAATAATTCTTCACTTATTTATATCAAAAGGATACTGAGAAAGACTATACATTTGCAAGAATTGAGAACTTATTTTTGAGTGTAATATTAGCCATACGAAAATTATCAACACACTCTTTGCTATACTTGAGTGCCATAGACTGAACTAATTTGTACTTACTTTCAGCATTCATTATTAAGATTAGTCCTATGTGCACGAATCAATATGCAAAGTTAAGAGAGCGCAGTTCAAAGCATTGAGGATTCAAAAATACAACCTATTAGCTATTTCGAATTCTTTGGTAATCCTGATTTTCGATATCTAATTTAGAAATACAATAATACAATGGTAAGCATGATGAGTACTCGTACTTGAATTCAAATTATGTGAACCACCTTTGCTACGCAGACATGCGACTTGCCAAAATCATCACAGAAATTGGACGTTTTTCTATGAAAGTAAAAAAAGATTCATTTCAGGCGTTGATAGAGGCAATAATCTATCAACAACTTAATGGAAGTGCTGCTAATTCCATATATAATAGGTTCTTAGCATATTATAGGGATCGGATTCCGACACCAGAACAAATTATTTCAAGTTCAGATCTTAAACTGAGAACTCAAGTTGGCCTATCAAGAATGAAGATAGCATATCTTAAGGATCTTGCATCTCACATTGTTGATGGCAGATTAAACTTGATCGACCTCCCAGAGATGGAAGATGAAGAAATAATAAGCCAGCTAACAAAAGTAAAAGGTATAGGAAGATGGACGGCAGACATGTTTTTGATATTTTGTCTGGCTCGAAAGGACATATTGCCTGTTACTGATTTAGGATTGAGAAATGCGATGAAATGCACATACCAGTTAGCAGAACTTCCTACGCCTAATACGATGATAGATATAGCCGATCCATGGAGACCATATCGAAGCATCGCCACATGGTATTTGTGGAAGTCATTATCTAATTTCGATACTATTGGATGAGAAGGTTTGAGGCTGGAATATATCAATATGAATATCTATGTCATAGAAAAATAGGCGAGCATATCCAAATGATCGCAAGATAAAAAAACTCCAATTGCTTTTTGCGGTCACGTGGTTCATCCTACCTTAAACTCTATATATCACAATTTAGGATATTCCGTCTAATTATGCAGAACGGAAAGGAAAATAAAGAGATGAATCTGAAAAAGGGATTTTTTGGATTTACACCAGTGCTGATTGTCATTGCTGTAGCGAGTATTATCGCAATCAATGCAAGTATAAAACAGGATAGCTTTGTGCAAGGGCAGCAGATGGATAATCTGACTTTAAATAATGTGAGCATACCCGTTTCCACAGGATTTATAGATGGAAAAATTGCTTACTTTATAGCGACTGATGCTTCGACACAAGAGGTTGCTTCTTCAGTATCTAACACTACAGGATTTAAGGTAAACTATGCACCTACTTTAGCTAACACTTCTGACTCGGCCAGACAGCAAGGATTCGTATTCCTTAATGGCTTTTCGGGAGAGGAAGGAGGTCCTCTGGGTTCACAGTTGTCAGTTGCAACAGCAGTTCCAGGCGATCCTGATTATAGCCCCCTCTTTGACATTAACTATGTGCAGTGGAATACTAATAATGCCAGTGATGTCCGTATCTTAAAATCAGCAGATGAAATATTTGAGGCGCAGCAGAATGGAGAATTGATAATAACCAAATCAAATGTTGTTATTAACAGTCCAGCAATCGTCAAATAACAGTAATCCGTTGAACCCTCAATGAGTCTTTCTAATTAAAACCAAGGCATAGAATTCCTAGATTTGATTCTAGGTATCCCTCTTTTTTGGATTAACTCTCCGTCATTTTTTCTAGTTTTGTGTAGGAATTATTCAATGTGTTAATGTAATAATAGAATATTTATCATTATGATCTTATAGAAAGATTAAGAATACTCATTTGAGTATTCTAGGAATTTAGTTCAAAGTATTACTTGGTATGGGATCATAGTAAACGGATGAAGGAAATTCAAATATAGCAGTAAACGTTTTTGTTGATTCTCTACTATTGAAAACGTAGCTACGGATATAAGTTTCGATTACATGTGTGCTACTACAAGACTGCATCCTCCAGGAGAATCGTAGAATAAGTTCATCTACCATAGGATGCTTCTTTGTTCATTCATCGTTGCATTGTGTGTGGAATGTCTGGCACACACATTAGCACATTTGCTGATGATTATCAATTAGCCGAGTATGAGTCAGAAATTGTGATCAGTAGACATTTAGATGAACAGCGGAATTGGTACTCTCATTTTTTAGAACAGTCAATCGTGGTTAAGAATATAATTCCTGTAGCTAGATCGAATAAACGAAAGGGAATCATCCAGGAGTAGTGCGTCAATGGTTGTCAGATTCCATTATGGTTGGCACGCATATACTGTGTGAGGGACTCCTGGCGTGAACACATATCATTCCTCTTTAGTCGAGGATGCAATGTAGCAACTAGACGAGTACTTCAACGGTACTTGAATGCAAACTTCGAATTCAATCCCTCATGTGGTCACGAAGTGAATGTGTCCCAGAACGCTCTTCTAGGGCACTTCAGCCCAAATTATCTGCATGGTCAAGAATAAACTTAGTAAAAATATCTACCTGCATTTTTCATTTTTTTACAAAACTATGCACCATTAATCAGCAGCAACACCAAAGCATAGAATTGCAAGCAAATCAAAATTGATTGTTTGTGATATTGGAAAGGCTTATAAAAAAAGGCCACACATTCCTACTATAATATGTCATCATCAACAAAGCCTTTAAGAGAAGTTGTCCAACACTTGGCAGAAACGTTTAACGATCCAAAGATTAGGGAACAATCTTACTTTGATTTTTATGATGATTCCTTGACTATTTATGGTTTCCCTCCAAACTTGCCATCCAACAAGGGAGGTTTTAAACAGTTCATTTACCTCCTTTGGAAAGGATTTCCTGATGTAAAAATCACTTTTGAGGATCTCATTATTGAAGGAAACAAGGCTGCAGGGAGATACTACCTATCTGGGACACACAAAGGTGAATTTGTAGGCCTTCAGCCAACCAATAGACAATTCAAAGTCAACGGTATGACAGTATTTGCTTTTCGTGATTCGAAGGTCATAGAGCGTTGGAACCTGGTAGATATGATGTCATTGAGGGAACAGTTAAGCTCATGATTTTGAATTAGAGGTTATTAGGCGGATAAGATAAACAGGGTAAGAAAGTTAGGTAAGCTACATTTTTTCCAATATCGTTAGTTTTTGTTTTTTTCCTTTGTAGCAAGAATGATATCTTTGATCATAATTCAAACATAATATATTTCCATTTAGCCCTGAAGCTGCAGGAGGATAAGTCTAAAAGGACAAAGTCAATCTTCCAAAAACTGAATAGTCTTGCTACCATGTCGATTGCTGTTACTCAAGGGGGTTGTTCTCTTTGAGAGATTGATTATAGAAGTCAACCAGTTCTCGACGAAAAAGTTTAATTTATCGGGATCTCTATGTGCCCTCACTAATCCTCATTCTGTCTGTTCTTCATCTTCCCCTTTCGACTTTTTCAATAAAGAAGACATGTGCTGACCTACAAGGTATAGTGATGATTGGGTAATCTTCAAGTGTTAGTGTTCAGAATTACTCATAGAATGAAAATCATTTTTAATGATCCTACATTTTCTTCACAACTGCTTAGAACAATAGGTGAAACGTACTATAAAGG
>Ga0081455_10007298_pt1 | contig 11662 bp, 8 predicted proteins | sample TabmetS3T2R1_FD_70207 | JGI IMG/M metagenome (GOLD analysis project Ga0081455, IMG submission 70207) | Tabebuia heterophylla rhizosphere microbial communities from the University of Puerto Rico - S3T2R1 | ecosystem: Host-associated > Plants > Roots > Rhizosphere ...
AAGGTGAGCGATGTCAGGGTCTTATCGCCATGGATCTCAGAGACAACCGAGTTCCAGGCGAACTTGATCTTGGGATTGTTGAGAGCTCGAGCGGCCATGATCTTGCTGGCCCGCAGTTCGTCACGCCGGTGCACGATGGTCACCGACTTGGCGAAGCGGGTCAGGAACGTTGCTTCCTCGACCGCGGAGTCGCCGCCGCCGATTACTGCGATGTCCTTGTCACGGAAGAAAAAACCGTCACAGGTGGCACACCAGGAGACACCGTGCCCGGACAGCCGATCCTCTCCGGCCAGGCCCAACTTTCGGTATCCAGAGCCCATAGCCAAGATCACGGTATGCGCCGAGTAGGTGTTGCCGTAGCCGTCCTTGACAGTCTTGATGTCGCCGGTCAGATCCATCTCGACGACGTCCTCGGTGATCATCTCGGCACCGAATCGCTCGGCCTGAGCACGCATACTGTCCATCAGCTCCGGACCCATGATGGCGTCCCGGAAACCTGGAAAGTTCTCCACCTCGGTCGTGGTCATCAGGGCGCCGCCGGCGTCGATCTCGCTCTCGAACACCAGCGGTTTGAGATCTGCCCGGGCGGCGTAGATAGCGGCGGTGTAGCCGGCCGGCCCACTGCCGACGATGATGACATCCCGTACGGATTCGCTGCTCATAGTGTCCTTTATCAATGTGCCATGTGGGCTGTAACCCTATCCGCGAAACAGCCAGAGCCTGCCCGCTATTCCGAAGAGAAGGCTCAGCGCGGCAGTACTGCAGACGGCCCCGCCGATGGGGTGCCGCCTCCGCATCCCGTCACCACGGTGACATGTGCGGAGTCCCCCGACTCGGTGTAGACGAGTAGTGCCGGCGACCCGTCCACCAGGCTGGAGACGAGTCCGGTGATGCGTTCGTCGGTGACCTGTCGAGCGCAACCCCAGGCCTGGGAGAAACGGTGCGGACTCAAGCCCCCGCTGATCCGCTCTAGGGCGCTCGCTTCCGTGCCGAGGTCTCGGCTGTTGACCGCCGCTACGACCGGAGGTTCGTTGAGACCGGCGCGGGCGCTGATGACGTACGCCCCGAAGCCGACGACAGCCGCAGCTGCCGCGGCGGCGAGTGCCGGGATGACCCAGCGGGACTTGCGCGGCTTGTCCAGGTCTGCGCCGAAGGTGCCAAGCGTGGGTCGCGGTTGCCAGCTTGAGACCGAGTCGCCGTGGTTGCGTCCGTTCGCTGATGTCGCGGTTCGGTGGACATTCTCAGCAGCGACTACTTCTTCTAGGCGATGTGCAATGGCGTCAGGCATAGGCGAGGAAACGTCTGCTCGCAGCGCAGCTGTGACCTCTTGCAAAGCCTCTGAGTTGGCACGGCACTCAGCGCAGCTGGCCAGGTGTGACTCGACGAAGGCTGTGCGGTCATCGTCGAGAAGACCCTCGGCCGCGTCGGCCAACTCATCGATCGATAGGTGCTGGGCGTTCATGGGAGCTGGACTTTCATCGGATCAGACCTCGGGTCTTCAGCAGCTCCGCGGTCTTACCCGAGCGCTTGTCGAGCTGCGCCTGAGGCGCTCGACCCAGTATCCACGTGAAGAGGGCCGAATGGCCGCCGCGCAGCAGCGCAACCGGAGCAACGACGCGCCTAGTTTGCCCGTCTGGATTTCGCACGGTGAGCCGGTAACTCGGCCCGTTCGGAGTAACGAATTCGCTAACCGCCACCAAGTCGGCCGCCTCGATGGTGTGGAACTTCTGGAACCGGCGGACGGTCAATCGGGATCCATCCACCAGCAGATATGCCCTGGTTCGCAGATAGATCAACCCGACGATGAGCGCCCAAAGTGCGACCACGACCACCAGCGCAGCCAGCCAGCCGGTGGCCTTACTCCGAGCCAGCACTCCGGCACAAATCACCGCAGCGATGCTGGCGAAGGTCGCTGGGGTACGCCAGTTGTAGGACAGCTCAAGCGGATGCGGCATTTACGAACCTGCCTCCACCTGCTTGAGGTGGCTGAGCAGCGGCAACAACCGTGCTCGGCCGCGAGCGCACCGGCTCTTCACTGTGCCTGGCGCACAGCCCAGTATCTGGGCTGCCTCTTCGACCGAATAGCCCTCCATGTCCACCAGCACCAGGGCCGCGCGCTGGTCAGCATTCAAAGTGTCCAGCGCCGCGGCAACCAGACCGCGCTGCTCCTTGATCACGACGGGGTCCTTGGTCATGGTGTTGCCCAGCCTGCGCCATCGATCAAGATTCTCGGGAAACGGCTCTGTCTCTCGCACTCTCATAGCGCGCAGCCGATCAAGGCAGGCGTTGACCACCACTCGATGCAACCAGGTAGTCACCTGAGCATCTCCTCGATAGCTCCCAGCCCTGCGGAACGCGGAGATGTAGGCATCCTGCACGGCGTCCGCTGCGTCTTCGGAGTTTCGCATGATGCGCAGTGCGACGGCCCACATTCGATCTTGATGGCGCGCTACCAGTTCAGCAAAAGCGTCCGGATCTCCGTCGACGTGGGCGCGCAGCAGTGCGGCGTCTGATCGTCGGTCATCGTCGGTTTCGTCGTTGGTCACTGCATGACCTCGACCTCGTAAATGCCGCCGCGGTAGCCGTTTCCCTCCTTCGGCAGCGAGGTCAGATACACCAAGACATATTGCGTGGTCACACCCTGCTCCGCTGTCAGCGTCGCCGATTCTCCGGCCTTTGATTCGGCGGCCACCGTACGCCAACGCTTGTCAGAGCTCATCGGCGGCTTCGGAGTTTGGGCGGGATCGGTCTGCGGCACCCGGAACTCGACATCGGTACCGGTGCCGCTCAACGTGAGCTGAACCGAGTGCACCAGCTGGGGAGTACCAAGATCAATGACCAGGCCGACGCCGCGCTTCAGATTGCCCAGCTTGGGGTTGCCAAAGTACTGAACCGTGCGCCAGCGTGTCGCGGAGTTGCCGTCGTAGGCGAGACTCACCTCATCCGGATTCTCGGTCTTGTCCTCGCCCTGAGGATCGAAGTCTCGCGCGCTGGCGATGGTCAGCTTCTTGGGCTTGGTCGGTGCGCGATCGGACGCCGTGCTGGTCAGTTCGCTCGAGGCCTGCGGTTCGGGTGCGGAGGAAAGTTGCCGATCCAAGATGATCGCCGAGATGATGCCCGCCGCGATCAGCAATACCGCGAGCACTAGCAGCAAGCCGATCCAGCGTCGCCGCCGCTGCTGGGTTGCCGGCGGCGGCACCGGCGGCTGGGCTCCCGGGGGCCGGCGGTTGGGCGTTGCAGGGCCTGACGGCGACCTGCCCGCCGACACACGGGTGTGTTGGCTCGACACGCGCGTATGTCGAGTCGTGGGAGGAGCACTGGCTGCGGGAATCGTTCGAGTACGGATGGCTTGCTGCCGGATGGTCGTCTGGTCCAGCAGTGAGGAGACCGGCGGCGCGCCGGCTGTCCGATCGAGCGCCGAAGCGCTCCCGCCGACGGTGGGAATCGGCTGACGCAGCCGTCGTTCCAGGTCAGGTGCAGCATCCGCGCTGCCCAGAACCTTGGTCAGCGCAGTCACGATGCCTCCGGCGGTGGTGATGGCAGGCGCGTGATGTCGCGGCGGATCACCAAGAAGCTGGTCGCACACGTTGTCAAGTGCCGGTGAGACGCCAGCGCGTACCTGCCGAGGCGTCATCCAGCGGTGCCCGACCATCGGGGCATTTGGCAAGCTGAACGCGGGGCCGCCGGGCCAGCGGCAGACCAGCGAGGCATAGAGCAGTCGGCCAAGATCGGTGACATCGATGAGCTCCGGAGTGTCGGCGCCGTGCACCACGCCATTGGCGACCGGCCGCAGCGCCGCCTCAATCAGCAACCCGACGATCTTGACGTTTCCAGACGGAGTGATGATCACCGTCTCTGGGCTGATACGGCGGTGGTAGAGGCCCATACTGTGGACGCCGGCGACTGCATCGGCGACCTCGCGTGTCACCCAGGCAGCTTCCAAGCTCGACAACGGGCCGTGGCTCAAGGTCACCTCGAGCGACTGGCCGGTCGCGTACTCACAGACTATGTAGGAGCCGACGGCTGGATCAGTGCTATGCACGGCATCGAGCACGCGGAGGAACCGAGAGTCGGTGGCAACCGACGCCTTGCGTGCGGCGGTGAGCAACTCATCTTCGCCAGGGTCTCCAGGTGTCAGCAGGTGCACCAGCACCGACCGGGAGAGCACTTGGTCGAATGCGCGCCAGGTAACGGTCGGCCGGGATTCTCCGATCAGCTCCTCAAGGCGGTAGCGCGCGGCGAGCACGGTCCCGGCAGGCAGTGTTGCTGCCCGGGACCCTTCTCCGCCTTCGTCGACCTCCTGAGCGGCTGTCGTCTGAACCATGGGTCCTGCGCTCTCTTCACCGGCTGCTTCGATGCTAGGAGACGGTGGCCGGATCACTGTTGGCGAATCGCCGGATGAGGAGAAGTCGGCATATCGATCACCGCTAGCCTCGATCACGGTCTCCTCACGTACTTCCAAATTCTCTGGCTTGGAATCGCCACCCCGCCGTAGCAAGGTTGCCACGATCTGGCTGACCTCATGGATTCGCATCAACCGAGCCACCAGCAAGAACAAGCCGACCGCCACCACACCGGCAACCGCTAGTCCTAACGCCAGGACCAGCTTGGAGTCAGACCGACTTGCGAACGCCCAGGAAATCAGCCACGCCGCGACTGCGGCCGGAATCACAGCCAACAGCAACCGTACGCAGTGCTTGACCAGCTCTTCGGCGTCAAGATCTTCAAGCTTGCGTCGAAGTCTGGAGAAGGAGACCGGTAGGCCGATCAGGTACGCAGCCGAATAAGAGAGGGCAAGGCCCGTTGCCACGAGCGCTGGATTGTCGAGCAGCATGACAGCGGCTATACCAAGGACCACATTGGCGCCGGCGATCAGGCACTGCAGGAAGAAGGTGGTACGCGTGTCCTCCAGCGCGTAGAAGGCGCGCAGGCAGATGTATTGCACCGTGAACGGGACCAGCCCGACGGCCAGAGCCATCAACGCGCCGCCGACAAAAGCGGCGTCCTTGGCGCCCTGGCCGAAGCCGAAGATGAGATGTGCCAGTGGCAGCCCCAGCACCAGGAAGGCAACCGCGGCCGGCAGCAGCGCGGTCATGGCCAGCCGTATTGCCCGCATGGTCTCCGCAGCAACGCCTGGCCGATCACCGGCAGCGGCGAGCCGCGAAGCGGTCGGCAGCATGGCGGTAGCCAGCGAGACCGTGATCAACGAGTGGGGCAGGATCCACATCGCATACGCGTTGGAGTAGGCGGTGAGACCGGCGCCCTTACCGCCGACGGTGGCGCTGCTGGCGAGCTTGCTCACCACCACCAGTGCGGCCTGGGTTACCAGGACGAAGCCAAGGGTCCATTTAGCCAACCGGAACGTTTTGCCCAGCCCGGTGTGCTTGAAGTCAAAGCGGGGCCTGTAGTGATATCCGCTGGCACGCAGGAAGGGAATCAGGAAGGCGGCTTGCGCAGCGATGCCGAGCGTGGAGCCTAATCCCAGCAGCAGCACCTGGCCTGTGGTGAATGGTGCACCGGTCGAAGTCCGTTCGAAGACGATCAAGTACAGCAGCAGGACCATGATCGACACCACGTTGTTGGCGATCGGTGCCCACATCATCGGCCCGAACTTGTCACGTGCGTTGAGCACCTGCCCGGCCAGCACATGCACGCCGTAGAAGAAGACCTGCGGCATGCAGTAGTAGGCCAACATGATCATCGATTGGTACTGCGCCTCAAGTTGTGGGGATTTCCACCCGGCAGCGGAATAAAGCCAGACGATCGCCGGCACAGCGAGGGTCAGCAGTAGCGTGATCAAGCCGAGCCCGATCAGTCCCGCGGTCATGATTCGGTTCGTGTACGCCTCACCACGGTCGGCATCACTCCGAGTTGCTCGCACTATCTGCGGCACCAGAACCGTGTTCAGGACGCCGCCGGCCAGCAGGATGTACATGCTGTTCGGCACGGTGGTGGCGATCGTGAACATCTCTGCCTGCCGGGTGCCGTTGCCGAACAGATACACCAGCAGCATCAGCCGAAAGAATCCCAGCACCCGGGAGGTTGCGGTCCCCGCCGCCATCAGCGCGCTCGCCGAAACCAGCCGCCTGGTGTGGCGGCGCTCCTCCGTCGACGGGCCGGCGTCCGTGCCCGTCTCGGGTGGGCTCACCTTCGGGGTCGAAGTATCAGACATCAAGTCTCTCTGCCGGCGCGGAGCTCAGCGCGGGAAGCTCGCCTGAAGCCGTGCCGTCGCCTGCCGAAGGTCCGTCAGGTCCCCCGCGGCCAGTTTTGGTGCGTTCCTTCGCCACCTGGCGAATCCGCAGGAATGTGCTGCCCACGAGCACAATGCCGGCGGCAATGGCGATCGCCCAGCCCGTGGTGCCGTTCTGGGTTACCTGCACTTCAATATCGAAGGGTCGACCCACCGGTCGACCAGACTCGGTCATCAACTGTGCGGTTACAGGCACCACGCCGTTGGCCTTGGCGGTCACCGCCGCATTGTCGGTAAAGCTGTCCTGTGCGTTGATATGCGAAGCCTTGATCGTTTTGATAGTTAGCCGCTGGGGATTGTCAGAGTTGAAGACCAGCCTCACTTTGACGGCCCTGGCGTCCGGGTGCGCTGGATCGGCTTCCAGGGTGTTCCTGATCGTGATCGGGAATTCAACGCCTTCGCGCGCCACGGTCTGGACGCGTGCGCTGCTGCGGATCTGGATCTTGTCGATCAAGATGTCGTCCAGCGCTGCCTGCTGCGGACCGAGAAACGCTCTGCGCGACTTGTCGTGCCTGCGCCACTTGGCGCTGGCAGCCCGGGCGACCGCCGCACTGCCCTCCGCCCGAGCGTTCGTCGCATCGACCAACAGGTCGGCGTAGGTGTCGTTGCTCCAGTCGAACTTTTTGAGACTTTCGAGCTGGCTCGCTGTGAGCTGGGCGTCGCGCGCAGCCTGGCTGTAGTTGAATTTCTGTGACCAGGACGCCGGTGTGGATTTGAGCAGTTCACTCAAAGTGCGCGGCTTGAGCCACGGCGCCTTGAGCTCTTGAGCGGCACCGTCAGCGGCCTGCGCTTCCGTACTGATGAGCCGAACCCTGCCGTGAAGCAGGCCGTCTCGTGCCACCCCTGACTCGATCCAGGTCTCGGCGAGCATCCGCTGCCGAAGGTGAATTGCGGTGTTGCGCGGATCCGGCCCAGGTCCGCCGCCCAGCGTGCCTTTTGCGAATCTGACGATCGGAACGCCGTTGGGCCCGGCGAGCAGCGGCGACGGGCCCTTGGCCGAAGTGTCAGCAAGCAGGATCGCGTCGGGCTGCAGAGCAGCTGCGGCCTTGGCCGTGTCCGCGTCAGCTGTCCCTCCGGCTGGGAGCACGAGAAGTGGCAGCGATCTGGTCGCTTCCACCAGCTTGTTGGCGTTTGCCGCATCGTTGAGAACACTTTCCTGCCCGTCGTGAACCAAGGCCGCAACGTCAGGCGTACCGTAGAGCAGCCGATAGCCGTCGCGCGACGACCGAAGTCTCTCGAAACCCTCGAGCCATCGGGTGGCATCGGTTTGACCGGTGCCAGCTGAGGTCGTCCCCTCGGAGTCGAGCACTTGATAGCCGCCCGCCATGGTTTGAAGTTCCTCGATCAATGCGGGATCCACGGCGAAGCTCCTGCTGGGGGCTTCCGCCGCCTTGAGTAGAGCCGTCAAGCGGCCGTTCTGGCCGACCTCAGCAGCGAGATGATCATCAGACAGCACGCCCTTTCGAACCAGTGACGGCCGGGTGTTGAGGATGACAACTGAGGTCATCGTCAGCGAGCTGCGGGGCTTCCTTGCCACCACCGGCACGAAAACTCGGGCGCGGCCGATGGCGACATTGTTGCCGCGCTGCAGGACGTGGACACCCATCAGATAGATGCCGTCGGTGGGGGACAGCTCGAGGTCGGAAACCCTGACTCGCAGCTTGAAGTCGACCGAGGCATTGGGTGCAAGGAAGGGATTCTCGGCCGTGAACAGATCTTGGAAGGCGCCGGTGTACCGCGCGCCCAGCGGATCGTTGGAGTCGGAAGCCAGCGCCTGCTCTAACCCGGCGCGCCCAAGAATGGGCGCCTGATTGCGCCAGAAGAGGGCTTCCAACCGGTAGAGCCGGTCTTTGGTGATATTGGTGACCCGACCGGTGACGGTGATCTCGCCATCTCGTGTCGGCAGCTCGGGCTCCATCGACGTCAGAGTGATGGCGACCGAAGCGACCGGCTCACTGGCCGCTGCCGGCGTCGGCAGCAGCACCAAGCCCAATGAGCAGAGCCCCGAAACCGCGACTGCTAGCAGTGCGCGGGCCGTACGCACCGCGCACCACCTCCTCACCTTGTCATGGTAATTCGGTGATCGGCCCTGAGCCGATGTCGCCGGATTCCAAACAAGTTTCAATAGTTCAGAGGAATAGAATCGCTCAGCGTGTCTACTTTCCAGCTGAGCTCAGTGCAGGCCGCGGCGGTGGCCGAGCTGCTGAGAATCGCACCGGTCGCTGACCGGCTGGGCGAGTTGTTCAGCGATGCCGGACACGAGCTCTATCTCGTTGGCGGCAGCGTACGTGATGCCCTGCTGGGCAAGCTTGGACACGATCTTGACTTTGCAACTTCGGCGCGTCCGGACGCAGTTGAGAAGCTGCTTCGGAAGTTCTCTCCGGCCGTGTGGACCATCGGCAAGGAGTACGGCACCATCGGCTGCAAGGTCGATGTCGGCGACGTGAGTTGGGTGATCGAGGTCACCACGTACCGCTCCGACGTCTACCCCGGACACAGCCGAAAGCCAGAAGTCGCGTTCGGCGACACGCTGCACGATGATCTTTTGCGCCGCGATTTCACGATCAACGCCATGGCGGTTTCTATTCCCGACAAGAGGTTCGTCGATCCATATGGCGGGTTGACCGATCTGGCACAGCGGTTGATTCGGACTCCCGCGACGCCGCAGCGCTCGTTCAGTGATGATCCGCTGCGAATGATGCGTGCTGCCCGTTTCGTGGCCCAGCTGGGATTCCGGCCGGCACCCGAAGTGGTCGCCGCAATGAGGGACATGGCTGACCGCATTTCGATTATCTCTGCCGAGCGGATTCGCGACGAGCTCAAGAAGCTGCTGCTGACCGACCGGCCGCGTCCTGGTCTCGACTTGCTGGTGTCGACCGGACTGGCAGGGAGGGTCCTGCCAGAGCTGCCGGCTCTGCGGCTGGAAAGGGACGAACATCACCGGCACAAGGATGTCTACCAGCACAGTCTGACGGTGCTAGAACAGGCGATCGAGATGGAGGATCGGTTGCCAGAGCAGCCGGACCTGATCGTCCGGCTGGCGGCGCTATTGCATGACGTCGGCAAGCCGACGACTCGCCGGTTCGAGCCGGGTGGGAAGGTGTCGTTTCATCACCATGACGTTGTCGGCGCCAAGCTGGTGCGGAAGCGCTTGACGGCGTTGCGGTTCAGCGGTGAGGAGATCAAGGCGGTCTCTGACCTGGTCGCCCTGCATTTGCGCTTCCACGGGTACGCCGGCGGTCAAGATCGCGGCGGAGCATGGACCGACTCTGCGGTTCGTCGCTATGTCCGCGATGCCGGTGATCAGCTGGCCAGGCTGCACGTCCTGACCAGGGCCGACTGCACAACCCGGGATAGCGCCAAGGCGGAACGGCTGCGGCGGGCGTACGACGACCTGGAGCGTCGCATTACCGAACTGGCTGCGCAGGAAGAGCTGGACGCCATCCGACCAGACCTGAACGGCTCCCAGATCATGGAGATCTTGGACATCCCGGAGGGCCGCGACGTCGGCCGCGCCTATTCGTTCCTGCTGGAACGTCGGATCGAGGAAGGACCGCTCGGCGAGGAACGTGCCCGCGAAGAGTTGCTGGCCTGGTGGGCTGAGAACCACTCCTGAAGTCCGCGTGAGCACCCAAAACATAATTCCTGAATTCTGCGCCCGGTTCCGAACTATGAACTACGTTAGATACGCCCAGTAAAACGGGCACCATTGTTGATCCCATTGCAATGTCTTTATTGACTTATTTGTGGGTATAGAGGCTGTGATCTTTATATCCAGCACCCTCGGGAAGAAGGAACAACCGTGGCGACAAGGGTTTTGACCACTCTCCAGGACGACATCGACGGCTCGACAGCGGTTGAGACGGTCCGCTTCGCACTGGACGGAGTGGAGTGGGAAATTGATCTGTCCGAGCGGAACGCCAACCGGCTCCGCAACGGCCTCAGCGACTTTATTGCGCATGGCCGCAAAGTGGGCGGCAAGCGACGCACGCGTGCCTCATCAACCCATGTAGACACCAAGGCCGTTCGGAAGTGGGCTCAAGCCAACGGCATTGAACTCAACAACCGCGGACGTATCCCGATTGATGTCATCGAGCGCTATCGGGCCGCCAACGACGGAGCATCCGCGCACTGACGTACCGATTTATCGTCGATGGATCAGAGCGAATCGATGCCGCCGACACCGAGCTGAGCGCGAGCTCCGCCCGGCCCGCGTGCGTGCGCGGCGGGCCGTCTCGACGATGCGGGGGCTTCCTGGCACGTAGCGGATGATGTCGAGATACATGCCTGCCCTACGGCAATCGAGTAGCTGACGAACAGATTTTGTTACGGGGTTTGGCCGGGCCCAACCGTGGCAGACTATTCCTTCGGGTCGCCGTAGGTGTGCCCTCCAGATGCGTAGGACCGGAAGACGCCTGAGTGAAGGTACGAGAGATAAGACGCCATGGGCATCGTGAAGGCAGTGTCGCTGTGACGGCTGCCAGCGATGCCCAAGAGAGCCATAGCCAAGACGGCCATACCCAAGAGGGTCGTGCCCGAGTGGACCGCGCCCGCGAGAGGGAGTTCGAGCCGGTCTACCACCACTACGGACCCCACCGCGCGGGCTTGCCACCGCTCATTCCTTACTTCCGCGAGCTGTGGCGGCGGCGCACCTTTGCGGCCGAGATGAGCAGGGCCACCATGCGGAGCGCCAACACATCGACGTTCTTTGGCCAGGCGTGGCTGATCCTCAATCCCCTGCTGCTTGCCGCCGTCTACTACGTCTTGGTGACGATCATCCGCCGCCAGAACGATCCGGCCTTCTTCGCCCATCTCACTTTGGGGATCTTCGCATTCCAGCTCGTCGGGCACTCCATTACGAGCGGCGCGACCTCAGTCACGAGCTCTGGCAAGCTGCTGCTGAATACGCCTTTTCCCAGACTGCTGATTCCCCTGTCCGCCGTGCGTACGGCGTTCTTCCGCTTCCTGCCCACGGTGCCCGTCTACTTTGTCTTCCACGCCATCTTCTTGACCCACGTGTGGTCGTGGAAGATGTTGCTGTCCGTGTACTTTCTTGCTTGCATGATCGTCTTCGGTATGGGACTAGCGGCATTTTTTGCGGCGCTCCAGGTCTACTTCCGCGACACGTCCAGCTTCCTGCCGTTCTTCGTGCGGATCTGGATGTACCTGTCCCCGATCCTGTGGGCACCAGAACACATCATGGGCCGATTCTCCGGACCGATCATCACGCTGATCCAGCTCAATCCGATGTATTCCATGGTCGGCGGATACACCGAGCTGCTGCAGAACGACGCGTTCCCGACTCCCTACATGTGGATATCGGCGGCGGTATGGGCGCTCGTATCTGCGGTGATCGGCTTCCTGTACTTCATCTCGAGGGAGCGTGAGTTTGCTGTCCGTCTTGTCTAACGG
>Ga0081455_10007299_pt1 | contig 11661 bp, 16 predicted proteins | sample TabmetS3T2R1_FD_70207 | JGI IMG/M metagenome (GOLD analysis project Ga0081455, IMG submission 70207) | Tabebuia heterophylla rhizosphere microbial communities from the University of Puerto Rico - S3T2R1 | ecosystem: Host-associated > Plants > Roots > Rhizosphere ...
GCACCCGTCGAGGTGTACCAGGATTGCGTCGGCTCGTCGACACCGGTGAGGGCAAGGAGCTCGCCGACCGTGTTCAGATCCTGCACCTCGGCTTCGGTGTCCATCGCCGCCGGGACTGACGAACCGTTGATCAGGCCGATCTTGATCGCGGTCGCGCCAGCGTCATCCCACTGCCCTTGCAGGAGTAGCAGCTTGCCGCGGTTCGTGAGCCAGTGAGCCATCGTTACTCCTCAACTGCCATGCCAATAGATCACGCTCGGAGCCAGCGCCGGCCTCGTCGCCAGCCACGGCCGGCTCGAGGGACACGAAACTCTCAGCCAGACGGACGGGTCGTACCACGGCTTGAACACGGCCGGGCCGTTGTAGTTGGCGTAATGCTTGATCGTGTCGACCACCACGCCGTCCTCGACGACCCACGTCACGTAGTAGCAGAAGTAGGTGACCTGCGCCCACCCCTTGCCCGAGCCGGTGCACTCGACCGCGTAGCGATCCGGGTTGGAGCGAAGGTCGATGAATCCGCCCTCGCAGTCGTTGTCGTGGGTTGCCTCGACCCTGCCGCCGAAGGTGAGCGCCGCTGCGATCACAGCGAACAGGGCGACGATTCGCTTCATGACGGCTTGTTCGGCACGGCCCACACGGCGCCGAGGGCGACGAGGAACGCGACGATGGCGGCGACACCCTCGGTGCCGTTCAGGTTGCCGTCCTCGAGGCCGACGAGCAGCGACGACAGACCGGCGACGAGCGCGCCAGTGACAGCCTTTGCGATCTGCAACATGGGGGTGGTTCTCCTTGGGGTTAGCTGACGAGCAGGGCGATGGCGACCAGGCACAGCCCGGCGGGAACCAGCCCGCGACGCAACACGGCCTCGACGCCGAACAGGACGGCGCCGATGAGCAACAACACGTCGGCGATGTCACGATGGCCTTGAGCGATCTCGGCGAGCATCATTCGCACCCTTCGATCGTGAGTTGATAGGTGATGACGGCGGCGCGGGCATCTTCAAGTGAGTCCCGCGCCCACACGACCCGCTGCTGCAGACGGAACGGGTCGGTTGCCTCGCGCCGGAGCACCTTGTTGAACTGGTCTGCTGTCTCGATCAGTACGTCGAGGCCGAAACCTTGGGCGGCGTTGATCGCGTTCTGCAGCTCGGCGTAAGCGGCCGCTCGGCACTCTTGCGCGCCCTGCGCGCTGTCGAGCGCCACCTCCAGATCGTCGACCCGATCCTCGAACTCGGCTCGCTCCTTCAACCCGTTCAACGCGAACAGCACGGTGGCCGCCGTGGCGAGCACCGCCAACGCCATCGCCAGGAGCACCGTCCACCAGGCGAGCCGGCGATCCGATGGTGGCACCCGGTGCTCATGCACCTCAAGCACCGGGGTCGTATCGCTCACGACGTCGCGCCATCGGACAGATGAGCAGATGCTCGCGACGCCAGTCCTGGCACACGACGAGCTGCGCCCGCGTATCGCGCATGGCTTCGCCCATCATCCGCACAGCCGACTCGGCCTCCGCGGCAGCCACGGTGCGAACCGTGGTCGTCTGCTCGACCCGCAGCCGGCGCATCGCGATACCACCCGACACCAGCGTCGAGATGAGGCCGGTGCCGGTGACGGCGGTGATCAACGCGATCCATTCGCCGACCGACAGCGCCCACAGCGCCGAGGTGATCACTCCTACACACCAGAGGCCGGTCATCGGGATGACCCAACGTGCCCGATGTCCATAACATCGTTGCTCCAGATCCGCTCGACCGGCCGCCCGGACGGTGAGCTCAGTCGGCGGCTTCTCCCCTACCGCCAGACGGTCCCGCTGCTACTGCGTCTCCTCGACCTCGTCGACCTCGCCGAGCAGCCGCTGGTATTGAGCGCGCTGCTCCTGGCGACCCTCGCGGGTCACCTCGATCGACCGGTTAATCCTGGCGACGATCCGCTCCTCGGCGGCGTCGACAATGGCCTGCACCTCTTCGGCGGTCACTTCATCCTCCTCGGGGGGTGGGGCGACGAGATGGTTGGCGCGGGTGATGACCCACGCCCACGGGAAACTCGTGCCCGGATCGGTGTGGTCGGACTTGTGGAACGCGTTCGACACGTCGACGTGGCCGCAGACGCCCTTGCGCCCGGCGACCAGATCCTCGGGCAGGATCTTGCGAAGCGGGATGCCGTACTCGAGGTGTTTGTCGGCCAGCCACTCGGCACACCGTTCGAGGTACTGCGACGTCACCTCGTCGAACCATTGGTCGCGGGTCTGTCTCGCCGTGCCCGGGATGCAGGCGCCGAGGCCGTTCTCGTTGCCGCCCCCGGCGTGGTTCGCTCGCTTGTCGTCGGGCACCACGGGGAAGATGCCATCGGTGTCGAACACGTAGTGGTAGGAGGCGACGTTCTGGTTCGGTGGCGGCGTGGCCGAGGTGCCGATGAAACCGACCAACGCCTCAGCGCTGTTGATCCCCTCGGAGCCCTCCGAGGTGTGGATGACGAGCCACAGATGCTCGCCGACGCCGAGCAGCCCGCCGCGGCCGGGGCCGACCGGCTGGCGCGGCTTATAGGTGGCATAGGTCATGCGGGGCCTCCAAGCGGGGGGTAGACAGGCCGATCAAACGACTCGGTAGCCCTCGACCGTGTAATCACCCGTGAACGTCGACGACGCCACACCGAACTCGATCGACGAAATGGTGCGGGTGGACGCCAAGTTCCCCGACCCCAGCGCGTGACGCATCGTCGACTCGGCCGTGTGCCACGCCGTCGACACAGACTGAAACGGCACCGCCGACAACGCGTCCGCGTTCGAGATCAACAGTTCGATCGTGGTGCCCTGCACCTCGTTGGCGAACCCGATCGACCACGACGTACCGGTGACCAACGACGTCACGGCTTGATCGGTATGGAACGTCGACAACGCCGACCGGTGCAAGCTCGCCGTCGTGTCACCGTTGACCCGAGCGGTGAACCCGATCGGCCCGCCCGAGGCGACCGTGCCGTGATGCGTCACCCGCACCCGCTTGAACGTCGTCGCCGGAACGTTGATCGTCCACGACGACTGCGCCGACACAGACCCGGCGTCGATGTGCTCCCAACCGGATTGCCGGCCGGCTTTCCCCAACACGATCCGTGTGCCCCTCGCCGACAGGATCAACACCGGATCGTCATCCAACACGACAGCGCCACCGAGTATCGGCGTCGCGATCGACAGTGACCCATCCGTCGAGATCGTCGGCGGATCAACAGACGCATCGGTGACCGTGCCGGTGATGACCCGCCAGGTGAGCTCGCGCAGCTTCGGGTCACCCTGTTTCGCGGCGATCAACTCGTCGGCGAACGGGTTACCCATCTTCGACCTCGGTTTCCTGCCGCGCTCGCACCGACCCCGTCATCGAATCCTCGGGGCCAAGCCCGATCGTCAACGAGTCGACAACTACCGGCAGGTCCAACCCCATCGCGTCCCGTTGGATCAGCACGACGTCGGCCGGCTCGAGCGCATAATTCGGCACCGCCGCGAAGTCGATGGATCGGGCCAGTCCCTTCGACAACAACAGTTGCCCTTGCGCGTACTTCGCCGCCGACGCCGTCGAGGTGATCTCGGCCGACTCGACCGCCCGCATCTTGTGAAGGAACCGACCATGCCAGTACGACGGTGAGGCTGGATCGTTGTCGACTATGAAACTCCGGTAGACGACGTCAAACTCGACGTTGCGTCCGATCGCCAGAACGCCGTTGAACACCGGGACCCGCGACCACGCGTACTGTGCCGAGATCAACACGCCCGGTTCGGTGCCGTTCTCCTCGTTCACGGTCCACACGGGACTTGTCGTCGACAGATCGGGCTCGGGGGAGCCCACCAAGTCGCCCGAACCGTTGAACCGCAACCAGCCGCCCACGGATTGCACGATGTCGGTCATCTCTCGCCAGTAGTCGTCGCCCTGCTCGTAGATCAGGCGAGGAGACACTTCGAACTCGAGCGACTCGAGGTCGATGTCGAAGTCGATGTGCCCGGAGAACAGAACGTCAACCATGAACTCGAGGATCTCGGGGAACCCGAAACCGGCAGCGAATGTCGCGTCGACAGCGCGGATTGATTCGATCAACCACTGCGACCGGTCCACGATCTCCAACGTGGTTGTCAGGTCGTCATCGACGTTCGAATCCTGGATGGGGCCGGTCAGGACGGGAACGAGCTCTCGAGTGCCGTCCAAGTATTCGACGCCGACATAGATGCGGGCTTCGAACCCGCTCGGGGTCAACGGTGACTGCGGGTCGAGCGGCGCCAGATCGGGAGCAGCGATCTGGACTGTGGCGCGCCCGAACACCTGAGCGAACCGGTCACGGGTGATCGACCCGCCGACGACAGGGAGGCCGGTGAACCCTGGCACCGAGTTCCCGCCATCCAAGATGTCGACGACGACGACCTTCTTGTGCGTCCCCCTGATCGCCGAGAGGAACCGGTCACTGACTTGCCACACGGTTACGAGCTCGCCGTATCGGCCGGCCGGGCAACGGTGACCGTCTCCACGCTGAACAGCCGGAGCGAGATGTTAGTGACCGTCTGCTGACCGGGGCCGGCGATGAACCCTTGCGAGTAGCCGGTCACCGTCAGGTAGCGATCGGTGAGTCCGTGTGTCGCCGGGTACTGCAGCAGCAGCGTCGACCCACCGTCAGCCACGGTCACAGGATGAGTGGCGCCGAGCACATGGAAGATGCCGACCCGGCGAGGGGGACCGAGCAACGCCTCGAGGTCCGTCGCCGCCGTCGTCGTCTCGGTCTGGATGGCGACCGTCTGCGTCTGCGTCTCCGAGAGGCTGTAGTCGGGGACGACCTGCAGCGTTACGGTCCGCGACACGTCCCGGTCATCGATCGACTTCAACCAGATCGCCTGCGAGCTCCACGACGTCGCCGCGCTGTTGGCCGACCAATCCCCGACCTGCGTCGTCAGCTTGCCCCTGGCCCGATAGATGACGCTGCGACCGTTCGGCACCTCGGCGTCGACGACGGTGAAAGTGTTGGCGGCGAACGTGGCGAACTCGTTGCTGGCGCTCGTCACGGTGGCGCCGCGCACGAACTCCCACGTCGAACCCGAGTCGAAGGATCGCTCGACGGTGACCGCATCCCACGCCGGCCCGCCGGTGTTCCGGTTGACGGTGACGGTGATCGAACCACCCGCGCTCGGGACCGCCGTGATCGAGGTGACATCCGGCCCCGTTGTGTCGACCGTGAACGTCGAGTTAGCCCACGTCGACCACTGCGGGGTGCCGTTGATCGTCTGCGCGGCCTTCACGTAGCAACGGTGGCTGGTTCCGTCGACAACCGGGCCGAACGGGATCGACACCGACGACGAAGCCACGATGCCCGAGTCGTAGATGTTCGCCGAGGTCTCCGGGTCGAACCCGCCACCGGTCGCAACGGCGTTCGTGAACACCTTCAACCGGTGATGTGTCTTCGGTCCACCATCCGAACCCGGCGCGTATGCGATCGACGCCGTTGGTGCCGAGGTGGTGACCGTGCCGGTCGGCGCGTCGACCGTGAGTGTCGGCACGGTCGCCGTCACCAGATCCACGTAGAGCTCGACGAACCGAACGTCGACCGAGCCGGCGAGCCGCCACGCAACCAGAGTGAGGCCGTCAATCTGCGACTGCGTCCACGTCACCGGCACATAAGAACCGGTGTACGTGGTGATCGTCGTGGTCGCGGTGTTCTGAACCTTCGCCGTCTCGAACGAGTCGCCCGACTTGTAGACCCCAGCGAAGGAGGTGGCCGTGCTCGACACCGAACGGACGCGCTGCCGCACCCGAACCTGCTTGGTCACCTCACCGGCGGCGAGCGTCACCGTGCCGAGCGAAAGGGTGGCCTGCGTGCCGAGTTCGGCGTACGAAGTGTCGGAGTCGTCGGAGGTGTTCCCGTGAAAGTTGCCGGCGCCACCGGAGAACGTCGCGTCACCCGCGCTGATCGTCCCGTTCGGCCGCAGGACGTTGACCGTCACGGCACCCGCCAGGCTGACAGATTGAACTCGTCGCCCGGCGCCGGCAGCTCACTCAACTGGTCGAATTGAACCGGCAGGTTCACCCGCTGGTTACTGACAACCACAGTGCAAACAGCGATGCAGGCCGAATGTGACGACACCGACACCGACTCGACCCGGACCGGCTCCGAGGTGAGTCCGGGTGGCGGGTTGGCGACAGTGTGAATCTTCATCGTCTCCCGCCTCTCGCCGACCGCGCCGCCTCAGCGAACGCCTCACGAATCATCTTGCGCGCCTGCGCCGGTGTCAGCCGATCGTTCGCCAACTGCTCGAACACCTTCCCGGTTCGATCCATCGCCCGATCCCACGCCCTCGCCCGTCGCTCGTCGAGCTCTCCTGCCCGCTCTTCACGCTTCTCGGCCCGGGCGAGCAACGCCTCCTCGCGAGCGAGGTTGCGCTCCGCCTCCTTGGCGAGCCGGATCTGCTCCGGGAAGTTGAGCCGCTTGATGAGATCCTGCAGCGCCTTGCCGACCGGACCGCCAACCGCGGCCAACCGCTCGAGCTCCCGCTGCATCACCCGAGCGGCGTCGGCCTGAGTGAACTCCCGGCCGGCAGCCTCAGCCCGCTCGCGTTCCCGTTCGACCGCCGCCTGCGCCTGTTGAAGCGCGGCCTGTTGCGCGTCGTTGATCGCCGCGGCCTGCTGCGCCCGGCTGACACCCTCGACGGTGAACGCCCGCGCCGCGTGGCCGAGCGCCTCGCGGGTCGCCACCGCGGCGTCCTCGTAGGCGAGTTGGGCGTCGACGAGCTCGGTCAGCGACCGGACCCGTTCCTGGTCTGTTTCGGCGGCAGCCCGGGCCGCCTCGGCCTGCGCCCGCAGCGACTCGGCCAACGCCCGCAACGCATCAGCCTGACGACCCACCGCGCCCGTAGCCGCGTTTGACGCCTTCTCAACCCGCGCCTGGGCCCGCTCGAACAGCTCGTCGGCCTTGGCCGCGGCCTTCGACGCCTCCTCGTTGAGCCGGGACTTCTCGGTCGAATCCTCGGTCGCCTCGGCCTGCTCGCGTAGCGCCTTGGCGAGTGCCTGCGCCTCGTCGGCCTGACGGGTCAGGCTTTCCGCGCGACGAAGGTTCGACCGGACCGAGCCGCCCGCGCGCCCGGACAGCATCGAGCGCGTCCGCGACGCCGTGGAAACGTGCGCCCCGCCCGGCAGGGCGACCAATTCCGGTCCCTGCTCGCCGACAAGCGCCATCCCGGACTCGCTGACCGTCCCGCCCGAAGCGAATCGTGGGATCGGACCGCCGAGCGTCGGGTTGACGATGAGTTGCATCGTCCGCGTGTTGTCGAGTTGGTCGAGCTCGGCCTGCGCCGCCGCCGTCTCGGCGTCGGCGGTGATCGTCGCCTCGCGAGGCTCGGACGCCCGGTTCAACTTTCGCTGAGCCTGCTCGAGCTTGCCCTCGTCGATCAGCGCCAGGATCTCCGACGCCTTCTCCGGCGGAATGTCGTTCATCGTCGCGATGTAGTCGACGATGGCCGAGCGCGCCGGACCGCTCGCCGTGGCCGCTTGCTCGAGCAGCGACCGGTTGAAGATCCCGAGCTCCCGGGTGGCGCTGATCGTCTCGCCCTTGGCGGCGCGGCGCTCCTTGGCAACCCGGACATCGGCGTCAGCGGCACTGGCCGCGGCCGTGGCCGCATCGTCGAGCGCCTTGGCGAGGTCGGTCATCGACGATTCCTCGTCGTCGATCACCGTCTGCACGTTCGACACCGCCTCGGCGGCGTCACGGTGCGCGTTGCGCTGGTTGTAGACGGCATCCGCCGCTCGGCGGAAGGCGTCGGCCTGCTCGTTGGCGGCGTCGGCCGCCTCCCGGTGCGCCTCGGCGTTGGCCTCGGCGGCCTCGGCGGACTGTCGCTGCCGGTCCTGCTCGAGGGCGAGCTGCGCCTGCAGCTCCGCCGACGCCTCGGACGCCTTGCTCGCCTGCTCGCGGAACCGGATCAGCCCCTGACCGGTCAGGAACTGGCCGTTGACCACCTCGGCGTCGATGCCGGCCTTGCGGTAGGCCTCAGCCATCCGCTCGAGCTCGGCGACGTTCTTGGCGACCGGCCCGGGGATCTGCCCGAGTGTCTCCTTGACCGAGCCGAGCGCTTCGTCGGTGCCGAAGATCTGGTTGCGGAGATCCTGAAGGGTGGCGAGTCGCTTGGCCTGCGTGACCACCGTGTCGATGCCACGGGCGACGACACCCATGCCGTCGACGACGTCGACGACGAACTCCCCGACCGTCAACTGGATCGCCAGGAACTGGTCCTGTAGGTCCTCGAGCCGGTCCCGCATCTCGCGGGCCTTGGCGATCTCGGCGTCATCGAACACCTGAGCGTCGCTGACGCTTTCGAGCGCCGTGCGCACCTCGTCGGCGCCCATCGAGACGAGCTCGGCGATCTGCTGCCAGCCGCGCCCGAAGATCTTCTGTGCGGCGTCGGCCTGCTGCGCCGCATTAGGAATGCGGCGAATGGCGTCGATCGTCGACAGGAACGTCTCGTTGACGTCGAGCGAGCCGTCCTTGGCCTGCTTCAGTGCCGCGCCGATCCCGGAGAACGCCTGAGGGGTGTTCTCCGCGGCACGGTTCATCCGACCGATCGCGGTCGCCAGCGTCTCGGCCGGAATGCCGATGTCAGAACCGACCTCGGCGAGCCGGGACGCCTCCTCAGAGGCGAGCCCGGTGGCGTCGCGCAGCTTGCCGGCCGCCACCCCGGCATCGGTGAACGCCTTCGATGCCGAGATCCCGAACCCGACGAGCGCCGTGCCAGCCGAGGCAGCCCCGAGGGCGAGGTTCCGCTTGAAGAAGTCCCCCATCGCCGAGCCGGCGACCTTCGCCTTGTTGAACGCGCCCTCAGTGTTCTTGAGGTCGGTCGTCAGCCGGCTGAGGCTGCCCTTGGCGTTGCCGGTGACGATGTCGATGAAGAGCTGAATACGTTCGGACGGCATCAGCCCCTCACCTCACGACTCTTCGCACCTCGATCTGGAACTGCCGGAATGCCGCCCTCGGCACGGCGACACGAGTGGCGCGGATCGCTGACTTCAGCGTGCCCTTGCCTCCCCATGCGCCCGTTCTCGACGATCTCCGGTAGCTACCGTCGGGTAGCCGCAGTGCGGGCGCATGGCCCGACCCTTCGCCACCGAGTCGACGCCGCGGGAGGATCGTCTTCCCGCCACGACGGCCGGTGTCGGCCAGAATCCACAACCCCGGCGGGCGGAAATTCATTTTGATCACCGTCGGCGACACAACATCGAACCCGGCCGACAGCGACACCTTGCGGCCGAGGCCGGAGAAAGCACGATCGGCGCCGAGGTCGGCGGCAGCAGCGCCGAGCGACGCCGCCTTGCCGGCCATGCCGGCGGCCAAGGTGATCCGCTTCAACGCCGCCGGATCGGTGATCTTGCCGATCCGGTTGCCGAAGTCGACGAGCTCGCCCATCGGTCACCCCACGATCAGGACAATCGGCCCTTGCGAACCGGACGCCCAAGGCATACTGATGCCGATATGAGCGTTCAGCCACCATCGCAACAGGTCGTCTACGTGACGGCAATCCGGCGAACCAATGGTCTCGCCGTCGCAGCCCTGGTGCTCGGGATCGTCTGGCTCTGGTGGATCGGGTCGGCCCTCGCCGTCATCTTCGGCGCCGTCGCCCTCCACCAGATCAGCGAGTCAGGCGACCAGCAGGCCGGCCGAGGGATGGCGATCGCCGGGCTTGTGCTCGGCCTCGTCGGCCTCGCCGTGCTCGCCCTCGCCGTGCTCGGCGCGGTCGCTACCGGCTAGCTCAGAGCGTCCGAGGGCGACCAACCGAGCTCGGCTCGCCCCGATGCGCCAGGTAGTAACTCATCGAGCGGCACCTTCCGGAACAGAACCGGCTCGAGATCCGATGCGATCGGAATGTCACACCGCAATGCTCACACGTCATGTTCAACTTGGCAATCTCCGCCAAGGTTTCACGAGCCTTCGCTGATCGCCTCTCGCCGAACCACGGCAGCATGGTCATCAGTAGCCGTTCGATCTCCGAACGTCTACTGACCAACCACATGTATGTCGGTTTGTGGTGCGGACGGCCGAATCGGCGCTGACCACCGACACGACCGCAACCAACAATCTCGCAGAACCGCTCGACCACATCGCGGTCGGTCATCTGTAAAGACAGCCGCATCACCGGTAGTTGGTGATGTCCGTCCTTGCTTCGATCCATCGAGTAGATGGACCCCTCGCCCTCAAACAGCCCTGCCGCCCATGCCCATTCACTAACGGTTGTCATACCGTCAATGTAGCATGATTAGCGTTAGGTAGTTGGGTATGTCATGCCTGCGTTCCCGGCATTCATGAACGTTGCCGTGAACGTCACCATCTCGCCGACGGTGCCCGTCAACGGCTGGAACGAGAACAACAGCGCCTGAGCGATGACGATGCCGGGGTTCGTCGCACCACGGGCGGCCGACGTCGGCCGGATCTCGACCTGGAAGGGCGTCGTCGACGCGATCAACGGTTGCAGGGTCGCGTAGACCGAGCCACCGGCGAAGTCCTGGTAGAACTGGATCGTGACCGAGGCGTCACCGAGCCCCTTGCGGTAGATGTTGGCACCGGCGCCGAACGTCGTTGCGGTGAGCTGGTTGCGGTCGTCGGTCGACTCCACGTTGAAGGCGTGGTCCGACAACGTGACCCCGTTGATGATGACGAGGAAGTCATTGGCGGCGAAGGTTGCCACGGGCTACTCCTTGGTTGATGCGGCCCGCTTGGCGGGGGCCTTCTTGGGGGACTCAGGCTTGACACGCTCGAGGTGCCCGCCAGCGATCAGCGCAGCCTCGATGTCGATGGGGAACCCGGCGGTGACAACCGCACCAGAGCCGCCGGGCACTGGATGACCCTCGATCGTGTAGTTGTCCGACAGCACTCGATACGGGCGCGGTTCGAGCACGAGGGCGCCACGGTTGAGCCAGTCGGCCTCCTCGTCGACGCTGAACTCGGCCTCGAACACCTCGTCGCCGAACCGAGCGCGGCCGAGCTCGTTGCTGGCGCGGTACTGGTTACTCATGGCTGACTCACGTCGAACGCGCCATAGCTGACGTTCGTCGTCACTGATGGCGTAACGGTCACCAGACCCGTCGTCGTGTCGGCGAAGAGATCGGCCGGAAACGGACCGATCATCTTGTCGCCGGTCGTCGCCGGCAAGGTCACCGTGACATTCGTGTAGACGACATTCCCGTAAGTGGACTTCGCTGCCGGGATCGCGAACACGAGGTCGCGGGTCGCGGCGTTCGTGTTCTTGGCGTGCAAGAACACCCGGGCACCCGGAGCGAAGGTGTCGGACGCCGCCGCCGCCGAGTATGACGGCGTGATGCCGGCCCGGTTGATCGTCTGCGTGGCGAGCAGAGCCATTGTCAACTCCTTGTTGTGATTTCGACCGTGAACAGGCCGCCGTACATCTGCAGGGCATCCATCTCGGTCTGTCCGAGCACTCGGAACGTGGCGACGCGCGCCTGCGCGTTGGGCAGACCGGCGAAAGTGCCGGCCGCCGCGTCGTTGCCATCCCACACGGCGAGCTCGACCGAACGGACACCGCTGCTGTCGGCGTACTCGAGCAGGGCGTGGTAGCCGTCCTGCGGTCTCACCGACTCGGCGGTGAGCACGTAGACGTCAAACCGATAGGTCTTGAACCCACCCCGACTCATCGTCGACG
>Ga0081455_10007300_pt1 | contig 11661 bp, 11 predicted proteins | sample TabmetS3T2R1_FD_70207 | JGI IMG/M metagenome (GOLD analysis project Ga0081455, IMG submission 70207) | Tabebuia heterophylla rhizosphere microbial communities from the University of Puerto Rico - S3T2R1 | ecosystem: Host-associated > Plants > Roots > Rhizosphere ...
TGGCACGACCGTCGGCGAGGTGCTCGACTCGCTCTTCGCCCGCCACGGCGAGCTGCGCGACCGCCTGTCCGACGGCGACGGCGGCCTGCGCCGCTTCGTCAACGTCTACGTCGACGGCGAGGACATCCGCTTCGGCGACGGGCTCGACACGCCCGTCGCCGACAGCCAGGAGGTCCAGATCCTCCCGGCCGTAGCGGGGGGCTAGGCGAGCGCGTCGCGCGCCGCGTTCGCGGCGGGGCACGCGCCCTCGTCGCGGCCGCAGGCCTGCAGGTTGCACAGACGGCACGTCCACGGCGTGTCCTGCGCCTCGTCGAGCTTCGCTCGAACGACGCCGTCGAGGACCTTGCCGACAAGGCGCTCGAAGGTCCGCCGCTCGTCGGGCGTCAGCACGCCGAGCGCGTCGTCGAGCACCGCGCCGCGAGCGTCGGCCCCGCGCCGCGCGGCACGGGTGCCCGCGGCCGTGAGCGAGAGGCTCCGCGTCCGTGCGTCGCCGCCGGCGCCGCGCCGGACGTACCCGGCGGCTTCGAGGCGGTCGACCAGCCGGACCGTCCCCGAGGGCGTCAGGCCCAGGACGCGCCGCAGCCGGTCGATCGAGCAGCCGTCGAGGAACTGGTCCAGCGCGCTCAGCGCCGCGGCCGCGGTGTGCGACCGATCCGCGGCCACGGCCTCCGATATGCGGTCGGCGATGACGAGCGACAGCGCCCCGAGGACGTTCGCGTCGCGGTTCACTCGAAGTCGTAGTCGAGCTCGACCGACGCCTTCGGCCCGCGCGGCGCCGCGAAGCTGCCGGTCCCGGTGATCCCGCGCAGCTCGTCGGTGCCCGAGCGGGGGACGACCGACCAGGTGCCCTTCGCCTCGCCACCGTCGAACGTGCCGAGCGTCTCCAGCACGAAGCTGCCCGACTTGCCGCCGAGCCGCCCGCTGAAGCGCTGCAGGCCGACGAACCGGGCCGTCCCGTCGTCGGCGTAACACATCAGCCACTCCACGGAGCCGTCGCCGTCGAGGTCGCCGGAGAAGCGCTGGGCGACGCTGGCGCGGGTCAGCTTGGCGTCGCCCTCGAGCTCGAGATAGGCGTCCTCCTGCCAGGACTCCAGTTCGAAGATGCCGTTCGCATGGGTGCTCATGCTCGCGGTCTTCCCGATATGTGTGTGCGTCACACATCATTTCCACGACCGACGGCGAGCCGTTGCGCGCAGATCCGGCGGCGCGGTAGTGTCGAACCGCGGGTGGCGCACCGAGGGGGGCCCCAAGTGCCGCACACCGTGTCGTCTCACGAGACCCCGCCGCACGCGCTCGAGGCCGTCGTCGAGCCCGCCCGGCTACCCCGGCGCATGTGGCTCGTGACGCTCGTCGTCGGCGCGGCGATGTGGATTGCCGTCGCCGCAGCGGTCGCCGCCACCAACGACACGATCCTCGTGCCGACCCTGATCCTGCTCGGCACCTTCCTGGTCCCGGTCTCGACCGTGCTCTTCGTCCTCTCGCAACCGCGCCGCGCCTTCCTGTCGGTCGAGACGATCATGGTCGGGTTCCTGGCGGGAGGGACCGCGGCGCTCGTGCTCACCGGCACCGCCGAGACCTACATCCTGCCCCACGCATTGGCCACGAATGGCCTGGTCGGCCTGATCGAGGAGGGCGGCAAGGCGCTCCTGCTCGTCGGGGTCGCCTCGCTCGTGCGGCCGCGGGTCCCACGCGACGGCATGGTCCTCGGAGCGACCGTCGGCGCCGGCTTCGCGGCGTTCGAGAGCGCCGGCTACGCCCTCGGCGCGCTGATCGACCACGGCGACGAGCACGCCACGCTCGACATCGTGCAGACCGAGGCGTTTCGCGCGGTCCTCGCGCCGTTCGGGCACATCACCTGGACCGCGATCCTCGGCGGGGCGATCTTCGCTTCGGCCTGGTACAGCGGGCACTTCCGCCTCGATCGCCGCGTGGCGGCGACATATCTCGGCGTCGCGTTGCTGCATGCGTGCTGGGACGCGTCGTACGGCGTCGCGATCCGCGTGAGCATGGGCCTCGGCGGCGACGGGTGGCACTTCGGCTGGCCCGACACCGCCGCATGGGTGGGCTCACCGACCGGCGCCGACCTCATCCGCTGGCAGCTCATCTACAACGTCCTGCTCGCGATCCTCGCCATCATCGGGAGCATCTGGGCGGTGCGCCGCTGGCGCGCTTACCAGTTCGATCGCTGGCGCGCGCGCTACGGTGGCCCCGGATGGCTGACCGCCTCGCCGAGTACCGCGCCAAGCGCTCCGCCCAACGCACCCCGGAGCCGATGGGGGACGAGCGGGGCGCGTCCGAGGGACGGCGCTACGTAATCCAGGAGCACCACGCGACGCGCCTGCACTGGGACCTGCGGCTCGAGCACGACGGCGTCGCGGTCTCGTGGGCGATCCCGAACGGGCTGCCGGAGGTACCGAGGGACAACCGGCTCGCCGTCCGCACCGAGGACCACCCGCTCGAGTACCTCGAGTTCCACGGCGACATCCCGAAGGGCGAGTACGGCGCCGGCAGCATGCGCATCTGGGACCGCGGGACCTACGAGGAGCTCAAGTGGGAGCCGCGCAAGGTCGAGGTGCGCTTCCACGGCGAGCGGCTGCAGGCGCGCTACGCGCTGTTTCCGATCGACAAGGACGCCGAGCCGAAGAACTGGATGATCCACCGCATGGATCCGCCGGCCGACCCGGCCGCTGCGGAGCCCATCCCCGACCGGATCGTCCCGATGATGGCGCGCCTCGGATCCTTGCCGCGCGACGACGCCAAGTGGGGCTTCGAGATCAAATGGGACGGCGTGCGAGCGATCTGCCACTCCGAGCCCGGGCGGCTGAAGCTGCACTCGCGCAACCTGCTCGACATCACCCCGCGCTATCCCGAGGTCGGCCGCCTCAACCGCGCGCTCAGCCACCACCGCGCCGTGCTCGACGGCGAGATCGTCGCGCTCGACGCCGAGGGACGGCCGAACTTCGGCGCGCTGCAGGGGCGCATGCACGTCAGCTCGGAGAGCGTCGTGCGGCGCCTGGCGAAGGAGACGCCGGTCACCTACATCATCTTCGACCTGTTGTGGCTCGATGGGCACTCGCTCATGGAGCTGCCGTACAAGGACCGCCGCGAGCTCCTGGCCGACCTGCGCATCGGCGACGGCGAGCACTGGCGCGTGCCCGACTACGTGGCGGGCCACGGCGAGCAGCTGCTGCAGGCGACCGCGCAGCAGGGGCTCGAGGGCGTCATCGCCAAGCGCCTGGACTCGACCTACGAGCCGGGGCGTCGCAGCGGGTCGTGGATCAAGGTCAAGAACCTCGATCGCCAGGAGGTCATCATCGGTGGATGGGTCCCTGGCGACGGCAAGCGCCGCGACCGCATCGGCGCGCTGCTCGCCGGCGTGCGCGAGGAGGACGGCTCCCTGCGCCACGTCGGGCGCGTCGGGACGGGGTTCACCGAGGCTGAGCTCGACCGGCTGGCCGAGAAGCTCGGCCCGCTCGAGCGCGAGGACTCGCCGTTCGCGCCCGGCGGCCCGAAGATCCCGCGCAACGCGGTGTTCGTGGAACCCGACCTCGTCGCCGAGGTCGAGTTCCGCGAGTGGACCGAGGGCGGCCAGCTGCGCGCGCCCAGCTACAAGGGCCTGCGCGACGACAAGCCCTCCGAGCTCGTCGTCCGCGAGGAGGCCAACGCGGTCATCGCCGAGGTCGGCGGCCGCCAGGTCAAGCTCTCCAACCTCGACAAGGTCCTCTATCCGGAGGTCGGCTTCGCGAAGCGCGACGTCATCGACTACTTCGCCCGCATCGCGCCGACGGTCCTGCCACACCTCGAGGGCCGCGCGCTGACGCTCAAGCGCTACCCGAACGGGGTCGACGCGCAGTACTTCTACGAGAAGAACGCGCCGTCGCATCGCCCGGAGTGGGTGAGCACCGCGCGCGTCGGCAGCATCGACTACGTCGTGGTTGACAGCGAGGCCACGTTCGTCTGGCTCGCCAACCTCGCCGACCTCGAGCTGCACACGTCGCTGGCGCTCGCGGCCGACGCCGCCCGCCCGACGCTCGTCGCCTTCGACCTCGATCCGGGCGCGCCCGCGACGGTGGTCGAGTGCTGCCGGGTCGCCGAGCTCCTGCGCGGGATGTTCGAAGGGCTGGGCCTCGAGTGCTTCGCCAAGACGTCGGGCTCGAAGGGCATGCAGGTCTACGTCCCGCTCAACGCCACCGACGTGACGTTCGCTCAGACGAAGGCGTTCTCGAAGGCCGTCGCGGAGCTGCTGGCGCGCGAGGAGCCGAGCCTCGTCGTCGCGCGCCAGACAAAGTCCGCGCGCGAGGGCAAGGTCCTCGTCGACTGGGGCCAGAATGACATCAACAAGACGACGATCAACGCGTACTCCCTGCGCGCGATGCCGCGCCCCACGGTGTCGGCGCCGGTCACCTGGGACGAGGTGCGCAAGACCAAGCGCCCCGAGGACCTGACCTTCGAGGCGGCCGACGTCCTGCGCCGCGTCGACGAGCACGGCGACCTCTTCGCGCCGGTGCTCTCGCTTGTCCAACAGCTTCCGGGCGCGTAGCGTTTGCAACATGTTCCGCCGGCTCATCGCGGCGTTGCGGATCTCTCCCGAGGAGCGCCAGGCCGAGTGCGCCGAGCGCTGCCAGGAGCTTCTGTGCGATCCCGAGCGCGCCCGCGGCGTACGGCTCGGTGAGCACGAGGAGGCCGTCATCGAGGCCGAGCGGCGGCGCTGGGAGAGCCACCAGCCGCCGTTGTCGACGCCCTAGCCGTCGCTCACCAGCGGCACGAAGCGCACCTCCTCGAACAAGGTGCGCTCGAAGCCGGCATCGGTGCGCCGTACGACCGCGAGGCGCTGCAGGGGCTCGGTGACCGGCGCCACCAGCCGGCCGCCCGGGCCGAGCTGGCCCTCGAGCTCCGCCAGGGCCGCCGCGGTACCGGCCGCGGCGACGTTGATCGCGTCGAACGGGGCCTCCTCCGGCAGCCCGCGCGTGCCGTCGCCGACCACGAGCGTGACGTTCTCGACCTCGGCGGCCTCGAGGTTGCGCGCCGCGCGCGCGGACAGGCGCGCGTGGCGCTCGATCGACCACACGTGGTCGGCGAGCCGCGCGAGCACCGCCGCGTGATACCCCGAGCCCGTACCGACGTCGAGGACGCGGTCGGACGGGCGCAGCGCGAGCAGCTCGCTCATCCGCGCGACCACGAGCGGCTGCGAGATCGTCTGACCGCACCCGATGCCGAGCGCGCGGTTCTCGTAGGCGCGCTCGCGCATCGCCCACGATACGAAGCGTTCGCGCGGCACCGCGGCGATCGCCTCGAGCACGCGCTCGTCGGCGACATACAGCCGCAACTCGGCGATCAGGGAATCGACGTCGTGCATAGGATCACCACGTGCCGCGACTGCCCCCTGAGACATTCCGGCTGCCGGTCGCGCGCATGCGCGAGGGCTACTACACCGACCAGTACTTCAACCTCACGCGCGAGCTGCTCGAGGCCGAGGACCGCCATCCGCGGGTGCTCATGCAGGTCTTCCAGAAGGAGGAGTCGATCCTCGGCGGCGTCGACGAGGCCATCGCCATCGTCAAGCAGTGCGCCGGGCGCCACACGCCTGACGGCTGGGAGGACGGCTGGTCCGAGCTCGAGGTCCGGGCGCTGCACGAGGGCGACATGATCGACCCTCACGAGACGGTCATGACTATCGAGGGCGACTACGCGCTCTTCGCGCACCTCGAGACCGTCTACCTGGGCTGCATGGCGCGGCGCACGCTGGTGATGCGCAACGTCAAGGCAGTCGTCGAAGCCGCACACGGCAAGCCCATCCTCTTCTTTCCGGCGCGCCACGACCACTGGCTCGTCCAGACCGGCGACGGCTGGGCCGCGCACGTCGCCGGCGCGATCGGCGTCTCGACCGACGCGCAGGCGTCGTGGTGGGGCGGGCGCGGCGTCGGCACCGTGCCGCACGGCCTGATCGCGGCCTACGGTGGCGACACGGTCGCTGCCGCCCGAGCCTTCGCCGACCGCTTCTACGGCCAGACGAACATCACGGTGCTCGTCGACTTCGACAACGACTCGGTGCGGACCGCGCTCGAGGTCGCCGATGCGCTCGGCGAACGGCTGTGGGGCGTGCGGCTGGACACGAGCGAGCTGCTCGTCGACGCGGCGCTCGTCGCCGAACCCGACGCCGAGCGCCACCGCGGCGTGACCGCGTTGCTCGCCCGGCGCGTGCGCGACGCGCTCGACGGGGCCGGTCACGGCCACGTGCGCATCGTCGTGTCCGGGGGCTTCGACGCCACGAAGATCTCGCGCTTCGAGGACGAGGCGGCGCCGGTCGATGCCTACGGCGTCGGCTCCTCGCTGCTGCGCGGCAAGAACGACTTCACCGCCGACGTCGTCCGTGTCGATGGGCGGCCCGTCGCGAAGGCCGGCCGCCAAGAGCGGCCGAACCCCAGGCTCGCCCTCGTGGACTGACGCGCGGCCCGCGGCGTCAGAAGCGCAGAATCGCCGCGATGTGGCCGTGCGAGGCCAGCTCAGGGCGATCGCGCAGGACGTGGACATCGGCGGATTGGGTCAGGGCGCGCTCGACAGCGGCCTCGATGATGTCCTCGCGCGCCGTGGTCGCAGTGCCGTCGGCGGGGCAGGTCGACGCGTCCGCGCCGCCGAGCCACCCGCAGGTCGGGCAGGTGACGCCGCCCGCCTTGAAGCCGGCATCGACGAGGAGCACCGCGACGCGCTGCTCGTGGACCGCGAGGAGGACGTCCTCGACACCGCTCGCGGCGCGGCCGGGGCCGCCACCGAACGCTTCGGCCAAGCGCTCGAGCACGACGTTCTCGCGTGCGCGCGCCGCCTCGTCGATGCGCCGCAAGGCCGCGCGGCGGACCGCCTCCGGGCTCGTGTTCTCGACGTCGATGTCGAGGCGGCCGGCCAGGCGCTGGCGCAGGTAGGGGTGCAGCTCGTTCTCGAAGTCGCCGGCCAGCTCCTGGGGCGCGCCGACGAGGATGCCCACGGGCAGCTCGTCCTTCATGCGCGCGAAGACGACCTCGGCGGCGTGGCGCAAGTGGGTGGCGGCGTCCTTGTCGATCGAGCGCTGGTAGTTGGCCTGCGACCAGCCGCCCTGGTCGTGACGGCGGCGGATCTCGTCCTCGACGTGCTCGATCTCCTCGAGGTCGCCGCCCTCACCGCAGAACAGCCGAGCGGTGCGGCGGTTGACGAGCACGACGCACCAGCGCTCGGGAGCGCCGATCGCCGACAGAGGCTCGACGAACGGCGAGTCGGCGATAACCGGCTCGTGGTCGACGGGCTCGGAGAGCTTGAGCACCTCGAACAGGCCCGCCGCGCTGGAGGAGAAGACGGCCAGGCCGTGCGCGCCCTTGGCGTCGATTCCGGAGTTGCCGAACTCCGCCTGCACGCGTGCAAGGTCCGCGCGCAGTGACGCACGCTCGGCGTGGGTCAGCGACTCGTCGTCCCGGACCATCCGTGTCGCGCGGTCGATCACGGAGCGAACCTCGGTGCTGCGCGCGGGCGCGGTCGCGAACTCGCGCGGATCGAGGTTCAGGAACAACGAGAGCACCTTCGCATCGGCCGGGCGCGTCGCTGCCAACCGGCGCAGGCGGTCTCGCGTGATGTCGTTGGCCTGCATGCTGTCGTCCGTACCCCGGTGCAGGAAGGGGTACGCCGGTCGGAGGGATGCAAGCACACCCTCGGCCGCACGGCCACCCGCGCATCCCCGAAATGGAGCACCTCGCGCGTTTAGGCGAAAACCGCTAGGGTGCGGATGTCTGCCGTTTGGCGACGAAGTCCCGCCGTTCATGTCGTGTCCGGTTCCGGACGATGGGGTGCGCGCCTCACCCGTTCCGGAAAGAAGATTCACCAAGGCGTGCCTCTGGCGGAGGCGACCATCTCGGTCGCCTGTGATGGGGTCGCCTGAACACAACGGGGTGCGCGTTGTCGTCGCGCATCGGCATGAGCTGCTTGCGGAGGCGCTCGGTCGGCTCCTCGCCGATCTCGGCGTCGTCGTGGTGGGCTCGGCGTGCGATCCGGCAGCGCTGCTCGGCCACCTCCCGCGCGTGAAGGCCGACGTGCTGCTCCTCGACGCGGGCTTCGACCCCGCGACCGGCCCGCTCGTCGCGCTCGATCGCATCCGGGCCGTCGCGCCCGACGATCTGCGCATCGTCGTCCTGGCCGACGCCCTCGACGTGGTCCTGAGCGTCGCCGTGCGCGAGGGTGAGCTCGACGGTGTGGTGCTGAGCACCAACGCCGGAATCGAGCTGGTCGCGGCGATCGCGCAGGTCGTCGCTGGGCACGCCGTGTTCCCGGCCGGGTGCCTGCGCCAGGCGCAGGCGTCGGCGTCGTCGAGCCCGCTCGCGCAGCTCAGCCCGCGTCAGCGCGAGGTGCTCCAGCTGCTGTCGCTCGGGATGGACAACGACGCGATCGCGGCGCAGCTGTTCATCTCGCGCAACACCGTCAAGTTCCACGTGCGGACGATCTACGAGCGCCTCGGCGTCCACAACCGGGTCGAGGCCGCGCGCGTGCTCGCCGGCGCGCGCAACGGCGTCTCCGCCGTCTGAGCGACCGCTCGCGAATCCTCGACCTCGGCTCGAAGGTTGGGCCCTGCGGCGCAGCGCGGGACTAGACGTTCGTAGCTGTCCCAGGGGGCTGACGAAGCCACCCGCATGGGCACGCAGGGAACCACCCCGGCGGACCCCGAGCGACCGCCCCGGCGGTCGTTGTTCGGATACCTGACTCATCCGTACCGTCGTCAGACCAGGGCGTCCGGGGGGCGGCCGCCCGCTACCTCCATGGAGGGAGCAACCATGCAAGTTCGCCTCGCGCTTCTTGTAAGCGCGTTGCTGGCGGTGTTCGGTCTGAGCGCCGCCGCCGCGCTCGCGTCGGGTCTGTCCGGCGACCGAGCGATCAGCAGTTCCAGCCCGTTCCGTCTCAACGACGCCACGCTGGAGCCGGGATGTTTCATCCCGGGCCGTGGTCCGGTCGATCTGGATACCCACCTCAACCTGACCTACCTCAGCGACGGGACAATCGCGCGTGAGCTGCACGTCACGGTCGACGCCAGCTCTCCGGTCAACGTGGACGAGGTCCTGGTGCCGTCCGCGCTGGACGGCTACAAGGTCTACAACACGTTCGAGAACACGGGTCGGGCGGACGACATCGGCCCGAACTTCACCGCGGTGAACCTGTTCGCGCCGGACTCGAACGGGATCGATGGTCCTGATCCCATCGACAAGTCCAGCGTGATCGTGTGCGTGTCGGACCATGGCGCGGCCCAGAACGAGCCGTACCAGCAGGAGGCCGGCGGCCTGGTGTCGGCGAAGAACCGTCCGATCGTCGCGCCGAAGGTCTCGGCGCTCGGTGTGTCGGCCGTTGGGCCCCTCAACACCTTCAAGATCGGCTTCGGCTACGACATCGAGAAGTGGTACACGGCCCCGTCGTTCGACGGCGCCGGCGTGTTCCCGACGGTCACGGATCCGAATGCGGTCGGCGGCGGCGCGCTGCCGGCGTTCGTGCGCATGGATCCGCGTCCGGCCGACTTCGGCTATGACGCGCGCCGTGTCAACGACGTCGATGCGTTCGGCGATTCGTGGAAGGGCGGCAGCCAGCAGGCCGACTACGGCCAGAATCGGCTGTTCAGCGCCGACGGCGATGACACCGGGTGGACGCTGTCGAACAACGACCAGTCCGACACGCTCGGTCACCTGATCACGTTCACCGCGCAGGGCGACCTGCCGATCTCGTGGACGCTGCGTCCGTCGCTGGCCTCCCCGTCCTCGCTGAGGACGGCGACGTTCACCGACGACGACTTCCGCGCATGGTGGGCGTCGTGGCAGGCGTACTACGCGGGCAAGGGCCCCAAGCCCTCGCTCCCGCTGGCACCCGGCACCAACTCGCCGGCGCCGGACCCGAACATCACGGTCGTCAACAGCATCGAAGTCCGTCCGGGCACCGCGCCACAGCAGCCCGTGACCAACACCACGACGACGATCGTCAGCCAGGGCGGCCCGGTCCCGGCCACCGGCGCCCGCTCGGCGACCCCGTCGTCCGCGAAGAAGGCCAGCAGCCGCACGTCCATCCGCTCCGCTCGCGTCGTCAAGACGAAGCAGGGCAAGCAGCTGCGCGTCTTCGTGAAGTCCGCCAAGAAGACCGCCCGGATCAAGATCCGGATGTACGACGCCAAGGGCCGCAAGGTCGGCCAGGTCACCAAGACCGTGCGCACGAATCGCACCGTCAAGGTCTCGGGCGTCCGCATCGCCGGCAAGGTGAAGACCGTCAAGGTCTCCCTCGCCTAGCAGGCGGTCGGCCAAGGTCTGCGGGCTCCAGCCTCGGCTGGGGCTCGCAGTCACCCCGGGGTGGCGGTCTGCGCCGCCCCCGACGCAGAGTCAGAGGGCCCGCCGTGGGGACGGCGGGCCCTCTGCATGCTCTGGCTACGAGGCGGTGATGGTCAGCGTGTGGTCCTGACCGGACTTCGCCTCGACCGCGACCTCCAGGCCGCGGTTGGTCACGCGCGAGTCGTAGTGCCTCAGGCGCTTGCCGTCGAGGACGACCGCCGTGGGCTTCGCGTCGCGCGGGAGCGTGTGGCCGATCATGACCTCGCGCACCGGCGCCTTCCCGGCGTCGACCTTCGTCGTGTACTGCGCGCCGTCGTGCGACGCGAACACGTCGACCGAGCCGCGCCCGAGCCGGATGTTCGTGCCCTCGACGCTCGGCTCTCCGGGCGGCACCTGCGGGACGACCTGCAGCTCGCCCTCGTTGAGGAACGGCCGCACGCCGAGCTGCTGGTGGATCACCGACCAGGCGGTGCCGTAGTTGCCCCAGGCCTGCATGAACATCGAGCGGCAGGTCCAGCATCGCGTGATGTTCGGCGTGAAGCCAGTGCTCAGGTCGCCGTTCAAGCCCGACGGGAAGATCTCCGCGCGCGACATCGCGCAGCCCTTCGCCGACATCTTCCTCCGCGGGATCAGTTCCGACTAGCTCGGCTGCACCAGCTGCGACAGCGTTCCGTGCGCGTACATGCCGCGGCTGTCGCTGTACGTCGCGATCGTCATGCTGCGACCCATGCTGGGTTCGACAACCGTCTCGCCGGTGCCGCGACCCATTCGTCGGCCGGCGGCCGCAGCACGTGCGCGGTCACGTCGGGGTTGATCATGGTCACGTTCGCCATCGGGTTGTCGATGCCCATGACGTTGGCGCAGTCGAAGGCGAACGTGATGAAGGCGGTCGGCCGGTTGGCCTCGCCCGCGACGACCGGCGTGTCGAGCCTCGCCCAGTAGCCCGATCCCTTGCCGTCGAGCCGCGGCGCGCGCCACAGGTCGATGGCGTGGAGGAACCCGGGCAGGTCGGCGTTGCGGTCGCGCATGCTGGTCAGCTCCTCGCGCGGCACGAGCAATTCGTCGGCCCTCGGGGTCGCGGCGCTGCTGCGCGGAAGGTCGGGCACGCGCGCGAGGTCGTCGACGCGGAGCGGACCGGCGGACGGCTCGTACTTTTCCGCCTTGGCCTTCACGGCCGCATCGTCCTTGCCTTCGGTCTTCAGGAGGATGTGGCTCGCGCGCACCTGCTCGGGCGTCGTGTACTGCTCGATGCTGCCGTTGTACGCCTTCTCGATGTCCGCAGACGGCACGACGACCTTCGTGCGCATCGCCTCGATGTCGAGGAGGAGGTAGCGAATCTTGCGCTTCT